>Ga0209238_1000138_pt1 | contig 22857 bp, 17 predicted proteins | sample GraSoi013_1_20cm_FD_185823 | JGI IMG/M metagenome (GOLD analysis project Ga0209238, IMG submission 185823) | Grasslands soil microbial communities from the Angelo Coastal Reserve, California, USA - Sample 10_02_2013_1_20cm (SPAdes) (version 2) | ecosystem: Environmental > Terrestrial > Soil >...
CCGGGAAGCTTGTACCCGGGCGGCAGCGCGAACTTTCTGCTCAAAGACTATTTGCGCAGCGTGATCTTGATGCTGCTGATCGCGGCCAGCATCCGAGGGCTGACCGACCTACGTCGCTACGCCTGGCTGCAGCTCGCGGGTGTCACTTTGTTTTCCGCGGTGATCGTCGCCCGTGCTCAGATGGGCGCCGACGGTCGGCTGCGCGACGTGGCCTATTACGACGTCAACGATCTAGCCATGCTGATCGTGTGCACCCTTCCCCTGGTGCTGTATCTGTGGCGCGAACCTGCAGCCCTGTGGTCGCGCGCGCTGCTGGCGGCGGCCACGGTGTTCCTCATGGTCACTCTCGGAAAGACCGGATCGCGCGGCGGGTTCCTCGGGTTGGTCACGATGGGAGGCTACCTCCTGCTGCGGCTGCGCGGCGTCTCCACGGTGCAGCGCGTGACCGCCGTCGCGTTGCTCGCGATCCTACTCGGCACGGTCGCGAGCGACAAGTACTTCGACCGGATCGAGACGATGCTCCATCTGCGAGAGGATTACAACTGGAGCGGGAAGTCGGAGACCGGACGGATGGAGATCTGGCAACGTGGGATCAGTTACATGGTCGACCATCCTGTCCTGGGCGTCGGCGCGGCGGCGTTCGGTACGGCGGAGGGCACGCTGTCGCCGGAAGCGGTCGCACGCCGGCACTATGGACAGAGCTTCAAGTGGTCCGCGCCGCACAACTCGTTCATCCAGATTGGCGCCGAGCTGGGGGTCGGGGGCCTCGTCTTGTTCATCGTGCTTCTGACCGGGGCTTTCCGAACCCTGGGGCGGTTGCGACGCGCACCGGCGCGGGAGATCGCGGTGCTCGCTCAGATCCTCACCGCCAGCCTCGTCGCGTTCCTCGTGACGGCTTCGTTCCTATCCCAGGCGTACTCGGCCTACCTGTATACGCTCTTGGGGATGATCCTGGGGCTCGCGAGACTCGTGTCGCTGGCAACGCCGCGCATGCCGGACGGTGCGCTCGCCCGTCCCCAGCGATGAATGTGCGCGCGACGCTCAAAGCGTGTCTCGAAGCCGGACTGGTGCGGAGCGGGGTGCCCGCCCTGCATCGCGCGGCGCGGCCGGGGCGGGCGCTGGTGCTGGCCTACCACAACGTCGTGCCCGACTCCTGCCCACCGGTGGGCGACCGCTCGCTCCACCTCCCGCACCGGCTGTTCGTGCGACAGCTCGAGTCCCTGCTCGTCACGCATACCGTCGTGCCGCTGGAGGAGCTGCTCGGGCCGTCGCGCCCGGGGCGCCGTCCGCGAGCGGCGATCACGTTCGACGACGGGTATCGCGGGGCGGTGCGCATCGCGGTCGAGGAGCTGGCCACGCGCGGCCTCCCCGCGACCCTGTTCGTGGTCCCGGCCTTCGTGGGTAAGGGCCCCTTCTGGTGGGACGCGCTGGCAAGTGACGGCGGGTTGGACCAGCTGGTGCGGCGGCGGGCTGTGGACGATCTGCGAGGCCGCGACGCCGAGGTACGTGACTGGGCCGCGACCCACGGAGTGGCGGTTCGAGCCGTGCCCGACTGGGCATTCCCCGCCTCGGAAGCGGAGCTCCAGGACGCTACGCGCCACGCCGGCATCACGCTCGGATCGCACACCTGGACGCATCCGAACCTGGCGCGGCTGACGGGTGCCGGGCTGCGGGACGAGCTGAGCCGGCCGCTCGTGTGGCTGGGCGAGCGTTTCGAGAGCGTCGTCGCCTGGCTCAGCTATCCGTACGGTCTCGTGACGCCGGCCGTCGAGGCGGCCGCGCGGGAAGCGGGCTACACCGCCGCGCTCACGTTGGGCGGAGGCCCGTTCCCGCCCGCGCGCGTGAATCGCTGGGCGGTGCCGCGGGAGAACATCCCTTCCGGACTGTCCGAGAACGGGTTCGTCATCCGGTCGTCCGGCTTGTGACGCGACGGCTCAGAATCGTTCATGTGGTGCACAAGCTGGATTACGGCGGTCTGGAACGGCTGGTCGGCGCGCTCGTCCAACGCCTTCCCCCCGACCGCTTCGAGAGCCACATCCTGACGCTCAGTGATTTCGGCCGCTTCGCGGAGGGACTCACCGCCCACGCGCGGCTTCATCAGGACCGGTCGTTGCGGCACCTCTCCATGATCTGGCCGCTCGGCTTGACGCGCACCATCCGCACCCTCGCGCCCGACGTCGTGCATACGCACAGCGGGGTGTGGTACAAGACATCGCTCGCCGCCCGGCGCGCCGGCGTGCCCCGCCTCGTCCACACCGACCACGGCCGCCCGCACCCGGACTCGCTCCTGGGCCGGTTGCTCGACGGGCTCGGCGCCCGGCGCACCGACGTGGTCGTGGCGGTCTCGGACGCCCTGCGCCGCCAGATGGCGGAGACGCTCGTGCCCCGCCCCCACGACATCCGCGTCGTGATCAACGGGATCGACACCCGGCGGTTCCACCCCCGATCCGTCAACGGATCGCTGCGTGCCGAGCTGGGGCTGCACGCCGGGAGGGAGGGGCCGGTGATCGGCAGCATCGGCCGGCTCGATCCCATCAAGGCGTACGACGTGATGCTGCACGCGTTCGCGCGGCTGCGCGACAGCTGGGACGCCGCCCGCGGCGCGCCGCCCAGCCTCGTGCTGGTGGGTGACGGTCCCGAGCGCGCCCGCCTGGCGGCGTTGATCGAGCAATTGGGGTTGCGCGACGCCGCCCGGCTCGCGGGGTGGCGCCAGGACGTCGAAAACATCTATCCTGCGTTCGACGTCTTCACGCTGTCGTCGTGGAGCGAAGGCACATCGCTCGGGTTGCTGGAGGCGATGAGCAGTGGTGTGTGTCCAGTGGTGACCGACGTCGGCGGGTCCGGCGCGGCGCTGGGCGAGGGGTTGCGGCACCGCCTCGTGCCGCCGGGGGATCCGGTGGCCTTGGCGGCCGCGTGGGGTGAAGCCCTCCGTGACCCCGCGCGCCGTGCCGATGATGGGGCGGCCGGCCGCCGCCGCGTGGAGCAGGCGTTCGGGGTCGACGCGATGGTGCGGGAGTACGAGCGGATCTACAGCGGGGAGTAGGACCAGCCGGTCAGCGACTCGCCAGCACGCCGCTTTCCAGGTACACGCGGTGCCACACCGAAAAGCACAGCAGTGCCCAGAGAATCCCCTCGCGGTTGTGGCGACGGGCGAAGTGGTCGTCGAGGAGGCCGCGGACCGCCGCGGGCTCGAAGTACCCGAGGCGACGCAGCCGGTCCGGCGCGAGCTCGTCTTCGATCACGTCGCGCAGCTCGTGCCGCAGCCATTCGGCCGTCGGGCCGACGAACCCCCGCTTCGGCGCCCGGAGATGCTCGTGCGGCAGGCGGCCTCGCAGCGCGCGCTTGAGCAGCCGCTTGTTCCGCCACAACCCGATCTTGGTTCGGTCCGGCAGCGGAAACACCCGCTCGACCAGCACATGGTCCACGAAGGGGACGCGGATCTCGAGCGAGTGAGCCATCGCCATGCGGTCGCTGAGCGCCAGCACATCGTCCGCGAGGAACGTCTTGTAATCGAGATACAACCCGGCGCTCAGGCCCGCGGGAGCGCCGTGTCGCTCATGCAGCTCGCGGAACCGGGCGCTGGCCCTGCCGGCGGCGAGCCCCTCGTGCAACCCGGCGACGTAGAGCGCGCGCCGATCGCCGTCGGCGCAGCGCGTGACGTAGCCGAGGAACCGATCGGGCGTGGAGCCGTTGCCGGGCCGCAGGAAGCGTTTGAACCGATCGACGGAGAGCGACGCGCCGCGGGGCTCGCGCAGCAGGTTCGCGAGCCCGCTCAAGCCCCACTGCACGGCATGCGGCAGCCGCGCGTACCGCTCCCCCGCCAGCAGGCCGATGTGGCGGCGGTAGCCCGCGAACAGCTCGTCGCCGCCGATCCCGGTGAGCGCGACCTTGTACGACGCGCCGACCGCCTGCGACAGCAACCACGTCGGCACGGCGGACTGATCGGCATGGGGTTCGTCCAGGGCGTGCGTGATGGGCTCGAGTAGATCGCGCACGTCGGGGCGGATGTCCACCTCGGTCAGTGTGACACCGTACTTGGCCGCGAGCAGGCGGGCGAGGTCCGTTTCGTCGGCGCTCGCCGCCCCGGAGCCGAGGTAACGCGCCGTGAACGCGTGCGGCGCGTCGCTTGCCAGCGCCCAGCTGGCGACGACGGCCGACGAATCGAGACCGCCGCTCAAGAACGCCGCCACCGGCACGTCGCTGACCAGGTGCGCCCGTACCGACTCGTCCAGCCATTCCCCTACGCGCTCGTCCACGTCGCGCGGCGCCTGCGCGCGCTCCCGGGGGAGGTCCCAGTACTGTCTGGTCGACAGGCCGCCCCCCCCTCCCCCCCCGGCACGCCACACGGCGGTGTGCCCCGGCTCCAGCTTGGTCACGCCCGCGAACGGCGTAGCCGGGGCGGGGATGTAGCCCAGCTGGAAATACATGTCGAGCGCATCCCAGTCGAGCGTCCGGTCGGCGAGGCCCGCCGCGTGGAGCGCTTTCAGCTCCGAAGCGAATGCGATGCCCCAGGGCGCCGTCGCCACGTACAGCGGCTTGATCCCGAAGCGGTCGCGAGCGAGCAGCAGGGTCCGCGCCTTGGCGTCCCAAATGGCGAACGCAAACATGCCGCGGAGCCGTGCCACGCACGCCGGGCCCTCCTCTTCGTACAGATGCAGGATGGTTTCCGTGTCGCCCTGGGTCGCGAACGTGTGTCCCCGGGCGACCAGGCCCCGGCGCAGCTCCGCGTAGTTGTAGATCTCCCCGTTGAAGACGATCACCGCCGACCGATCCTCGTTGAAGATCGGCTGGTGGCTGCCGGCGAGGTCGATGATGCTGAGGCGACGCATGCCCAGGCCGACGGGACCGTCGACGTGGACGCCCTCGTCGTCGGGGCCCCGGTGCCGGATGGCGTCGCACATCTGCCTGATCAGCGCAGGGGCGACGGGATGGGCCGGGTCTTGGTGGACGATGCCGACGATACCGCACATAGGCGTCGGCGATAGAGCAAGAGGGGAGGCCGCGCAGGCATGCCCCTGCGCACCCCCCGACTGTGGAGCACGTCGCCCCATACGTTGCGCGCGCGCAGCACCCGTGAGCGCGTCGGCATGCCCGGTGGCTCAGGCACGGAGCTTGTTCCAGGAGGACGTGTGAGATCGCGCGAACGACTGTCCGTGGTGCACGTCATCGCTCCCGCGGACGTGGGGGGCGCGGAGCGCGTCGTGCATGCGCTCGCGATCGGCCGGCACCGGGCCGGGCTCGGCGTGCGGGTTGTCGCCGTCCTCGCCAGCGGGGCGGACCGGCACCCGTTCCTGACGCCCCTGGAGCAGGCTGGTGTAGAGACGATTCCGCTCCGGGTCCACCCGCGCGCCTACGGCCGGGAGCGGACCGCGATCGCGGAGCTGTGTCGCCGGATCCAGCCGGACGTCATGCACACTCACGGCTACCATATCGACGTGGTGGACGGCGGCGCCGCCCGGCGAGCGGGCGTGCCGACCGTGACGACGGTCCACGGCTTTACCGGGGGGGACTGGAAGAACTGGATCTACGAGCGACTGCACCGGCGGGCGCTTCGCCGCTTCGATGCCGTGGTCGCCGTGTCCCGCCCGCTGGCCCGCGACCTGGAGCGGAGGGGCGTGCCTGCCGCTCGATTGCACGTGGTCCCCAACGCCTCGCCGGCGAACGACCTGCCTCCGCTGCCGCGCGTCCAGGCACGCGAGCGGCTCGCGGTCGCCAACGGGCGCTTTCACGTCGGATGGGTGGGGAGACTGACGCCGGAGAAGGGAGCGGATGTGCTGCTGGCAGCGCTGCCCCTGCTCGCGGATCTGCCGTTGGTCGTGTCGGTCGTGGGCGACGGGCGTCAGCGCCCCCAGCTCCAGGAAGCGACGGCGCGGCTGGGTCTGGGCGACCGGGTGCGCTGGCTGGGCAACGTCGCGGACGCGGGGCGGCTGTTCGCCGCGTTCGACGTGTTCGCGCTCAGCTCCCGCACGGAAGGCACGCCGATCGTGCTGTTCGAGGCGATGGCGGCGTGTACGCCGATCGTGGCGAGCGCGGTCGGTGGGGTTCCGGACGTGGTCTCGCCGCAGGACGCGCTCCTGGTCGGAGCCGACGATCCGGCGGCGCTGGCGCGGGCCATTCGCGCGGTGCACGCCGATGCGGCGGCGGCGTCGGATCGGGCGCGCCGCGCGAAGGAGCGGCTGGCGCGCGACTTCGCCCCCGGGCCCTGGCTCGAACAGTACGAACGCATTTATCGGAGCGTGGGATGATCTCTGTCTGTGTTTGGCTGCTCGCCATGGCCCTGGCCTTTGCCGCGTACACCTACGTGGGCTATCCGCTGCTGCTGGGACTGGCCGGACTGTTCCGGCGCGGCCGCCCGCGCGTCGCAGCGCCGGTCGAATGGCCGGCGATCAGCATCGTGCTCCCGGTCTACAACGAAGAGGCCGTGGTGCGCCAGGCGCTCGAGAACCTGCTGCGCCTCGACTATCCCGCGGATCGCCGGCAGATGCTCGTGGTGTCGGACGCGTCGACCGATCGGACGGACGAGATCGTACGCGAGTACGCGGGCCGCGGCGTCGAGCTGCTACGGCTGTCGAGGCGGGGGGGGAAGACGGCGGCGGAGAACGCGGCCGTGCCCCTCCTGCGAGGCGACATCATCGTCACCACCGACGCGTCGGCTCGTCCGCAGCGCGGAGCGCTCAAGCCGCTGATCGCGAGCTTCGCCGACCCCACGGTCGGCGTCGCCTCAGGGCATTATGTGAGCGTGGCCCGGGCCGAGGGGCACGCCAACCACGGCGAGTCCTGGTACGTGGGCTACGACATGTGGGTGCGTCTGCTCGAGACGCGCGTCGCGGGGATTCCGGGGGCGGCGGGATGCTTCCACGCCGTGCGGGCACCGATCCACCTGCGGGTGCTGCCGGAGGACATCAGCCGGGACTTCGCCGCGGCGCTGCTCGCCCGCGAGCAGGGGCTGCGCACCGTGTCGGTCGAAAGCGCGGTCTGCACGGTGCCGCGGGTGCCCTCGCTGCGCAAGGAATACCGCCGCAAAGTCCGCACGATCGTGCGCGGCTGGCACACGCTGCACTTCAAGCGAGCGCTCTTGAACCCGTTCCGCCACGGGTTCTTCTCGTGGATTCTCGCGAGCCACAAGGTGTGCCGCTGGGTCCTCCCGCACGTTGCCGTACCGGCGGTGGTGGCGCTGGCGTGCCTGGCGCAGACCTTCTGGTGGGCCCGCTGGGGGGTGGGGCTCACGGCCGCGGCGGCGCTGTGCGCCGCCCTCGCCTGGTGGTGGCCCGAGCAGCGGCGCCTGCCCAAGGTGGTCGCCCTGCCGGCGTATCTGGTGGTGGGGAACGTCGCGGCGCTGCACGCGTCGATCCGGGCCGTCAAAGGCGAGCGCACGCCGCTGTGGGAGCCCACGCGCCGCGAAGTCGAGCGGGCGGCGTAGCGCGGCGTCAGGAGCGGGACGCCGCCGCGACCGACCCGGACGAGCCCGCGGTGTCGAGCAGGGTCGCGGCTTCCGACACCGTGACGAAGCGCAACGGCGTCACGCGGCCCACGCCTTCGACATAACTCGCAATCGAGCGATACATCCCCTCCACGCCTGCCCGGTCGGGAGTGAACGGGCTCAGCCCGGGGCAGAGGCTAGGGCTGTGCAGGAACAGGTGCAGGTATCGCACGCCCGCGTCGATCAGGTGGCGTGACAGGGTCAGCATGTCGGCGCAGGAATCCGTTTCGGGACTGAGCGCGATGCGCTTCACGATGCCGGCGCGCGAGGCGATGCCGCGCAGGTGAAACGGCCGCAGCGCCGGGGTGGACAACGCTCGGTACACGCTCACCCACGCTCTGGACGGAGGCCGATTGTAGCCCACCGACAGGGGGAGCTCGACGAGCGCTCCCCCGGGCTGGGGGATGCATACATCGGCGTCTCCCGCGAGTCGATACTGATGGATCGGCGCTCGGATGAACGTCGGCCCATCGTCGTACGCTTCCCAGCTGATGAAGGGCGTGACGCTCGAGTCGACGCGGTAGCCGCACTGGATCAGGGCGGTGACCGTGTCCGGGCCGAGCCCATAGCGTCCGGCGCGGAACGCCACCGGCCGTCCACCGAACGCCTCGCGCAAGGTCGCGGTGAGACGCTCGAGTTTCGCGAGTTGCAGCGCAGCCGGAAGATTCTTGAGCATGGTGTTGCGGGGGACGAAGGGCTCGTCCAGCGGGGGCGTATTCCAGGGATGCAGGTGGGCGCCCAGCTCCGCGCCGGCGCCGTGCAGCTCCCGCAGGATGGCCGCGGCCCAGTCGTGGATGGCGACCTGGTAGGTCGTGAAGTAGGTCGCCCGTACGCCGAGCCTTTGAAACAGCGCGTCCAGACGCGTCAGCTCGCGGATGTTCTCGACCGTCACGCCGTCGCGGCGCGGGCGCCAGTCGTCCTCCTCGGTGTCGATCGAAACGATCAAGAGCGTGGGCGGCTTGGTCACGTGGGCTTCCCAGCCGCTCCCGCCCGCAGCCGGGCGCGTACCCGACCCGCCCAGTCGAGGCCGCGCAACCAGCGACCCCGCCAGCCGGGCCGGAACGCCACCAGCTCCTGCGTCACGGCCTCCGAGGCCGTCCACTCCCGCTTGTACCCTTCGTCGCCGCGCAGGAAGTCGAACCGCCGGTAGCCGCCCTCGATCGCGCGGCGGATCATCTTCACCATGAGGGCGACCCCGACGCTCTTGTCCTCCCAGCGGGGATCGCGGCCGCTCTGGTAAAAGTAGACCGTGTCGCGGTCGGCGAACCCGTACCAGGCGGCCGCGGGCGTGCCATCGAGGTCGAGGGTCGTCAACCACAGCTGCCCCCGGCGCGCGAGCTGCTCGGCGAACGCCCGGTGGAGCCGCTCCACCCGCGGGTCGCGGAACGTGCCTCCGCCATCCGTCGCCCAGCGCCGCTCGTGCAGCTCGACGAGGTGGCGCCAGCCGGCGGCGAGATTCGTCGGGTCGTAGTGGGTCAGCGTCACCGCGTGGTCGCGCTCCAGATTGCGCTCGCGACGGCGCAGCACCTGGCGGCGGTTGGCGCTCAACGAGCGCAGGTACTCGTCCCAGGTACTCGGCAAGTCGAGGTAGGGACACCTGGTAGCCGCGTTCCAGCGAACCACGCAGCCGGCGCGCGTCAGCGCCGCCGCGAGTCGGACCGTGTTGGGCGCGCCGGGCGTGAGATTGCTCAGGATCGCGACGTCCCAGGGGAGCGACAGCAATGCCGGAACCGCCTCGTCGAGCTCCGCGCTCGGATCGGCAAGGAGGTCGAGATGATCGGGGCAGCCGACGTCGCCGACGGCCCACGTGAGAGCGGCGACGGGGCGGCGGCGGAACGTGACGGTGCCGACGGCGACGGGCAGCAGCGCCGTGGCGTCTCCCTGGGCGTCGCGCAGCACTACGCAGCGGGTTGCCCGCAGCTCCTCATCCGATGCCGAGTCGGCCCACGCCCGATGCCAGGTCAGGCCCGCGAACGGAGACGCAGCGCCCGAGCGCTCGCCCAACCGCTCCCAAGCCGCAGCGTCGTGAGTGAGCGCTTCGGTGAGGGGGACGCAGACGGCGGTCGTGGGTCGCTCGATAGCGTTGCCGGCCAGGTTTGGGCTCATTGTCCGCACGCTCAACACCCTCTGCAGAGGTCGGGCCGCGACGCCGGAAGCACTGAGCCGTTGCGTCAACGCAACACTCGCGTCGCCTCATGGGACTCTGGCATCGCCCGTCGACTCAACCCCCGCTGCGCGTCCACGGCACATCCGATGCAAAGGCCGCGGGCCGTCATCGCGCGATCATCCAGACCGGGGGGAACAAGGTACGTGCTGAAGAGCGTCGGGAGCAACTGGTGCATCACGGTCGTGACGGTGATCGCGGCCTACCTCCTCACACCGTTCACGCTTCACACGCTCGGCGATGCCGGGTACGGCACGTGGACCCTGATAACCTCGATCTCCGGCTACCTCGCCCTGCTGGTGCTCGGCGTGCCGATGGCGTCTGTCCGCTACTTCGCGGAGCACGTTGCTACCGGCGACAGGCGCGAGCTCAATCGAGCGATCGGGAGCTGCACGGCCCTGTACCTCATGCTGGGAGGGCTGGCGCTCTTCATGGGAGCGGGCCTGTATGCCTTTTTCAACCTGAGCTACGACATTCCCACCACCATTCGGCGCGACGCCGACTGGGCGTTCGTCCTCACGGTGGTGTACGTGGCCGTCGGATTCGTGGGAATGCTGCCCGAGGCCGTTCTCTCGGCGCACGACGATTTCGTGCCCCGCAACGTCGCCAAACTGGCGGGGACCGTGCTGCGCGTCGGTCTCACGTTCGGCCTGCTCACATGGCGGCCCACCCTGAGCGTCCTGGCGTTCATCCAGCTCGCGTGCCTCGCGTTCGACTTCCTCTTGTGTGCAGCGTTGATTCTGCACCGCTACCCCGGCACCCGCGTGCGGCTCGCGGACTTCGACTGGGGCCTGGTACGGAAGATCTTCTCCTTCAGCGTGTTCGTGTTGGTGCTGAGCGCGGGGGCGCGACTGTCGTTCCAGACGGACTCGCTCGTGATCGCCAAATTCCAGGATGTGAGCGCGGTTCCGTACTTCACGGTCGCCAACAATTTCGTCATCTACCTGATGGAATTCGTCCTCGCGATCGCCGCCGTCGTCATGCCGGCGGCGACGAGGTTGAAGACTCAGGGACGGGCCGACGAGCTGCGCGACACGTTCCTCAAGTGGTCGAAAGTCGCCCTCTCGGTGACGTTGATGGCGGGATTGTTTCTTATCGTGCTGGGGCCGCGCTTCATCGCATGGTGGATCGATCCGGAGTACGAGCAACCGTCGGGTCAGGTGCTGCAGATCCTCATGGTTTCGTATCTCGTCTTCCTGCCGGTGCGCGGCGTGGCGCTGCCCATCTTGATGGGGCTCGGCAAGCCGGGAGTCCCGACCATCGGGTTCCTGGTCGCCGGTGTCGTCAACCTTGGTCTCAGCGTGGCGCTGGCGCGGCCCCTGGGGCTCGCCGGCGTCGCGCTGGGAACGGCGATTCCCAACGTGCTCTACTCGGGGCTTGTCCTGGTACAGGCCTGTCGGGAGCTGCAAACTCCGGTTCCGGCGTTCCTCCGCTACGTCGTACCGCGGGCGGTCCTCGGTGCCGTGCCGGTCCTCGCGCTGCTCCTGTGGTTCAAGTTCGGCCTCGATGTGCACGGGATCGCTCAGCTCACGGGGGCCGGCGTCGCGATGACACTCGTGTTCGGGTTGTTGTGGGTGTTCTTCGTGTACCGCAACGATCCCTACGTGGATCTGCGCAGCCGGTTGGTGGGCCAGCGGGGCGGGGCGCGGTGGTGACCGCGTGGTGGGCGGCCGGGGTGCTCACCGCGGCCCTCGCGGGGGTCGCGGCCGAGCTGGCCGCGCGCTGGTGGATTCGACGGCACACGCGCTACCACGTGTGGCCGCCGGGGACACGACTGGAGCTGCGATCCGATGTGACCATCTGCCCGCAGCTCGACCGGCGCGTGCGCTTCGACGTCAACGCGGACGGCGAGCGGGGCGGGAATGTGCGCAAGCACGAGGCCGGCCTGTTTCGCGTGCTCGCCGCTGGGGGAAGCTCCGTCGAGTGCTTCGCGCTCAATGAGCACGCGAGCTGGCCCGGGGCGCTCGAGCGCATCCTGAACGCCCCGGAAAATCTCCGCGCCTTGGGCGCCCGCCGTGTGCATGTGGGCAACATCGGGCGCTCAGGCGTCTCCTCACGCCATCTGGACCTGATCCTCGAGCGCGTGCTCCCAGACTACGGCCGGCTCGCGGTCATCGTGATCATGGTCGGCGGCAGCGACACCTTCCAATGGTTCGAGCAGGGCGCACCGGCGACTCGCTCCTCGGCGCCCCTGGTCGCCGACGAGGTCTTCGCCGTCCATCCCGAGATGCGATTCGGCTGGAAGCCCCGTCAGTGGGCCATGATCGAGCTGGCGCGACGGGTGCGTCGCCGCTGGCTTCGCCCGCTCGAGGTCCGCGAGGATGCCGGCAAATGGCTCCCGGCCGCCTGCAAGATGCGGGCGGAGGCGCGGGACGTTCGCACCACCCTCCCCGATCCAGGTGGGTTGCTGGACAGCTTCGAGTTTCACTTCCGGCGAGCGCTCCAGCGCGCGCAGGCTCATGCGGACCGGGTGCTCGTGCTGCGCCAGCCCTGGTTCGAAAAGGAGTATACGGCCGAGGAGGCGGCGTGCTTCTGGCACGGTGGCATGGGCAAGGCATGGAAGCAGACGGTGACCACCTACTTCTCGCTCGACGTCGTGAACCAGGTCATGCATCTCCTGGATGCCCGCGTCGCTCGAGTGGCGGAGCAGCTCGGCGTCGAGTATCGCAACCTGCGGAGCGCCCTGGCGCCCAGCCTCGAGAATTACTACGACTACATGCATTACACGCCGGCGGGTGCCGCCGTCGTGGCACGCGAGGTCGCGGCCGCGCTGCTGGCTCCGCCTTCCCCCGCGGTCCCCGAGGTCACCAGAGCGGCGGCGGTTCAGCTTCGCTGAGCCAGGATCACGGCGTCCGGGCAGAAACGGTCGAGAAACGGGATGCGCGATAGCAGCTCGAGCGCATCGGCCCACCGCGAATTCAGCACGCCGCGTCCCTCGAGCTTCGCGCGATATATCCAAAGGCCGATACCGTAGGTCCGACGCACCCGGAAACCGGCGCTCCGCAGCAGGCGCCGCAGCTTCCAGTGATGCAGATCGGCCCGATTTCGGTCTCCCAGGAGCCGCCGGGCGAGCCGCTGCACCGTCCAGGGATTCTCGTGATCGTTCAGCAACAGATACCCCCCCGGCGCCAGACAGCGGTGGATCGCCTGGAGCGCGCGGGCTCGCAAGCTGTCTTCGGCGTTGCCGAAGAAGCGGAACGCCGTGACCAGGTGCACGGGCGCGATCGGCAGCGGTGTGTCGAGGATGTCCTGAATGAAGAACCGGGTTCGGGGACACTTCGCTCGCGCCTCGGCGACCATCGACTCGGACACGTCCACCGCGAAGCACGCCTCGGCGATGCCGTCCAGCAGCTGCGTGATCCGGCCCGTTCCACAGGCGAAGTCCAATGAGCGCCGCACTCCAGCCCGCTGGAGCCGCGCCAGCAGCGCCAGCACGATGTCCCGCTCGCGTCGCACCATGTACGCGTCGAACGGGTCGCGTGCCAGGGCGAGGTCGTAGTCGGCGCCCTTCCCGAGGTGGGAGTCGCGGTAGGTCATAAGGGTACTGTCCGACACGTTGCCGCCTGGTACATATTCCGCGCCAGGACCTTTGGGAGGGGCCAGGTGGCACGAAACGTGGCGCCCACGCCACGGTCAGTCGAGACGGCCTTGGACGCGCGCGGCGCGGTGAGTTCGTGGTCCGACCAGGCGCTCGCCGAGTTGGCCGCGAGGGTGCGGCGGGGAACGCCGTGGCGACAGGCGCTGCGCGAGGTCGTGCAACCGTCCCCGTGGGGCGAGTCGGGGCAGCACGGCACCGAGGACGCCCGCGGCAACTGGCTGTGGTTGGCCGATGTGCCGCGGTGGGAGCGCGCGCTCGACGTGCAGGGCGGTGTGGGCACCACGACGGCTGCACTGTCCCGGCACTTCGACGCGGTACACTACCTCGACGGGACGCGGGCACTCGTCGCTTTTGCCCGAGCCCGGTTCGGGGAAGAGCAGTCCCCGAACGTCGCTTGCGCCCAAGCTGGTGCGAGCGCCGTACCGTACGGCAACGGGACGTTCGATTGCGTCGTCTGGGACGGCGCCCTCGGGCGTCGAGTCTCGGGCCTCGCGACGGCTGATCCACGCGCCGTGCTGGCCGCGGTGCTGCCCGAGTGTCGGCGGGTGCTGCGACCGGGCGGCTGTCTGTATCTGGGGATCGCGGCGAGTTCGCCCCCGGGGCACGTCCTTCCCGCGGGGCCGATCCTGTCGACTCTGGTTCGGATGGTGGCCGGTCTGATACGCGTCGTGCCGTCGGTGGCGTGGCGGCGGCGCGCGACCAGGTGGGTGCGGGGCGTCGAGCGCCTGACCCTGGCAGGTGCCGTACTCCGGCAGTTACGTACCGCCGGCTTCACGCGAGTTCAGGCGTACTACGTGGATCCCTCGTTTGAACGGCCGTGGAGCATCATTCCGGTACGGCGCCGCGCGGTGCTGGCGTATGAGCGCCTGCGAATGACGGGCGCCGGACCGCGGCGCTGGCTTGCCTGGCTTTCGCTGCACGCGGTGCTGTTCGACTGCTACATGTTTCTCGCCTACGTATGAAGCGCAAGCTCCGCGAGCTCTTGGCCGCGGCGGGTCTCGATGGCGATCTGGCCGGAGCGATCCGCCATGGGGGCCTCTTGATTCTGCAAAACTATGGAGCCATCCCACCCGCCGTCCGCAAGAGCGGTTACTACGTATGGAACCGCGGGTTCAACGTCCTGCTGCTCGGACCGGACAACGCGCCACGCTACTTCTGCAAGTGTCGCCCGATCGCCGATGCGAGCCTGGAGCGCGAAACGTTTGTCCTGGAAGCGTTGCAACGCGATCCGGAGCTGTGCCCGGTCGTGCCGCGGACCAGCGGGGCTCGAGACCGCGAGATGCAGCTCCAGCTCGGTGAGTTCATGACGGGCGAGCCCTATGAGCGCACGCTGCCGGGCCTCACGCAACACGCCTGGCTGGAGTCCATGGAGCAGATCCTCGGCGTGGCGCGCCTGGTCTCCACGCGAGCCACGGATCTCCTGCCCGGCCTCGTGACCGCGCCGGCTTCGCTGCGCGTCGGTGCCGCGGAGGCCCTCGCCCGGCTCGGGGCTGTCGGCGTGGCCGAGGACCTGCTGCGGGGGCTCGAGCAGGCGCTCGCTTGCGCCGGCTCGGTGCCGCGGCTGCTGCAGCACGGCGACTTGTGGCCCGGCAACGTCCTTTGGCACCGAGGGTCGTGGCGGCTCTTGGACTTCGAGGTATTCGGGATCGTGCAGACTCCGCTGTACGACGTGTGCCACTTCGTGCGCAACTGCTGGACGCTGCGGGAGCCCCAGGCGGCCGCGGCGACTCCCTGGGTTACGCGCCTGGCCTCGGTCGCTCGGGATGCGGACCTCTGCCGCCACGCGATTCTGCGTGAGGCGCGCCGGCTCCACATCGGGCCCATACAGGCGGCGGGAGTGCTCGCGTATTACCTGGTGGACGTCACCGCGCAGGTCATCGCTCGAGGCTCACCGCAGGTGACGTGGGCCCCGTTGATGCGGGAGGTGCTGGCCGCCGCGGACTTGCTTCGGGGAGGCGCACCCTTGCATGACGCCGTGTTCGGGCACGCGTCGATCGCTTCCTAGCAGCTGTTCACGGTGCGCGACTCCGGGTCCGCAGCCAGCGAGCGAGCCGTAGCGCCCCGGGCAGCTTTTTCACCTGCTCGCGCACACCGTAGCGGGTCCAGTAGGCACAGCGGCCCGCGAGTGTCGGGGCAAACAGCAGCAGCTCGCAGTGGGGGCGAACCTCTCGGGCCCAGTCGGCCTTGTAGCTCGCGTTGCCGGCGAGCAAATCCAGCCCTGCCATGCCCTGGTCGAGTCCGTAGCGGATCACGCGCGACGTGAGCACCTGACCCGGCCCGTACTTGGCGTACGCTTCATCATACGCCGTCTTCAACCCGAACATGGTGGGTCCGGAGACACGCAGCACCTGAGCGGCGATCGGGTTCTCCGACAGCGTCAGCAGGGGAATCCACACGCCGCCGTCGGCGGCCGCGCGCTCCACCAGTCGGTCGTAGAACGCTTTCACCTGCGGCCGCTGCGCGACGGCGGTCCCGTTCTGACCCTTCCATCCCTGCGCTTCCAGTCGATAGAACGCCTCCAGTGCCCCCGGCAGTGCGCGCCCGCTCCGCACGACGTCGCAACGCAGGGTACCAAGCTCCTCCAGTCGACGCTCGCGGCGCCGCAGGTTCGACTTGAACTTCCGTGTCAAGTTCTCGTCCCACGGGGCCAGGCGGGAGAGCGGGCGCCAGGGGGTCACGAAGGTCGGCCGCAGCAGCGCACGCCAGCCGCGCTCCCGGGCGACGGTAAGCGCCGCCTGGAGCGTGGGCGAGCTTTCGGGGACATGCTGGATGCGAATCAGGTCGCAACCGGCGGTGTCGCACAGCGCGCGCCACATGTGCTCCAGGATGTCCCGGCGCCCCTGCCACGACAGGAAGTCGAATCGAAAGGACTCTTCGTTCGTGAGCGATTGCAGCACCGTAACCCGGTCGCCGTGCCGGGACTCGGCCAGGCGCTGCAAGGCCGCGAGTCCGACCAGGTGTCGACCATCTCGGGCCGCGAGCAGCACCGGCTCCGCAGGTGCGAACGCCTCCAGCCACGACCGCACCCACACCGCGTCGGTCAGCGGCGCGCTGGCGGGCCGCTGGGTCGCGAGCAGGTGCCACCGTGTGTTGTCGTCGCGCGACAGTGCGGCCAGGGTCGTAAAAGCGACGCGCAACTCGCGGCTCGATGCCCCCGCAGCAGGGGCGCCGCTGTTCGCCACTCGCAGCCCCGTCGTGGGCAAGCCTCGTCCCCGGATGCTTGGAGTCGTCGGACAGGCGTTGCAAAAGCTGGACTCACCCCGGGTCTACCCAGACAGCTGGCTCGCGCCCGAGTCTATTGTGGAGATCGCGCAACAGCCGGCCACTGAAGCCAAGGTGCGACCGCGACGAAGTTCATTGTCAACGCGCTGATCCGCGACGAGCGGAGCGCGCGAGGCTTGGGGGGGGGGAGGGCCAGACGACGGCGGCGCTGGTTCTCGCTTAGCGGGGCACGGCCGGCCCCTACCAGGCGCCGCGGCGACGCAGCATCACCGGGAGCGTGCGGGCCATGATCCGGAGGTCTTCGAGCGCCGACTGGCGGCGGATGTACTCGAGGTCGTAGCGCACCTTGCGGCGCACATCATCCACCGACGTGTCATAGCCCTGGTTGATCTGCGCCCAGCCAGTGATGCCGGGGCGAACGCGCTGGCGCCGCTGGTAGCCTTCGATCTGCTCCCGCAGATAGACGAAGATGGTCGGTTGCTCGGGGCGCGGGCCCACGATGTTCATGTCGCCCCTCAGCACGTTGAAGAGCTGGGGCAGCTCGTCCAGCCGAAGCTTGCGGAGCACCTGGCCGAGCGGCGTGACGCGCGTGTCCTCGGGCTGGGCCCACACGGCCGACGTGGTCTCGTCGGCTGGGCGCATCGTGCGGAACTTGTACATCGTGAAGGGCGTGCCGCCCAGGTCGGAGTGGCGTCGCGTGTTTCCGCCGGCGCCCGAGAGCGCCCGCCGGTCCAGCCCGACACGCGTCTGCGTGAACAGGACGGGCCCGCGCGACGTCAACTTGATCAGCGCGGCGATCAGCAGCATCAGCGGCAAGGCGACAATCAGGCCGAGCGCGGCCACGACGATGTTGAGGGCCCGACGTGCGACGTGCTCGCGGTCGATCGGTCCGAGCGGGGCTCGGTGCGCCAGCGCGATGCGCGCGCGACGGGGGGGTCGGAGTTCGAGAGTCGTGCTCATGACCTTGAGCATTCGCAAAGTCCGTGCGCGGGCGCGCCACGGCGCTTTTGTCATTCTCGGTGCTTGCGTCATATGGCGAGCCGGCGTCGTGTGTTGAGCGGGTGCCACGGCACGCTGTAACGTCAAGCGGCCGCGCTGCCCACCGGGGCGTCCACTTCGAAGTAGAAGCGGGTGCCCCACTGCGGGCGGGTTTCGATCAGCAATTCCGAGCCCATCGCCCGTACCAGCTTGCGGCAGATGGTGAGCCCCAACCCCGAGCCGGAGAAGTGCTCGCGCTGGGCGGCCGGGGGGCGCCGCACGGGCTGATACAGCGTGCGCAACCGCCCCGCGTCGATGCCGTTTCCGGTGTCTCGCACCGAGAACTCGAGGCGTCGCGCGCCGACCGGGAACGCCGCGATCTCCACAAACCCCGAGTCGGTGAACTTGACCGCGTTGGTGGCGAGGTTGAGCAGCACGCGCGACAGCGCGCGCTCGTGCCCCGTGCGCCGCTCCGGTACCGGATGCACCATGCGGATCTCGAGACGTTTCTCCTCCGCGATGGGGAGGATCATACTGCGGACCGACCCGAAGACTTCGGCGACGGAGAAGGGCGCCGGGGCGCGGTCCACCAAGCGCTGCCCGCCGCGGGCGAGCTCGAGTACGTCGCTCGCCGTGGCGCACAGGCACAGCGCGGCACTGTAGATCAGGCCCAGCTGCCTGGTCTGCTCCTGCGTGACCGGTCCCCCCTGGCCCTGTTGCAGCGCCTCCGCCAGAAAGAGGATCGACGTGAGGGGCGAGCGCAGGTCGTGCGCCAGTTCGACCACGAGATCCAATCCATGCGGGCCCGTCAAGCACGCCGCCAGATCGGGCGGCTCGGGCTCGGGCGTGACCTGTTCGACCTCTGGCAACCCGTCTGTGACGGCCGTAATCGCCGTCGCCGCGTCGGGCCAATCCAGCCGTTCGGCGGTACTCGTTCTCATGGGGTCGCCTTGTGGGCGGTCGCGTCAGCGGTCACGGTGTCCATCGGCTCCACCGAGTCCGGGGAATCCCCGGCCGGGGAATCCCGGCCGAAGCGGGCTCCCGCTCGACCACCCAGCCGGCCGTCGGACTGCGCTGCAGGCCGTGACGTTCCATCAGCCGGTACAGCGTGGTGCGATCGACTCCGGCGATTCGCGCGGCCTTGGACATGTTGCCGCTCGCCCGGTTGACCAGCCACGTCAGGTACTGGCGCTCGAATTGAGCGATCACGCGATCACGGGCGGCGTGATAGCTCTCCTCGAGCAGCGTGGAGATGAGCGACGCCGGGTTCGAGCCCCCCGCGGCCGGCGACGCCTCACCCGTGAGCTGCAGGTCCTCGGGGCGGATCTCCGCGCCCGGCTCCACCACGACGGCGACGTGCTCGATCACGTTCTGCAATTCGCGCACGTTGCCGCGCCACGGATGGCTGCACAGCGTGCGCAGCGCCGCGTCCGTGAGGCGCGGGAACGGGGCGCCCTTGCGGCGGTGCCGCACCCAGTACGTCGACAGGAAGTAGTCGGCGAGCAGGGGGATGTCCTCCGGGCGCTCGCGCAGCGCCGGGACGTGAATCGGGACGACGCGCAGGCGATAGTAGAGATCCTCCCGCATGTCGCTCGTTTCGACGGCCCCCTCGGGGTCGCCGTTGGTCGCGGCGATGAAACGCACGTTCACGACGGCGTCCGTCGTCTCGCTGCCCACGCGGCGCACGACGCCGTCCTGGATCACCCGCAGCAGCTTCGCCTGGATCGGCTTCGGCATCTCGATCAGCTCGTCGAGGAACAGCGTGCCCCCGTTGGCCGCCTCGAGCAGGCCGGGTTTGTCGCGCACCGCACCGGTGAACGCGCCCTTGCGATGGCCGAACATCTCGGACTCGAGCAGGCCCTCCGGCAGGGCGGCGCAATTCACGGCAATGAACGGTCGGCTGGAGCGGCGGCTGTGGTGGTGGATGAACTGCGCGATCATTTCCTTGCCGCTGCCGCTTTCGCCCGTGATGAAGACGGACGCATCGGTGGGCGCCACCTTGCGCGCCAGCTCGATCGCGCGCCGGAACGACGGCGCCGTGCCGAGCAGTGTGATCTTGTCGGAATGGACCTGCGTCTGGTCCAGCGTATCGCGCTGTTCACGCGTCTCGCGCGCGACCAGCAGCGTGTGCACCGCTCGCCCGATCAGCACCTGCAGGTGCGAGGCGGAAAAGGGCTTGGGGAGGTAATCGAACGCCCCTTGGCGCAGCGCTTCGACGCTCGACTCCACGCTGGGGTTACCGGTCATCACGATGACCATCGTGTCGTGATTGGTTCCCAGGGCGGTGCGCAAGAGGGTGAGTCCATCGACCTGCGACATGTACAGGTCTACGAGCACGAGGTCGAACGCGCGCCGCTTCAGCAGGTCGAGCGCTTCTTGCCCCCGGCTGCACACGGTCACGTCGTAACCTTCGTGGCGTAGCACCGCCGCGCAGCTCTCGCGCAGCGTATGTTCGTCATCGACCACCAGAATCCGCACGCGGGCTTTCGCCTCGGGCCCGATGGCGAGCATGGCCGACGGTTCACGGCCCTCGGCCGAAGGGCTCACGCCATCCTGAGCAAGCGGTATCGACATCGGGATCGTCCTTGATTTCCGGTTGACCCCCCCTTACGCAGGGTTCGGGCCAACCTGTCGCGAGGTCGCAGCGTCACGGATTCTCCGCACAACGACAAGGATTTCGGCCCAGTTGCCCGTCGCCGCAGCGGCCTGGCCCGCACCAAGCTGCATCGTGTCAGGGGATGCAGTGCACCGATTTGCGGCATCGCAACAGTGGGGGCTTCGTGCCGCGCGGTATCGGACTTGCCACAGGGAATGCGGGATGCCGCCCCACCGGGTGCGGTCCCGCCAACACATGTGGAGGTACGCTTTCCGATGAGCACCAGTCCGCTACCGCTGCACGCCGGCTCGACGGTGCCCGCCGTGGCCCCTGCGGCCCCCCTGCCCACGAACGCCGACATGGGATTCGGCCAGGGATTCGCCCCGCCGGACACCGGCGTCGACTGGCGCCGGGTGTTGAGCGCCGTCGCGCGTTTCAAGTGGCTGATTGCGGTGGTGACCATCGTGGGCACGGTCGGCGGCGTGGCGGCCACCCGCTTCATCAAGCCCCAGTACATGGTGCAGGCGACGCTGTGGATCGACCAGCCCGATCAGCGCGGCGGACCGGAGCGCGGCCCGATTCGCTCCGGGCAGCCGCTCGAGCCCGAGGCGTGGCTCGATCTCCTCAAGTCGTACCGCGTGCTCGACCAGGTGGTGCGCGACCAGCGCCTGTTCGTGACGACCACGGCGCGCGAAGATGCCTCCCTGTTCGAGACGTTCCGCGTGGCGGAGCAGTATCGAGCGGGCGTGTATCGTCTCGCGGTGGATGGCAGCGGCAAGGCGTTTACGTTGTCGACGGGCAAGGGCGTCGAGGTGGAGCACGGCGCGGTGGGGGATTCCATCGGCGCTCGTTTGGGGTTCACCTGGGCACCGCGCGCCGGCACGATCCCGGCCGGACGCACCGTTGAGTTCTCCGTGGCGACCGTGCGCGACTCGGCCCGCGCGCTCAGTGAGGAGCTCGAGGTCGCGACGGATCCCGCGGGCAACTTCCTGCGGATGTATCTGAAGGGCACCGACGCCGCGCGCATCACCTCCACGATCAACGCGATCGCCGAGCGATTCGTACAGGTCGCCGCAGAGCTGCGACGCCAGAAACTCACCGAGCTGACGAAGATTCTGGACCAGCAGCTGGCGGCGGCGCACCAGAACCTGCAGGATGCCGAAAAGGCGCTCGAGCGGTTTCAGGTGAGCGTGATCACGCGGCCCAGTCAGGTGCCGAAGGCGGGGACAGGGGACGACCCGGCCTTCAAGAACTTCTTCACCATGCAGGTAGATCGCGAGCAGGCGCGTCGCGATCGCGAGGCGCTGGAGCGGGTGCTAGCCCAAGCGGGAGACTCGGGCGTGTCCCCCGAGGCGCTGGCGATCGTCGGGTCGGTGCAGCAGAACGTGCAATTGAAGCAGGCGCTCGACGAGCTGACGACCAAGCAGGCGGAGCTCCGGGCGCTGCGTTACAAGTATTCGGACGCGTACCCCCTGGTGCAGCGGCGGCTGAACGAAGTTGCGACGCTGCAGCGGCAAACGATCCCCACCCTGGCGCGCCGGCTCCTCGCCGAGCTCGCGGGGCGGGAAGCGGAGTTGGGGCGCCGTGTTGCGGAGGACACGCGGAGCATCCAGGCGGTACCGCCCCGCGCCATCGACGAGGCCCGGCTGCAGCGCCAGGTGACGCTGGCGGAGAATCTCTTCACCAGCCTGCAAAAGAACTACGACGAGGCACGGCTGGCCGAGGAGAGCGCCGTCCCGGACGCGCGCATCCTCGATCACGCGGTCGTGCCGCAGGATCCGGTGCGGAACACGGCCCCGCGCGTCGTGTTCCTGGGATTCGCCGCCAGCCTGGCGCTGGGGCTGTGCGGGGCCGTGGTGCTCGATCGGATCGACCCCAAGCTCCGCTATCCCGACCAGGTGTCGCGCGGCTTGGGGATCCCGATCCTCGGTGCCGTACCCCATCTCCGCAACCTGCCGCGGGGTGGTCGCGGCGGTGCCCGCGTGCCCGACGACGTCAACGAGGTCGTGGAGGCCCTGCGCGGCGTGTGCCTGAACCTCGTCTATGCGCACGGCGGCCGGGCCCCGCTGCTGGTGACCATCACGAGCCCCGGGGCCGGGGACGGAAAGTCGTTCATCTCGGCGAACCTGGCACACACTTTCGCCGACGGCGGGCACCGCACCCTGCTGATCGATGCGGATATCCGGCGGGGCGTGTTGCACCGCCGGCTCAGCGTGCGCCGCCGGCCCGGCTTGAGTGACTTCCTGCGCGGCGAGGCCCAGCTGGACGCCATCGTGCAGGCGACACAGTTCCCGGCACTCTCGCTGATCGGGTGCGGGACACGCGCATACAACGCGCCCGAGCTGCTCGGGTCGCCGGCGATGACGTCGTTGGTCAACGGGCTGCGCGGGGGCTACGACGTGGTATTGATCGACAGCCCGCCGCTCGCCGCGGGCGTGGACCCGCTCATCCTCAGCACCCTGACCGGCACCCTGACGCTGGTCCTGCGCACCGGCTACAGCCACCGCGATGTGGCGGCGGCCAAACTGGAGGTGCTGCAGCGTCTGCCGGTGCGGATGCTCGGCGCGGTGCTCAACGACGTGCCCGCGGGCGGAGCCTACCGGTACTATTCCTATTATCTACCGGGGTACGAAGCGATGGACGAGAACAGCGGGACGCCGCGGGTGCCCGTTTAAGGAGCGGCGGTACCGATTCCTTCATCGAAACGCCGCAGCCAGCTGCCGGAGTCGGTCTTGCCGGTACGGACGGCGGCGGCGGCTCGGACCAGCAAATCGATCGGCTCGATCGGCGCGTATCCCACGTTCGCGACGGCTTCGTAG
>Ga0209238_1000144_pt1 | contig 22451 bp, 18 predicted proteins | sample GraSoi013_1_20cm_FD_185823 | JGI IMG/M metagenome (GOLD analysis project Ga0209238, IMG submission 185823) | Grasslands soil microbial communities from the Angelo Coastal Reserve, California, USA - Sample 10_02_2013_1_20cm (SPAdes) (version 2) | ecosystem: Environmental > Terrestrial > Soil >...
GTGAACGGCATCAGTGGCAGTGGTACCTCCGTGAACGGTATCAGTGGCAGTGGCGCCACCGTGAACGGCATCAGTGGCAGTGGCACCTCCGTGAACGGTATCAGCGGCAGTCCTTGATTTCCTCCTAATGGATACCACGGCAGCCGTTCTCAGCGGCCGCTGCGACCAGAGCTACGTGCGTGTCACGATAGGGCGGCAAGGGGGTGTTTATCGATAAACGCCCCACAAATGCGACCTATGCTTCCTTCAACCTGAAGAACATGATCATGAGTCTAGACCCTCTAAGGCGTCCGAAAGCGCGCCCTCGAAGACCGTGACGCGAACAGTAGCGCATGACAGACAGAATGCACCGCCTGTAGATGCCCCCCGGTCAATCGCGCAGCAGACATCGATCCGTAAAATCTAGCCTGGTATCTGTGCGAGGTGTCTCTGGGCTGCAGGAGTTGCTCACGGAGCTTGCCGTTGTGCTCTTGCCGCGCGGAATGACGCCAAAGAGATTTGGTGAACTCGCTCGCTCCGCCTTTGTACAAGCGGCGGCAGACATGTCGAAGCTTAGGAATGGGAAGGTCAATCATTCAAGAGTCGCAGCCCAGACTGGCTTGAGTCGCGCTGACGTAAAGCGGCTGTTGACGAGCAACATGTTTGATTCGGTTCGCGCCGATCAAACACCGGTAAAAAAAGTCATCGCCGGCTGGCGCACGGATCGCAAATTCGCCAATAGGGACGGTAGCCCAAAACGCCTGAGAATCTCTCGCTCAAGCAATTCCTTCACCAGCCTCGTGAAGAAACACGGAGGGGACGTACCCCATCGGGCAGTTCTGGATGAGCTACGACGCATCGGTGCTGTCACCGTAGACGAAGATAGCGTACAGCTGCAGTCTTCGCACCATTCTTGTCAACATCACGATTTTGTATTCCTGTCACCGGTACTGCCCGCGCTGGTTGACGGGATTAGAATCGCGTCGACCAAAGGGCGTCCAGGCGCGGCTTCGTCGATTCACCGACTCAGCCTTCCCGTGGAGACCGAGGTCGATTTGGCAATCGTACGTGATCGATGCGCCTCAAGCGCGAAGGCGATGCTTGAGGGGCTCGGTCACTCTCTGGGCACACAAGTCACGGTACCAAAAAGAAGAGGGAAATCGGCATACTCTTTCACGGTAACGGTCTTGCTAGCTGAGAACCGAGCAAAGGGAACTCAAAGCACGAGCTGAGAGTTGCGCACGCGCTAGGTGCTAACCATGGAGCGGAGGGCTCAACATGACTGCCACGTTCTCGAAGCGTCTTAAACTCGATTACTCGAACGTGCTCGTAGCGATTTTTGACCTGATGTTAGCTGGCGGAATTCGAAGCACGGACCTTTTGGCCACTTGCACTCATGCACTCAAGCAAGCAGAAGCTAAAGTGCGTTCGGGACAGCAGACGGCGTCCGGAGGTCTCGTGATCGCCGCGCTCGTCTTAGACGCTTGGCATCGCGACCGCCGGTACATTAATGCCAGAGCACTTCCAAGGGCGGTCCGTCTTTTTGGGCCGGCACCGAGCGTGGAGGCCTTGATTCGTCGGCAACGGGGGCAAAGGAATGCCGCAGAGGTCGCGCGGCATCTTAGAACTCTTCGCTTGGTCGTACCTTGCGGAGGGAATCTGTACAAACCCACCAGCGACGTTGCCGTGATATCTGCTTGCGACCCCCTTGTGCTGCAGTATGCGGCGAGAGCCCTTGCGACCCTCTTGGAGACTGTTGGGCAAAATGTAAATAAGCAGCGAAACTTGGAGCCACTAATCGAGCGCATTGCGGAAGTGCCTGATCTTCCGCGTAAGCACATCACGGCCTTCCAGAGGTTTACTCAGATTCAAGGCCGAATGTTATTGAGAACCGTTAACGACTGGCTCGAGTCAAGGCGCGCGCGACGGTCCCCGAGAAGGGGCGCACACGGAACGGTGCGAGCCGGTATTCATGCTTACGCGTACATCGCCTCAAAACAACGCTGGCTGTATCCCGTGCGTCACTAGACCTTCGCCACTTCCTCCCTCAACGCCTTTCTCAGGATCTTCCCCACATTGGTCTTGGGCAGCTCCGCTCTGAAGTACACGTGCTTCGGCACCTTGTATGCCGAGAGAGATTTGCGGCAGTGGTCGATGATGTCCTTTGCGGTGAGCGACGGGTCCTTGCGCACCACGAACAGCGCCACGACTTCGCCGGAGTGCTCGTCGGGGCGCGCCACCGCGGCGGCTTCGAGGACCCCGGGGTGTGCGGCGGCGACGGCTTCCACTTCGTTCGGATAGACGTTGAAGCCCGAGACCAGGATCATGTCCTTCTTGCGGTCCTCGAGGTACACGAACCCGCGTGTGTCGATGCGGCCGACGTCGCCGGTGCGCAGCCAGCCCCCCGGCAGCATCACCTTGGCGGTCTCATCGGCGCGATTCCAGTAACCGCGCATGACCTGAGGGCCGCGCACGCAGATCTCGCCGGCCTGGCCCAGCGCGAGGTCGTTGCCGGCGTCGTCCTTGATGGCGATCTCGGTCGATGAGATGGGCAGGCCGATCGAGCCGTTGAACGGCTCGTCCGGGGGATTGATGCACGCGGCCGGGGAGGTCTCGGTGAGGCCCCACGCCTGTGTCAGGGTGTTGCCGGTGACCTCCTTCCAGCGTTGCGCGACGCTGGCCTGCACGGCCATACCGCCGCCGAGCGTGACCTTCAAGCGGCTGAAGTCGAGCCGGTCGAATCCCGGCGCGTGCAGCAGCGCATTGAACAGCGTGTTGACGCCGCTGATGAAGGTGCAGGGGTACCTGCGCATGTCGGTGATGAGCGCCGTCAGGTCGCGCGGGTTGATGATGAGCACGTTCTTCCAGCCGAGGCGTGCGAACAGCATGCAGTTCGCCGACAGCGCGAATATGTGGTAGAGCGGAATCGCCGTGATCAGCGCCGCGGGCTCCTGGAAGCGCTTGCCGAGCCACGCTTCGGCCTGCAGCACGTTGGTGCTCACGTTGCCGTGCGACAGCATGGCGCCCTTGGCGACTCCGGTCGTGCCGCCGGTGTACTGCAGGAACGCCAGATCGTCGGGACCGACCTCGACCGGTGCGAGCGGCTGCTTCATTCCGGCCCTGAGCGCCGCCTTGAACGAGGTCGCGCCGGGGATGTTCCAGCGCGGCACCTGCCGGCGCACGTGGCGCACGACGTAATTCACGATCAGTGACTTGGGCAGCCCGAGGAAATCGCCCACGGCGCTCACCAGCACCCGCTTCACCTGGGTGCCGGGCAGCACTTGCTGCAGTACGTGGGCGAAATTCTCCAGCACCAGGATCGCCGTGGCGCCTGAGTCGGAGAGCTGGTGAAGCAACTCCGGCGCGGTGTACAGCGGATTGGTGTTGACGACGATCAGGCCGGCGCGCAGCGCGCCGAACATCGCGATCGGATACTGCAGCGTATTGGGCAGCATGATGGCGAGGCGATCACCCTTCCTGAATCCCTGCTGCTGCAGCCACGCGGCGAAGGCCCGCGTGAGCTCATCGAGCTGCCGGTAGGTGAGCTGCGCACCCATCTGGACGAAAGCGACGCGCTCGGCGTGCCTGGCACAGGATTCCTCCAGCAGCTGTTTCAGCGAGCGCAGCTGCGTGGGGTCGACTTCCGCGGGCACGTGGGGCGGATACGACTTCAGCCAGATTCTGTCCATCAACGACCCCCGTCTTGAGGATTCTTCTTGAGGAGTGGCTTCAGGTACGGCCAGAGTGTATTGAGAACCGGTGGCTCGCCCAGGGCGTTGGGGTGCATGCCGTCCGGCTGCATGCGCGTCGGATCGAGGGCCACCTTCTCCAGCAGGAACGGCACCAGTGGCAGATGATATTGGTTTGCCAGCTCGGGGAACACGCGCGCGAACTGTTCCGTGTAGCGCGGCCCGTAGTTGGGTGGAATGCGCATGCCGACCAGCAGCACCTGGGCGCCGGCCGCCTGCGACAGGCGCACGATGCGCGCGAGATTCTCGCGAGTCTCGCTCACCGGCAACCCGCGCAGCCCGTCGTTGGCGCCCAGCTCCAGGATGACGGTTCCGGGCTGGTGCAGCTGCAGCGCCCGCGGCAGGCGCTCGAGGCCGCCGCTGGTGGTCTCGCCGCTCACGCTGGCGTTGACGATCTGGTACCCGTACCCTTGTGTCCGAAGTCGCTGCGCGAGCAGCGCAACCCAACCCTGCTCCGGCCGGATTCCGAGTGCGGCGCTCAGGCTGTCGCCGAGCACAAGGATCGTGTGGTCGGAGGCCACCGCGTTCTGGAGCGCGATGAACACCAACCCCAAGCCCAGCGCCCAGGCGCCGATGATCCGCAACCGCGTCCTCCAGGCAGAAAGCCTCTGCAAGCAGGTTAGCAGTCCGGAAGGTTCGCTGACCATTGTGGATGACGTGTCGCTCGGTATCCTGGCGGGCGAGTCGGTCGCGGTGACCGGGCCCTCGGGCGCGGGCAAATCGACACTGCTGGCGTTGCTGGCCGGACTCGATGTGCCGACCCGCGGGCGCGTGCTGCTCGAGGGGCAGGACCTCACGCAGCTCGATGAGGACGGCCGGGCGCGGCTGCGGGCGCAGCGCGTCGGGTTCGTGTTTCAGGCCTTCCACCTGATCCCGGCGCTCACCGCGCTCGAGAACGTGATGTTGCCGCTGGAGCTGGCGGGACGGGGCGATGCGCGGCGCGCCGCCGCCGAGACCCTGCGGCGCGTCGGCCTCAGCGAGCGCACCGGCCACTACCCGCGGCAGCTCTCCGGCGGGGAGCAGCAACGCGTGGCCCTTGCCCGGGCGTTCGTGACCCAGCCGGCGGTGCTGTTCGCGGACGAGCCGACCGGCAATCTCGACACCGTCACGGGCGCGCGGGTCGGCGAGCTGCTGTTCGAGCTCAATGCCAACGCTCATACGACGCTGGTCCTGGTCACGCACGATCGCGAGCTCGCCGCACGCTGTGCCCGCATGGTGCAGATGGAAGCCGGGCGGGTGCTGTGAAAGCGCTGCGGCTCGCGCTGCGTACGCTGGCGCGCGAGTGGCGCTCGGGGGAGCTGGGCGTGCTGCTGCTCGCGCTCACGGTGGCGGTCGCAGCCCTCACGGGCGTCGGGTTTCTGGTCAGCCGCATCAGCGCCGCGGTCGCCCTGCAGGCGAGCGCGGTGCTGGCGGCGGACATCCGTCTGGGTTCACCGCAACCGCTCCCCGAGGCGTACTTCACGGAAGCCGCGCGCCGCGGGCTGCGCTCCGCGCGCAGCACCAATCTGCTCTCGGTGGTGTTCAATGGCGAGGCGAGCCAGCTCACCAACGTGGCGGCGGTGAGCGCCGGCTATCCGTTGCGCGGCCGCGTATTGGTCGCCGGCGAGCCCTTCGCGCGCGGCTCACCCGCGGCGGGCATTCCCGCTCCGGGGGAGGCGTGGCCGGGCTCGAAGCTGCTCGCGGCGGTCGGCGGGCAGGTGGGCTCGCAGCTCTCGATCGGGGCGGCGAGCCTGCGCGTGACCCGGGTGCTGATCGCCCGGCCCGACCAGGGCGGCACCTTTGCCGAGCTGGCGCCGAACCTCATCATGAATGCGGCCGACCTGCCGGCCACGCGCCTGATCCAGCCCGGCAGCCGCGTGAGCTACGCCGCGCTGTTCGCCGGCGAGCGCACGCGCATCGATGCCTTCAAGGCCTGGCTCGTCGCTCACAAGGGCCCCGGTGAGCGCCTGCGGGACATCACCGAGGCGAGCCCCCAGATCCGCAACGCCGTGGAGCGCGCCGGGCGCTTCCTGAGCCTGGCGAGCCTGGTGAGCGTGCTGCTGTGCGCGATCGCGGTGGCGATGGCCGCGCGCCGCTATGTGCACCGGCACCTGGATGCCGTGGCACTGCTCAAGACCCTCGGCGCGACGCGGGCCTTCACCCTGGCGATGTCGGTGCTGCAGCTGCTGGCGCTCGCGCTGCTCGCGGCCGTGGCGGGCGCGGCGCTCGGGTTCCTCGCCCAGGAGTGGCTGCTGCGCACCATCCGGGGGCTCCTGGCGGTCACCGATCTGCCGGCGGCGAGCCTCAGCCCGCTCGCCATCGGCCTCGTGACCGCGATCGCGCTGCTGGCGGGGTTCGCACTGCCCCCGCTCCTGCAGCTCTCGCGCGTGCCGGCGCTGCGGGTGCTGCGCCGCGACGTCGGCCCGCCGCCGCCGCTCGTGCTGCTGGCGTTCGGTCCGGCGATAGCCGTGGTGCTGCTGCTCATCTACTGGGTGGTGCCGGAGACGAAGCTGTTCCTGTACTTCACCGCCGCGCTCGCGGCCTTCGTGCTGGTGCTGACGCTCGCCGGAGTGCTGCTGGTATATCTCGCCGGCCGCCTGCGCGGCCGGGTCGGCGTCGCCTGGCGCTTCGGGGTCGCGAACCTGAGCCGGCGCCGCGCCGAGAGCGTCGTGCAGCTGGTGGCCTTCGGCACCGGCATCATGGTGCTGCTGCTGCTGGGGATCCTGCGTGACGATCTGAACGGCGACTGGCAACGCACGCTGCCGCCGAATCTGCCCAACTACTTCTTCATCAACATCCCGCCGGCGGAACGCGCGGATTTCGTGCGCGCTCTGCAGGCGCAGGGCGCGCGCACCACGCGCGTGCTGCCGATGGTCCGCGGGCGCCTGACGAGCATCAACGGCCACGCCGTCGAGAGCCTGCGCGCGGCGCGCAACGGCGAGGATAGCTTCGCGACCCGCGAGCAGAACCTCACCTGGGCGTCCGAGCTGGCAGCGGACAACCGCGTCATCGCCGGCCGCTGGTGGACGGCGGCCGATCTCGGCAAACCGCTGGTGTCTCTGGCCACCGAGTTCCAGGAGTCCCTCGGCGTGCAGGTCGGTGATCGCCTCTCCTTCGACATCGGCGGCGAAGCCCTCGAGGTCACCGTCGCGAGCATCCGCAAGGTGAAGTGGGACACCTTCCAGCCGAATTTCTTCATCGTGTTTCCCCCCGGCGTGCTGGAAGGCGCCGCGGGTACCTACATGACGAGCGCCTATTTCACGCCCGGCAGCGCCCGTTCGCTCGCGCAGCTCGTGCGCCGCTTTCCCAGCGTGTCGATATTCGACATCGATGAGCTGCTCACGCAGGTGCGCGGGGTACTCGACAAGGCGGCGTTCGCGGTGCAGAGCGTGTTCGTGTTCACGCTGTTCGCGGGACTGACGGTGCTGCTGGCGGCGGTGCAGTCCAGCCGCGACGAGCGCCGTTACGAGAGCGCCATGTTGCGTACCCTGGGCGCGAGCCGCGGCACCGTGGTGCAGGGGGTGCTCGCGGAGTTCGCAACCTTGGGGAGCCTGTCGGGGCTGCTCGCCGCGGTGGGCGCGTCCGTGGGCGCCTATTTCCTCACCACGCAGTGGCTCGACCTGCGTTACGCGTTCGAGCTCATGCCCTGGGTGGAGGGCGTCGCGGGCGGTGCGCTGCTGATGGCGGCCGGCGGCTGGCTCGCCACCCGCAGCGTCGTGAATCAGCCGCCGCTCACGACGCTGCGGGCCTAGCTCTAACTCTCAGACCTGACCGCGTCCACCGCCTTGGCCGGATAACATCGCGCCAGCCCCGGAGAGGGGTCAGCCCGGACGGCGCGATTCGCGGTTACCCGCTTGTGCTGGTACATGGCTCGCTCGGCGGTCTTCAGCAGCTCGTCAATGCCTATCGGAAGTAGCGGATTGAAATACGCGAGTCCCACACTCAGCGACAGCGCAGGAATCTCGGAAGATCGAGCTCGAGGCATCCGGGCGCGCAGCACGATTTCGCTGCGCGAAGGGCAGTGCATGTCCGTCGTTAGAGCCGCAAACTCATCGCCCCCCAGCCTTCCCAGAACCTCGTAGACCCCATAGCTTGGAAACAGCTCGCGCAGAAAATTGGCCGTTTCCCGGATCAGGACGTCTCCGGCGGCGTGACCCGCGGTGTCATTGACCTGCTTCAGACTGTTCAGATCGACGTAGACGAGATAGGCGGATCGCAGATCCCGCCTCGCAACATCGAGGAAGCGCGTGCCGGTCTGGAGGAAGCCGCGCCGGTTATACACACCGGTCAGTTCGTCGGTCATTGCGACGGACCGCAACGAGTCGATGACTTGCGTGAGCGCGTGCAGCGCGATTTTCCGTTCAGACGTCAGCCGCTTGAAACCCAGCAGCTCTGACAAGGCGCGCGTGAGGCGCAGCTCGTCGCCTTCCATTGCAGCTGCTCGCAGCTGGCTTGCGAGTTCTGCATTCCGAGCGCCCAACGCATCTTGGGCACTCCAGGAAGCTGGGGGCGCCACCGCGTGGTCCATGATCGGGTCCTGCCTAATCGTCTGCGGGTACGACCTACAGGATAGGATACCGGCTGCCAGATGCCCGCCAGGACGGTGAAGGCCCCGATTTGCGCCTCGCTGAATGGCGCGTTCCGCCGTAGGGGATTTCCCGATGGGAGCTAGCGCTGCACTCCGATCGTGATCCAGGAGTCCGGCTCCGGATCCCCGCGCCAGTTGAGCCCTTCGATCGTCAGCTGGTAGTTGCCCGGACCCAGCGCGGAGCTGTTGAGCGCAATGCGCAGATGACCGTTGGAGTCCTTGGTCAGGTTCGTGATCGCGCCCACGCGTCCCTGATCGATGCGATCGATGGTCACGCGGAACGAGCGATACGGCGAGCGTGACTCGTCGATCTTGAAGTCCGCCAGCTGCGCGCCGCCGCCGCCGATGGTGATCGCCGGCGTGTTGGATGCCCCCGAGCGGCTCGGCAGGAGGCGAATCTCGCGTGTGCTGGTGGCCGGATCGAGCGCCCGTTCGAACGCCTGTTTCTGCAGAGCGGTGATCCGATGACTCTTGGCGGCGCTGCCGAGGGCGACGAGGGTGAGCGCCGCCGCGAGGATGAGCACCGCGGCAGCGAGCCCGGAGATCACCCGCGGCCTCTGCCACAGCGGCTGCGCCGCCTCCTGCCACGGCTCGGGCTTGCCACTCGCCTCGAGCAGCCGCACCCCGGCGTGCACTCTCTCGGTGAGACCGATCTCGTCCAGCAGCTCGGGATGCTGGTGACAGAAACGCTCGAAATCCGTGGCGCCCTTGAGCGGCAGCCGTCCCGACAGATAGCGCTCGACCACCTGATTGCGGGCGATGAAGTCCCGACCCATGGGCGCAGGCACCGCAGCCGCCCCAGTGGGCGCCGCAGCGGGCTGCACGGGGGCGGGCGGCGCCGGGGCCGGCGCTGCGGCTCTGGGGGTGGCGCTTCTGCGGGGTATCGTGGATGTCGCGGCCGGTGCCGCGGCTGCTGGTGCCACCGTGGCCGGGGCTGGCCTGGGCGCCGCGGCTGCCCGCGCGCTTGCCCAGCTCGCCAGGCCGGGTGCCGCGACCCGGGGGGCCTCACCACGAGGGGCGGGTCTGGGTGGCGCAGCCGCGGTGCTGGGCGGCGCAGGACGCGCGGCGGATGGGGCCCAACCAGGGGATCGCTGCGGGTGGGCTGCGCTCGCGGCGGCGAGCTTGGCGGCCGCGGCGCTCAGGGCGGCGGTCTTGGCGATCGGCACGCGCGCCGAGGGACGCGCCTGTGAGTCGTTCGGGGCGGCCCTGGGTGCGCCACGCGCGGATCCCGCCTCAGGGTGCGCAGCCGCCGCCGGCGATGTCGGGGTCAGGATCACTGGCGGCGCTGCAGCGCCAGGGGGCGCCGGCGGTGGTGGGGGCGGCGGCGGCGAGGTCAGCAGCTCGTCCACGATCGGGTCCTGCAGCTCGAGTTCTGCATCCGGGTGCCCGACAGGTGCCGCGTGGGGGGCAATCGGGAGGGCCCCGGGGTCATCGGGCGGCAGGAACAGCTCGGGGTCCATGAAATGCAGGTCCGTCTGTTCCGGGTCCTTGGCAGGCCTCGCCGCCGAGGCGGGCGCAGCTGCCGGTGGCGCCGGCGCTAGCGTCGGCGGCTCCTTCCTCGGGGGTGCGAGGGCGTCCAGCGGCTCCTCGATGGGCAGGTCCACGAGCAACTCCGGCGACGGGCGAGACGCGGCTTCCATACGCACGCATCTAAGCAACGCCTTGGCGGCGCGGCCTCGTTATGGCTCACAGATCAGAGCCGCCCCCTTCCGGTTCGTGACGCAGGTCTCACTTACCGGGTCAGGCCGCTGCAGTGCGACATGCGTCACAGCGCTTCAACTCGCCGCGCCGCTGAGGAAATACTCGATCTTGTCGCGGTAAGTGCGCGAGAGCTTGAGCTCGTGGCCGCCCTCGAGGGTGAGGAAGTACTCGCCGTTCATGTGGGCACGCAGACTCCTGACGAGGCGCAGGTTGACGATGGTCGAGCGGTGCACGCGCTGGAAGAGCTTCGGATCGAGGATCTCCTCGAGCTCCTTCATCGTGCCGCGCAGGATGTGGGTGTCGCCGGCGGCGTGGATGCACATGTAGTCCCCGGCGGCGTCGATCCACTCGATCGATGCCACGGGGACGCGTACCGTCTCGCGTCCCTGCCGGATGGGCAGCACCTCGGGGCGCCGCCCGTCGATCGCCTGGCGGCCGCGTTCGAGCAGCTCATCGAGGGCGAGCTCCCCGCAGCCGGTGATCTCGGCGATGATCTGCAGCAGTCGGTCGCGCTGATCGGCGGCGGTCCGGGCACGCGCGTGCTCGCGCACCCGCGTGAGCGTCGCGGCGAAGCGCGTATCGTCGATCGGCTTGAGCAGGTAGTCGACCGCACGCGCTTCGAACGCCTGGATGGCGTATTGGTCGTAGGCGGTGACGAACACCACCACCGGCAGGGACTCCTGCGGCAGGTGCGCGAGCACTTCAAACCCCGACATGCCGGGCATCTGGATATCCAGGAACACCACGTCGGGCTTGTATTGCTGGATGGCCGCGAGTGCCTCACGGCCGCTGGCGCACTGCGCGAGGATCTCGAAATCGGGCGCCGTGCGCAGCCGCAGCTCCACCCCCCGCCGCGACAGTCCCTCGTCATCGACGATGATGGTGCGGATTTTCATGCGTGCGCCCCGCGCGCGATGCCCGGCCGCAGCGCCTGCGGCTGCGCCTCCGCGCTCGCGCCGGCGGTCTCGAGCGGCAGCGCCATATCCACCCGCAGGCCGGGGCGGGAGTTCAGCACCGCGAAGCGGCAGTTCTCGCCGTACAGCACCGCCAAGCGCTCGCGGGTGTTGCGCAGGCCCACACCGCGCCGCTCACCGGAGCCGGCGCCCTCGCGCAGACCCGGGCCGTCATCGATGACCGACAGCTCCAGCAGCCCCTCGCGGGTGCGGCCCTCGATGCGCACCAGGCCCCCCTGCTCGCGCGCGGACACCGCGTACTTCAGCGAGTTCTCCAGCAACGGCTGCAGCAGCAGGCTCGGCACCAGGGCTTCGAGCGCCGGCGCCTCGATCGCGTACTCGAGCCGCAGCCGCTCGCCGAAGCGCAGCCGCTCGGTGCCCAGGTACAGATCCAGCGCCTCGATTTCCTGGCGCAGGGTGACCTTCTTCATCGGGTCCTGATCGAGGGTGTAGCGCAGGAACTCCGACAGGCGCGTCACCGCGTGGTTTGCCTTGCGGTTCTGGTTGTCGAGGATGAGCGTCGAGATGGCATTGAGCGTGTTGAACAGGAAGTGCGGGTTGAGCTGGTAGCGCAGCATTTTCAGCTGCGCCTCCTGCGCCAGAGCCACCGCCTTGAGCATCGCCTGTTCCTGCTTGCGCTGCGACTCGTAGAACTTGATGCCGAAGTACAGCACGCTCCAGCACAGCAGCAGGTAGGTCGTGGACAGGGCGCCGCCGAACAGCTCGAACAGCGTCTGGGCGTGCCAGTCCGGCTCGACGAACTGCTTGTAGGAGAGGTTGATCACGATGCGCAGCGCGAGCGCGGTGATGTAGCAGGTCACGAGCACGCCGCTGATCATCACGCGCGGCGGCCGGCCCCACAGGCGCCGGTAGATGAAGCGCATCGGCATCGACAGCAGGAACCCCGAGACCGCCGCCACCGCGATCACGCGCGCGTAGCTGGAGGGCTTCTCGTACAGCAACGCGCCGAAGTACTGCGTGATGCCGTAGGCGGCCCAGCCGGCGGCGTGCAGGCTCCAGAACAGCACGTTGCGGTTGGTGCGGAATTGCTGGAGCGTCGGCATTTTCATGCCATGAAAGCTTAGGGCATCCGGCCGCCTGCCGGCCTCCTCAGTGAGCGCGCGGCCGGCTCGCTTCGTCGCAGCTCGAGTGCCGCACACGAGGCTCGCGCCCACCCGCCGGGCGCATCTCATAACTCGTTGATTATTAAAGCTTGACTTATGTCGACCGGATGGCGGCGACGCGGCTGGTCGGATCGGGGACGTTCGCGAGCGCCTCCAGAGGCTGCGTCGCTGAGAGCGCCGCACCCTGGGCGAAGTCGCAGCCGATGGCGGTCAACCACTGCAGCGCCGCCTGCGACTCGACTCGCTTGGCGGCGCAGTGGATCCCCATCACCTTGGCCGCCTGCACGGTGGCGACCACGAGCGCCTGGGAGAGCTTGTCCTTGAGCGCGGCTGAGGTGAGCTTCGGGTCGATCTTCACCAGCCGCACCGCCGTGGAGCGCAGCAGCGGCAGCACCTGGGAATCGAAGGAGAAGTCCTCGATCACCACCCAGGCACCGAGCTTCTCGCACTGGGTGATGAAACGCTCGACCAGCGCACGGTGTTGCGTGCACAGGGCCTCCGCGATCTCGAAACCGAGCGTCTCGGCGGCGATGGCATGGGCATTGAGCGCCTCGGCGAGCTTGGGCACGAAGCGCTCGTCCTCGAGTGTTGCGATCGACAGGTTGACGGTGAAGCTGGTGGGCTGCGAGTTCCACACCGCGCGATTCGCGGCGAGCCATCCCAACAGCCGCTGCAGGATCAGCGCGTCCAGTGCCGCAGGAAGGCGCTGCGCCGTACGCGTCGGGCTGCGTGCCAGGATCTGGAAGCGGCGCGTTAGTCCGCCCGCGCGCAGCTTCGCGAAGGGCAGTACTTCGAGTATCAGGTTTTCATGGCTCACCGGGGCCTCCGCTACCGCAGGGGCCGCTGGCGCGGCGGCCATGGCGGGCGCTGCGGGGGCTGTGGGCGGGCGTGCCGCCCGTGGCGGCTTGGGCGGCTTGGGCGGCGCGGCCGGCGCGTCGTCAATGAACTCGAGCCGTGCCAGGCGCGAGGACGATTCGCTCTGGACGGCGCTCGCGGAGCCCTTCAGCCAACCCGCACGCGAGGGCGGGGCCTCTTCGGTCACCAGCTCCAGCTCGAGGATGTCGTTCACCTGCTCGGGCGAGATGGCCGTGACCGCGGCCGGCGGCGCCGATACGATGGCCGATTCGCCGGCGAGCTCGAGCACCGGTATCCTGGCGGTGTCGCCCGACCTGCGAGCGGGCTTCAGCAGCACCGCGAGGCGCTGCATGATGGTACGCACCGGCGCGGCGGTCACGCGCTCCACGGTGTCGTCCCCCACCGACTTGCAGTCGGCGAGGATCATGGCGATGCCCAGGAGAGTGCCCATCGGCGCGCGCACCGGCAGAAACAGCGCGTGCCGGCCATCCTCGAGAGCCGTCTCATGGCAGTCGATCGAGGTGTCGGCGGCGAGGATCTCGAGAGCCTCGATGACTACGCTGTGCTCATCGGGTCCGAGCGCACCTTCGCTCAGCCACAGCACGTTCGCTTCGCGGTCGCACAGGGACACCGAGTGCAGGCGCCGCGGCGGCAACACCTCGCGCAACTGCTGACCGAGTGAGGGCAGCGTGGGGGCCGCGGCCGCCGCCGCGGGCACGGCCGCGAAAGCCGGTGAATTCGCGGGCGGTCGTGCCGTGGCTTTCTGTGACAAGGGAGCTTTTCCTCTCCGTGACTGAGCACGGGCACGCTCAGCGCGCGCCTTTCGCACAAGCGTGGCAGCCCGGCGCCGCAGGCGCCGTGATTGCCTTCGCGTTCTGTTCGCAAATAGCGACGGTCGCACCCGCCGCCATTTGTCATATTGGTCGGAGTCGGCGCTTGCTCACAACTCGCCCTGAGTGAATCGCCTCACGGGCCGAGGAAGTCGCGCTTGCCGAGCTCCACGCCGTTGTGACGCAGGATGGCGTAAGCGGTCGTGACGTGGAAGAACACGTTGGGAATCGCCCAGCGCTGCAGAAAAGCCAGTCCCTTGAACTCGAGGGTGCGCTCCCCGGCGGGCACCTTGATGTCGCGCGTCTCCGCCCCTTCGAGCGCGCTCGCCGGCACGCTCTTCAGGTAGTCGATGGCGCGCGCGATGCGGGTGCGCAGCTGCTCGATGGAGGTCTCGTTGTCCTCGAAGCGCGGGGGCTCCTGGGCGGCGAGACGGGCGACCGAATTCTTCGCGAGGTCGCAGGCGATCTGCACCTGGCGCGTCAGCGGCAACATGTCCGGCGCCAGGCGCGCGGCGAGCAGCACGCCCGGGTCGAACTTGCGCTGCGTGGCGTGGGCGAGTCCCTTCTCGAGGAGCCGCGACAGGTTGCCCAGGGTGTTCGCGAACACCTCCACCGAGAGCGCGTGCATCGAGATTTTCATGACTGGTCCCTTTCGTGTGGCTGCGTCTGAGCGCTTGACCGACACAGCTTACAGAGCGGGCCTGCTCTGCTCACCCTCGCGGGCGCGGCGGCGGGTACTCGTGCATGGCACTGGCGTGCCTGCGTCTCCGGTGAAACAATGTCAAATCCTGAAACGGGGATTGAGGCTGCCATGAACCTGATCTGGACCCCGGCGCAACTGGCCATGCTGGCCAAGGTCGTGGATCTCAACGGCTTCTCGGCCGCCGCGCGGGCGCTGGCGGTCCCAAAGGCCGCGGTCAGCCGCGCGGTGGCTGACCTGGAAAAGACCCTCGGCGTGCGCGTGCTCGAGCGCACGACGCGGCGCATCTCGCTCACTTCCGCGGGCCGCCTGCTGTACCCGCACGCCAAGCGCGTCGGCGAGGAAAGCGACGCCGCGCGCAGCGCGATCGCGAAGCTGCAGTCCCCCGAGGCCAGGCCGCTGCGCGTGGTGGCCGATCCCACCTTCGGGCGGGTGCTGCTCTCGCCACTGGTGCCGCGGTTTCTCGAGGCGTTCGCGCACGTGCCGCTGGAAGTGGCGCTGGATGCGCAGCAGTTGGCCGCAGGTGCCTGGGACGTCGCGATCCGCACCCGTCCGCCCGCGGACGAGAGCGTCACGCAGCGCCTGTTGGGGGCCCCTCCCGCGCTGCTGTGCGCGACACCCGCCTATCTGCAGCAGCGCGGCATGCCCGCGCGCCCCGATGACCTGCGCAGCCACGACCTGCTCACGCCGGATGCCGCCGAGCTGCCGGAGTTTCGCCTGCTGCTCGAGCGCGGGGCGCAGCGCGCCGAAGTGCCCTTGACGCCCAAACTCGCGGTCGACGACCCGGCGGTGCTGCACGCGGCCACTGCCGCGGGACTGGGCATCGGGTTGCTGCCGGAGTTCCTGTGCCGCCAGGGACTCGCCACGGGGCGCCTGAAGCCGGTGCTGTCCGAGTGGACCGTGCCGGCGGCGGCGGCCTTGTATGCCTTGTATCCCACGGCGCTCGAGTCCGATCCGCGCGCGCAGCAGTTCGTGGATTTCCTGGCCGCGAACATCGTCCCGGCGCTGGCGCCCTCCGCGCCGGCGCGTGCATCGGCGGCCCGCCCCGGGGCGCACGACGCCGGGAAGGATGCACGCCCGCTTGGCCACGGATAGGGTGGCGGCGGACCCGCTACACTAGCGGTGCCGCCTGCGACAGCTGCCACCGGCGGCGCTCAAATCGCGGTGAAAGACAGGGAAATCGACGGTGTACCGGGCGCCTCTGCGTGAAATGCGCTTCGTGCTCGAGGAGCTGCTGGGCGCGGGGACCCTGGGTGCACATCCGCTGTTCGCCGACTATTCCGATGAGCTGGCGCGCTCGGTGCTCGAGCAGGCGGCGCGCTTTGCGGAAGGCGTGCTCGATCCACTGAACCGTCCGGGGGACACCCACGGGGCGCGCTGGACCGCGGACGGCGTGGTCACGGCACCGGGATTTCGCGAGGCCTACCAGCAGTTCGTGGCGGGCGGCTGGCCGGGCCTGGGCGCTGAGCCGCAGTTCGGCGGTCAGCGCGTGCCGCGCGTGCTGGTGAGCGCGGTGGGGGAGTTCTGGGGCTCTGCCTGCCTCGCCTTCAAGTTAGGTCCGATGCTCACACACGGCGCCGTGCACGCGCTCGAGCTGTGTGGCTCGGCGGCGCAGAAGCAGCAGTACCTGCCGCGGATGGTCAGCGGCGAGTGGACCGGCACCATGGTGCTCACCGAGGCGCAGGCGGGCTCGGATCTGGGGCAGGTGCGTACGCGCGCCGTGCCGCAAGGGGATCACTACCGGCTGTTCGGACAGAAGATCTTCATCACCTGGGGCGATCACGACCTCACCGCCAACACCCTGCACATGGTGCTCGGGCGCATCGAAGGCGCGCAATCCGGGGTGAAGGGCATCTCGCTGTTCATCGTGCCGAAGGTGCTGGTGAACGCCGACGGCTCCCTCGGTGCGCGCAACGACGTGCGCTGCCTGTCGATCGAGCACAAGCTCGGCATCCATGCGAGCCCGACGTGCGTGCTCGCCTTTGGCGAGAAGCACGGCGCGCTCGGTGATCTCGTGGGCGAGCCCGGCCGCGGCCTCGAATACATGTTCGTCATGATGAACAGCGCGCGGCTGTCGGTGGGGAGCGAGGGCTACGCCGTCGGCGAGCGCGCCTTGCAGCGCGCGACCGAATGGGCGCGCACGCGCGTGCAGGGCAAGCCGCCGGTGGCGCAGCGCGCAGCCCCGGCGCCGATCATCAATCACCCCGACGTGAAGCGCATGCTGCTCGTGATGAAGTCGCAGACCGAGGCCGCGCGTGCCCTCACGCTTTATGCCGCCCTGCAGTTCGACCTGGCCACCTGCGGCGCGGACGAGAAGGTGCGCCGCGGCGCCGCAAGCCGCGGCGAGCTCCTCACGCCGATCGTCAAGGGCTGGTGCACCGAGATCGGCAACGAGGTCGCCGGCCTCGGCGTGCAGGTTCACGGCGGCATGGGCTACATCGAGGAGACCGGCGCCGCCCAGTACCTGCGCGACGTGCGCATCACGACCATCTACGAAGGCACCACCGGCATCCAGTCGAACGATCTCATCGGCCGCAAGCTCGGCCGCGATCGCGGCGCCGCGATGGACGCACTGATCGGCGACATGGAGCGGGAGCTGCGGGCGATCGCCGCCACCGACGCCTCGGTCGAGGCCACCCGCAAGGCGGCGCTGGAGGCGGTTGCGGCGCTGAAAAGCGCCACCCAGGCGCTGCTGAAGACGCTGGCCTCACGTCCCGAGGCCGGCATGGCCGTATCGGTGCCGTACCTGAAGCTGTGCGGCTACGTGACCGGCGGCTGGCTGCTGGCGAAGTCGGCGGCGATCGCCGCGGCCAAGCCCGACGGCCCCGACCGCGAGTTCTACGCGGCCAAGATCCGCACCGCGCGCTTTTACGCCGCGCAGGTGTTGCCGGGCGCGGCGGCGCTCGCGCGCGTGGTCGAAGGCGGCGGGATGAGCGTGGTCGAGACCGACGCGGCGCTCATTTAGTGCCATGCCGGCGGAGGAAGCGATGAACCGACGTGAGCTGCTCGCGGGAGGAGTCCAGCTGATGGCCGCGGCCGCCCTCACCTCACGGGCAGGCGCCAACCCGAGCGATGCGCCGCTCCTGCGCAAGATCCCCGCGAGCGGCGAAGAGCTGCCGCTGATCGGCCTGGGCACCTCGCGCACCTTCGAAGTCGGCGAGTCTTCCGCCGAGCGCGCCCCGCTCAGGCAAGTGCTGGAGGGGTTCTTCGCCTCCGGCGCGCGCCTGATCGACACCTCGCCGATGTACGGGACCGCGGAAGCGGTGCTGGGAGAGCTCATGACGCCGGACATGCACCGGCGCGCGTTCCTCGCCACCAAGGTGTGGACGCGCGGCGCGCGTTCCGGGATCGAGCAGATGACGCACTCGGCGCAGCTGCTGAAGAGTGCGCGGCTCGATCTCATCCAGGTGCACAATCTCCTCGATCTCGATACGCATCTGAAGACGCTGCGTGAGTGGCGGGAGTCCGGGCGGGTGCGTTACCTCGGTGTCACGCACTACACCGTCAGCGCCCAGCCGCAGCTGGTGCGCGTGCTGAAGCGCGAGAAGCTGGACTTCGTGCAGTTCAACTACTCGCCCGTTACGCGCGACGCGGAGAAGGAGCTGCTGCCCCTGGCCGCGGAGCGCGGCGTTGCGGTGCTGGTCAATCGCCCGTTCGAGGACGGCGCGTTGTTCCAGGCGGTGCGCGGCAAGCCCCTGCCCGCGTGGGCGGGGGACCTGGACGCCGCCAGCTGGGGCCAGCTGGCACTGAAGTACATCGCCGCGCATCCCGCGGTCACCTGCATCATTCCCGCCACCGGCAAGCTCGCGCACCTGCAAGACAACCTCGCCGCCGGCCGCGGGCGGCTGCCGGATACGCGCCAGCGCGCGGCGATCGCCCAGGCGTTTGCGTAAGCACGCCCGCTGGCCGAACGTGGCCGCGATCGAGGTCAGGGTCCCTTCGTTGATGGCGGACTGCGCCGCCCACGGCGTGCCGCGCCCGGCACACGCAGTTTGAATTGCGGCGGCTCGTTCAGATTCTGCAGGAACACGCGCCGCTCCTCGGGGGTTAGCGCGGCCCAGTCCACCTTGTGGGCGTGGCTGCGGCGCAGTTGCCGATCGCTCACCTGCGTGCAGGCGCGGCTGCCGCTCAGCCACGTGCCGGGCAGGCGCGTCGTCGCGCCCCGCCGCAGCACCTCCACCACCGCCGCGGCCACGACCGGATCGCGTGTCAGATTGCTGTGCGCCACGCGCGCGTAGGCGCTGCGCACGCCCGCGAGCACGGCGCTCGCCGTCGGCACGGTGCCGTCGCCGTGGTGCGTGAGCGTGTAGACGAAGTCGTCGTTGCGCCGCGTCACCGCGGTGACGGTCTTCTGACCCACCCCGACGATGTTGATGAACCGCTCATCCGGCGCCGCGAGGCGCTGTCGCGCCGCGAGCGCCGCCTGCAGCAGCGCCGCGCGGGGCCGTGGACCCGCGGCGGGCCAGGCGCGCTCATCGAACAGATCCGTGGCGCCGCCACCGGCGGGCAGAAGGTCATACAAGCTCGGAAAGCTGCCGAAGACCTCGGCGGCGAGGCTCTCGGCGGATGCCTGGCCCGCGAGCCGTGCCACCTTGCGCACCACGGCGTAGGTGCCGCGCAGGGCCTGCACGGCGGCGAACGAGCCGCAATGAGGCGTGCCCAGCAGCACCAGCCGCTCGACGTTGCCGGTACCTGCGAGTGCCAGCGCCGCGCGCGCGACGAGTCCCCCCAGGCTGTGCGCCACGATCGCCACGCGGCTGCCGGCCGCGCGCACGCGCTCGGCCAGCGCGCCGCCGAGCTGTGCGACCGGCAGCCGCCAGTCATAGTCATGAAACTCGGCCGCCAGGCCCTGCGCGCGCAGATATAACTTCAGCCGCAGGTAGGAAAACAACACCACGCCGAGCGGCACGATGGGCGCCGGTCCCGGAAAGCGCAGCGTCGCCAGGCGCCCGTGCTGGATGTCGATGGGATCGAGCCACACGATGTCATGCGGCAGCGGCGCCGGGCGGCGCAGCCCCAGCTGCGAGCCCATGATGCCCGGCACCACCAGCACCCGCAGCGCGGCGTCGGCCGCCGGGGCGCGCCGCGCACGGCGCGCCAGCGCCGCGAGCGCGCGATACTCGGCGGCGCCGAAGTAGGCGGACAGCTCGCGGCGGCGCTGCCCGCTGGCGAGCCACAGCTCGATCTGCTCATCGCTCCATGCGAAGCGGTCGTAGGGCGTGACGTGATCGGTCGGTGAGTCGGGGGAAATCACGCGAAGGCTGCGGCGGCGATCCTGTGCGCGCTGGCGTCGAGGTCGCGCAGGGCAATTATGCCAGACGGGTCCGGGCGCCACCGACTATGATGCGCAGTCCGCGAACGTCCCATGCAAGCCCGCCGCGACGCGTCCGAGGTTCCCGCACTGATTGCGCTGTTTGCCGGTGCGCTGGCGATCGGCAGCTCGGGCATTTTCGTGCGGCTGTCGGAAACCGGGCCGACGGCGACGGCATTCTGGCGCGGCGCCTTTGCGCTGCCGCTGCTGGCCGTGTGGGCGGTGCTGGAACCGCGCGCGCGCGCCGCCGCGACGCCACCCGCCGCGACGCCCGTGGGAGGCAGCTGGCGCGATCCGATGTTTTTCTGGGCCGGAGTGTTCTTCGCCGGCGATCTTGCCTTGTGGCACGCGTCGCTCCTGCTCACTTCGGTCGCCGCCTCGACGCTGGAGGCGAACTGCGCGCCCATGGTCGTGACGCTCGGGGCGTGGGCGCTGTGGGGCGAGCGCCCGCGGCTGAGCTTCCTGCTGGCGCTGGCGCTCGCCTCCGTCGGGTTGCTGTTGATCGTGAGCACGAAATTCGCGCACGGGCCGCCCGCCCTCGCGGGCGACCTGCTGGGACTGGGGACGGCGTGCTTCTATGGCTTCTACATTCTCGCGGTGGCGCGCCTGCGCATCCGCTACGGCGCCGGCATCGTCATGTTCAACAGCACGCTGGTATTCACGCTGCTGCTGCTGCCGCTGGCGCTCACGCAGAAGTTCCTGCCCGCCACGCCGCACGGCTGGCTGCTGCTCGCGGGTTGCGCGCTGTCGGCGCAGGTGCTCGGCCAGGGCCTGGTGGCGTACGCGCTGGCGCACCTGCCCGCCACCTTCAGCTCCGTGGGACTGTACCTGCAATCGATCGCCGCGACCGCCTACGCGTGGCTGCTGCTGCAGGAGCGGCTCACGCCATGGCAGATTGCCGGCGGGTGCATAGTGCTGGGCGCGATCGCACTCGCGCGCACCGCGCGCCGCGCCCCGCTCCCGGACCTGGAGACGCTGCCGGCGCCTCGGCTGCCGCGCGCGTCCCTGCGGTCGAGCGCGCCGCGCCACAGCAAGTCGCGGTGACGCTTGGCGAACAAGCCCCTTACATTCCCTGACCGCGGGTGTTCTGCCCTATCAAATAGAAGTTGTTCCTGTACACCGGGCACTCGGCGTGCTGCCAATTGAAGTGCGGCAGTGTCTGCTGCAGCGAGGTGAAGTACTGAACGTTGTCGTAGCTGCCGAAGGTCCGCTGATAGGCGCATAGGATGTAGCTGAAGAGGCCCACGACCGCTGCGATCCCGCTGCGCACGGTCGGCGGCGTTTCGCTGAGGGACCAGGTAGCGACGAACAGCGAGGGGCTGTGCTGCGCTGCCTCCTGTCTCAATCCCCCATAATCATCATTCGCCCACCACTGCAGATTGGCCGGGGGCTGTGCGCCCGGCTCGGTTGGAAACACGTTGCGCAGATAGAACCGCTGCAGGGCACACATGACCGGCAGATCACAGATGACGTACCTGTTGCGGTAGCCCAGGTTGCGCAGCAGGCGAAAGAAACTGCCATAGCCGCCGCCAAACTCCACCACCAGTCGCAGCCTCGACAGGTCAAAGTCCGTGGACTCGAGCAATCGTGTCAGGTGATACCCGTGCTGTACGAGCAACGGGCTGCTCAAGGGGTAGTGCGGATTCACCAGCGGCTTGCCGACCGGGGATTCCGTGAGGGCCTTGTGTATGGTCGGGCTGAACCGCTTGGATGCCAGCAGGTAGGTCAAGTACCGTCGCGTGTGACTGCGCTGGCGGGAGTGCAGAGTCTTGGCTATGGGCGGCAGCCGCAAGAACTGCTCGGTGCCGTTGCGTCGCAGTGCATTGCTGATCTCGGCGGCGAACCGGGCCCACTCACTGCCCGCCGGCCCGAACCGGGTTGCGGCCTCCAGCTCCGCAAGCAGCTCCTCCGAGCAGCCCAGGGTCGGAGGAGTGTAGTCATTGAGGATGTTGGCTGCGGCGCGCCGCACGAGTAGCTGTAGTTTGTTCTTCACAACGCATGCTCCGTGATCAGCTTCGCGAGCGCATCGATCGCCGGCCGGCGCGCCGTGCTCTTGCGCCACAGGGCACCGATGCGCCGCTGCGGCGCGGGCTTCGCGAACGGACGCAGCACCACCCCGCGGGCGTTGCGGTAGGCGCCGCGGCCGGCGAGCTCCGGCAGCAGCGTCACGCCCGCACCGGTCGCCACCATCTGCCGCAGGGTCTCGAGGCTGGTGGCGCGAAAGTCCTGCGAGTCGCGCACGCCGGCGCGGCTGCAGACTTCCAGCGCCTGCTCGCGCAGGCAGTGACCGTCTTCGAGCAGCAGCAGCGTCTCGCCCCTGAGGTCGGCCACGCGCAGCGTGTCGTGCGCGGCGAGCGGATGGCGTTCGGGAAGCGCCACGGTGAAGGGCTCGCGGTACAGCTCGCGCGCCTCGAGGCCGGCCATCTCGACCGGCAGGGCGAGAATGCCCACATCGAGCTCCCCGCCGTGCAGCTTCTCGAGCATCGGCGCGGTCTGGTACTCGTACAGGCGCAACTGCAGGCGCGGCAGGCTCCTGCGGATCGCGGGTGCGACCTGCGGCAGCAGGTACGGTCCGATGGTCGGCAGCAGCGCCACCCGCAGCTTGCCGGCGAGCGGATCGCGCTGGCTGCGCGCTAGCGCGACGACCTCGTCGCTCGCCTCCAGGATGCGAGCGACGAGGTC
>Ga0209238_1000157_pt1 | contig 21315 bp, 15 predicted proteins | sample GraSoi013_1_20cm_FD_185823 | JGI IMG/M metagenome (GOLD analysis project Ga0209238, IMG submission 185823) | Grasslands soil microbial communities from the Angelo Coastal Reserve, California, USA - Sample 10_02_2013_1_20cm (SPAdes) (version 2) | ecosystem: Environmental > Terrestrial > Soil >...
TCTGTCGGCCAGCATGCGCTGCACGGCCGGCTGCAGGGCGATGGGGTCGGCGGGGCCCTGCGCATCGGCGGGCCGGGGCTGGGCGCGCATCTGGCGGCGCTCGGCCGCATAGGCGCGCGCCAGTTGCCAGGCCATCTCGGCATGGCCCAGGCCCTGCAGGCCCACGTGCAGGCGGGCGGAATTCATCATCACGAACATGGCGGCCAGGCCCTGGTGGGGCTGGCCCACCAGCCATGCCTGCGCACCCTCGAAGCGCATGGCGCAGGTGGCGCTGCCCTTGATGCCCATCTTCTTTTCGATGCCGTCGCAGTGGATGGCATTGGGCAGGAACCCGCCGCCGTCCTGGGGAATGCCGCGCGGCGCCAGGAACAGCGACAGCCCGCGCGTGCCTGCGGGAGCATCGGGCAGGCGCGCCAGCACCAGGTGCACGATGTTCTCGCTCATGTCCTGGTCGCCGCCCGAGATGAAGATCTTGCTGCCGTCCAGGCTGTAGCTGCCATCGCCCCGGGGCCGGGCCTGGCTGCGCAGCAGGCCCAGGTCGGAGCCGGCCTGGGGCTCGGTCAGGCACATGGTGGCCAGCCAGCGCCCGCTGACGATGTGCGGCAGGTAGGTGGCACGCAGGTGCGCGTCGCCATGCGCGTGCAGGCAGGCATAGGCGCCGTGCAGGATGCCCGGGTACATGGTCCAGCCATGGTTGGCCGAGGCCAGCATTTCGTGCAGCGCGGCATCCAGCAGCTGAGGCAGGCCCTGGCCGCCGGCCTCCGGTGCGCAGGCCAGGGCCGGCCAGCCGGCTTCCACGAAAGCCGCATAGGCCTCGGGAAAGCCGTCGGGCGTGCGCACCCTGCCCTCTTCCAGTCGGCAGCCCTGCAGGTCGGCCGGGCCGTTGAGCGGCGCCAGCACGTCGGCGCAAAAGCGCCCGGCCGCCTCGACCACCATGTCGGCCGTCTCCTGGTCCAGGGCTTCATGGGCCGGCATGCGGCGCCAGTCGGCCTCTGCGCCCAGCCAGTGCTGCTGGACGAAGCGGATGTCCTGCAGCGGCGGCTGGTAATGCGAGCAATGCGATGCCTGCGCGCTCATGCCCGGCCCTCCATGGCCGCGACCAGGCGGCGGTAGGGGCCGATGGCGCTGGCCAGGCACAGCACGGACAGCAGCGCGGCCAGGGCGGACACCAGGCCCAGCGACAGGCCCACGAGCTTTTCGTCATGGAAGACGAAGTCCGTGAAGAAGGCCACGAGGAAGGGACCAAGCCCCAGGCCGATCAGGTTGATCAGCAGCAGGTAGATGGAAGTCACCTGGCCGCGCAGCTGGTTGGGCGTGACCGCCTGCAGGATGGGCGGTGCCAGCGCCACCGGCATGCCCAGGAAAAAGGTGGTGACCGCCACGGCCACCAGGGCCACGGTGGGCGAAGGCGCAAAGGCCAGCACCAGGCCGCTGGCGATGAGCACGCCGGTGGCCACCAGCGAGATGACGATCGACCCCACCTGCTTGCCGCGCGCCGTGAGGTAGTCGGCCAGGAAGCCGCTGAGCAGCATGCCGCCAATGCCGAAGGTCAGGATGATGACGCCGTAGGCGGGACCGATCTCGCCGGGCGTCCAGCCCCACTGGCGGATGAAGGTAGCCGGCAGCCAGGCCGTGACGCCGAAGGTGATCATGGCCGTGATGCCCGGCGCCAGCAGCAGCGGCAGGAAGGCGCGCTTGTTGCGGAACACATGGGACAGATCGGGCGCGGGGCCTGCTGCAGCGGCGGCCCTGGCGGAGGCGCCTGCCGCCTGCAGGCCGCGGCGCACCGGCTCGCGCACGGTGTACATCAGCGCCACCAGCGCAATGCCGGGCAGGGCCACGAAGATGAAGGCCGCCTGCCAGGGCTTGAAGCTGCCCAGCAGCGGGAACACCACCTCGCCGGCCTGGCTGGTGGCCTGGATGACCAGGCCGCCCACGATGAAGGCCGTGGCCGAGCCAATGTACACGCCCGAGGTGTAGATGCTCATGGCGCGCGCGCGGCGCTCGGGCGGGAAGTAGTCGGCCAGCATGGAATAGGCCGCCGGCGACAGCGCCGCCTCGCCCACGCCCACGAACATGCGCGCCACGAACAGCGAGACAAAGCCCGTGACATAGCCGCCGGCCGCCGTGGCCACCACCCAGATCGCCATGCCGATGACGATGAGGTTGCGGCGGTTCCAGCGATCGGCCAGGCGCCCCAGGAAGATGCCGACGAAGGTGTAGAAGATGGCGAAGGCAAAGCCGTGGACGATGCTGAACACCCAGTCCGACAGCTGCAGATCCTTCTTGATGGGCTGCACCAGCAGGCCCAGGATCTGCCGGTCCACGAAGGACAGGGTGTAGGCCAGCAGCAGGATGATGGTGACGTAGTAGGCATAGCCGAGTCCGTTCGACTCGGCCGGCGTGGGCGTGGACACGCGGCCCGGCGGGTAAGGCAGGCTCATGGAGACCTCCTGTGGAGGAAGGGGAAGCGGAAAAAAGAAAGCGGGAAAGCGAGAAAGGGCTGCGCATGAAAAGGGCCGGCGCACCGCGCCAGCCCTTGCGCGATCATCAGCCCGCGCTGTGCTCCACCAGCATCAGCGCATCGAGCGCCACCACGCCCTTCCCTTCGGGCAGCACGATGACCGGGTTCAGGTCGATCTCGCGGATGGCCGGCGTGCCGCGCAGCACCTGGCCCAGGCGCACGATGAGTTCGGCCAGCGCCTGGCGGTCCAGCGCCGGGGCGCCACGGTAGCCGTGCAGCAGCGGCGCGCCCTGCAGCCGGTCCAGCTCGCGCAGCACCTCGCCGGTGGACAGGTCGGCGTCCAGCAGGCGTGCATCGCGCATGATCTCGGCCGTCACGCCGCCCAGGCCGGCCAGGATCACCGGGCCCCACTGCGGATCGTTGCGCGCGCCGATGATCATCTCCAGGCCGCGTTGGCCCATGGCCTCGATCAGCACGCCGTCCAGCGCAATGGCGCTGTCATAGGCCGCCACGTTGGCATGCAGCCGGCTCCAGGCCTCGCCCATGGCCTGCGCATCGGCAATGTTCAGGATCACGCCGCCCGCATCGCTCTTGTGGCTGAGGTCGGCCGACTGCGCCTTGAGCGCCACGGGCCAGCCGATCTCCGACGCAATCGCCACGGCCTGCTCGACCGAGGTGGCCAGCCGGCCGCGCGCAAAGGGTATGCCGGCCTGTGCCAGCACGGCCTTGGATTCGTACTCGGGCACCACCGTGCGGCCTGCGGGCAGGGCCAGGGCGACGGGCTGGGCATCGGTTCGCTCGAAACTGCGCTGGCTGAAGGCAGTCAGGCGCTGCACGGCGCGCAGGGCACGCTCGGTGCTGGGGAAATACGGCACGCCCAGCGCACGCATCTCGGCAATGAACTCGGCAGGCACGGCCGCGCCCTCGTCCAGGCCCGCGACGATGACGGGCTTGGCCGGCCGCAGCTCGCGCATGGCGCGCAGCACGGGTGGCATCTTGATGCCGCAGGTCACCGGGTCGCCCTGGATCAGGCCGACCAGGACGGTGGAAAAGCGCGCATCGCCAAACAGCGCGTCCAGCGTGCGGAAATACAGATCCGGCTCCACCAGGCCCTGGGCCGTGAGGTCCAGCGGGTTGCTCACGCCCACGAACTCGGGCAGCGCCGCACGCAGCGCGGGCGAGTCGTCGTCGCCGATGGCGGGCAGGGCCAGGCCCAGTTCCTCGGCCCAGTCCAGCGTCAGCGCCTTGAAGGCGCCGGACTCGCCCAGCACGGCAACTCCCGCTGCAGCTGCTGCACCGGTCCCACCGGCCGCACCAGCCGCACCAGCTGATGGCAGCACGGGGCAGCGGATGGCGATCTCGGCGATGTCGCCCAGCTCCTCCAGTGTCTCGGCAAACACGGCGCCTGCGCGCTCCAGCTTGGTGCGCATCAGCGCATAGTCGCCGGCCATGGCACCGGTGTGCGTGGCGGCCGAGGCGCGCGCCGCGCTGCTCTTGCCCGGGTGCAGCAGCACCACCGACTTGCCCAGGCTGCGCGCGCGGGCCACGGCGGCCAGGATGCGCGCGGGCTGGCGGAACTGCTCGACGATCATGGCGACCACGCGCGTGGAGGGCTGCTCCAGCAGGAAGTCCACATAGTCCTCGGCATGGCTGGCGGCCTCGTTGCCCGTGGAGATGGCGTGCGACAGCGGCAGCGCGCGGCTGGCCAGCGTGGTGCACAGCACGGTCATCATGGCGCCGCTTTGCGAGACCACGCCGATCGCGGGCCGCGTGGCATCAGCCTGCTGCGCGTCGATATTCACCTCGACAAAGGTCAGCGGCACGCGCTGCAGGTAGTTGATGCAGCCCAGGCAGTTGGGGCCTTCCACCACCATGCCGGCCTCGGCGGCAATGCGTGCGATCTCGCGCTGCTCGGCCATGCCGCGCTCGCCCGCCTCGGCAAAGCCTGCCGAGAAGATCACAGCCGCGCCCACGCGGCGCGCCGCCAGTGCGCGCACTGTCTCCAGCACAAAGGGCTGGGGGATGGCCAGCACAGCCACATCCACGCCTTCGGGCAGCTGATCGACCGAAGCCAGGCAGGCCCGCCCGGCGATCTCGCTGCGCTTGGGATTGATCAGGTGGATGTCGCCGGCAAAGCCGTTGCGCTCCAGATTGCCCAGCACCGATGCGCCCAGCGCACCCGGCGTGGCCGAGGCGCCGACGATGGCGATGGAACGCGGCCTCAGCAGCCTGCCGATGTCGGGCCGCAGGGCGGCCGCCATCTCTGTCGTTGTCATTCTTGTCTCCAATGGGTTGGCGGCAGGCGCCCTAGCAGCGAGGGCGCGGCCACTCAGGATGTGCGGGTCTTCAGGACTTTTGCTTCGAGAGGTCGTAGGTTCCGAGACCTGGCTTGTAGGTCTTGTCGTCGAGGAACTGGCGCATGCCTTCCTTGCGGCCTTCGTTGTCGAAGCTGTTGGCGGCTTCCTGGGCACGCACCAGGTAGTCCTCGGCGTTGTCGTAGCTCATGTCGCGCACGCGGCGGATGGCGTCCTTGGTGGCCTTCAGGGCGCTGGGGTTCTTCTGCAGCAGGGCCTCGGCCACTTCGGTGACGCGGGCCTGCAGGCGATCGGCCGGCAGCGACTCGTTGACCAGGCCCCACTCGGCGGCCGTGCGGCCGTCGATGTTCTCGCCCAGCATGGCGTGGTACATGGCACGGCGGAAGGACAGCAGCTCCACGGCCACCTTGGAGGCGCCGCCACCGGGCAGGATGCCCCAGTTGATTTCGGACAGGCCGAACTTGGCGTCATCCGAGGCAAAGGCCAGGTCGCAGGCGAACAGGGGGCCGTAGCCGCCGCCGAAGCACCAGCCGTTGACCATGGCAATGGTCGGCTTCTGGAACCAGCGCAGGCGGCGCCACCAGCCATAGCTCTCGCGCTGGGCCTTGCGTGTTCCGGCCAGACCGGTGGCCTCGGTCTCGCGGAAGTATTCCTTCAGGTCCATGCCGGCCGTCCAGGCCGTGCCTTCGCCTGCAAGCACGACCACGCCCACGTCGTCACGGAACTCCAGGTCGTCGAGCACACGCATCATCTGGCGGTTGAGCTGGGGGCTCATGGCGTTGCGCTTTTCGGGGCGGTTGAATTTCACCCAGGCCACGCGGCCTGTGACGGTGCAGGACACGGTCTGTTCTTCGGTACGTTCGGTGCTCATTGCGCTTCCTTGTGCAAAGGGGAAATGGGGTTTTGGACACCGATGCTTCGGCTCCATAATCGTTATGATAAATAACTATTATTGAAGCCCGCAATACAGCGTTTACCCTAGCCCCAGCCCCCCGCCAGCCTGCCGCGATGCGAATGCTTCTGCGTCGCGCATGCATGCAATGCGCCGTCCACGGGGAATTGCAGCGCGCGCTTTGGCCCGAGGGCCGGTTCACGCGATACTTGCGGCGTTCACACAGTCAGGAGAAGAAGAACATGCAAGGCCAACCAGAAGTCATCGAATGCCTCATAGAGTTGCTGCGCGGCGAGCTTGCCGCGCGCGACCAGTACTTCATCCACTCGCGCCAGTACGAAGACCAGGGCCTGCTGCGCCTGTTCGAGCGCATCGGCCATGAGATGGAAGAGGAAACCCAGCACGCCGACGCCATCCTGCGCCGCATCCTGTTCCTGGGCGGCCGCCCCGACATGCGCCCGCACGAGTTCACGCCCGGCGAGACCGTCGAAGAGATGCTGCGCAAGGACCTGGCCACCGAATACCGCGTGCGTGACAGCCTGCGCTCGGCCATGGCCCTGTGCGAGCGCCACAGCGACTACAACAGCCGTGACCTGCTGCTGGCCCAGCTGCGCGATACCGAGGAAGACCACGCCTACTGGCTGGAGAAGCAACTGGGCCTGATCGAGAAGATCGGTCTGCCCAACTATCTGCAAAGCAAGATGGGCGAGCCGGCCTGAATGAAGCTCCCCCTGAGACGCTTCGCGCCTTCCCCCTCTCTCGCTTCGCGGGAGGGGGACGACAGCCTCGCGGCGGGGCGGCCCTTGCTCGCTGTCCCTTGTTTTGGCCGCGCCAGTTTTTCAGGCACTTCCCATAAATGAGAGTGGGCTGTTTGCTCCACGATGAAAACCCGAACCGGCAGCCACGATGAAACGGCAAGCCGGTCGCCCCGCGGTGGGCCGCCCCGCGATGAAACAAGAGCCCTCAAGGGCCTGAGAGAAGAGAAAAGAAAAAGGGATGGAAAGCCGCAAGGCCTTCCATCCCTTTTCATTTTCATCGGGTGCGCACCGCCGGGCGGCGGTGCTGCCCGGTGTCAGTCGTCCAGCAGGGACAGGTCGCGCACGGCGCCCTTGTCGGCCGACATCACCAGCTTGGCATAGGCCTTGAGCGCGGCCGAGACCTTGCGCGGGCGCGGCTCGGCGGGCTTCCAGCCCTTGGCATCCTGCTCGGCACGGCGGCGGGCCAGCTCCTCGTCGGAGACCAGCACGTTGATGCTGCGGTTGGGAATGTCGATGCGGATGCGGTCGCCGTTGCGCACCAGGCCGATGGCGCCGCCAGCGGCAGCTTCCGGCGAGCAGTGGCCGATGGACAGGCCCGAGGTGCCGCCCGAGAAGCGTCCGTCGGTCAGCAGTGCGCACTCCTTGCCCAGGCCCTTGGACTTGATGTAGCTGGTCGGGTAGAGCATTTCCTGCATGCCGGGGCCGCCCTTGGGACCTTCATAGCGCACGACGACGATGTCGCCGGCCTTGACCTTGTCGTCCAGGATGTTCTGCACGGCCTCGTCCTGCGACTCGGTCACGTGGGCCGTGCCTTCGAACACGTGGATGCTTTCGTCCACGCCGGCCGACTTGACCACGCAGCCGTCCAGGGCGATGTTGCCGGTCAGCACGGCCAGGCCGCCTTCCTTGGAGAAGGCGTGCTCGTAGGAGCGGATGCAGCCTTCTGCACGGTCCAGGTCCAGGCTGGGCCAGCGCGTGTTCTGGCTGAAGGCCACCTGGGTGGGGATGCCGGCCGGGCCTGCCAGGTAGAAGTGCCTGACGGCCTCGTCCTGGGTGGTGGTGATGTCCCACTGCGCCAGGCCTTCGCCCAGGGTCTTGGCATGCACGGTGGGCACGTCGGTGTGCAGCTTGCCAGCGCGGGCCAGCTCGCCGAGGATGGCGAAGATGCCGCCGGCGCGGTGCACATCCTCGATGTGGTATTTCTGCGTGTTGGGCGCCACCTTGCACAGCTGGGGCACGGAGCGCGAGAGGCGGTCGATGTCGGCCATGGTGAAGTCGATCTCGGCTTCACGGGCAATGGCCAGCAGGTGCAGGATGGTGTTGGTGGAGCCGCCCATGGCGATGTCCAGCGTCATCGCGTTCTCGAAGGCCTTGAAGCCCACGGAGCGCGGCAGCACGGAGGCGTCTTCCTGCTCGTAGTACTCGCGGGCCAGCTCGACGATGCGGCGGCCGGCGCGCTTGAACAGTTCCTCGCGGTCGGCATGCGTGGCCAGCACCGTGCCGTTGCCGGGCAGGGACAGGCCCAGCGCCTCGGTCAGGCAGTTCATGGAGTTGGCGGTGAACATGCCCGAGCAGGAACCGCAGGTCGGGCAGGCCGAGCGCTCGACCTGGGCGACCTGCTCGTCGGTGTAGTTGGAGTCGGCCGCGATCACCATGGCATCGACCAGGTCCAGCTTCTTGAACTCCAGCTTGTGCGTGTTGGGATTGGCCAGCTTGGTCTTGCCCGCTTCCATGGGGCCGCCGGAGACGAAGATCACCGGAATGTTCAGCCGCATGGCGGCCATCAGCATGCCGGGGGTGATCTTGTCGCAGTTGGAGATGCACACCAGCGCGTCGGCGCAGTGGGCGTTGACCATGTACTCCACCGAGTCCGCGATGATGTCGCGGCTGGGCAGCGAGTACAGCATGCCGTCGTGGCCCATGGCGATGCCGTCGTCCACGGCAATGGTGTTGAATTCCTTGGCCACGCCGCCTGCGGCCTCGATCTCGCGCGCCACCAGCTGGCCCAGGTCCTTGAGGTGGACGTGGCCCGGAACGAACTGCGTGAAGGAGTTGGCGATGGCGATGATGGGCTTGTCGAAGTCGCCATCCTTCATGCCGGTGGCACGCCACAGGGCGCGCGCACCAGCCATGTTGCGGCCGCCGGTGGAAGTCTTGGAACGGTATGTAGGCATCGTGGGATCGTCAAAAGTAGCGAGCAACCGGCAGGCTCGGCTCCCGGGGTGGCAATTATGTCCCACACCGGGGCAAAGCATGTACCACACTCTCCAGATGGCTATCATCTGCTGCGCCGACGCCAGTGCACGCGGCTGGCGTGCCCTCCCGCTTCCACCGCCCTTTGCCCTATGCGCGTTCTTGTCGTAGAAGATGATCCCGCCCTGAGACTGGGCATCTGCCGCAGGCTCCAGGCCGAGGGCTGGCAGGTCGATGCCGTCACCGACGGCGAGTACGCGCTGACCGCCACCGCCACCCAGGACTACGACATCGCCGTGCTGGACCTGGGCCTGCCCCGGCGCCCCGGCATCGAGGTGCTGCGTGCCTGGCGCGCGCAGCGCAAGGCCCTGGCCGTGCTGATCCTCACCGCCAGCGACGGACTGCAAAACCGCCTGCTGGGCCTCAACGAAGGCGCCGACGACTACCTGGCCAAGCCCTTCGAGCCCGAGGAACTGGTGGCCAGGATGCGCGCCATCGTGCGCCGCAGCCACGGCGGCGCCAGCAACCTGCTGACGGTGGGCGCGCTGAGCTTCAACACGGACACGCGCGAGCTGTTCCTGCAGGGCGAGCGCCTGGCGCTCAGCCCCCGGGAAGCCGCCCTGCTGGAGCTGCTCATCAGTGCGCCCGGCGCGGCCGTGCCCAAGAGCCGCATCATCTCGACCATGTCCAGCTGGGAGGCCAACTTCAGCGCCAATGCCGTGGAAATCTACATCCTCAAGCTGCGCCGCAAGCTGGCCGGCGCGGGCGTGCGCATCGTGACGCTGCGCGGCATAGGCTACGTGCTGGAGGCCGCTTGACCGAGTCCAGCCCCCACCTGCCCGGCTGGCGGCGCTGGTTTCGCCTGAGCCTGAAGCGCCAGGTGCTGATGCCCATCGCCGCCCTCTGGGTGGCGTCCTTCTTCATCGCCACCGGGGCCGCCTACTGGCTTGCGGGACGCAGCACCAGCGACGCCTTCGACCGGCTGCTGGCCGATGACGCCCGCGCACTGGCCGCGCAGTTGCGCTGGAAGGAGGGGCAGGCCTATTTCGACGCCAGCCGCGAAATGGCCGACGCCCTGGTCTTCGACTCCCTGTCGCAGAACCACTACGGCGTGGTCACGGCCTCCGGCAGGCAGCTCATCGGAAGCCTTCCCCTGCCTCCTTTGCTGCAGCAGGAGTCGGCTGCCGACGCAAGCCCCATGTTCTTCGGCCACCAGGCCGCCTCGGGCGCCGCCCTGCGCGCCGTGGCGATCCTGGTCCGGCCCCAGGGCGGCGGCGAGCCCGTGTGGGTGGTGGTTGCCGAGTCCAAGACCAAGCGGCGCCAGGTCAAGGACCAGATTGCCACGGCCATCTTCGTGCCTGCAGGGCTGGCCGGCTTCATCATCCTGCCGCTGATCTACCACGGCATCCGCCGCGGCCTGGCGCCTGCACGGCGCGTCAGCGCCCTGGTCGTGCAGCATGGCGAGAACGAGCTGTCCCCGCTGTCCGTGGAAGACGTGCCCGAGGAGCTGCGCGACCTGGTCGCCCACACCAATGCGCTGCTGCTGAGGCTCAAGGCCTCCGTGGACGAGCAGCGCCGCTTCATCGCCGATGCGGCCCACCAGTTGCAAACGCCCATGGCGGGCATACGCCTGCTGGTGGGCGACATGCGGCGTACGCAGCATGCGGACCCGCAGCAGCCCATGGATGCCGAGGTGCTGGCCCATCTCGACGAAGTCGCGGCACGCGGCGCACGCATGGTGCGCCAGTTGCTGGCCTATGCGCGCGCCGAGGAAGAGTCCGTGGTCGAGGACCAGCTCTTCGACGCGGCACAGGTCGCCCGGCAGGCGGCCCTGCGCTGGCAGGACCGTGCCGATGCTGCCGGCCGCTCGCTCCGGATCGAGGGGCCGGAGCCGGCTGCAACAGGCGGCGCCAGCACCGTGCGCGGCTCGCCCACCCTGCTGGGCGAGGTGGTCTCCAACCTGGTGGACAATGCGCTGCGCTATGGCGGCCCCCATGTCGCCGTGCAAACCCGGGTGCAGGCGCACGAGGACCTGGTCCGCATCCAGGTCAGCGACGACGGCCCCGCGCTGGATGCGCAGACCCGTGCGCAGATGCTGCTGCCCTTTTGGCGCGGCGACCATGGCCAGCCGGAAGGCTCGGGCCTGGGCCTGTCCATCGCCCTGCGCGTGGTCCAGCGCATGGGCGGCCGGCTGGCCGTGCACAGCGGCCCCGGCAGCAGGGGAACCTGCGTCCAGATCGATCTGCCACGCCAGCACGGCCCCAGCTTGGCCGACGTAAAGCCAACTTAAAGCCTTGGCTGCCTAGACTGCCGCACAGCACGGCCAGGCCCACTGGGAGTGGGCCGCCCTGCATGCAACCAGCAAGGAACGTGGTCCCATGGCAGCTGAACAACAATCCCCACCGGCATCGGCATCGGCATCGGCACCGTCCCGCGCGCGCGCCCTGCTTTGGTTGGCCGTGGCCGCCGCCTGCACCGCCGCAGCCATCGGCATATGGACACTGGGCCCGCACCACGCGAGCGCCGAGACCGAGGACCCGCCCCCCTCGGTGGCCGGCAAGGTCCAGGCCGACGTGGTGCGCGTGGCCCCCGATCAGGCCGCCGCGCTGGACGTGGGCCCTTCCCAGGAGCGCCCGTTCGAGAACCTGCGCAGCACCATCGGCATCATCGACTTCAATCAGGACCACACCACGCGCGTGTACTCCGCACAGCAGGGCCGCATCGTGAAGGTCCTGGTCAAGGCCGGCGATGACGTGAAAGCGGGCCAGACGCTCTACACGGTGGCCGTGCCCGAGATGGCCCAGGCTGCCTCGGCGCTGATCTCCAGCGCGGCCACGCTGCGCTCGGCCAACGAAACGCTGCACCGCGCCGAAGCGCTTGCGCAGGAAAACAGCATCCCGCAAAAGGAACTGCAGCAGGCCCAGACGGACCAGCAGACGGCCCAGGCCGCCCACGATGCCGCACGCCAGGGCCTGCGCCTGTTCGAGTTGAGCGATGCGGAGATCGCCCGCATGGAGCGCGAGCGGCAGGTCGGCAAGGAAGTTGCCGTGAAAAGCCCCATGGACGGGCGCGTCACCGCGCGCTCGGCCCAGCCCGGACTGCTGGTGCAGCCCGGCAGCGACCCGGCCCCCGTCACCGTCTCGGACCTGCGCACGCTGTGGATGGTGGCCAGCGTACCGGAGTCGCAGTTCAGCGCCTACCGCACGGGCCAGGCCGTGCAGGTGCGCGTGCAGGCATGGCCGGGCAAGGTGTTCGAGGGCAAGGTCTCCTATGTGGGCGACAGCGTGGATGCCGACAGCCGGCGCCTCGTGGTGCGCGCCGAGGTGGCCGATCCGCGGCACGAACTGCGCCCGCAGATGACGGCCGACTTCAGCATCACCGTCGCTGCCCCGCAGACCTCGGTGGCCGTGCCCGCCGAGGCCGTGGTGCGCGAGGGCAGCGGTGCCGACGTGGTGTGGGTCGCCTCGGACAGCGACGAGAAGGGGCCGCGCTTCGAGCGCCGCAAGGTCGTGCGCGGGCAGACCGCCGACGGCCTCGTGCAGATCACGGACGGTCTGGCCGGCACCGAACGCATCGCACGCCGCAACGCGCTGTTCCTGAGCGGCCTCTACGAAACCGACGCACAGTAAGGAGGCCGCCGTGTTCCGATCCTTGCTGGCCTTCGTGCTTTCGCGCAGGCCCATCGTCCTGCTGGCCCTGCTGGCCTTCCTCGGCCTGGGGCTGCTGGCCTTCGCCAAGCTCAATGTCGAGGCCTATCCCAATCCCGCCCCCGTGATCATTGAAATCACGGCCCAGGTGCCGGGCATGTCCTCCGAGGAGATGGAGCGCTACTACACCCGTCCCATGGAAGTGGGCCTGGCGACCACGCCCGATGTGGAGAACATCCGCTCGACCTCGTTCTACGGCCTGTCCTTCGTGCGCGTGACCTTCAAGTACGGCACGGACTACTACTTCGCACTGACCCAGATCGCCAACAACCTGCAGGCCAACGTGAACCTGCCCGGGGGCGTGCAGCCGCAGATCCAGGCGTCCAGCCTGGTGGGCGAGATCCTGCGCTACCAGGTCAAGGGCCCGTCCACCTACAGCCTCACCGACCTGCGCACCCTGCAGGACTGGGTGATTCAGCGCCGCCTGCTCACGGTGCCCGGCGTGGTGCAGGTCGTGACCTGGGGCGGTACAACCAAGGAGTACCACGTCGAGGCGGACCCCAAGCGTCTGGAAGCCCACGGGGTGACGCTGCGCAATCTCATCGAGGCCATAGGCAACGCCAACCTCAACGTGGGCGGCCGCGCCATCAGCGTGGGCGACCAGTCGGTCAACATCCGTGGCCTGGGCCTGGTGCGCAATGTCGACGATGTGGCCAACATCGTCGTGGGCCAGAAGAATGGCCTTCCCACGCAGGTCAAGGACGTGGCGCGCATCGTCGAAGGCACGGTGCCGCGCCTGGGCGAGGCCGGCCGCGATCTGCAGAACGATGTGGTCACGGGCGTGGTCATCATGAACCGCACGCTGCACACCAGCGACGTGATCGGACGCGTGAAGGCCGCCGTGGAAAAGATCAACGCCGACGGCTCGCTGCCGGCCGGCGTCAGGCTGGAGCCCTACTACGACCGCGCCGTGCTGGTGAACGTCACCACGCACACCGTGCTGCACAACCTCATCTTCGGCTGCCTGCTGGTGTTCCTCATCCAGTGGATCTTCCTGGGCGACCTGCGCAGCGCCGTGATCGTGAGCGTGAACATTCCGTTCGCGCTGTTCTTCAGCATCATGATGCTGGTGATCACGGGGGAATCGGCCAACCTGCTCTCCCTGGGGGCGGTGGACTTCGGGATCATCGTCGATGCGGCGGTGATCCTGGTCGAGAACATCTTCCGCAATTTCCAGCGGCCCACGCCCATACGCGCCTCCATGCTGCGCGCCATGGCCCAGGGGCCGGACGGCGCGCGCACCAGCCCCGGCAAGGGATGGACCTCGCGTCTGCGCATGATCTACCTGAGCGCCACCCAGGTGGACAGCTCGGTGCTGTTCTCCACCTTCATCACCATTGCCGCCTTCACGCCGCTGTTTGCCATGCAGGGCGTGGAGGGCCAGATCTTCGGCCCCATGGCGCGCACCTACGGCTACGCCCTGGCCGGCGCGCTGCTGGCCACCTTCACCATCACGCCCGTGCTGGCCAGCTACCTGCTGCCGGCCAAGGTGCAGGAGAAGGAAACCTTCATCGTCCACGCCATCCAGCGTGCCTACCAGCCGGCGCTGCACTGGGTGCTGCACCATGTGCGGGCCGTCCTGGTGATGGGCCTGGTCGCCCTGGTCGCCGGTGGATTCATGGCCAGCCGCCTGGGCAGCGAGTTCCTGCCCGCGCTGGAGGAAGGCAACCTGTGGATACGCGCCTCGATGCCGCCCACGATCTCGCTGGAGGCCGGCCGCGACAAGGCCAACCGCATGCGGCAGATGATCAAGGAGTACCCCGAGGTCATCACCGTGGTGTCCCAGCATGGCAGGCCCGATGACGGCAGCGATGCCTCGGGCTTCAACAATGTGGAACTGTTCGCGCCGCTGCAGCCCTTCGACAAATGGCGCCCCGGCATGACCAAGGAACGCCTGGTGCGCGAGCTGCAGGGCCGCTTCGAGGCCGAGTTCCCCGGCGTGAGCTTCAACTTCTCGCAGTACATCCAGGACAACGTCCAGGAAGGCCTGTCGGGCGTGAAGGGGGCCAACTCGGTCAAGATCGTCGGCCCCGACCTCGCCACCCTCGAAAAGCTGGCCAGCCAGGTCTACGAGGTGATGTCGCACATCGACGGCGTGGCCGACCTCGGGGTGTTCCACATCCTGGGTCAGCCCAACATGAACATCCAGATCGACCGTGCACGGGCGGCGCGCTACGGACTCAACACGGGCGACGTGGCCAGCGCCATCCAGGCGTCGCTCGGCGGCGTGGAGGCGACCACGGTGCTGGAGGACGACCGCCGCTTCGCGCTGACCGTGCGCTTCGCACAGGATGCCCGCGCCACGCCCGAGGCCGTGCGGGCCCTGCGCGTGGGCTACACCACGGCGGGGGGCAGCACCTCGTACATCCCGCTGGAGGACGTGGCCACCATCACCCTGGACACCGGCGCCACCTACATCTACCGCGAAAGCAACGAGCGCTACATCCCCATCAAGTTCAGCGCACGCAACCGCGACCTGGGCAGCACCGTCTCCGAAGTGCAGCACCGCCTGGGGCAGGAGATCCACCTGCCCCAGGGCTACCGGCTGGTCTATGCCGGCGAGTTCGAGGCCCTGCAGCAGGCCAAGGCCCGCATGCTGATCGCCATTCCCGTGGCCGTGGTGCTGATCCTCGCCCTGCTCTACGCGCTGTTCAACAACTTCACCTACTGCCTGCTGACCCTGGCCTCCGTGCCGTTCACCGTCTTCGGCGGCATCCTGGCGCTGTATGCGACAGGCCAGGTGCTCAGCATCTCGGCCGTGATCGGCTTCATCTCGCTGCTGGGCGTCTCGGTCATGGATGGCATCCTCATCCTGTCGTACTTCCAGGAGATGCGCTCCCACGGCCACGGCCACCTGCAGGCCATGGAGGAGGCCTACCGAAGCCGCATGCGCCCGCTGCTCATGACGGCCCTGTCCGCCTGCATCGGCCTGCTGCCTGCGGCCATGTCGCACAGCATCGGCAGCGAGGTGCAGCGGCCGCTGGCCACGGTCGTGGTCGGCGGCATGCTCATCGGGCCGATTTTCCTGCTGCTGCTGCTGCCGGCGCTGCGCCTGGCCGTGCTGCGGCGCGTCAAGTTCGCCAAGAAGCGTGAAGGCCTGGGAGGCAAACGTGTACACGCATGATCCGAAAGCGCCGCATCGGCGCCTGTTCCTGGGCCTGGCGGGCGCCTGCGTGCTGTCCCTCGCAGGCTGCGCCGTGGGCCCCGACTATGCACGCCCTGCCGTGCCCCGGGCCGACGCCCTGACCCGTGAGCCCCTGGCGACCGCCGGCCACAGCGGCCCGGTCCAGCGCCAGTGGTGGAAGGCCTATGGATCGCCCGAACTCGATGCACTGGTCCAGGAGGCGCTGGAGCGCAGCCCCACCATCGAGGCCGCAACTGCGACATTGCGCGCCGCCAGGCAGAACGTCATCGCCCAGCGCGGCTTCTTCTATCCCACCGTGCAGCTGGGCTACAACCGCACGCGCCAGAACACGGGCCAGTCGATGTCGCCTGCGCTCAACAGCGGCGAAACCCTCTACAGCTACAACACGGCCCAGTTGAGCATCAACTACACGCCCGATATCTTCGGCGGCAACCGCCGCCAGGTGGAGGGACTGATGGCCAGCGAAGAAGGCCAGCGCCTGCAACTGCAGGCCGCACGGCTGACCCTGGCGAGCAACGTGGCGGGCGGCATGCTCCAGGCGGCCATGCTTGCAGAGCAGGCCCACCTCATCGAGCAGGCCATTGCCGCTGCCCAGGAACAGTTGCGCCACATGCGGCTGCAGCAGCGCAACGGCTATGCCAGCGGGCTGGACGTGGCCACGCAGCAGACCCTGCTGGTGCAGATGCAGCAGGCCCTGCCGCCGCTGCGCAAGGAACTGGAGCAGACACGCAACCTGCTGGCCACGCTGGCCGGGCGCACGCCCGACCAGGCCCCGGAGGTGCCGCCGCTGTCCTCCTTCTCGCAGCCGCAGCTCCCGCAGGCCGTGGCCTCGGCGCTGGTGGAGCAGCGCCCCGACGTACGCATTGCAGAGACGGATGTGCAGCAGGCCAGCGCCGCCATAGGCGTGGCCAGGGCAGCCCGCCTGCCGCAGTTGAGCATCACTGCGGCCCTGGGCGGCGGCGCCACGAGCTTTGCCAGAATGTTTGCGGCGGGCAATCCCACCTGGGCCCTGGGCGCCGGACTGCTGCAGCCCCTGTTCGCGGGCGGCACGCTGCAGGCCCGTGAACGCGCAGCACAGGCCGAGTTCGATGCCGCCGCGGCCCGGTACCGGGGCGCCGTGCTCTCATCCTTCCAGGATGTGGCCAATGCCCTCTATGCGCTGGACATCGATGCCAAGGCCGTGGAGATGGCGCAGGAAGGAGAAAAGGCCAGCCGGTCCACGCTGGACCTCACGCGCACCCAACTGCGCAACGGCTACAGCGCCCAACCGGCCGCGCTGGCGGCCGAACAATCCTGGCTCCAGGCCCGTGCCGCCCACGTCGCCGCGCGCGGCGCCTTGCTGGGCGACACCGTGGCCCTGTACCAGGCCCTGGGCGGCGGCGTGCTGGCCAAGCCGCCGGCGGACTGACTCAGCGGCGCGAACGCGTGCCCGTGCCCATGGCTTCCTTGTTCTTTTCGATGCGCTTCAAGCGCCGCTGCTCGATCTTGTCGGCCGCGCGCCGCTTGGTGTAGCCAGAGGCGTCGGCCCAGGCCCACCAGGCTGCCGTCACGCCATAGGCGCCCAGGATGACGTACCAGGACCAGGAGGCCACAGGCTCGATATCGGCCAACTTCAGCAGGGTGAGCAAGACCGCGATTCCCAACAGATACATAACTTCTCCTTCACCAGACGGTGCTTCACACGAGGTAACGCATCAGGCATGCGCGCCTACTACAATGTTTCGCATAATTATTCCCGACAACCCCCAGGAACTCATGATGAAGCAGACATTGATCGCATTTGCCTTGACCGTCGTCACCGTGGCTCCCGCCATGGCCGACCAGGCTCTTGCCACCTCCAAGAACTGCATGGCCTGCCACGCCGTGGACAAGAAGCTGGTGGGCCCGTCCTACAAGGATGTGGCCTCCAAGTACGCAGGCCAGAAGGACGCGGTGGACAAGCTGGCCGCCAAGATCATGAAGGGCGGCAGCGGCGTCTGGGGCCCGGTTCCCATGCCCGCCAACCCCCAGGTCAACGATGCCGACGCCAAGAAGCTGGCCGCCTGGGTGCTGTCGCTGAAGTAAGTTCCGCCGGCCTCCCGCCTCGGGACCCGCAACGAAAAAACCGCGCAACGCAAGTCGCGCGGTTTTTTCATGGTCCGCCCGTGAATCCGGGCGCGGGCCGCTTATCTGTAGTCCGGAGCGCCTGCGCCGGGCTGCTGGTACAGGCGAACCTGCTGCTCCAGCTGCCCCACATAGGCGGCCGTGCTGTTGTCCGACTCCTGGGCACGCTGCACCAGGTGCGCCTCCAGCCCGTCCAGCCGCGCCAGCAGCACTTCCTTGTCACGCGCATGCAGGTCCTCCAGCACGGTGCGCAGCTCGGTGAAGCGCGAGGCCTCGGCCTTGTCGGCCAGGTCCCGCTGAGCCTGCATTTCCTTGGCGTGGCGGCGCGCCTCCATCAGTACGGAGCCCTGCAGCCACAGCACATAGGCGACGAAGAACACGCCCAGCAGGCAGGTCAGCGCCAGCATCAGCACGCCCAGCGGCGCCTGGACTTCGGTCACGCCCAGCGACACGACGGAGGGCGCGGCCAGCGTGTTCCAGTTGAATGCCGCCAGCAGCGCAATCAGGGCCACGGTGATCAGCAGCGACAGGGTTCTCAGATTCATGGTGCAACGCCTCCCTCGGCAGTGGTGAAAACAACAGCTTCGGTTGTACTGCAGCCATCATGCCTGAGCTGTCGGCCCACACAAAATAGGACTGCAAGACAGCGCGCCGCCCGCAGTCCAGCCAAGAAAAAACCGGAGCCTGTGCTCCGGTTCTTCATGGCGGGCGTGTCCGCCCTCAGTTCGTCTCGGCCAACTGGTCGAGGATGGCCGGGTTCTCCAGCGTGCTCGTGTCCTGGGTGATGGCCTCGCCCTTGGCAATCGAGCGCAGCAGGCGGCGCATGATCTTGCCGCTGCGCGTCTTGGGCAGGTTGTCGCCAAAGCGGATGTCCTTGGGCTTGGCGATGGGGCCGATTTCCTTGGCCACCCAGTCGCGCAGCTCCTTGGCGATCTGCTTGGCCTCCTCGCCCGTGGGACGCGAGCGCTTGAGCACCACGAAGGCGCAGATGGCCTCGCCTGTCATGTCATCGGGGCGGCCCACCACGGCGGCCTCGGCCACCAGGTCGGTCTTGGACACCAGGGCCGACTCGATCTCCATCGTGCCCATGCGGTGGCCCGAGACATTGAGCACATCGTCGATGCGGCCCGTGATGCGGAAGTAGCCACGGTCCTCGCTGCGCACCGCGCCGTCGCCGGCCAGGTAGGTCTGCCCGCCCAGCTCGGCCGGGAAGTAGCTCTTCTTGAAGCGCTCGGGGTCGCCCCAGATGGTGCGGATCATGCTGGGCCAGGGCTTGGTGACCACCAGCAGGCCGCCTGCGCCGTTGGGCAGTTCATGGCCGGTCTCGTCGACGATGGCGGCCATGATGCCCGGCAGCGGCAGCGTGCACGAGCCCGGCACCAGCGGCGTGGCGCCAGGCATGGGGGCGATCACGTGGCCCCCGTTCTCGGTCTGCCAGAAGGTGTCCACGATGGGGCAGCGCTCGCCGCCCACATTGCGGTGGTACCACATCCAGGCCTCGGGATTGATGGGCTCGCCCACACTGCCCAGCAGGCGCAGGCTGGACAGGTCCGAGTTCTTCGGATGCACGGCGGCATCGCCGTCGGCAGCCTTGATCAGCGAGCGGATGGCCGTGGGCGCCGTGTAGAAGATGGTGCAGCCGTGGCGCTCGATCATCTGCCAGAAGCGGCCCGCGTTGGGGAAGGTGGGCACGCCCTCGAACACGATCTGCGTGGCGCCAGCGGCCAGCGGACCATAGGCCACGTAGGTGTGGCCCGTGATCCAGCCGATGTCGGCCGTGCACCAGAACACGTCGCTGGGCTTGAGGTCGAAGGTCCACTCCATGGTCTGCCTGGCCCACAGCACATAGCCGCCCGTGCAGTGCTGCACGCCCTTGGGCTTGCCCGTGGAGCCGCTGGTGTAGAGGATGAACAGCGGGTGTTCGGAATCCACGGCCACGGGCGCGCACTCCGTGCTCTGGCCGGCCAGGATCTCGCCGAAGGTCTTGTCGCGGCCTGCCGTCATGGCGCAGGCGGTGGCCGTGCGCTCGTAGACGAAGACATGGCGCACGGCCTCGCAGCCGCCCAGCGCCAGCGCATCGTCCACGATGGCCTTGAGCGGCAGCTCCTTGCCGCCGCGCATCTGGTAGTTGGCGGTGATCACGGCCACGGCGCCCACGTCCACGATCCGCTCCTGGACCGCCTTGGCCGAGAAGCCGCCGAACACCACGCTGTGCGTGGCGCCGATGCGCGCGCAGGCCTGCATGGCCACCACGCCCTCGATGGTCATGGGCATGTAGATCAGGACGCGATCACCCTTTTGCACGCCCTGCGCCTTGAGCGCGTTGGCGAACTGCGAGACGCGCTCCAGCAGTTCGCGGTAGCTGACCTTGGTGACCTCGCCGCCATCGGCCTCGAAGATGATGGCCGTCTTGTGCTCGACGTCCGTGCCCATGTGCTTGTCCAGGCAATTGGCGCTGGCATTGAGTTCGCCGTCGGCGAACCAGCGGAAGAACGGCGGGTTGCTGTCGTCCAGCACCTGGGTGAAGGGCTTGGACCAGACCACGTTCTCGCGCGCCAGGCGGGCCCAGAAGCCCTGGTAGTCGTTCTCTGCCTCGGCGCACAGCGCCTTGTACTGCTCCATTCCGGAGATGCGGGCCTTGGCGGCGAAGTCTGCCGGCGGCGGGAAGACCCGGTTCTCCACCAGTACCGATTCAATGGGGGATGCTGTTGCGGTGCTCATGCTTGCTTGTCTCCTGGGCTGGCCAAATAAAAATTGTGGTGTGACTGTCGGGGGCCGGTCTTACATGCCACTGACTGAAACACCCTTGGGCGCGTCTACCTGGGGATTCCCCGCAGTTCCCGGCTGTCACTGGCAATGGCCTGTTTCGCCGCTAAAATCGCGCGCCCGTTTTCCACGGCCATTGTCCCCTCCCATCCACGCTCCCACGCAAGACAAGCGCGACCGACCACCATGGCCCGCCAGCAAAACTCCAATCGAGCCCCCGGCTCCCCCCTGCGTCCCCTGCCTTCCCTGATCTTCGCCAGCCGCTGGCTGCAACTGCCGCTGTACCTGGGCCTGATCGCCGCCCAGGGTGTCTACGTCTGGCACTTCCTGCTCGAGTTGTGGCACCTGATCGAGGCCGCCTTCGGCAACCAGGAAGCGCTGCAGGCGCTGATCACCAGCATCGGCTACAAGCACGATGCGCCCATCGGCGCGCTCAACGAAACCATCATCATGCTGGTGGTGCTGGCGCTGATCGACGTGGTGATGATCTCCAACCTGCTGATCATGGTCATCGTGGGCGGCTACGAGACCTTCGTCAGCCGCCTGGGCCTGGACAGCCACCCCGACCAGCCCGAGTGGCTGGGCCACGTGAACGCCTCCATCCTCAAGGTCAAGCTGGCCCTGTCCATCATCGGCATCAGCTCCATCCACCTGCTCAAGACCTTCATCAACGCGGGCAGCTACGACGTCAAGGTGCTGATGTGGCAGACCATCATCCACGTCACCTTCCTGGCCAGCGCCCTGGCCATCGCCTACACCGACAAGCTGATCAACAGCACGGCCAGCAACCACTGAGTCCGTCGGCTCCGGCACCGAAGCCCCGCAGCGCCAGCCGCTACGGGGCTTTTTTCATGGGCGGGCGCAGGCAACGGGTCGGACACCTGCTGGCGCCCGGCCGGCCAGCGCGCCAGGCACGCTTTTTGCCGCAGATCGGGCCTGAAGCTTTCCTCAAGCTGACGCTTGACCGATTTT
>Ga0209238_1000158_pt1 | contig 21278 bp, 18 predicted proteins | sample GraSoi013_1_20cm_FD_185823 | JGI IMG/M metagenome (GOLD analysis project Ga0209238, IMG submission 185823) | Grasslands soil microbial communities from the Angelo Coastal Reserve, California, USA - Sample 10_02_2013_1_20cm (SPAdes) (version 2) | ecosystem: Environmental > Terrestrial > Soil >...
AGCTCATCAGCACGGTCAACAACTTCCTGGTCGAGCAGTACGCCGCCGGGCGCAAGGTGCTGCTGATCGTCGACGAGGCGCAGAACCTCACCATGCGCGTGCTGGAGGAAATCCGCCTGCTGTCGGGCGTGGAGACCACCAAGGACAAGGTGCTGCGGATCATTCTCGCCGGACAGCCCGAGCTCAACGACAAGCTCGACGCGCCCGAGCTCGCCCAGCTCATGCAGCGCGTGCGGCTGCGGTTCCACCTGCATACGCTGTCGGAGGTGGAAACGCGCAGCTACATTCAGCACCGGCTGGACGTCGCCGGAGCCGGAGACCGCGAGATTTTCGCCGCCGATACCTTCGCCGAGGTGTTTCGCTACTGCGGCGGCGTACCGCGACTGATCAATACGCTGTGCGATACCGCGATGATGGCCGCCTACACCTCGGATCGCAGCACGGTCACGCGCGCGGACATCATCAGCGCGGTGCGCGAGCTGCAGTGGGTCGAGTACTCCGCGCGCCCCCAGCCGCAGCCCCCCGAGGCCGGCGGCGTGGCGCCCGGCGTGGCGCCCGGCGTGGCGCCCGGCGCGGAGCCCGACGCGGCGCCCGACGCGCCCCCCGAGCCGGGCGGCGCAATGGGCCGTCTGCTGGTGGCGACCGACGGGCGTACGGTAACGGAGATCACCCTGCGCATCGGCCGGGTCATCATCGGGCGCACTCACGACAACGACGTGCAGATCGAGAGTCGCTTCATCAGCCGTCATCACTGCCAGGTGATCACCACGGCGCATTCCTGCGTGATCGAGGACCTCAACAGCACCAACGGGATTTACGTGAAATCCAACCGCGTCCGCCGTCATCACCTCAACGACGGCGACGTCGTGATGATCGGCAAGCACGAGTTGATTTACGTGGATGAGCGCGTGGCGCGTGGCCGCGGCACGTTCAGCGAGACGCTGCCGCGCCTCGACGCCGAGGCGCCGGCGCCGAAGGCCGGCCAGGTGCCGACGGTGAAGGAGGCGGCGCCCCTCAAGTAGCCGCTAGGGCGGCTCCTGTGCGTCGAGCGAATCCGGGTTCGCGTACTGGGAGCGCAGCTGGCGGTAATCGCGCCGCCGCAGCAGCACGACGATCCCGCCGACCAGGGTCAGCAGACCGAGCAGGCCGGTGAGCAGACTCAACCCACCGCGCGACGCGAGCAGGTAGCTGGCGATGAGCGCCACGACGCCGCAGGTTATGTAAAACCACGGCAGACTCTCGTAAACGGGATGAGAGAAGCGGTGGCTGCGCTGTGGCATGCCACCGATCGTATCGCGAGCGGCCCCGAAGTAGGAACCGCCGCGATCACATTCGGATCAGCCGAGGCCGAAGAGCTCGACGAGCCGCTCGAGCAGGGAGGGTTTCCAGCCGTCGACGCGAAAGTCCCCCTGAGGCACGGCGGCGCGCCGGCTGACTTCCGCCAGCAGCTCCGCGGGCAGGTTGAGCTTCGGGGACTCGAGAGTGGCGTCGTCGACGTACATCGGGCATTCCTTTACGTGCTACGTGGGTTGCGCTCGCCCGATGCACGTTACGGACTCGCGACCCGAACGGGTGTGTGGAAAATCACAGCTTCGTCATGGATTCGATTATGTCGCGGTAAGTGCGTACCGGGTACGTGACGCCGCGTGGCGACAGTGCGTACGCCTCAAGCGGTGCCGCCGACCGTGAGTCCTTCGATCCTCAGCGTCGGCTGACCGACGCCGACCGGCACGCTCTGTCCGTCCTTGCCGCAGGTTCCAACACCGTCGTCGAGCTTCAGGTCGTTGCCGACCATCGAGACGCGCGTCAGCACGTCCGGACCGTTGCCGATCAGCGTCGCGCCCTTCAGCGGCGCGCCTACGCGGCCGTTCTCGATGGCATACGCCTCGCTGGCCGAGAACACGAACTTGCCGGAGGTGATATCCACCTGCCCGCCGCCGAAATTGACCGCGTAAATGCCGCGCTGCACCGAACGGATGATTTCCTCGGGTGCATGCGGCCCGGCCCGCATGTAGGTATTGGTCATGCGCGGCAGGGTCATGTGCGCGAAGGACTCGCGGCGGCCGTTGCCGGTCGGGTGCGCGCCCATCAGCCGGGCGTTCAACCGGTCCTGCATGTAGCCGCGCAGCACCCCGTTCTCGATCAGGGTGGTGCACCGGGTCGGCGTGCCCTCGTCGTCGATGTTGAGTGAGCCGCGGCGCGCGCTGAGCGTGCCGTCATCGACCACCGTGCACTCGGGCGCCGCCACCCGCTCGCCGATGCGGCCGGCGAATGCGGAGGTGCCCTTGCGGTTGAAGTCACCTTCGAGCCCATGCCCGATCGCCTCGTGCAGCAGGATTCCCGGCCAGCCCGGGCCCAGCACCACCGTCATGGTGCCGGCAGGCGCCGGCTGCGCCTCGAGATTGACGAGCGCCTGGCGCGCCGCTTCGCGCGCCAGTGCGAGCGGCCGCTCGCCTGCGACGAGCTCGGCGAGCGAATAGCGGCCGCCGGCGCCGGCGTAGCCCTGTTCGCGCCGGCCGCCCTGCTCCACCAGCACCGAGACGTTGAAACGCACCAGCGGACGCACGTCCGCGGCCAGCTCCCCGTCGCTGGTGGCGATGAGCACCACTTCGTGCACGGCGACCACGCTGGCGGTGACGTGCACGACTCGCGGATCGACGCGCCGCGCCTCGCGATCGACACGTTCGAGCCAGGCGATCTTGTCCGGGGTGGCGAGCGCGGCCGCGGGGTCCGCCGGCAGATACAGCCGATGCCCGGTTTGCGCCCGCCACGCGCTGACGCGCCGCTCGCCGCCATGCAACGCGATCGCGCGCGCCGCACGCGAGGCCTCCTCCAGCGCCGGCAGCACGATCTCGTCCGAGTAGGCGAATCCGGTCTTCTCGCCGGCGAGCGCCCGCACGCCGACCCCCTGCTCGATGCTGGCGCTGCCGTCCTTGACCATGCCGTCCTCGAGCGACCAGGATTCCTGGTGCGCGAGCTGGAAGTACAGGTCGGCGAAATCCACCGAGTGCGCGAGTACCTCCCCGAACACCCGCTCGAGGCGAGCGTCATCGAGACCGCTCGGCCGCAGGATGAGGTCGCGGGCAACTTGCAGCGGGTCGCCGACCGGGGGATCGCTCATGGGCGCCTCACTCACGGAGGTGTATTTCGGTCCGCCAGCACGCGGTGCCGCAGCGCCGGAAAGCTCTCGCGCACGCCCGCCTGCTGCGCCAGATCCACCTCCGCCACGGCGCAGCCGCGGCCGCGCGGTACGCGCTGCAGGACTCGTCCCCAATAATCCACGATCATGCTGTCGCCGTAAGTCTCGCGTCCATTCGGATGGAAGCCGGACTGCGCCGGCGCCACAACATAACAGAGATTCTCGATTGCCCGGGCACGCACCAGGGTCTCCCAGTGCGCCCGCCCGGTGGGGCTGGTGAACGCCGACGGCACCGCCAGTAGTTGCGCGCCGGCCGCGCTCAGGTGCCGGTACAGCTCCGGAAACCTCACGTCGTAGCATACCGACAGCCCCAGCCGGCCTGCCGGCGTGTCGATTACCGCGGCACTGGTGCCGGGAGCGACGTGCGCCGACTCCCGGTAGCTCTCGGCGCGCCCGGGAATGTCGACATCGAACAGGTGGATCTTGTCGTAGCGGGCGACGCGCCGCCCGTCGGGGTCGTACACCAGCGAGGCGGCCGCCACGCGCCCGTCGGCCCCGCTGCGCAGCGGTATCGTGCCGCCCACGATCCACAGGCGCAGGCGCCGCGCGCTCGCTGCCAGGAAATCCTGCGCCGCCCCGCTGCCGTCCGCTTCCGCCACGGCGCGCTTGTCGGCGTCCCTCAGGCCCATGAAGGAGAAATTCTCCGGCAGCGCCGCGAGTCGTGCGCCGCGGCCCGCCGCATCCTCGAGCAGTGCGCGCGCCTGCTCGAGGTTCGCCGGCACGTCGGGCCCGGACGTCATCTGAATTGCCGCTACCTTCATCCGTCACCTCATTCCGCAGGCGTCACGATCGGCTCAACCCAGCTGCCGCGCAAACGCAGCGCGGCACGCGAGCGATCCGCGGCCGAGCCGTTGAACAACTCGCGCAGCGACAGCCACACCGCGGCAACCCTGGGCGTCGGGCCGAGGCGGCGCACGGCAGCCGGCAGACGCTCCTCGCCACGCAGGATCCACGCCTGCTCATCGTAGTCCTGCGCGAGGAGCCCCGTCCGGCCGCGCACCAGGATCTCCGCGTCACCGTCGAAGTGCAGGTCAGAGGTCGTCGCCTGCCCCTCGTGCAGCACGAAGTCCGCCGTCAGGCTCGAGAAGCTCAGCCCGGGGCTCATTCCTCTGGTCAGCGCCGGCACGGCCAACAGCCCGAAAGGAACGCCCGCGGAAGCCGCCCCCGCCGCGCGCGTGACACCCTGCTCGAGCTGCATGTGGAGGCGTCCGTCGAGGGCTGCAAGGGAGGTGGGTGCCTGCTGCGGCCATTGCAACTCACCCTGCAGCCGCCCGTGGCTCGCATCGAGCTCCGGCCGGAAGCCGAAAGCGGACAGCGTGGCCGCGGCATTGCGGCTCTCGAGGCTGAACTGCAGGCGGCACACGCCATCCCGGCACTGCAAGGTGCCGCGCGTGTCCTCGTTGTCGCCGGCCAGGTGCAACTCGCTCACCTCGAGCGCGTCCGCCTGGGCTGCGAGCAGCGCGTCGAACCTGCCGAGGGAATGGCCCTGCCACTGCAGATCCTCGATGGAGAGTTGGGCGGCAGGCGCGAGTGCCGCCAGCATTCCTGCCCCGAGTGCGGCGTCGCCGGGTTGCGCCAGGTTGAGCCTGGCGAGCTGCACCAGCGCTGGATGTGCGCCGCTCACCACCGCCGGCCAGCGCACGGTGCCGGAGAAGTCCGCGGACTGCAGCTGCAGCTGTCCGCCCGCGCGGCTCGCCTGCGCCGCGAGGCTCACCTCCGGGTAGCTGCGCTCCCCGGCGATGAGCTGGGAGGTCGTCAGCCGCGCGTGCAGCGCAGGCAGCGCCGCATCCCGGCCGATCTGCCGCCACAGCGCGAGATACGCCGGCAGGTCGAGGCGCGCGATGCGACCTTCCAGCCACAGCCCCGGCTCCGCGGGCGGCGCCGGTGCCGTGGACGCGAGCCGTACCGCGCCGCGCTCGATGCGCCACAGCTCACCGCTGCGGCTGAGCGCCGCCCAGGCGTGCAGCCGCTCCCCGAGGCTCAGGCGCAACTGCCCGGCGTCGGCACCGGCCTGTACCTCGAGGTGCAGCGGCAGCGGCGCGCCCTGCGCCTTGGCAAAGGGCTCGGGCAGGCGGCTACTGAGGCCGATCAGGTTCGAATCGGCGCGCACGCGCCAGCGCGGACTGCCCGCATCCGCCGCCGGCAGGAAACTGAGCAGCGCGCTCCATTCGGCATTGCCCGCGAGCTGGGCATCGTCGCTCGCTCCGGCCGCCAGCACCGCCTGCCGCACGTCCACCAGACCGCGCCCGTAAATCGCCAGTGCGGTGACGTCGGGCTCGCGCCGCTCCGCGACGCCGAGGCTGACCGGGCCGCCCAGCCACTGCCCGGTCAGGGTCGAGGGCTGCAGGTGGCCGGCCGTAAAGGCGAGCGTGCCGCGCAGCGCATCGATCGGCGGCAGGCCGGCCACCGCACGCAGCTGCGCGCCATCGAGCGCCGCCGTGACGCGCATACGTACGCGCGACTGGCGAGCCAGCATGTCGACATCGAGCACCGTGTCACCGCGCAGATCGACATCCTGCAGCCCGGGAGCGTAGGCGCTGAGCTGCGGGTGTTGACGCAGCCACGCCAGTGCCTCCTGCGCGCTGCCGGTGACGCGCCCGGCGAGATGCATGGCGCCACCGCGCGCGTCCCACTCGGCGCTCGCCGCGACCAGTTGGAACGTTCCGACCTGCCCGCCGTCGATCGCCGCACGCATGCGCGGCCCGTGCCACTCGATGCGCGCATCCACATGCTGCGCATCGGGCCACGGATCGGAGCCTGCCAGGGTCGCGTCGCGCAGCCCCACAGCGCCCCGGAACTCGGTCCCGCCACGGCTCCAGGGCGGCTGGACCGCAACGAGCGGACCGCGCCACTCGAGATCCGCGCTCGCGATGCGCCCGGCGGTGAGCTGGGCGGCAGGGGCGCCGAACGCGGCCAGCGCGCGCTCCCCCAGCACCCGGGCGAGCAACGCCACGTCGGCGTCCCTGACAGCGACGTGCGCGTTGATCTGCGGCTGCCGGCCGGCGCCCGCGGCGCCGATCGCGCCGCTGGCGGCAATACTCAGCTGCGCGCGCCGGACCTCGAAGTCATCGGTGCTCACCTGCCAGCCGCCGCCGTCGGCGGCGATGGCGAGGCGCGCGGCGATCGCAAGACCATCCAGCGCGACGGGCTGCTCGCGCGCCAGGGTGAGCTGCGCCGCGTGCGCCTGCAGATCGGCCACCAGGCGCGCGTCGGCTCCCGCTACGCGCCCGGTCAGTCCGGTGAGCACCAGGTCGCGCGCGGGCGTTGCGAGCGTGACGTCTTCCAGTTGCGCGGAAGTTCGCAAACGTACGCCCCCGGGGCGGCCCGCATTCCAGTCGAAGGCCAGCTCGCGGACCGTGCCGCTCAGGGCGACCTGCGCGAGCGGCAGCTGCGGGGCATACCAGCGCGCGATGGCGGCGACCACGGGAAGCGGCGCGGATTGCAACGTGCCGTGCGCCCAGGCGGCGTCGGTGGCGGCGTCGACGCTCAGGGTCGCCGGCGCGGATGCGGGCTCACCGATCTCGAGGGCGTGCACCTGGAGGTGCCAGCGCGCGCCGAGCCGCGCGAGCCGCCACGCACCGCTCAGCCGCTCCACGCTGAGCGCCGCCGCCGCTGCGGCGGGCGCTCTCCACTCGAGCGCCTGCGCCAGCACCGTGCCGTCGGCGCCGACGATGCTTCCCTGCGCGAACTCGGTGTGCAGCTCGAGGTTGCCCCGGCCCGCTTGCGGCAGGTAGCGCTGCCAGGGCGGATATTCGCTGAGCGCCCGCCAGCCGGCGAATTCGAGCATGCGGCCTTCGAAACTGAGGGTGCCGCTCGAGCCGGCCGGCCGTGCGGGATCGCCCGTGACGGCCAAGGCGAGGTGCGCGCTGGCACCGAGACTTGCGGGCAGCAGCACCAGCGCGTCCGCAGTCCACGCCGAAGCCCGGCGCCGCAGCTGTGCGTGCGGGACGCTCAGCGTGAGGGGGAGCGGTGCCCCGGCGAGGGGCCAGCGCAGCGTGCCACCCTGGATGTCGATGCGTCCGTCCCGCCAGCGCGACAACAACCGTGCGCCGGCGCTCGGCACCGGCTCCACGTGCGCCGGCCATTCCTGCGCCGGCCCCAAGATCGATGTCCGGGTTCACCAGCGTGATGCGCCCGGCCTCCAGGCGGCCGCTGCGCACCATGCCCCAGGCGTCGAGACCGACGATCAGCCGCGGCGCACGCAGCAGCACCCCGCGGCCGCCGGGCTCACCGAGCGCGACACTGTGAAACACGGCTTCAGGACCGTACCAGCCCCAGCGCACGGAAAGCTCGCTGAAGCTCACGTTGAGTCCGGTCTGCTGGCGGATCAACTCCTCGAGCGCGGCGCGGTGTTGCGGCACGCGCGCCGCGGCCAGCTCCCAGGCGATCAACACCACCGTGCCCAGGATGCTGGCGCCGCCGAGCGCCCAGGCCCCCCAGCGCAGCCCGGCGCGCGCCGGGCGCGCAGCCCCTGCGGCGGCAGGGGCAACCGGCCCGGCAGCAGGCTCTGCTGGCGTTACACGCACTGTTGATGCCTTTAGACGAGTACGACGTCGTAGTGATCGGCGCCGTAGAGGGCCTCGACCTGCAGGCGGATCGGACGACCGACCTGCGCCTCGAGCTCCCCGAGGGTGGCGGACTCCTCGTCCAGGAGGCGATCCACGACGTCCTGGTGAGCGAGTATCAGCAGCTCACGACTGGCAAACTGTCGGCTCTGTCGCACAATTTCCCGAAAAATCTCGTTGCACACCGTTTCCGGCGTGCGGATGAAACCGCGCCCCACGCAGCTTGGACACGGCTGACACAGCAGATGTTCCAGGCTCTCGCGGGTGCGCTTGCGGGTCATTTCCACGAGCCCGAGCGGCGAGAGGCTCACGATGTGCGTCTGGGCGCGATCACCGGACAGCGCCCGCTCGAGGGCGCTCAGCACGGCGCGCCGGTGCGGCTCATCGCGCATGTCGATGAAGTCGATGATGATGATGCCGCCGAGATTGCGCAGCCGCAGTTGCCGCGCGATGCTCACCGCCGCCTCGAGGTTGGTGCGGAAGATGGTCTCCTCGAGATTGCGATGACCCACATAGGCGCCGGTGTTCACGTCGATGGTGGTCATCGCCTCGGTCTGGTCGATCACCAGGTGGCCGCCGGACTTCAGCGGCACCTTGCGGTCGAGCGCCTTGGCGATCTCCTCCTCGACGCCGTTCAGGTCGAGTATCGGGCGCGCGCCGGCGTACAGTTCGATGACCGGCGCCGCCTCGGGCATGAAGGCGGCGGCGAACTGTTGCATACGCTCGTGCTCGCGCGGCGAATCGACCAGCACGCGGCTCACGCCGCGGCCGAGCTCATCGCGCAGCACCCGCAGCCACAGCGGCAGGTCCTCGTGGACCACCGAGCCGGGGGGCACCTCGCCGGCACGCGCGCGCACGTGATCCCACAGCTTGGCGAGATAGGCCATGTCCTCGCGCAGGGCCTCGGCAGAGGCCCCCTGTGCGGCCGTGCGCACGATGTACCCGCCGCTCGCGCCGGGGGTCAACAGCTGCGCCAGCACGGTCTTCAGTCGCGTGCGTTCGGCCTCCTCCTCGATGCGCGCCGACACCCCGATCGACTCACCGCGCGGCAGGTACACCAGATAGCGCGACGGCAGGGCAATGAAGGTGGTGAGCCGCGCACCCTTGGTGCCGATGGGGTCCTTGATCACCTGCACCAGGATGTCGTCACCGCAGTTCACCAGCCGCCGGATATCCTCCACCGCCGCCGGGCTCGCCAGCGGCGCACTCGCGCCGTCGTCCTCGGAAGGCGCGCCGGCGATGTCGGCAGCGTGCAGGAACGCGGTGCGCTGCAGGCCGATTTCCACGAACGCCGCCTGCATGCCGGGCAGCACGCGCGACACTCGCCCCTTGTACAGGCTGCTCACCAGTCCGCGGCGGCTGGCGCGCTCGATGTGAATCTCCTGCACCACGCCATTCTCGAGTATGGCGGCGCGGGTCTCGCGCGGCGCGATGTTGACCAGGATCTCGACGCTCACCGCTCACGCTCCCGCGCGCGCGCCGTGCCGCCAGTACGGCACGCCCGCCTCACGCAGCAGCTGCGCGGTCTCGAACAGCGGCAGACCCATCACTCCCGAGTAGCTGCCGCTCAGGTGCTCGATGAACACCGCGGCGCGCCCCTGGACCGCGTACCCGCCGGCCTTGTCACGCGGCTCGCCCGTGTGCCAGTAGGCGCTGCATTCGGCGCGACCGAGGGTCCGGAAGCGCACCTCGCTCGCGCTCAGGCGCAAGCTCACCGCGCCGTCAGCCGCCAGCGCCACGGCGGTGAGCACCTGGTGCGTGCGCCCGGAGAGCCGCTCGAGCATGGCGAGACTCTCAGCCTCATCGGCGGGCTTGCCGCACACGATCTCATCGAGCACCACGGTGGTGTCGGCGGCGAGCACCGGCAGCCTCACGCCGCGCTCACGCACGGCGAGCGCCTTGGCGCGGGCCATGCGCACCACGTAATCCGCCGCGCGTTCCCCGGAGCGCAGCGCCTCGTCGATGTGCGCCGCGCTCACCACGTGCGGCACGCCGATCTGCGCCAGCAGCTCGCGGCGCCGCGCGGAGGCCGAGGCGAGACACACGAGCGGTGCGGGGTGGTGCGCTTTCATCAGTCGCGGTGATAGGGGTGATGCGTCAGTATGCTGTGCGCCCGGTACAGCTGCTCGGCGAGCAGTACGCGCACCAGCGCGTGCGGCAGCGTCAGCCGTGACAGCGACAGGGTGCAGTTGCCGCGCGCCAGCACCTGCGGGGCGAGGCCGTCGGGGCCGCCGATCAGGAACGCCAGATCCTCGCCCTGCTGCATGCGCTCCTGCAGCCAGGCCGCGAGCTCGCGCGTCGAGAGCTGCGTACCGCGCTCATCGAGGACCGCCACATGATCGCCGGGGCGCACGGCGCCGAGCAAGCGCTGGCCCTCGGCCGCGATGGCCTTGTGCGCCGTGCCCCCCGCACTGCGCGGGCCGGGCTCGATCTCAACCAGCGATATGGCGAGGCGGGATGCGAGCCGGGCCAGGTAGTCTTCGCAGGCGCTGCGCGCCCAGGCAGGCATTCGCGTGCCCACGGCGATCACGCGCACGCGCATCGGTCCTAGCTACCGCGAAGTTCGCCGCCGCCGTGCGGCCGCACGGGAAACCGCCGGGGTGACGACCGCGGCCTCGAGCGGACCGCTGTCCCAGAGCCGCTCGAGACCATAGAACTCGCGCACCCGCGGCAGCATCACGTGCACGAGGATGTCCTGCAGGTCCACCAGAACCCATTCCCCGTCGCGGGCGCCCTCGGTCCCGAGCGGCCGCAAGCCCGCCGCCTTGGCCTTCTGCACCACGCGCTCGGCGATCGAGCGCACGTGGCGGTCGGAATTGCCGCTCGCGATCACCATCGTGTCGACAATATCGGTCAGGCCCCGCACATCCAGCACCCTGACATTCACAGCCTTCATATCATCGAGCGCGGCCGTGACGAGGGTCTGCAACGGCGAGGCGCGCTCCTCCCTGGGGCGCCGGCGTGTGCGGGTGATCACCATCCCTCAGCGGCCATCGGGTTCTTGCTGTGCAGCATAGCACCTCGTCTCGAGGATGATCTGCCGCACCTCGTCGGGGACGAGGTAGCGCGGGTCGCGGCCGGCGATGATGAGGGTGCGCAGCTCGGTCGAGGAAATCTCCAGCTGGGTCACCGCGTGCACGTACACGCATCCGGAAGGTCTCTCGTGCAGCACGCGGATCGCGCCGGTGCCGTGATCGACCATGACCTCGCCGAGCGGACCGGTGGTGGGCGCCCGCCACCCCGGGCGATGAGCCACCACGATATGCGCCAGCGCCAGCAGCTCGCGCCAGCGGTGCCAGTTGGGCAAGCCGAGAAACGCATCCATCCCGAGCAGCAGACACAGCGACGCCTGCGGAAATTCCCGGCGCAGCTCCGTCAGCGTGTCCACCGAATAGGACACACCGCTGCGGCGCACTTCCCGGTCATCGACCACGAAGCTCGGCTGATCCGCCACCGCCGCCCGGACCATCTGCAGCCGCCGCTCCGGGCTCGCGTACAGCTGGGCGCGATGCGGCGGACTGCCGGTGGGCAGGAAGCGCACTTCGGCGAGCCGCAGCTCCTGCCACAGCTCGAACGCCGTGCGCAGATGGCCACAGTGAATCGGGTCGAAGGTGCCGCCGAAGACGCCGATGGGTTGCATTACATCGCCCGCGCGCGCGTGAGCCCCGAGGCGGGCGGTAGCCCGCAGATGTCGGCCGCCAGCAACGCCAGCTCGTCCCACGCATCGCCGACAACACGGCCCTTGATCATGCGATCGACGCGCGCGGCACGCAGCGCGAGCGGCGCGAACGGCAGTCGCGACGCGCGCCGCAGCGCCTGCTCGAGCGCAGCTCGGTGGCGCTGCTGCCAGGCGGGCGGGCGCTCGCCCCCGCGAGCGCTCCATACGTCGCGCAGCGCGCGGCTCAGCGCCCACAGCACCAGTGTCGGCTCCGTGCCCTCGGCGCGCAGGCCCGCCAGCACGCGCAGCGCCCGTGCCGCCTCGCCCTTCAGTACCGCCTCGCCCAGCCCGAAGACATCGAAGCGCGCGCTGTCGGCGACACCGGCGAGTACGGTGTCGGGCGTCACCTTGCCCTCGGGCGCCAGCAGCGCGAGCTGGGTGAGCTCCTGGTGGGCAGCGAGCAGGTTCCCCTCCGTGCGCACCGCCAGAAGCTCGAGCGCCTCGTCGCTCGCCTCGAGCTTCAGCCTGCGGCAGCGGCCCTTGAGCCACGCCACCAGCCGGTGGCTGTCGACCGGCCAGATCTGCACCCAGGCGCCGCGCGCCTCGACCGAGCGCACCCAGTCGGCAGCCTGCGCGTCGCGATCGAGGCGTGGCGCCAGAATGAGGAACAGGGTGTCAGGATCGGGCGCCTCGAGCAGTGCGATGAGGGCGGCGTTCCCCGCCGTGCCGGGCTTCGGGCTCGCCAGGCGGATCTCCACCACGCGGCGTGCAGCGAACAGCGACAGGTTGGCGGCGGACGCACGCACCTCGTCCCAGTCGGCGGCACGCTCGATGAAGTGCACCTCGCGCTCCGTAAAGCCCGCGCCGCGCGCCCGCGCCCGTACGGCGTCGGCCGCCTCCGCCGCGAGCAGCGGCTCGTCGCCGGAGACCAGATAGGCCGGCAACAGCCGTTCCCCGAGGTGAGTGGCGAGCGAGTCGGAGGTGAGCTTCAAAAGACCTCATCCGGTGAGCGGCGTGCGGGCGACCCACGGTCTGGGCGTGTAGGCGCCCCGGCGGCTCATTATTACATCGTAGAACCAACGCGCGGGGGGCCGATGCCGGCCGTTGCGCACAAGCAGCAGCAGTTGCCCACCTCCCCGGGGGCGGCTACCCTGCAGGTCCCGCTGAGGCTGAATTGCGCACCGCCCCGGTCAACCGGCCCGCGACGTCGGTGATGCCGTGTCGGCACAGCCAGTCGCGCGCATCGCTTGCATCCCCCTCGAACCACGCGCGCGTGCTGCCGAGACGGAAGCTGTAGCCCCAGTGGTCCATGTCGGCGAACATGCGCTCCCGGCCGACACCGGGCAGCTGGCCGCCAAGCAGCACCTGCAGATAGCACACCGCCGACTCCTCGAGATCGCTCCCGCCGGCGTCCCGATCGAGGCCCACGCGCCGCTCGGGAGTCATGCAGATGTAGTGGCTCGCCTCGTGCAGCACGGAGTGCACCGGAGTGTCGAGGCGCGCATACAGCCGCTCGCCCTCGAGGCCCGCTTCGCTGTGACCCCAGTAGGAACCCGGAATGCCTTCCCCGGGCGCGACCAGCGTGAGGTGCATCCCGTAGCGGCCGAGCAGCAGCGCCAGGGCCACCCGATCGGTGCCGTTCAGCAGGAGCACGGCGGGCGCTGCGGTCACGGGTGCGCTCGGGCGCGTGGGCGCTCGCGTCACAGACTCGACAGCCGCCGCATGACCATGTCGGCGAGATCGCGCGCCATGTCCGCGCGCAGCACGTCGTCCTCGTGACCCTTGGCGAGCAGCAGACGCTCGTCGAAGCTGTAGGTGCGCGTGGCGGAGATCTCCTGCTGCGGCAGCAGCTCCTGGTCCCCGGCGGTGACCGAGAAGCCGACCGTGTAGGTCACTTCATACTGGTTGGGCTGGTTGGTGGCCGACACCGACACCACGCGCCGCGTGAGGTTGTCCTTGACGATGCTCACGACCGCGGATGCCTGGCCCTTCTCGCGCGCCAGGTGCGCCCCGTTCGACAACAGCGCGCGACGCAGGCTCTGCACGAAATCGCTCTGCCGGTCCGGCACCTCCAGATACGGGGTCTTCACCGGGTCCGGCAGGGGTGCGCGGCCTTGCAGATGAAAGCCGCACGCGCCGAGCAGCAGCGCCGCGGCGGCCGCGCCCGGCACGTGCATGCGCCGCCTCATCAGATGACCACGTTGACCAGTTTGCCGGGCACCACGATCACGCGCCTCACCGGCTTGTCGGCCAGGAACCTGCGCACCTGGGCGTCTGCCAGCGCCGCGGCACGCACCGCGGCCTCATCGGCGTCCACCGCGACGCTGATGCGCCCGCGCAGCTTGCCGTTCACCTGCACGACGATCTCGCAGCTTTCCTGCGCCAGCGCCGCCGCATCCGGCGCCGGCCAGCGCTCGTCCACCAGCGCGGTCGTCGACCCCAGCGCCTGCCACAGCGCGTGGCACACGTGCGGGGTGATGGGTGCGAGCACCAGGACCGCGATCCGCAGCGCCTCCTGGCGCACGGCGCTTCCGGCGCCGCTCGGGTCGCCGAAGCGCCCGACGGCATTCAGCAGTTCCATGATGGCGGCGATCGCGGTGTTGAAATTGCGGCGCCGGCCGATGTCGTCCGTGGCCTTGGCGAGTGCCTGGTGCGCGGCGCGCCGCAGCTCGCGTTGCGCGCCCGTCAGCACGCTCGCCTGCAGCGCCGGCGCGGGGCCCGCCGCGACGTGCTCGTACACCGCATGCCACAGCCGGCGGATGAAGCGCGAGGCGCCCTGAACCCCCTCGTCGGACCATTCGAGCGTCTGCTCCGGGGGCGAGGCGAACATCATGAACAACCGGGCCGTGTCGGCGCCAAATCGCTCGATCAGGCCTTCGGGGTCGACCCCGTTGCCCTCGGACTTCGACATCTTCCCCAGGCCCTCGTGCGTGACGGGCACGGTGCCGAGGTCGGCGGTCAGCACCTCGTGCACCTCGGTGCCGTCGGGCCGGCGGCGGGTGTCCACCTCGGCGGGGTTGAAGTAGCGCTTGCGTCCGCCGGCGGCCTGGTATGAAAAGACGTGGTTCAGCACCATGCCCTGGGTGAGCAGCCGCGTGAACGGCTCGCCGAACCCGAGCATGCCGAAATCGCGCATCACCTTGGTCCAGAAGCGCGCGTACAACAGATGCAGGATCGCGTGCTCGATGCCGCCGATGTACTGATCCACCGGCAGCCAGTAGTCCACGCGCGCGTCCACCATGGCGGGGGCGCCCGGGCACGCGTAGCGCATGAAATACCAGGAGGAGTCGACGAAGGTGTCCATGGTGTCGGTTTCGCGCCGGGCCGGCTGACCGCACTTCGGGCAGGTGCACTCATAGAATGCCGCGCACCTGGCGAGCGGATTGCCGCCGCCGTCGGGCACCAGGTCCTCGGGCAGCACCACCGGCAGCTGCTCGTCGGGCACCGGCACCGCGCCGCACGCGCCGCAGTGGATGATCGGAATCGGGCAGCCCCAGTAGCGCTGCCGGGAGATGCCCCAGTCGCGCAGTCGGTACTGCACGCGCTTGCTGCCCAGACCCTTCTGCTCCAGCGCCGCGGCGATGGCATCCACCGCCGCCTGGAACGTGAGGCCCGAGAACTGCGCCGAGTTCACCGTGATGCCGACTTCCGCGTAGGCCGGGATCCAGGGCGCGCGCACCTCCCGGTAGGCGCCGCTGGCGGAGCGCACCACGGTGACCACCGGCAGGGCGTGCTTGAGCGCAAACTCGAAATCCCGCTCATCGTGCGCCGGCACACCCATGACCGCGCCCTCGCCGTAGGCCATGAGCACGTAGTTGGCGACCCAGATCTCGAGCGGCGCGCCGCTCAGGGGGTGCAGCACGTGCAGCCCGGTCGGCCTGCCCTTCTTCTCCTGCGTCGCGAGCGCGGCTTCGGTCACGCCGCCGCGGCGGCACTCGTCGATGAACGCGGCGAGCGCCGGGTCGTGCCGCGCGGCGGCGAGCGCCACCGGATGCTCGGGGGCGATCGCCATGAAGGTCGCGCCGAAGAGCGTATCGGCGCGCGTGGTGAACACCTTGAGCGCCCCTGCGCTACCTGCGGCCCGCAGCGTATCGGGGGCGTAGGGAAAGGCGATGTCGCACCCCTCGCTCCTGCCGATCCAGTTCGCCTGCATCACGCGCACGCGCTCGGGCCACTCGCCGAGGGTATCGAGCGCCTCGAGCAGCTCCTGCGCGTAGCGCGTGATCGCCAGGTAATACATGGGGATCTCGCGCTTCTCCACCGGCGCCCCGGTGCGCCAGCCGCGGCCGTCGATCACCTGCTCGTTGGCGAGCACGGTCTGATCGACCGGATCCCAGTTCACGACACCGGTCTTGCGGTAGGCGATGCCCCGCTCGAGCATGCGCAGGAACAACCACTGGTTCCAGCGGTAGTAGTCCGGGTCGCAGGTGGCGAGCTCGCGGCGCCAGTCGATGGCGAAGCCGAGGGACTTGAGCTGTGCGCGCATGTGGGAAATGTTCTCGCGGGTCCAGCGCGCCGGTGGCACGCCGTTGCTGATCGCCGCGTTCTCGGCCGGCAGGCCGAACGCATCCCAGCCCATGGGCTGCAGCACGTTGTATCCCTGCATGCGCAGGTAGCGCGCCAGCACGTCCCCGATGGTGTAGTTGCGCACGTGGCCCATGTGCAGGCGCCCGGACGGATACGGCAGCATCGACAGGCAGTAGAACTTCGGCCGCGTCGCATCCTCACGCACCTCGAAGGCGCGCCGCTCGTCCCAATACCGCTGCGCGGCGCGCTCGATGGCCGCGGGATCGTAGCTCTCTTGCATTGCTCTTTACGGCAGGCGCAGCGGTACGAAGATCTGGGCGTCCTCGCGCTGGATCAGCAGCGCCACGCTCTTGCCCGCGGATTTGGCCGCATCCTGCAGCTCCTTCACCGAGTGCACACGCTTGCCGTTGATGCCCAGAATGATGTCGCCCGGAGCGACTTCCGCAGCCTGGGCGGGGCCCGAGACTTCCTCCACCACCAGACTGCCCTGCGTGTTCGCCTGCTCCTTCTCCTGCGGCGCGAGCGGCCGTACGGTCAGCCCCAGCGAGCTCGCCCGATCGCTGCCCTGGCCCGCGGGCTTGCCCGCTCGCGCGGCGAGCTGTGGCTGCTCCTTCAGTTCCGCGACCCTGACGTTGATGCTCTGCTCCTTGCCGCTGCGCCACACCGAAAGGGTGGCATCCGAGCCCGGCCGCATCGCGGCGACGGCAGCGGAGAGCTCGCCATAACGCTCGATCGGATGCCCGCCGACACCGAGGATGACATCCCCCGCGGCGATTCCCGCGTGGGCCGCCGGGCCGTCCTTCTCCACCGAGGACACCAGTGCGCCGCGCGGGCGCTCGAGTCCGAAGGACTCGGCCAGTTGCGCGTTGACGTCCTGGATGGTCACGCCGATGCGGCCGCGCACCACGTGGCCGGTCTTGATGAGCTGCTCCTCGACGTTGCGCGCCACGTCGATCGGAATGGCGAACGACACGCCCATGAAGCCGCCGGTGCGGCTGAAGATCTGCGAGTTGATGCCGATCACCTCGCCCGCCATGTTGAACAGCGGCCCGCCCGAGTTGCCGGGATTCACCGCCACGTCGGTCTGGATGAACGGCACGTAGTTCTCGCCCGGCACCGAGCGCGAGGTAGCGCTGATGATGCCCGCGGTGGCGCTGTTCTCGAAGCCGAAGGGCGAACCGATGGCGAGCACCCACTGCCCCGGCTTGATGCGCGAGGGATCGCCGAGCTTCACGATGGGCAGGTTGCTGGCGCTGATCTTGATCACCGCCACGTCGGTGCGCTCGTCGGCGCCGATGACCTTGGCGGGGAACTCGCGCCGGTCGGTGAGGCGCACCGTCACCTCATCCGCGTTCGCCACCACGTGCGTGTTGGTGAGGATGTAGCCGTCGGAGTTGATGATGAATCCGGAGCCCGCGCCGCGCGCCGGTGGCTGGTGGGCGCGCGGCCCCTGCTCGGGGCCGGGAACGCCGAAGCGGCGGAAGAAATCATAGAAGGGATCGTTGGGCGACAGTCCCGGCGGGCCCCCGGCCGCGGCCTGCACCTTCTCCACGACCTCCACGTTCACCACCGCAGGCCCGTAGCGGTCCACCAGCTGCGAGAAGTCCGGCAGCCCCCGCAGCCCCGGCTCCGGTGCCGGGGCGGACGCGAAGCCCGAGGTCTGCGCGGCGGCGGGTGCGCTCGCGGGGCCCTCGGCCGCCGCGCCGGCGGGCGCCGCCGCCGTGGGCGGGGCGGCGCGCGTGGACTGGGCGCTCAGGTCGCGCGAACAGGCCGCGAGGGCCACGGCGACGGCGCACAGCGCGATCATGCGCTTCAGGGGCGGAGTGAGACTCGACTCGAACTTGGGGTTCATGGGGACTCTTCCAGCTTCAGTCACGAACGGCCGGCCGCGGTGCGCCGGCCCCTATCATTCCGCACCCACAGCCCGTACGCCAGCGCCAGCGCGGCCAGGCTCAGGATGAGCCAGTTTCCAACATGCGCGTAGGGCGGCAGGCCGGTGAGGGGCACGATCCTTGAGACCAGCACCCAGGGCCGGAATTCCGGGGCGCGCGCCATCACCTCGCCATGCGGACCGATCACCGCCGAGATGCCGTCGTTGGCGGCACGCACCAGGTAGCGGCCCTCCTCCAGCGCGCGCATGCGCGCGATCTGGAAGTGCTGGTGCCGGGCGCTCGAGTGACCGAACCAGGCGTCGTTGGTGACGTTGACCAGGGCATCGGCCGCGGGCAACGCCCGCAGCATGGAGCTGCCGTAGGCGTCCTCGTAGCACACCGTGGCGCCGAGCCGCAGGTGCGCCGCGGGCAGGGGCGGCTGGTCGGCGGCTCCCGCCGTGAAATCCGAATACGGCAGGCTCATCAGGCGCATCCACGAGCGCACGAAGCGCGGCACCGGAAAGACTTCCGCGAACGGCACGAGGTGATGTTTGTCGTACCAGCTCACCTTCTGATCGAGGGGATCGAGGGCGAGCACGGAGTTGAAGTAGCGTGGCGCGGCGTTGTCGGCGCCACCGCCTTGCGCGCGCAGCACGCCCAGCACGAGCGCCGAGCCATGGCTGTACGCCTCGCTGTACAGGCCCCTGATGTAGGGGACGAGATCGTTGGCGAGGTCGGCGGGCGCGGACTCCGGCCACACGATGAGCTGCGTGCCGAGCGCGAGCGCCTTCTCGGTGAGCGTCTGATAGAGGTTGAGCGTCGTCTCGCGGTTACTCTCCAGCCATTTCTCGTCCTGTGGGATCGCCCCCTGTATCACCGCCACCGACACCGGCGCCCCGGCGGCCTGGGTCCAGGAGTGCCCGTGCAGCGCCGCCCCGAGAGGCCACGGGGCGATGAGCAGCAGGCCCGCCAGGATGCGGGCGCGCCGCGCGCCGCCGGCGAGTGCGACCAGCGCGCCCGCGCTCACCAGCAGCAGCGCGCTGATGCCGTAGACGCCCACCACCGGGGCGAAACCGGCGAGCCAGGTGTCGGTCTGGGAGTAGCCGAGCGACAGCCAGCCAAACCCCGACAGGAACCAGCCGCGCCACCACTCGACGAGGAGCCACGCCGCCGGCAGCGCGGCCAGCCAGCGCACCGCGCCGCTCGGCGGCAGCCAGCGCGCCACCGCGTACCCGAGCGCCGCGTGATACAGGCCCATGACGCCCACCAGCCCCAGCAGCAGGAACAGGGCTAGCCACACGGGCGCCGGGCCGTGGACGTGGATGCTGGCGTACACCCAGTAGGTGCCGGCGGCGAAGGTTGCGCAGTTGAAGCAGAACCCGAGCCGCGCCGCCTCGCCGGGCGTGGCGTCCTGCCACAGCCACAGGAGCACCGCCGGACACAGCACCGCCAGCGGCCACAGACCCAGCGGCGCAAACGCGGCCGCGAGCGCCGCCCCGGCGGCAACCGCCAGCCCCGCCCGCAGCGCCGCGGACGGCGGCCGCGGCAGGCGGTAGCGCTCTTTCGCCGGCGTCGTGACGGGCGAGTCGCGCATGGCGGCCAGGAGCTACGCGCCCGCGGCCCGCTCGTCCGGCGGCAGCACGTCGCGCGGCGCCACCACGCGCAGCGCATCGATGCGGCGCCGGTCGGTGCGCAGCACCCGGAACTCGAAACCGCCGATGCTCGCGCTCTCGCCGCGCCGCGGCAGCCGGCCGAGCTCCTTCATGAGCAGGCCGGCGACGGTGTCGACGCCCTCGGCCTCCGAGAGCCGCGCGCCGAAATACTCGTTGAACTCCGCGATGCGGGTGACACCGCGGACCGTGAACTGCGCTTCCGCGTCGCGGCGGATGTTCTGGTCGTCCTCGACGTCGAACTCGTCGTCGATCTCGCCGATGATCTGCTCGATGACGTCCTCGATGGTGCACAGTCCGGACACGCCGCCGTACTCGTCGACCACGATCGCCATGTGGTTGCGGTTGCGGCGGAACTCCTTCAGCAGCACGTTGAGACGCTTGGACTCCGGCACGAAAACGGCTGGACGCATGTACTCGCGGATGTTAAAGCGCTCGCGCGCCGAGGCGGTGGTGAGACGCAGCAGGTCCTTCGCCAGCAGGATCCCGACGATATCGTCGCGATCCTCGTCCATCACCGGGAAACGCGAGTGACCCGACTCCACCACCACCGGCAGGATGCGCGCAGAGGGCTCATCGCGGCGCACGAACACCATCTGCGCGCGCGGCACCATGATGTCGCGCACCTGCAGGTCCCCGACCTCCAGCACCCCCTCGAGCATGGTGAGCGCATCGCCGTCGACGAGCCCGCGCTCGCCGGCCTCGCGCAGCACCGCCAGCAGATCCTTGCGGTCCTGCAGCTCGGGCGCCAGTCCCTGCGTGAGGCGCTTCATCAGCCAGCGGCCGGTGGAGTTCAGATCCTTCGGCATCGGCTAACCGCTCCGGTAGGGATTCGCGAATCCCAGGCGCTTGAGCACCGCGATCTCGCGCCGCTCCATGCGCCGCGCATCCGCGGCGCGCTCGTGCTCGTAGCCCAGCAGGTGCAGCGTGCCGTGCACCACCAGGTGCGCCCAGTGCGCCCTCAGGCTCTTGTCCTGCGCACGCGCCTCGGCGCGCAGCACGCGCGGGCAGATCACCAGCTCCCCGAGGATGCGCGCCCCGCGGGCCGGCGCAGCGGGGAGCGCGACGGAGCTGAAGGACAGCACGTTGGTCGGCGCATCACGGCCGCGGAAGCGTGCATTGAGCCGGCGGCTCTCGGGCGCCGCCACGACGCACACCCCGAGTTCGCGCCCGCCGGCGGCGCTGCCCGCCGCGACGCTCGACCAGCGCGCGAGTTCACGCCGCGTCGGCGACCAGCTGCGCACGCGCCGCTGCACCTGCACCCGCACGCCGCGCCACCCGTGTCGCGCCGCGGCACGGGGCTCGCGCCGGCGCCCCGCCGGCCTCATGAGGAGCCCCCGCGCGATTCGTACGCCTGCACGATGCGCTGCACCAGCGGATGGCGCACCACGTCCTGGGCGTCGAAGAACGTGAACGCGACGCCCGGCACCGCGCGCAGCACCTCGACCACGTGCGAGAGGCCCGACTGCCGGCCGGCGGGCAGATCGGTCTGGGTGATGTCGCCGGTCACGACCGCCTTGGAGCCGAAGCCGATGCGCGTCAGGAACATCTTCATCTGCTCGATGGTGGTGTTCTGGGCCTCGTCGAGGATGATGAAGGAATCGTTGAGCGAGCGGCCGCGCATGAAGGCGAGCGGCGCCACCTCGATGACGTTGCGATCGATGAAGCGCGCCACGCGATCGAAGCCCATCATTTCGTACAACGCGTCGTACATCGGGCGCAGGTACGGATCGACCTTCTGCGTCATATCCCCGGGGAGAAACCCGAGGCGCTCGCCGGCCTCCACCG
>Ga0209238_1000163_pt1 | contig 21126 bp, 14 predicted proteins | sample GraSoi013_1_20cm_FD_185823 | JGI IMG/M metagenome (GOLD analysis project Ga0209238, IMG submission 185823) | Grasslands soil microbial communities from the Angelo Coastal Reserve, California, USA - Sample 10_02_2013_1_20cm (SPAdes) (version 2) | ecosystem: Environmental > Terrestrial > Soil >...
TGTGCCTGAAGACCGCGCTCGCCGCGTTCGCGGCGATCGTCGAGCAGGGCGAGGGCGCGCCGCGCGACTCGGTCGGCTCGCACTACCAGAAGTTCCTGGGAATCCGCGCCGAGTTGCAGGCGCTGAGCGAGCGCAACCCGGCGTTCGCGCCCGCGTTCCCGGCCGCCACCAACCCGGTGCTGCGCCGCCCGCCGCGGCCCGAGGGGCGCGTGTGGCTGGAGAACCCGGACGCGGTGGCCACCGTGGATCTCGCCAACGCCTGCTACGGTCTGATGCTGCGGCTGCTGGCCTATGCCTACGCGGTGCGCGGCCCGAGCGCGGAAAAATCCCTCGCCGTGGATCTGGCGATCGGTCTCATGCAGGCGGTCATGCCGCTCGCCGAGCGCGCCGCGCGCTTGCCGGCCGGGCCGTCGAACCCGCAATGCAATGCCGGCCTGTCGTTCATCACTCTGCGCGACTCCGCCGCGCTGCCGCCGGGGCCGGCCGCGCGGCGCGTGTTCGTCGAGCGCTTCGCACAGCTGCATGAGGGGGCCGCGGCGCTGCGCGCCGGCGGCGATGCCCGCGCGGTGGCCGCCGCGGACCAGCTGGCCTCGCTCGCGTCCAGGGCCAGCCAGGGCTTCGATCTGACGGCGGTCGCGGCGAGCGCTCCGCCGGCAGCCAGGCCACCGGGCTTAGCGGCTGGGGCGGCGCCCGCGGCGCGTGCGCCAGAGCCGGCCGCAGGAGCTGTGGCGGGGGCTGGGGCTGCCGCGGCCTCCGGCGGCGCGCCGGCCTCGATGGTCAGCGGCGGCGTGGAGACCGTGCAGGGAGAGCGGCTCGAGCTCGCGTTCGAAGCGAGGCGCTGCATCCATTCGCGCTTCTGCGTCACCGGGGCGCCGCAGGTGTTTCTCGCCAACGTGAAGGGACCCTGGCTCCATCCGGATGCCATGCCGGTGGAGCGACTGGTCGAGGTCGCGCACGCCTGCCCTTCGGGTGCGATCCGCTACCGGCGCAAGGACGGGGCGCCGGAGGAGCCCGTACCGCCGGTCAATCTCGCGAGCGTGCGCGAGGGCGGTCCGTACGCATTTCGCGCTCAGCTGCAGATCGACGGCGCGGCGGCGGGTTTCCGCGCCACGCTATGCCGCTGCGGGGCGTCGAAGAACAAGCCCTACTGCGACGGCTCGCATCGCGAGGCCGGCTTCAGCGCAAGCGGGGAGCCCCCGAGCGGCAAGACCGACATGCTGCCGGCGCGCGACGGGGTGCTGGCGATCGATCCGCAGGCCAACGGACCCCTGAGGGTGCGCGGTAACCTCGAGATCATGAGCGGCACCGGGCGCGCGGTCGCGCGGGTGACGTCCACCTACCTGTGCCGCTGCGGCGGCAGCGCCAACAAGCCCTTCTGCGACGGCACGCACACGAAGATCGGCTTCCGGTCGGGCTGACCCTCGGGCGAGGCGCTCAGTTCTCGCCCGAAGCCTTCCAGAAGATGGTCTTGCGGGTCGGAGCGATCACCGGGCTCGGATTCTGCGTACTCAAGCCGGAGCTCACAAGACCCGGCGCACCACCCGAGAGACCACCCGAGAGCTGCGCGGCACCGATGACGACGGTAGTCAACTGGCCATTGATCGGTACCGTCGCGATCACCGGTGAGGGCGGCAGGCCGCCGCCGACGAACGAGCTGTTGCGCACCCCGCCGCACGCGGCGCCGCTGGCGCTGATGCCGCCGGAGGCGTTGAACAGGTTGACCCAGTAGCCGTACGCGGCGCCCAGACTCGTGCTGCAGGTGCCCACCGTCGGTGGCACCGGCCGGTTGGTGCTGAAGGCCACCATGCCCGCGGCGATGATGGCCGAGGTGACCGTCTGCTCGCCCAGGCCGTTCGCGCTCAGGTTCATGAACCAGCCACTCATGCTCGACGTCGGCAGAACGCCGGTGGTGCTGCAGCTGGTGCCGTTGGTGGCGTTGCCGGGCCCGGGGTCCCCGATGCCGTACGTGAAGTCGTACATCCTGGTCGTGTCGTCCAGGTTGGTGGCGCTGGTCGACGCCAGACTATCCCTGTACACGTAGAAGCGGTTGACGACGGCGCTGTAGGCATATTCGCTCTGCAGCGGATGCTCGCGGTCGCCCGAGCCGACCGCCAGGTACACCTGGTTTCCGGGTGCCGCCAGCAGCGCCGGAGCGAATAGAAATTTTCGTCCTGCGCCGGTGGTGTACGCGACCTGGTTCATGACCCAGTTGCTCGTCGATGAGGCGAAGTCCAGGCGGTAGACATTGCCGCCCGTGTCGACCGCGTAGGCATGGTCGACCACGCCGGGCGTCATCACCGCAATCAGCGCCACGTCGGCGACAACGCTGCGTGTGGTGCTGAACGATTTGATCACTGCGCCGGTTCTTGCATCGAGCACGTACACGCCGGCCCCGTTCGGGCTCGTGCAGGTCGGAGTGGCGATATTCGCATCCTCGCAGGTGTCATATCCGCCACCCATGATGACGACCGGTCCGCTGTAGCCCAGCACACTGCTGGCCACGGCCGGAGTAGACCAGGTCTGGCCGATGCCGCTCATCCCCGCCGTGCATCCGGTATTGTTGGGCTGCGGGTAGGGGCAGCCCGCTTTCCACTTGAACTGCGGCAATGCCGGGTTCGTGACATCGAGCGCGTAGATGGTCCTGCCGCCGCGGCGCATGGCAGGATAGATCAAGACACTGGAGTTGTTCGCGGACTGGTAGAGCCCGATCGAGCCGTCGAAGTAATAGTCCTTGGGGACCGGGGTCGGAGTGATTCCCGCTGGCATCGAGGGATAGCTGATCAGCGGGCTGTCGTTCATCAGCCGCGAGAAGCCGGTCGGCGTGCCCGGCGGCAGCACCGGAGCCGGAGTGTAGAACTCCGGGGCGATGAATGCCCAGCGCTCAGCGCCGCTGCTGGCATCTATGGCACGCAGCGTTCCGTCGTTGGATCCGTAGTAGACGGTCACACCGCTACCGTAATCGACCGGTTGCGGTCGCGAGTGAATTTCATCTCCGTGCAGCGACGGGCGAGCTTCCGTCGTGTTGAGATTGGCGTTCTCGTCATTGACATCCTGACCCAGGATGAAGTTGGCCAAGGCCACTTGGGCCGGCAAGGCTCCGAGGGACAAGGAGGTGAAGGGCGTGAGCGTGGTGCCGGCCAAGCCCGAGAGCGTGTAGACCGTGCGATTGACCGCCCAGGTCGGAGTCGTGTTGGTGACAGGCGGATTGTTCCCTTTACGAATCACTTCGGCGACCCCGCCCTTCTCCACGAGGGGTCCATCCGGATCATCGGACCACGCACTGAAGCCGGTGACCGAGCGCGGACAGGTTCCTTTGGGAGTAGGGGTGTCGAAGATATCGGTCTTCCAGTAGGTACCGGAATCCGTCGTCCAGAAACTCTGAGCACAGGGGGTAATAAAGCCCGTCAGGGGGTTCACCGCGTCTATCGGTGGGCTCGAGTTATCGCCCAGATTGATGCTGCCGGCGGCCAGGCTGATCAGCTGGTACTGCTTCAGATTGCCCATCCACAGCGGCCTGTCTTGCTGGTCGGGGCGGAACATCGGGATGAAAACCTGATTTTTATCCTGCGTCCGGTTGGTCGTGTTGACCGGCAGGCTGGCGGAGGCGAAGGTGCTGTTGACCGCCTGGATCTCGGCAAGAATCATCCCGAGCGCGTTGGCGATAGCCGCCTGGCTGCCAACCTGAAAATACTTGCCGCCGCCCATCTTGGCGGCGTTCATCAGGGAGTTCGAATAGCCCACATTTTGCTCCGCGCTATAGGCGTCCAGCACGTACGTCACGACAGAGCCGTTATTGCTGCCGGCGGGAACGACCACCCCGTTGGTCTTCAGAAAGTAAGTCCACTCGTCCGTCCAGGTATCGAGCAACGCGGTCGCGGCCAGCGCCGGACTCGCATTGGCCACCGTGGATTCATACGCCGCCTGGCCGTTGGACCCGGAGTTGTTTGCATTATTGGCGACGTAGATGATGTAGGTGCTTGCGCAAGGGGCGCCTGAACTGATGGGGGACTGGTACACGGTGCCGGCGCCGGCGCCGGCGTTGTTAAGTGCAAAGCCCGACGTCAAGCCCTGTCCCGCGCCCGACAGGGACTGCGGGTTATGAGGCGCGTCGGCGAATGAATTCTGACTGTATGGGCCAGTGAAGGTGTCAAGCCCCGAGAGATATTTGTAGACCTCGTAGAACCCCGCATCCTCGTCCTTGTTCGCCATGCCTGCCACTTTCTCGGCAGCATCGTTGATGTTGGCGGAAATGCCGGACAAAATGTTCTGCAGTGCGACGCGGTTTGTCGCGTTGGTCATGTCGCGCACGCCGAAACGGATGTAGCCGCCGCCGGTGCCCGGGGTCGCGCCGTGGGCGGTGGTGCCGGAATAGGCGCTGAGCATGGCCAGCCCCACGTTCGCCGGCCGCGTGCTGTTGATTCTGTTCAACGTAGAGCTTACCGCCGCAAGTTCCGCTTGCCCCTGGTTGCCGCCGTTGTCCGGCCAATGCTGAGAGGCGCGGCTCCAGTTCGGGCTGTTGTCGATGAGGAAGATGATATTGGGCGCGTCGGCGCTGCCGCCCGAAGTGCCGAGAAAGATATCAATGTCGTCCGCCCAGGCGCTTGCCGGTAGCACGACGGCAGTGAGCATCAGCGTCAGCGCCATGGCGTTTCTGCGTAAGGTTTTCATGACAGTCTCGTACATAAGTTCAGATGAAATTGCACGTCACGGGCAGATCGCGCTCGTCGAGAGCGCGCGCACCGCGACTCCCTGATCCACGACCGAATTGGCGCCGCTCACCGCATCCGTGGCGGAGGCCTGCACATCCCAGACGATGTCGGAGCAACTGGAACCGTTGTTGCTGGCGCCGGGGGTGCCCTGGGTCTGCTGGACACCGGTCAGGCACTTTTGGTCATTGGAGTCGCCGAAGTTGAGCTCGGTCGTGGTAATGGGCTGGATGGCACCGCACGCCGCAGTGACGGCGACGTTGACGTCGGTGACACCGTCGCCATTGCTGTCCACGCAGGTGGTGTTGGCCATGGCGTTGCAGGGAGTGGGGACCGCGTTTGCCGGGGTCGCGGTGAACTGCGTACTGCTGATTACCATTGCCACCGCGGCCTGCGCGGCGGCGAACGCCTGCTGGCGCTGCTGCATGTTGCCGACGATCTGCAGGTTGCCCTTGCCGAGCGTGAAAGAGCTGATCGCCAGCAGCGTGATCAGCAGCAGCATGATGAGACTCACGATCATGGTCGCGCCGCGCTGGCGGTGACGGAGTGGGGTCATGGCGAATTCCTGCCTGCGGGGTTGTTGAGTCGCGCCACGGAGTAGTACACGTGACGCTTGTAGCCGTCATTGAACGGACCGACCGTGTTGACCGCGCCGCCGAGGGTGAGGCCGAGGGCGTAAGTCTTGGTGTCGGTATACCCTTGAGTGGGTGTGAGGTTGCGGGTCAGCACATTGATCTTGGCCGTGACGGCGTTGCGCCAGTAGCTGACGCAGGTGGCGGGGGCGCAGCCGTTGTAGCTGCTCGGGTCGGCGGTGTAGACGGCCGGGCTTCCGGTGGTCGGGACGGTGGTGTCGAGCCCGTACTCGAGCTGCAGGTTGTCCACGCCTTCGACCAGTGGCACGATGTTGAAGGCGCCCGCCCCGAGTTCGGCACGCTTCAGCGTGGGGATGCCGTCGCCCGGCTTGTCGTTGTTGGCGACGAAATAGATGTGGGTGCGGAATTGGTAGATGAGGGCGGCGGTGGCGCAGTCCTTCTGACGGAGGTTGAGATTGCCGGCATTGGAGTCCAGCGCGTAGTAGGTCCCCGCGTTGAATTCCGTGGTGCACCCTGAGGACTGCAGGTAGACGTCCCCGACCACCTGCGCGTCGCAGCCGGCCGTGCCCACGGCGCAGGTGCTGGCCCGCCTCACCACCAGGATATCCGTCCCGGCGCGCAGGTCCGCCACGCAGGCCGGAGCGTTGGCGCCGTTGTCGTAACCTTGTATCGCGAGCGCCACGGCGCCGTTGAGCGTCGGCACGTCGGTCGCGCAGGCATTGGGCAGCGCTGCGGGGATGGTGAGCTGCGGGTTGGGATAGGCGACCGTGCCGGGCTTGAACGCAGCGAGGTAGCCGGCACCGCGCAGGTCATCGCCGATGATCTGCAGCGCATAGCGGCCGTTCTCGGTCTGCTGGTTGGCGCGCTCGATCTCACCGCGCTCGCGGCTGTTGCCGGCGAACAGCCCGACCAGCGCGGCGAGAATGATCAGGCTGATGGTGATGGCCACCATCAGCTCGATGATCGAGTATCCCCGCGGGCGTGTCGGACGGTTGAGTCTCATGACGCTTCTTAGTAGCAGGACGTGGTGCCGACGGAGACCGTGTTGGTGATCAGCCGGCGGAAGGCGTCATTGGCTCCGTACGAGCCCGTCCCGCAGGCGAGCGCGGGTGTTTGGGTGGCGACCATCCCCTGCCACGCGATGGAGACCTGGTAGATGCCTGTCGTGCACACGCCGAGCGCTGGATTGGCCGCCTGAACCTGGGTGATGCAGCCGCGAGCGCCCACCATGCCGCCGGCGTTGGCGCCGGAGCGCTGCTCGCTCGCGCCCTTGAGAGCGTTGCTCCACTCGCACAGATCGTGATTCGGCCCCGCCGCGATGCCGCTGCAGTCGGCGGGCTGGGCGTCGCCGGTACCCACGGTGCCGGCGGTCACGTAGCCGGCAGCCTGGGCGGTATTGGCGCTCAGGCGCTCGGTCATCTGCGACAGCGCCAGCAGCGCCTGTGCCCGCTGGTAGGACTCCATTTCGGCGACGCCGATCTTGGTCTGAAGTCCCGCGACCCCGAGCAGCCCGAACGCCAGGATCACGATTGTCACCAGCACCTCGATCAGCGAAGTGCCGCGAGAGCGCGCCGCGCAGAGGCATTGGATGCTCAACATGCCGCCGCCGCAGTCATGTAAGGCCGACCGCCCAGATCGACCGAGACGCACTGGTGGTTGACCGTGGCGCCGCTGGTCGTGGAAATGACGAACACGGGGACCGCCCCGGCGGGCAGCCGGCCGGATGGGCGGTAGGTCACCGTCGCGGTGGGCGTGACCGTCACTCCGGTCGCGGCGGCGTGATTGTCCAGCACGTTGTTGTTGGCATCGCGTATCTGCCAGCCGTTCTGCCAGCCGCCGGCGTTGGCCTGCAGCGTCACGTTCTGGTTGAGCGTCAGCGCTGCGGAGCGCGTCTTGGCGAGCGTTACGTACAGGTCCGCAGCGAAGGTGCGGGCGCGCTGGGTGGCGATCATGCCGTTGAACGAGGGCGCCGCGATGGCGGCCAGGATGGCGGCCAGCGACACCGTCACGACGAGCTCCGTCATGGTAAAGCCGCGCGCGCTCCGGCGTGCGGGGCCGGCGTTGCGGGGAGGTGCGCTCCTGGTGGCGTTGGCAGGCACGTTTGCTCCGTTGATCCTGCTCACCAGACGCTCGTCGGTGTCTTGGCGCCGGTGTTGTCGAGGGTCAGCGTGTAATCCCCCGCCTGGGGCGATCCGGCGATCGGGGTGGCGATGATCGCAAAGGTCGGCGGAGTGCCGCCCGGGACCGCACAGGGGACCGTCGTCCGGCAGATCTGGATGGTGTAGTAGGCGGTGACCGCCGCCGGAACGGTCGTGCCGAGGGTGGCGACATTGGGCGCATAGGCGCGCGCGTCGATGAGGAACTGCTGTTCGCGCTGCGCGATGTCCATCAGCGTGGACTCGGTGTCCCCGCGGCGCGATTTCTTCATGAACAACGCGTACGAGGGCACGGCGATGGAGACCAGAATGGACACGATGGCGACCGCCACCATGAGCTCGATGAGCGTCATGCCGCGCATGCGGCTGCGCGCTGTGTCTGCCGTGCGGCACGTTCCAGGCCGGTACATGTCAGTTTCCTCGCTCCATTACACCGGCGCCATCCCACCGGAATTCACCCCGTTGTTCTGTGCCCGAATCGAGGTCCCTGAGGGGTTCCGATGGACGGTCGAAGCCGACCGACCGGAGGCACCAACACTCGTGCGCGGGAGCTGAATTTCTTGTGAACTGCGCGCGTTTTTTGCCGAGCGAGTGTGACGGCGTCCCGCTTGCGACGTCGGCGCCGGACTGCGTTTGTGACGGCGTCCCGCTTGGCGACGTCGGCGCCGGACCGCGTTCACGGTCGGCGCGCGCTGTTGCGACGCCGTTACGGTGTCAGCAGGATATGGTGTGTGTCAGCGGGATATGTTCACTGAGGCCCGCTGAGGGCGCGGGGCAGCGACAACCGCGCAACCGCCCGCCGGAACTCCGCGATGTCCTGGGTCCGGGTGCCGGGCGCTGCAGGCCCGTAGCGCAGCTGCGCATAGCGCGCCAGCAGAGCGTGGACGCTGTGCCGGAGGTCCGGGCGGTGTGCGCTCACCGTCGCGGCGAAGCTCAACGGACCCTGGTGCGGGGCGCGTGGCGGACCGATGCGCCCGAGCTTGCGGCACAGGCGCGCGTAGGCGCGCGCCAGCGCATCGGGCGGGGCGGGGCGCGCGCTGCGGCCGATGTGCCAGGCGATGAGCGCGAGCCACCCGAGCAGCGCGAGCACGAAGGCCCACCCGAGGGTACGCGCGTCGGGCGAGCGGACGCCGAAGCGGCCGAGCAGATCGAGCTGCGCGGAATAGTCGAACTTCACGACGTGATCGCTCCACCAGGCGTTGGCGGCATCCCAGCGCTGCAGCAGACCCGTGAGCCAGGCAGAGCTGCGCAGCAGCCGCGCGCGTGTCGCCAGCGCATCGGGCAGCAGGTCGAAAACCCCGCGGCGCAGCCGCTCGGGCGCGATCACCGCGGTCGGATCGACGCGCGTCCAGCCGCGGCCTTGCAGCCAGACTTCCGCCCACGCATGGGCGTCCGATTGGCGCACCAGGAAGTAGCCGCCGATCGGATTCCATTCCCCGCCGAGATAGCCGGTCACCACGCGCGCCGGTACGCTGGCGGCGCGCATCAGCGTGACGAACGCGGACGCGTAGTGGCCGCAGAAGCCCGCGCGCGTGTTGAAAAGGAAGTCGTCCACCGCATCGGCGCCCAGGGCTTGCGGTGTGAGTGTGTACTCGAAGCCGCCCGTGCGCAGGTAATCGAGAGTCGCCTGCACGAAGTCCGCATCCGAGCCGGCGCGCTGCCGCAGCGTCTGCGCCAGCTCGAGCGAGCGCGGATTGGCTCTCGGCGGCAGGGCCGTGTCCTGCTGGCGGCCGAAGGCGCCCAGGGGCTCCAGGGCGCGGGTGCGGGTGTACGAGAGGGCGTCGAAACTGATCGGCTCGGTGAGCGGCTCGGCGCCGAGCAGCTGATCGTCATACGTCAGCAGCACGTTGGCGTCGGGGGACTGCGCGGGCGTGTCGAGCGCGAACCACCAGCGCTGCCGGGTGGGCTCCAGCGCCACGCGGTAGCGGTAGGGCGTGCCCAGATACTGCAGGCGCTGGCGCAGGTGAAACACCCCGGACCTGCGCCGCCAGGTGTGACCGTCGAAGTCGTGCAGCACCGGACCGCGCCAGTAGAGCTCCTCCGCCGGCGGCGCGCGGCCGGCGAACTGCACGCGGAAGGCAGGGTCGTAGTCGGCGACCAGTCTCACGATGCTGCCCGGACTCATGGTGTCGGACAGCCCCGTCTGCGCCTCGCCTGCGCGGTGGATGGCCCAGAAGGCGCCCGCCAGGCGCGGGAAAAACACGAATAGCAGCACCGCCAGCGGCAAAGCGAGCAGCAGCGCCCGTCCCGCGAGCCGCAGCGCCGCGCGAGCGCCGAAGCCCGCGCAAGCGACTACGGCGAGCGCGCTGCAGCACAACCAGACCTGCAGCGTGTACAGCGGCACGCGTGCGAGGCTCTGCCGGTCGAGGCACGCCGAGAGCAGCAGAAACAGCCCGGCGCCCACCATGACGAGCTGGTCGCGCCGCGCGCGCGTCTCGAGCAGCTTCAAGGCCGCCATCAGCATCAGCAGCGCGGTGCCGGCGGCGAGTCCGTTGAGCGTGTGAAATCTCAACAGCACCACCGCCACCACTGCGAGCGCGAGCAGCGCGCGCACCACGGTACCCGGAAGCCGCGCGCCGCTGCGCTCGGTGGTGAGGCGCCACGCGATCAGCAGCAGCGCCGCGGCTGCCGTCCAGGCCGGCACGCGATCGCAGTTCAACAGCACCCCGCCCGCGAACGCCGCGCACGCCCACGCGAGCGGCCGCAGCGCCGCGCCGTCAGCGCGAGGCGCCGGCGCCGCCGCCATGCCTCGCTCCGTCATCGGTTCCAAACACCGCGAGCGCCGCCAGACACCGATGCCGGTGCTCGGGGCCGCGGTCGGGAGGCAGCAGCACCCCGGGAAGCGCCACGCCATAGCGCTCGCCGTGCGCCTCGGCCTCGATCACCCAGCGCGCCAGCTGCGAGAGGCGCGCCTCGGTGTCCGGATCGGTCAGTTGCGCGAAGTCGAACAGGTGCAACTCCGCCCCCGCCGGTCGGTATTCCTTGACCAGCAGCGGCGCCTCGCGCGCGTAGGCCTTCCAGTCGACCTGGCGCGGCGAGTCCCCGTCGCGAAACGGCCGCAGCCCCAGCCATTCGTCCGCGTCCGAGCCGCCCCGCGGGCGCGCGCCGCTCTTGTGCCCGCTGTGCGCGGGCATGGGGAGCGCGCCGTGGGGCCGCGGATAGATCATCATCTCGATCGGTGTGTGCACCCAGGTCCAGGCGCGGAAAAGACCGAAGGGATGCGCGGTGGCGAGGCGCAGCCGCTCGATGCGTACGATGCCGCGCGTGAGGGCGGGCAGCGGCAGCTCGAGCCGCCGGCGCTCGTGGGCGGGCAGATCGGCGCCCACCGCCGCCCGCTGCGCCATGGCGGCCTCGACCTGCGCCCGGGCGAGGCGCGCCGGGTTGGCGAGCGTGAGATGCACGGCGCCGGTGGTGCGTGCGAACACCGCCGGCGCGCTCGCTGCGATCACCGCGATCCCGAGCAGATTGCGGTGGCACTGCTGCATCGCCACCAGCGCAAACGCGGCGAGCAGAAACGTCAGGAACAGGGCGAGGCTGTTGCCGTAGTTGAGTCCGGCGAGCAGCATGAGGAACAGTAGCAGGCCGAACGCCACTCCGGCGCCGGTCGGCAGGATATAGAGCCGGCGGCGCTCGAGCGTGACCGGTAGGACATCCGGGCCCTGGCGGCGGCGCATCCAATCGTGCACGCGTGCACGCACCCGCATCGAATCGTGCACGCGTGCACGCACCCGCATCCAATGGTGCACGCGTGCGCGCACCAGGGCCGGGAGCGGCGCGAGCGGGTTCCAGCGGCGCCGGTTCAGGGCGGCACCGGCACTGCCCGGATGATTTCGCGGGCGAGCGCCTCACCGTCGCCCCCGCCTGTGGGGTCGCGCCGCTCGAGCCGGTGCGCGACCACCGCCGGCAGCACGGCCTGCACGTCCTCCGGCAGCACCGCCGCGCGGCCCGCCAGGTAGGCCCACGCCTGCGCGGCGCGCAACAGACCCTGGCCTGCGCGCGGCGAGAGTCCGATTTTCAGATCCGAGCGCTCGCGGGTGCGCGCGATCAGCGCCTGGGTGTAATCGAGCAGCGCATCGGCGACGTGCACGGCGCGCACCGCGCGCTGCACGCGCAGCACGGCCGCGGCGGACAGCGCCGGCGCCATGCGCGACAGCAGCTCGCGGCGCTCCCCGCCGCGCAGCAGCTCGCGCTCGTGCGCGGCGTCCGGGTAGCCGAGCATCACCCGCATGAGGAAGCGGTCGAGCTGCGATTCGGGCAGGGCGTAGGTGCCGAGCTGCTCGTGCGGATTCTGGGTGGCGACCACGAAGAACGGCTCGGGCAGCGGGTAGGTGGTGCCGTCGGCGCTCACCTGACGTTCCTCCATCGCTTCCAGCAGCGCGCTTTGCGTGCGGGGGCTGGCGCGGTTCACCTCGTCCGCGAGCAGCAGCTGGGTGAAGATCGGACCCTGGCGGAAGTTGAATCGCTGGCTGGCACGATCGAAGATCGACACGCCGATGATGTCCGCCGGCAGCAGATCGCTGGTGAACTGCACACGCTGCCAGGCGAGTCCCAGCACGTGGGCGAGCGCGTGCGCAAGCGTGGTCTTGCCCACTCCCGGCACGTCCTCGATCAACAGGTGCCCGCGTGCCAGCAGGCACGCGAGACACAGGCGGATCTGCTCGGGCTTGCCCAGGATGACGGTCTCGAGCGTGCCGAGCACGGTCCCCAGGGTCGCGGCGTCGGCGTCGGTCGCGCTGACGGCGTTCACAGCAGTGCCCGCACCCGCTCGAGCTGGGAGCTCAGGCCGCTGGCGGTGCGCTCGAGCTCCGCGGCGCGCTCGCGCTCGAGGCTCACCACCGCGCTCGGCGCATTGCGCACGAAGCTGTCGTTGGCGAGCCGCGCCTGCACCTTGAAGAGATCGTCGCGGGTCTTGGCGAGGAGCCTGCCGAGGCGCTCGGCTTCCGCCCCGGCATTGATGAGACCGGCCATGGGCACCAGAACCGTGAGTGTGCCGAGCGGCGCCGCCGCCGAGGGCGGCGCGCGCTCACCCGCCTCCAGCACCCGGATGCTCGCCAGGCCCGCGAGGCGCTCGAGCCAGGCGCGGTGCCGCTCGCTGCAGGCGCGATCCTGCGCGCTGGCGTCCTGCAGCAACACCGGGATGCGCGTTCCCGGGGGGATGTTCATCTCGCCGCGGATCTGGCGCACGCCGAGCACGACCGCCTGGATCCAGGCGATCTCGCGCTCGGCCTGCTCGTCGCCCGGGAAGTCGGCGGGAGCCGGATAGGGCCGCAGCATGACGCTCTCGCCGGCCACCCCGGCGAGCGGTGCGACGCGCTGCCAGATCTCCTCGGTGATGAACGGCATCAGCGGATGCAGCGCACGCTGCAGTGCCTCGAGCACTTGCGCGAGCGTGCGCTGCGTGCCGTGCCGCGCCGCCGCGCTGGTGGCCTCGGACTGCAGGGCCGGTTTCGCCAGCTCCAGATACCAGTCGCAGAAGTCGTACCAGGTGAACTCGTACAGGGCGCCCGCCGCATAATCGAAGCGGTAGTCGGCGAGCGCGTTCTCGACCGCCTCGATCGTGCGGCCGAAGCGCGCACGGATCCAGCGGTCGGCGACCGACAGCTCGACGGGCGCGCCGGCCGCCGCGGGTACGGCCGCCGCCACGGGTACGCCCTCCCCGAGGCTCAGGGTGACGAAGCGCGCTGCATTCCACAGCTTGTTGCAGAACTTGCTGTAGCCCCCGACCCGCGCCAGATCGAAGCTGATGTCGCGACTCGGGGAGGCGAGGGCGGCGAAGGTGAAGCGCAGCGCATCGGTCCCGTGGGGCGCGATGCCGGCCGGGTACTGCTTGCGGGTCGCGCGCTCGATCGCCGGCGCCAGCTGCGGCTGCATGAGCCCGCTGGTGCGCTTCGCCACCAGGTCCTCGAGCGAGATGCCATCGACGATGTCCAGCGGATCGATCACGTTGCCCCTGGACTTGGACATCTTGTCGCCGTGCTCATCGCGGATGAGCCCGGTGATGTAGACCTCGCGGAACGGCACGTCACCCATGAACTTCAGTCCCATCATCATCATGCGCGCAACCCAGAAGAAGATGATGTCGAAGCCGGTGACCAGGACGTCTCCCGGGTAGAAGCGCTCGAGCGCGGCGGTGCGGTCGGGCCAGCCGAGCGTCGAGAACGGCCACAAGGCCGAAGAGAACCAGGTATCGAGCACATCCTCGTCCTGGCGCAGGGCGACGCCCGCGCCGATACGGTGCTGCGCGCGCACCTCGGCTTCGTCGCGGCCGACGTAGATGTTGTCATCGCCGTCGTACCACGCCGGGATGCGGTGCCCCCACCACAGCTGCCGGCTCACGCACCAGTCCTTGATGTTGCGCATCCATTCGAAATAGGTGCGCGCCCAGTTCTCCGGCACGAAGCGGGTGCGACCCTGCTCCACGGCCGCGATGGCGGGGGCTGCGAGCGCGGCGATCCTCACGAACCACTGGTCGGTGAGATAAGGCTCGAGCACCGCGCCGCTGCGATCGCCGCGCGGCACGACCAGCCGGTGCTTGTCGACGCGCTCGATGAGTCCGCCGGCCTCCAGTTCCGCCAGCACGCGCTTGCGGGCCTCGAAGCGCTCGAGTCCGCGGAAACGCTGCGGTACGGTGTCGGCGAGCGTGGCGCGCGGCGTGAAGATGTTGATCAGCGCCAGGTGGTGGCGCTGGCCGATGTCGTAGTCGTTGAAATCGTGCGCCGGTGTGACCTTGAGGCAGCCGGTGCCGAAGGCCGGGTCGACGTAGTCGTCGGCGATCACCGGCACGGAGCGTTCCGCGAGCGGCACGAGCACGCGTTTGCCGATGAATTCCTGGTAGCGCGGATCCTGCGGGTGTACCGCCACCGCGGCGTCCCCGAGTATGGTCTCCGGGCGCGTGGTCGCCACCACCAGCTCGCCCGCGCCGCCCTCGAGCGCGTAGCGCACGTGCCACAGCTGCCCCTCCTCCTCCTGCGCCTGCACCTCCAGGTCCGACAGCGCCGTGAGCAGCACCGGATCCCAGTTGACCAGGCGCTTGCCGCGGTAGATCAACCCTTCAGCGTGCAGCCGCACGAACACCTCGGTCACTGCGCGCGACAGCCCCGGGTCCATGGTGAAGCGCTCGCGCGACCAGTCGACCGAATCTCCCAGGCGCCGCATCTGGGCGCTGATGGCGCCGCCGGACTGCTCCTTCCACTGCCACACGCGCTCGAGGAAGGCCTCGCGGGTAAGATCGGTGCGCTTCACGCCCTGGGCGTTCAGCTGCCGCTCGACCACCATCTGGGTGGCGATGCCCGCGTGGTCGGTCCCGGGCTGCCACAGGGCATCGCGGCCGCGCATGCGCTCATAACGGGTGAGCGTGTCCATGAGCGTGTGCGCGAAGGCATGGCCCACGTGCAGCGTGCCGGTCACGTTCGGCGGCGGGATCATGATGCAATAGGGGGCGCCCCGGCCGCTGGGCGCGAACCAGCCGTGCGACTCCCAGCGCTCGTAGATACGCCGCTCGATGGCCTGCGGCGCGTACACCTTTTCCATTTACGGTCTTGAGATCCCGCGGGAACGTCGGGGGATTATAGCGGCTCGGGCGGCGCCGCCTTCGCCGCGGCTGCGGGTGCCGCGCGGCCAAGTGCGGGAGTTATGTGGCGTGGCGGCGGCGCCGCGTCGGCTGGCGTCGCGGCCGGCAGAAGCGCACGTGGCGCTGGTTGCGGTCGTGGCTGGCGCCGTGACGGGTCAGCGAGCCGCGCGCTGCAGCAGAAAGTCCGCGAGCAGCGGCGTCGGCCGGCCCGTACTGCCCTTCTGCGCACCGCCCTGGTAGGCGGTGCCTGCGACGTCGAGGTGCGCCCATTTGAGTCCCTGGGTGAATTTGCTGAGGAAAGTCGCGGCGGTGATTGCGCCGCCGTCGCGCCCGCCGACATTGGCAAAGTCGGCGAAGTTGCTCTTGAGCGCTTCCGCGTATTCCTCGGTGAGCGGCAATTGCCAGCAGCGATCGTCGGCGCGTACCCCCGCCTCCAGCAGCTCGCGCACCAGCGGCTCGTCGTTCCCCATGACACCGGAATGATGATGCCCGAGGGCGATGACGCACGCGCCGGTCAGCGTGGCGACGTCGATCACCGCTTCCGGGTGGAAGCGGCGCGCGTAGTGCAGAGCGTCGCACAGAATGAGCCGCCCTTCGGCATCGGTGTTGAGAATCTCCACCGTCTGTCCGGAGGCGCTGGTGGCGATGTCCCCCGGCTTGACCGCCCTGCCGCCCGGCATGTTCTCAACCGCCCCGATCAGTCCGACCAGGTGCAGCGGCAGGCGCAGCGATGCGGCGAAGGTGAGGGCGGCGATCACCGCCGCCGCGCCGCTCATGTCGAACTTCATCTCATCCATGCCGGGGGGGTCTTTCAGCGAGATGCCGCCGCTATCGAAGGTAACGCCCTTGCCGACCAGCACGATCGGCGGCTGCGCCTTGGCCCGGCCGCGGTGCTCGAGCACGATGAAACGCGGCGCCTGATGGCTGCCTTGCGCAACTGCGAGCAGGCACCCCATCTTCTCGCGCCGCATGGCGGCGGCATCGAGCACCCGCACGCTGAGCGAGGCGGAGCGCTTGGCGAGCGCACGCGCCTGCTCGGCGAGAAACGTCGGCGTGCAGACGTTGGCGGGCAGATTCGCCAGATCGCGCTGCACCTGGGCGGCGGCCGCCACCGCCGCGCCGTGTGCCAGGCCGCGCTCGGCGGCCTGCGCCTTGCGCACCGGGCCGGCCAGCACCTTGGTCAGGGCGGACGCGGGGGCTTTCTTGCCGGTTTTCAGATCGTTGACGCGGTACAGCGCAGCGCCGGTGAGTTCCGCGACCGCCCGGCCGAAATAGTAGTCATCCAGCTGCTTCGCCTCGGGGCGGTCGATGGCGAGCGCACAGCTGGCGATGCGCGTGCGCGCCAGCGCCGCCGCGGCGGCCGCCCAGGCCTTGCGCCAGCTCCTGCGGTGATAGCTCTTCTTCGCCCCCAGCCCGGTGAGCAGCACGCGCGAGGCCTTGATGCCGGGCAGCTCGGCAACCAGCAGCGTGTCGCCCGCGCGGCCGGCGAAGTCGCCACGCTCGAGCAGAGCCTTCAGTCGGCCGGCGCAGGCCGCATCCACGCTGCGCGCCTCGCCGCTGAGCTCTGCCTCCTCGAACACGCCGAGGACCAGGCAATCCACGCCGAGTGTCGCCAAGCCCTTGGTCCAGACCCCGAATTCCATGCCCTATCCCCTCACCGTCGAGCCGCGCGTACGTTACGATTTGCCTTAGTCGCGCCTCGTGAGGGCCTGGCTCCGTTTGGTGCTTTATTGAACGCGCGAGGCCCCGCCACGGCTGCAAGCGAGGGCGAGTGTAACTCAAGAGCCCACCGGGTTGCGGTAGGGGAGCGAGTAGTTCTTTGGGGAATACCCTCGGTCGCTACGTTCTGCGCGAGGTGGTGACGGCCTGGCTGGTCGTCACCGCCGTGCTGCTGGTCATTCTGCTGGCGAACCAGCTGGTGGGGGTGCTGGAACGCGCCGCCGCCAACCAGTACCCGCAGGGCGTCGTGCTGGAGCTGATCATCCTGGGCGCGCTGCAGAACCTCTCGCTGCTGCTGCCCGTGGGGCTGCTGCTCGGGGTGGTGCTGGCATTCGGCCGGCTGTATCACGACAGCGAGATGGCGGCGGCGCTGGCGTGCGGGGTCGGGCCTGCGAACCTCTATCTGCCCGTGGCGCTGCTCGCGCTGCTCGGCACGGCCGGGTTGGCATGGCTCACCCTGTCGCTGGCGCCGGAGGCCACCGCGCGCGCGCTCGGTGTGCGCAGCGCGGCGCTGCGCGCCGGACAGTTCGCTCCGCTCTCGCCCGGGAAGTTTCGCATCTTCAGCGGCGGCAACGCCGTGGTGTACGCGCAGGACGTCAACCCCGACGGCACGCTCGCCGGCGTGTTCGTGGAGCGCAATCGCGGCGCGCTGGTCGAGGTGGCGCTCGCCGAACGGGCGCGGCACACCGTCACGGCGGACGGCATGACGCACGTACTCACTCTCTATGACGGCGAGCGTTTCGAAGGCGTGCCCGGTGGATCGGAGTTTCGCATCGTGCGCTTCGCCGAGCACGTGATGCCCGTGCAGGTGCCGATGAGCAGCGACGCGGTCGGCAATCTCGAAGCCCGATCCACCGCGAGCCTGCTCGACTCGCGCGATGCCAGCGAGCGCGCCGAACTGCACTCGCGCATCGCCATGCCGCTCATGTGCGCGGTGCTGGCGCTGCTCGCCGTGCCGCTGGCGCGCCTGAAGCCGCGTCAGGGCCGCTACGCGCGCGTGTGGCTGGCGGTGGTGATCTTTTTCCTGTATGTCAATCTCATCTCCGTCGGCAAGGTGTGGATCGCGCGCGGCACGATTCCGGAATTCCTCGGGCTGTGGTGGACGCACGCGGCGGTGGTGCTGCTCGCGCTCATGGTGATCGTGGGGCCGGGGCTGGGCAACCGGCTGCGCTACCGGGTGCGCGGACTATGAGTGTGCTCGACCGCTACATCGTGCGCGCCATCTTGAGCTCGGTGCTGCTGGTGATGCTGGTGGTGCTGGCGCTCGGCGCGCTGTTCGTGTTCATCGATCAGCAGGATGACATCGGCACCGGCCACTACACCGCGCTCGGCGCCTTCTGGTACACGCTGCTCAACATGCCGCAGCTCGCCTACGAGCTGCTGCCGATCACCGCGCTCATCGGCTCGCTCCTGGGGCTGGGCTCGCTGGCGCGCGGCAGTGAGCTGACGGTGGTTCGCGCCAGCGGCGTGTCGATCGTGCGGCTGGCCGGTATTGCGCTGCTTGCCGGGTTGCTGCTGATCCTGGTCGAGCTGCTGCTGGGCGAGGTGCTCGCCCCGCCGCTGCAACAGGCGGCCCGCGAGCAGAAGGCCTTCAGCAAGCTGAGCAACGTCAGCTTCGGCGGCGGCGGCGGCGCCTGGGTGCGCGACGGCGACCTGATCCTCAACGTGGCCGGGCAATACAGCCAGCGCCAGTTCGGCAGCATGCAGATCTTCGAGCTGTCGCCGCAGCACCGATTGATCGCCCTGGGGCACGCCACGCGCGCCACCGCCGGCTCCCGCGGCAAGTGGCTGCTGAGCGGCTACACCGAGTCGCGCTTCGCGGACGATGCGGTGACGACGCGCCCGCCCGGGCAGCGCCTGCTCGCATCGAAACTCACCGCGGGGTTCCTCGGTCTCGCCGTCGAGGATCCGAAGCAGCTCACCAGCCGCGCCCTGCGGCGGCTGATCCGCTACTACCGCAGCAATGCGCTCGACACCCGCGAGTACCGGTTCGCGTTCTGGTCGCGCATCGCGCGCACCCTCGCCATCGCCTTCGCGGTGCCCTTGGCGATTCCGTTCGTGCTCGGCTCGCTGCGCTCCGCGGGCGCGGGCACGCGCATGATGCTGGGGCTGATTCTCGGCATCGGCTTCTTCCTGCTGCAGCGGCTGATCGAGAGCGGCACGATCGTGTTCGCTCTCAATCCGGTGGTGCTCGCCTGGCTGCCCACCGCGCTGCTCGGGGCGGTGACCGTGGGGCTGCTGGCCCGCGCGCGCTGAGCCGCGGCGCGCTCAGCGCTCATGGGGGTCCTGCGGAAGCGCCGGCCGTGAATTGCGGGCGGCCGTCGTCGATCGACACCCACGGCAGCTTGTCACTGACCCACAGGTGCACTTGCGGCGCGAACGCCGTCGGGTCATCCAGGGTCGCGAGCGCCACGTCGATCTCGGCGGCGCGGGCCTCGTTATGATAGGTCAGCGAGGTGCCGCACACGGCACAGAATCCGCGCGTGACACCCGGCGATGAGCGGTATTCGGCGAGGGCGCCGCGGCTGAGGCGCAAACTCGCACGCGCGAACGTTCCCCAGGGAACCATGGGCGCACCGGCGGCCTTGCGGCAACTGGCGCAGTGGCAGAAGCACGGATTGCTCACCGCCCCCGACAGCTGGTAGCGCACGCCGCCGCACAGGCAGCCGCCGAGGTAGCAGGTCTCGCCCATGGAGCGACGGTACCACTCGTTGCCCGGCGGAGCCATTCAGTCGACAATCGCGCACCCTTGGGATCCGCCGCGAGGTCTGGATGATGAGAGCCGCAGGGTTCAACGGCGCGCTGCTCGCGGCGCTGATGCTCGCGAGCGCGGCGGGGCAGGGCGCGGATCTTGAGGTGCGCGTCGATGCGCGCGAGGTCGCGCGCAAGCGCGTGCATACCGATCTGACACTGGCGGTGCACGAGGGTCCGCTTACGCTGGTGTTTCCGAAATGGATTCCGGGCGAGCACGGACCGAGCGGGCCGCTCGAGTCCATCATCGCTCTCACGATCCGCGCGAACGATGCGCCGCTGCCCTGGCGACGCGACCCGCGCGAGATGTACGCGCTCAGCGTGACCGTGCCGCGCGGGGCCACGCACCTCGAGATCGCGCTCGATTCCGGCCTGCCCACCGAAGGCGGGCATTTCAGCACCGGGCCGACGAGCAGCGCAACGCTCGCCGTCCTGCCGTGGAACGAATTCGTCCTGTTGCCCAAGGGGCGCGACGCCGGGAGCCTGAGCACCGAGGCCACGGTACTCGCGCCGCCCGGCTGGCAGCTCATCTGCGCGCTCGAGCTGCGCCCGCAGGCGGACGGGGGCGTTGAGCTCGAGCCGGCCTCACTCGCGCGACTGATCGACTCGCCACTGCAGATGGGCCGCTACGCGAAGCGCATCGAGCTGCCCGGAGCGGCCCCGTTTCCCGAACTCAGGCACAGCCTCTCGCTGGTCGCCGACAGCGCCGCGGCGCTCACGGTGACCGGGGACTTTGCCGCCGGGTACGCCCGCCTGGTGCAGCAGGCAGGGACTTTGTTCGGGACCCGCATGTACCGCCACTACACCTGGCTCCTGACGCTCTCGGACCACGTGGCGCATTTCGGGCTCGAGCACCACGAGTCCAGTGACGATCGCGTGGATGAGAACTCGCTCGCGGAGGCGCCGCTGCGTGAAGGCGTCGCGGAGCTCCTCGCCCACGAGTACGTGCACAGCTGGAACGGCAAGTTTCGCCGTCCGGCAGGCCTGCTGAGCCCCGATTACCAGCAGCCGATGGATGGCTCGCTCCTGTGGGTGTACGAAGGCCTCACCCAGTTCTGGGGCACGGCGCTGCCGGTGCGCGCCGGCCTGGTCACGCCCGAGAGCTACCGCGAAATGCTCGCCAGCCTGGCCGGGAGCTTCGACACGGAGCCTGGGAACCGCTGGCGGCCGATGGTGGACACCGCGGTGGCGGCGCAGATTCTCTTCGGCGCCCCGGATGCCTGGACGCTCAGCCGCCGCAGCGTGGATTTCTACGAGGCATCCGTGTTCCTGTGGCTCAACGTCGACGCCGAGCTGCGCGCTCGCAGCGCCGGGCGCGCCTCGCTGGATGACTTCGTCAAGCGCTTCTACGCCGGAGCGGGCGGGGCCCCGGCGCTCAAGCCGTACGTGGAAGCGGACGTCTATGCCACGCTGGCGGCCATCGCACCCGGGGACTGGCGCGCGCTCATTCGCCGTCATCTCGACACCACCGGTACGCAGGCGCTGCTGGCGGGCCTGCAGAGCGTCGGCTGGCAGCTGAGCTATTCGCCGGAAAAGAACTCCTACATCGAGACGCGGCAGAGGCGCAGGAAAACAGTCGAGCGCCAGTGGTCCATCGGCCTCAGGATCAATGACAAGGGCGATGACAAGGG
>Ga0209238_1000164_pt1 | contig 21105 bp, 13 predicted proteins | sample GraSoi013_1_20cm_FD_185823 | JGI IMG/M metagenome (GOLD analysis project Ga0209238, IMG submission 185823) | Grasslands soil microbial communities from the Angelo Coastal Reserve, California, USA - Sample 10_02_2013_1_20cm (SPAdes) (version 2) | ecosystem: Environmental > Terrestrial > Soil >...
GGGCTCGGCGCCGGTGGGCTGGTGGTGGCGGCGGCCGTGGTTGAGGGATCCGTAGTGGACGCACTGATCGGAACGTGGCCACAGCCCGCCAGCACGCATGCGACGAGCACGAAGACGCCAGTCAATTTCATATTCAAAGCACAAACCCCCACTCGTGGCCCATGCAACGGGGCCACCAGCTGTCATGTCTCAATGGAGCTGCTTCCGGCGGACAAGCGGACCGCAGAGCAGCAGACGGGCTGGGTACTGCAAGGTGCGTGCCGACCTCGATAATTAGTGATATCTCAATGGGTTACGTATAACCTCTCCCTCCCTGACTGCTCTCGGGGCCCGTAGGACGCTCGCCGACGTCGCAGCACGCCGACGTCTGAGCCGGAGCTTGAGGGCTTATGTAGTCCAAAGCTTTGATTTTTATTGTTAAAGCCCTCGTCGCTGCCGGCCGACAATGCGGCGTCGGACGGGCGGCCTGCGTCAGCCTGGATGGCTTTGCGGGCCTGCTGGAATGGGAGGTTATGTTGCATTGCACGCTCCCTGCCGCCCGCCGTTGCTAGCCTTGTGATGCAGCTCACGTCGGCGGGGCTTACAGTCTTGAGCGCGAGCCCAGGCGTCTTATGTCACAGACAGCTTTCAAGTCGCTGGCGGGACTGGAAACACAGGCAATCAGGCATGGTGTTTGCTGGATCCTATGGGCCAGTCAGGGACGGACAGTGGAGGTGACGCGATGAGGAAGCTTGGTTTGATCGCTGGGATGGCGAGCCTCGCCACACTGGCGGCCGTGTGGAGCCTGCCGGCGGCGGCCGGGTCCGCGCGCGAAAACGTGCCTGGCGCGCACGAGGCCCACGACAAATGGCCCGGGCGCGACCACGCGATCAACAAGGACGACGATGACGCCGAGGACCAGGGCAGCGGCCCGGGGTCCGTTTCGGTACCGGAGCCGGACACGCTGGCGCTGCTGGCGCTGGGGCTCGGCGGTCTGGGGCTATACAGCGTCAGCCGCCACCGCAAGACAGTGCAGGCCCGACGCGCCCTGACAGACTGACGATACGATCGGAGAACGGCTCCTGCGGGAGCCGTTCTCGTTCATGGGCGCGCGGCTTGGGCGAGCGGGTTCGCTATAGTCCGCGCCCATGAGTCCCGGCCTCACCGCTCAGCCCTCGGCCGCGCCTTGCGCGGCGCGCCAGGTCAACGCGTTCACGGTCGACGTCGAGGATTACTTTCACGTCGCCGCGCTCTCCTCCGTCATCACCCGCGACAGCTGGGCCACGCGCGAGTATCGGGTCGAGGCCAACACCGAGCGCCTGCTCGCGCTGCTCGCCGAGCGTCAGGTGCACGGCACCTTCTTCGTGCTCGGCTGGGTAGCCGGCCGCTCCCCGGGGTTGGTGCGACGCATCGCGCAGGCCGGTCACGAGATCGCCTGCCACGGCTTCTCGCACCAGCTGGTTTACCGGCAATCCCCGCAGGAGTTTCGCGAGGAGACCACGCGCGCCAAGAAGTGTCTCGAGGACATCATCGGGCAGGCGGTGCTCGGCTACCGGGCGGCGAGCTTCTCGGTGACGCGTGCCTCGCTGTGGGCGCTCGATGTGCTGATCGATCTCGGCTTCCGTTACGACTCCTCAATTTTCCCCATCCGTCACGATCGCTACGGGTTGCCCGGTGCGGCACCGGAACCCAACCGCCTGAGCGCACCCTCCGGACGCACGCTGGTGGAGTTTCCCATGTCGGCGGCGAAGTTCCTGGGCGTGCAGGTGCCGGTCTCCGGCGGCGGCTATTTCCGTATCCTGCCGTACTGGCTGACGCGTGCGGGCCTGAAGCAGATCGAGCGCCGCGGCCGCCCCTTCACTTTCTATCTGCACCCCTGGGAGGTGGATCCCGGACAGCCGCGCATCCGGGTGGGCGCGTTCTCGCGCCTGCGTCACTACACGGGTCTCGAGCGCTGCGAGAGCCGGCTGCGGCGCGTGCTCACGGAATTTGCCTTCACCTCGATGCGTGAGGCCTTGCGGCTGCGGGGGCTTCTCGCCGCTTGAGCCGCGGGCGCTTCCTGCAGGAAGCGCCGTGGGCTGTCAGGGTCGGGGGAAATACGCGCTGTAGAGCCTGTCCGGGATCAGCCTGTGCTCGCGCTGAAAGAGGGCATTCCTGGCCTGGTAGTCCGCGAATTCGGCACGCAGCCTCTCGAGGGCCGCATCGTCCCGGACCGGCTCGAGGTCCATGTCCCTCTCGATGGCGAAGAGCGAATCCCCATCGAGAAAGTACATCCCGGAAACGTATTGGTCGAGGCTCGTGATCGCGCGCTTGACGGGGTAGCGGTGGACATTGCGCAGCGAGGGCTCCATGTCGAGCCCTGAGCCGACCCAGGTCACCTGATCCGGCGCGTCGATCCCGTAACGATGCCGCAGGAACGCCAGCAGCGTCGGCGCGATATCGAGGTGCGAGGAGATGGACCGGATCCGCGCGGGGCGGCTGAGGCGCGGCGAGAAGATGATGAGCGGCACATGGTAGCGGTCGATCCGGGTGGACGGTGGAATCTCCACCAGTCGGTGATCCCCGGTGATGATGAAGATCGTGTTGCGGTAGCCGGGCAGCTTCGCCTGCTCCTCGAAGTAGGTCCTGAGCGCCGCGTCCGTGTAGAGGATGGTCGAGTAGATCTCCCGGTACTGGCGGTGATTCGCCTTCTCGGCCTCGGAGAGGTGCAGCTCGCGCATGCGATCCTCGAAGAGGCGCAGGTACTCATCCTGGCCGGGCACGGCGTAGCGCGGATGCGTGCTGATCGTCTGCACGTAGTCCACGTACGGCCGCCCTGAATCGTCCCGTTCCGTGAGGAGTGCCTTGCGCAGGATCTCCTTGTCGGCGTATCCCCATTCCGAGCCCGGGAGGCGATGGTAGCTGGCATCGTAGTCCCCGATGCCCACCATGAGATCGATGCCCTGCTGCTCGAGAAAATCGCGCTGGTGGTCGAAATCCAGCCGGGTGCCGCAGTAGAAGCGGGTGCGGTAGCCGCTGCGCTTGAGAATGCTCAGCAGGGTCAGAGACTTCGGCATGCGGCTGCCGAAGCTGTTGAAGCCCTGGTCCCCGAAGGGCAGCGATCCGAGGATCGAAGGCAGTGATGCGAACGTGCGGCCCTGCGACGAGAGGAAGTTTTCGAAGTACAGGCTCTTGCCGGCCAGCTCATCGAGAAAGGGCGTGAAGCTGCCGAGGTAGGCGTTGGGGCCGCTGAAGGCCCGCCCCAGTCCCTCGACGCCCAGGAAGACGATGTTGGGGGGCGGCGCACCCGGCTCGAAGTCGAAGTACTCGCCCAGGACGTCCGGGGTGTCCTCGCCTCGCAGGAACGGGTACTGCGGGTCGAGATAAGGGAACTGCGCGACGGCGTCGGGAGAGCGGCCCGTGTGCGCGTGCGACGGTCCGAAGCGGGCGAGGCAATCCACGATGAAGAAAGCCGCCTTGTTCGCTGCGACGTTGTAGGCGAACTCGCTGCGCAGCGCGGCGCGGGCCGGCAGCGGTCTCACGCCCGAGGCGGCGAGCGTGACGGCGATGCCGAGCAACAGCAGCGCCGCGCGCGCACCGAGGACGGGGTGCCGGTTGAAGACGCGCAGCGCGACCCAGAACACCGCGAGCGGCAGCAGCAGCGTGGCGACAGACAGCGCAGAGAAGTGATAGCCCCCGCGAGCCGTGGTCAGAATGTCGCTGAGCGAATAGCCGAACAGGTCGCTCCCGAGCGGTACCCGGGAGAAAAGGAAATAGCTCGAGAGCGCAACGGCTCCGATCAGCACCAGCGAGCCCAGGCCGCCGTAGACCCGGACATCCGCGTTCTTTCCGCGGAGGATCGTCCGGCACGCCAGGAACAGCGGCAGCAGGAAGACGAGCAGCTCGAGGAACAGCAGCAGGTCCGAGCGCAGCGCCGCGACGATCACCATGCCCACATTGCGCGGAACCTCGCTCGTCATGAGCACGCCCGACAGCTCCATCAGCCGCCCCGTCAGCAGCGCGAGCAGCAGTGCCAGCGACAGATTCCCGAAGGCGCTCAGGCGCTCGCCGAGCCGGACGGGCCACGGCGTGCCGCGGGCCTGAGTGGTCAGCTTGACCATCGAGGCGCGCTCAGCAACTCACCAGCGCAATAGCAGGGTCAGCGAGGCGTCCCGCTCGACGAAGGGGTTGGACGCATGCTCGTCGCTGACGCTGCCGGTGAGCCAGATGCCCCACCGGGGTGTGAAGAATTTCTGAATCTGCGCGCCGGCGGTCCAGGCGCTCGTGACGTTGACGAGTACGCTATGGGGCAGAAGCTCGTTGCCGTGGCTGAGGCCCCCGTTCAGCTCGACGTAGTCGTCTGCGTTTCCGGAGAAGTAATAGCGTGCGACGGCGCGGTGAGAGACCCCGAGTCCCGTCGTGGAGGGGATGAACAGGGTGCGCCAGCGCAGGTACCAGTTGCCGAGGTACTTGCCGAGTCCCACGCCGTACATGTCGACGTCGGCATGGGTGAAGCTCATGTGGTCGTAGCTCAAGGAAGGCTCCCACCCTCGCCCGATACCCTGAAAGAGCTCGGCACGATAGGCCTGCTGCGGATAGAGCGTCGCATTCGGCGAGTACTGGTAGCGCAGGTTGAGATACGCCCTGGACCAGGCGTGGGCATAGCCATCGAGCGCGAAGGCGTGGTCGGTCAGCGAGAAGCGCTGCGCCCCGAGACTCTCCACGGCGAGCGAGCCGCGGGGGAAATACCCGCGAACGCTGGCGACGTATTCGCTCCAGGCAGACCTGCCCGCGGAGAAATTGCTGTAGGTGTCGCCGACGTGGGCCAGCCAGCGAAGACCTCCGGGCTGCGCGGCTTGCGGCTCCGAGCGCCGCTCGAGTGCCCGGTAAGCCCTGGAGCGGGCCAGATACGCGCCGGGCTCGTTGGGCTGGACAGATACCCAACGGCTGTAGGCCTGGATCGCCTCCGCGGGACGGTCGCTCCACAGATACAGATCGCCCAAAGCCGCCCACGCGTCACCGTACTGCGGCAAGAGCGTGGTCACTGCGGTCAGATCGGCCTCGGACTGCGACCAGCGTCCTTCCCAGGCATAGGTGCGTCCGCGCGCCAGCAGCAGATCCGAGTTGGTGGGTCGCGTCGACAAGAGCTCGCAGTAGAGCCGTATGGCCTCCTCGCGCTGGCGCGTGTAGGACAGGAGCCGCGCCAGCTGGAACTTCGCCTCGTAGGATTGCGGGTCGGAGGCGAGCGCGAGGCGATAGTGGCCGATGGCCGCCGCGTAATCGCTGCGATCCCGCGCCTCGTTGCCGGCGGTCAGCTCGGCGTCGGCAGCCTCGGCCCATGCCGCGGCGACTCCCGTGAGGCCAGCGAGGGCCAGACATGCAGCCAGGGCTACGGGGAGTGCGCGGTTCATCAGGCGGGACACTCCTGCTTGCGCCTGCCGAGCCGTGCGCGCACGCCGCGGTGCAGATGCTGGAACACCGCCGCCATTCTCCACAGAGTATTGAGCTGGCGGTATCCGAAATTCTCCAGCACCGCGATGCCGAACAGCATGAGGACGTGGCGCGGCCGCTTGTAAATATGAAACGAGATCTCCTCGAGCAACAGCGCGCAGGTCGAGAGCAATATGCCGAAGCCCACGGCCAGCAGCATGAAGGTGATGAAGACCGAAAGCGAAACGATGCCCAGAGCGAAGCCTGCGATGACGAACAGATAACCGCAGGTCTCGACCACCGGCCCGAGCCACTCGAAGAACACCGTGAAGGGGTAAGCGAACCACCCCGCGAAAGAACCTTCCTTGTGGAACATCAGGCCGCGATTCATCGCCAGTGATTCCGCCAGGCCGACCTGCCAGCGGATGCGCTGCCTGCGCAGCGTGCCGATGTCGTCCGGTACCGTCGACCAGCAGATCGGCTCGGGCACGAAGGTGATGCGGTAGCTCTTGCGTTGCGCCGATAGCGTCCGGTGGAGTCTGACGATCAGCTCCATATCCTCGCCGACGGTGTCACAGCGGTAACCGCCCACGGCAACGAACGTCTCCTTGTGATAGATGCCGAAAGCGCCCGAAATGATGAGATGGGCGTTCATCGGCGACCAGCCCATCCTTCCGTACAGGAAGGCGCGCAGGTATTCGACGACCTGAAAAAGCACCAGCGGCCTCTTGGGCAGATCGGCTTCGACGAACAGACCGTCCTGCGATCTGCAGCCGTTGGCGACGCGAATCGTTCCGCCGCTGGCGACCACCGTCGGGTCCTCGAGGAGCGGCTCGACGATCAGCATCAGACTGTCGCGCTGCAGGATCGAATCGGCATCTACCCGGCAGACCCAGGGGTAATGCGCGATGTTGACCCCCGCGTTGACGGCATCGCCCCGCCCGCCGTGCTCCTTGTCGATGACCCGCAGGCGTGGATCGACCGTGGACTGGTAGATGGCGCGGACCGGCCGGGTCTTGAGGCGTGCGCGGTAGGCCTCGGGAAAGGGCTCGAGGGAGTAGGCGGCGGTGAGCACTTCCAGGGTACGGTCGGTCGAGCCGTCGTTCACCACGACGATCTCGTACTCCGGGTAATGTTGCTGCAGCGAGTGCAGCGTTCGCAGGATGTTGGCTTCCTCGTTGCGCGCGGGAATCACGATGCTGACGGGCGGTGCGAAGCCGCCCAGCAGGTGCGGGAGCCCGGCCACGTCGCGGCTCTGCATGTAGCGTGCGACGCCGCCGAGCGCGCGGAAGATCAACATCGCGTACACGCCATTCAGCGCCAGGAAGTACAGCAGAAAGAACCACTGGGCAGCGAGAAAGAACGCCATCATCGGCCGGCTCCGATCCGCATCCGGCCCGTCGGCGACAGGTGCGTGCCGGATTGCCCGGGAGCCAGCCCTTCGGCGATGGCCTGGGTCAGGATGTCTCTGGCGTAGCGATCGTCGAGGGTGCTCTGGATGTCGCGCAACCGCTGATCATCCTGCGGCGAGAGGCCGACGATGGCCTGCGCAGCGCGGTAGCGCACCCACCAGTGCGCACCAGCCTCTCCTGATCCGACCGTCGGCCCATCTTCCCGACACAACCGGCGGCGACCGTGCGCACGTGCCACCGCGGATGGGTCAGGTAGCGGTACAGCAGCGGCAGATCCTGACGGTCGCCGAACTTGCCGATCACGTGCAGGCAGGGGGCGATGACTTCGTCGAGGTGAGGCTCGCGCAGGATCTGCCTCACGGTCGGCAGCGCGGTGGAGTAGTTGCATACCGCAAGGAAGGGAATGAGCGCGGGCCGGTGCGACTCGGGGGCCTGCAGAAGGCAGCGCGCCAGGGGCTCGGACACGCGCTCCGGGCCGATGTCCTCGAGGATGCCCGCGACCTTGGCCGCCGGCCAGTTGAGGTGCGTGACGATGAGTGACACGACCGTCCCGGCGGCTTGCGCCGGGTCGATGCGCGCGATCGCCTGGGTCGCGGCGAGTGACAGCAACGGGTGCCCGGATTGGGCGATCTGGCACAAGCCGGGCCACTCGAGCCTGTCGCGCAGCTGGCCGAGCGTCACCAGGCCCAGGAGCTGCTTGCGCACGCTGCGGCGGCGCAGGAGCCGGCGCGCCAGGCGATCGATTTGCGTGACGGCGGCGACGCGGCCCATCCAGTGGCAGATCCCCGCATCCTGCTCGTTGCGCTCGCGCAGCGTGTTCCACAGTATCAGCAGCAGGAAGCGTTCGCCGGGAGCAACGCTCGGCAGGGGCTTGGGATTGCTCGCACCGCCCTCGAGCAGTATCGGAGTCCAGCGCGCGGACAGGTTGCGATAGCGGCGCTCCCTCATGAGCAGTACCGCACGCAGACAGAGGATATAGGTCATCATGAGCAGCACGATGACCATCAGGCCGACCGACCCCCAACGGGCGACGACCAGTATCGAGACGAAATCCGAACTCATAAGTGAATCAAACGCGGTACGCCCCGTGGTTATGTTATTTGGACCGCAGCACGCGGCACGGATCGACGCGGGAGGATGCCGCGCCGGCGCGCTGCGAGACATACGCGCTTCCCGCACTGCCATAGTGACAAGAACCAGCGACGGCGCAGCGTGATGCCGTTCACGACTGCGGCAACTGGCACCCGTGACGCGCCGGCAGCGCGAGCGCTCCGGTCCCCCGGTGTTGGCGGGCGCGCTTGCCGATCGCAACGGCGCCCAGGAGTCGCCGGAATTTACATCCTCGAGCGCGCGCCGAGGCTCATTAAGTCACAGGCGCCGCGCAAGTCGTTGGCAAACCATCGTGGGACCCGCAGCGGCACGCTGCTTGCAGCGCAGCATCCTGGGCCTCGACGCGGGTGGCACGATGAACAAGAACAAGAAGCTCGGCCTGATCGCTTTCGCGGCCTGCCTCGCGATAGCGGTCCTGTGCCTGAGCCCGCCGGTGCCGGCTCAGCCGGTTCGCGACACCGGGTCAATCGACGCCGGCGCCAACCTGGTCAACCCCCATTCCAACCAGGATGACGACACGACTGATGACAGCGGCTCCAGCGGGGATGCGACGCCCGTGCCCGAGCCGCAACCTTCCGCGCTCGAGTCCCCCTAAGCCGTAGCCGCCGCCGTCAGTCCCGCTGAACGTGCGCGGCTCATCGCCGGCAGCGTGATCGACACCGTGAGTCCCCCGCCTTGCGCGTTGCGCGCCACGATGCGCCCACCGTGCAGCGCGACCGCGCGCGAGGCGATCGCGAGCCCCAGGCCCTCGCCCCCGGCGCGGCCGTGTCCGCGCGCCGCATCCACCCGGTAGAACGGCTCGAAGATCAGTCCCAGCTCCTGCTCCGGCACCCCGGGACCCTGATCGCGGATGGCGACCTCGACCAGGTCCGCCTCGTGCCCCTCGCCCGCCAGGCGATGAGCCGTGATGCCGACCAGGGCATCCGCGGCACTGTAACGCACGGCATTGCGGATCACGTTCTCGAAGGCGCTGCGCAGCAGCTCCGGATCACCCGACACCGGCAACGGACCCTGGGCCTGCACCTGCACGAGACACCCTTGCGCATCCGCCTCGATGGCCACATCCGCGGCGATGTCGCGCAGCAGCTCCCCGACATCGACGCTCGCCTGCTCGAGCGCGTGCACCGGGCGCTCCAGGCGCACGAGCTTCAGCGTGCGCGCGATGAGAGCTTCGAGTCGTTGCGCCTCGCGCTCGATGCGGGCAAGGTGGCGCTCCACGGCACCGCCCTCGCGGCGCGCGAGCGACAGCGCGAGTTGCAGCCGCGCGAGCGGCGAGCGCAGCTCGTGGGACACATCCCGCAGCAGCTGCTGTTTCGCCTCGAGGAGCAGACGCAGCCGCTCGGCCATGGTGTCGAGGTCGGCCGCGAGGAGCCCGAGATCATCCTGTCGCCCCTTGAGCGCCGGCAGCACCCGCACGTCGAGATCGCCCGCGGCGAGCCGGCGGGTCGCGAGCCGCAGCCGGTCGACGGGAGCGGCGAGGTAGCGGGCGAGGAAGTAACACACCGCCCCGCTCACCCCGAGGGCGATCGCCAGCAGCGTCAGCGGCACACCCGGCAGCTCCAGCTCCCCGAACAGGTGCGGCCTGTCGTGCACCGGGCCGACGAGCACGTGATAGGTGCTGCCGCCGGGGGCCACCAGCACCAGCGCCCCGCCCCTGGGTACGATGGCGCCCGCGGAGCTGCCCGCCTGCGTGCCGCCGCCGGGGGCCGCAGCCGTCGCGCTCGAGCCTGTCAGGGAAGGCGGCAGCGGCCGCCCCAGCAGCTCGCGGCCTGCGGGCTCCACCACGTAGGTGCGGCCCAAGGGTTCCGCGGGCAACGCTTGCAGCCAGCTGCGCAGCGCTGCGGGCCCGCCGGACTCGAAGGCGCGCGCCGCCTGCGCGTACAGCTGACCGCGCTGTATCCACGGGCGGTCGGTGCGGTGTGCGGTGGCGTTGACCGCAACCGTGACCGTGCCCACCAGGATCAGGGCCAGCGCCACCCAGAAGGCGAGGAAGATCCGCCAGTAGAGCGAATGCATGCGTCTAACCCTGCGAGGCCGGCGCGGGCGCGAGCGCCAGCGCGTAGCCCGAGCCGCGCACGCTCTGCAGCGTGACGCGGTCGGTGTGCTTCATGAGCTTGCGGCGCAGGTTGCTCACGTGCGTGTCGAGGCTGCGATCGGTCGGCAGCAGCCGGCGCCCGAGTGCCTGGGTCATGAGCTCATCGCGCGTCACGGTGCGCGTATCCGCGCGCACCAGCAGCTCCAGAATCCGCAGCTCCGCGGACGTGAGCTCCAGATCACGATCAGCGACGTCGGCGCGGCGCGCGCGCAGGTCCAGGCGCAGCGGCCCCCACAGGATCGGTCCGCTCGCGCTCTGACCCTCCCCGGGCATACGCCGCAACACCGCCCGGATGCGGGCCACCAGCTCGCGCGGGCTGAAGGGTTTGGCGAGGTAGTCGTCGGCCCCCATCTCCAGTCCCACCACGCGATCGACCTCCTCGCCCCGCGCGGTGAGCATGATGACCGGGACACGGCTCAGGACACGGATGCGGCGCAGCACCTCGAAGCCCGAGAGCTCCGGCAACATCACGTCCAGCACCACGAGGTCCACCGCCGCGCGCCCGAGCTGTTCCAGTCCCGCCGGCCCGGTGCCCGCGGTGAGCGTGAGGAACCCCTCCGGGGCGAGGTATTCCGCCAGCATCGCGCACAGCTCCTGATCGTCGTCGATTATCAGGAGTGTCGGCTTTGACTCGCTCGGAGCGTCCGCCGGATTCATGACCGCGACGATACACGCTCCGGGGCTTTCCCCGGCCCCGGCTGCACGGAAACACAGATTTCTTTGCATTTCTTTGCCGGTTGCTTACACCACCAGGCCAACACCTGTGCCAACGTGTGGTTCTCCTCCCGGAGGCGCCGATGACCCCCGATCCGGTCCCGCATGACAGCCCCGCCCCAGGGCAGGCGCGCGAGGCGCGCCGCAGGCGCCTCATCTTCGCGGCGCTGGCCGCGGCGGTGCTGGTGGCCGTGATCGCCTGGGCCATGAAGCCCGGCAGTGATTCCGCGGGCCGGCCCGGCGGGCGCGACGCCGATGCCGGCAGGCCGATTCCGGTGCGGGCCGTGGCCGCCTCCACCGGCAGTGTCGACGTGACCGTCGATGCGCTCGGCACCGTGGCCGCGCTCAACACCGCGACCATCCACAGCCGGGTCGACGGACCGCTTCTCAAAGTGCCCTTCCGCGAGGGGCAGCTGGTGAGGGGCGGCGATCTGCTCGCGCAGATCGACCCCAGCACGTTCCAGGCGGCGCTCGCCCAGGCCGAGGGACAGCTCGCGAAGGATGAGGCGCAGCTCGCGGGCGCGCGCGTCGACCTCGAGCGCTACGCGGGGCTGCTCGCGAAGGATTCCATCGCCCGCCAGACGGTCGATGCGCAGCGCTTCACCGTGCAGCAGCTCGAGGGCGCGGTACGCGCCGACAGGGCCACGGTCGAGAATGCGCGGCTGCAGCTGACCTTCACGCATATCACCGCGCCCTTCGCCGGGCGCGTGGGGCTGCGCCAGGTCGATCCGGGCAACATGGTTCATGCCTCGGACGCCAACGGCATCGTGGTGCTCACCCAGACTCACCCCATCTACGTGGTCTTCGCCGTGCCCTCGGAGTATCTGCCGCGGATCTACCGCCACTACAGCCGCGGCGATGCGCTGCGGGTCGAGGCTCTCGACCGCGACGGCAAGGTCGTCGCCTCCGGCAAGCTCGCCGCCGTCGATAACCAGATCGACACCACCACCGGGACCATCAAGCTCAAGGGGCTCTTCGACAACCACGACGATGCGCTGTTTCCGGCTCAGTTCGTCACGGCGAGGCTGCGCATGGACAAGCTCTCCGGCGCCACGCTGGTGCCGGGCGCCGCGGTGCAGCGGGGGGCACTGGGCACCTTCGTCTATGTCGTGAATGCCGATGACACGGTCAGCCTTCGCAAGATGAGCCCGGGACCACCGAGCGGCGATCTCGTCTCGGTGAAGGACGGCGTCCGACCCGGGGAGAAGGTCGTGATCGACGGACTCGACAAGCTGCGCGACGGGGCCCGGGTCGCCCTCATCGCCGACAACGCGCGAGGCGCGGCGTCCCCGGGGACCCCGGCGCAGCCCTCCGGGCAGCGTCCGCGCCAGCGCCCCGGCGCAACGAGCGCTGCGCCGCTGCCGCAGCGGCTCGCCGCGCCGACCCGGATGACTTCGTGAACCCGTCCGCGATCTTCATCGAGCGCCCCGTGGCGACGTGGCTGCTCATGCTCTCGATTCTGCTCGCGGGCATGGTCGGTTACCGGGCCCTCTCGGTCTCCGCCCTTCCGCAGGTCGACTACCCGACCATCCAGGTGACGACGCTCTATCCCGGCGCCAGCCCCGAGGTGACGACTTCATCGATCACCGCGCCGCTCGAGCGGCAATTCGGTGAGATACCGGGACTGGCGCAGATGACCTCCTCGAGCTCCGGGGGCGCCTCGGTGATCACGCTCCAGTTCTCGCTTGACCTCTCGCTCGACACCGCCGAGCAGGAAGTGCAGGCCGCGATCAACGCCGCGAGTTCCTTCCTCCCGACCGATCTGCCGATGCCGCCGGTCTACAGCAAGGTCAACCCCGCGGATGCGCCCATCCTCACCTTCGCGGTGAGCTCCGCGACGCTCCCCTTGCCCAAGGTCGAGGACCTGGTCGACACGCGGCTCGCCGCGAAGCTCTCCGAGGCGCCGGGCGTCGGGCTGGTGAGCCTGGGCGGCGGCCAGCGCCCGGCGATCCGCATCCAGGTGAGTCCCGTGGCGCTCGCCGCGCATGGGCTCGCGCTCGAGGATGTGCGCACGGCTATCGGCAACGCCAACGTCAACCAGGCCAAGGGAAGCTTCGACGGGCCGTTGCGCGCCTCGACCATCGACGCCAACGACCAGCTCCGCTCGGCGGACGACTACCGCAACATCGTGCTCATGTACAGGAACGGCGCGCCACTGCGCGTCTCGGACATCGCCACCGTGGTCGACGGCGCCGAGAACGTGAAGCTCGCGGCCTGGGCCGCCGACCGCCGGCAGCCGCAGCCCGTCCCCGCGATCATCGTCAACATCCAGCGCCAGCCGGGCGCGAACGTCATCCAGACGGTGGATCACATCAAGGCGATGCTGCCGCAGCTCGAAGCGAGCCTGCCCGCCTCGATCACGGTGACGCCGCTGACGGATCGCACCGTCGGCATCCGCGCCTCGATCGCGGACGTCGAGTTCGAGCTGCTGCTGGCGGTGGTGCTGGTGGTGCTGGTCATTTTCTTCTTCCTGCGCAGTCCCTCGGCGACTCTCATCCCGAGCATCGCCGTGCCGCTCTCGCTCGTCGGCACCTTTGGCGTCATGTACCTGGCGGGCTTCTCGATCAACAACCTGACGCTGATGGCGCTCACCATCGCGACCGGCTTCGTGGTGGACGATGCGATCGTGATGATCGAGAACGTCTCCCGCCACGTCGAGGAGGGCACGCCGCGTCTCAAGGCGGCGTTCGAGGGCTCGCGGCAGATCGGCTTCACCATCATCAGCCTCACGGTGTCGCTGATCGCCGTGCTGATCCCGCTGCTTTTCATGGGGGACGTCATCGGGCGGCTGTTCCGCGAGTTTGCCATCACCCTCGCCGTGGCGATCCTGATCTCGGCGGTCGTGTCGCTCACCTTCACGCCCATGATGTGCGCGCGGCTTCTCGAGCCGCGGGATCCGGCGAAGGAGAGCCGCGCGCTGCGGATCGCCGGCGCCTGGTTCGAGAGCCTCGCAGCGCACTACGCGCGCGCCCTCGCCTGGGTGCTCGACCGCCAGCGCATGACGCTGCTGGTGGCCGTCGGCACCCTGATCCTCACCGTGATCCTCTACGTGGTCGCGCCCAAGGGCTTCTTCCCGCCCCAGGACACCGGTCTCATCCAGGGAATCACCGAGGCGCCGCAGTCGGTGTCCTTCGCCGCAATGGCCGAGAGGCAGGAGGCTCTCGCACAGGCGCTTCTCGAGGAGCCCTCCGTCGAAAGCGTCTCATCGTTCATCGGCGTCGACGGCGTCAACACCACCCTCAACAGCGGCCGGCTGCTCATCAGTCTCGTGCCCAAGGGTGAGCGCAGCCTCGATGCCGCCGGCCTCATCCGCCGCCTGCAGCCCCGGCTCGCCCGGATCTCCGGCATCACGGTGTACATGCAGCCGGTGCAGGACCTCACCATCGACGCGCGCGTCAGCCGCACGCTCTATGCCCTGTCGGCCGAGGACCCGGACATGAGCGAGCTCTCGGTGTGGGTCAAGAAGCTGGTGGCGCGCATGCAGTCGCTCCCGCAGCTCGCGGACGTCGCGAGCGACCTGCAGGATCAGGGACTCGCGACCTATGTGCAGATCGACCGCGATGCGGCCGCCCGCCTCGGGGTCACGCCGGCGGCAATCGACAATGCGCTCTACGACGCCTTCGGGCAGCGCCTGGTGTCGACGATCTTCACGCAATCCAACGTCTATCGCGTGGTGCTCGAGCTCAGGCCCGACGCGCAACAGGGCCCGGGCCCGCTCGCAGGCCTGTACGTCGCCGCGGTGAACGGCAACGAGATCCCGCTCGCGAGCGTGGCGCGGATCTCGCAAGGAACCTCGCCGCTCGCGATCAATCACCTCGGTCAGTTCCCCGCCGCAACCATCTCCTTCAACCTCGCTCCCGGGGCCTCGCTCGGCGGCGCCGTGAGCGCCATCAAGGCCGCGCAGGACGAGCTCGGGATCCCGGCGAGCGTGCAGCTCTCCTTCCAGGGTGCAGCGCTCGCCTTCCAGGGCACGCTCACGAGCACGCTGTGGCTGATCCTGGCCGCGATCGTGACGGTGTACATCGTGCTGGGCGTGCTCTACGAGAGCTACATCCACCCCGTGACCATCCTCTCGACGCTTCCCTCGGCCGGCGTGGGCGCGTTGCTCGCCCTGATGATCGCCGGTCAGGACCTCGGGGTGGTGGCCATCATCGGCATCATTCTCCTCATCGGCATCGTCAAGAAGAACGCGATCATGATGATCGACTTCGCTCTGCAGGCCGAGCGCGGTGAGGGCAAGCCGCCGCGCGAGGCCATATACCAGGCGGCGCTGCTGCGGCTGCGGCCGATTCTCATGACCACGTTCGCGGCGATGCTCGGCGCGCTGCCCCTGATGCTCGCCGGCGGTATGGGATCCGAGCTACGCCGCCCGCTCGGGCTCGCCATGGTGGGGGGCCTCGCCGTGAGCCAGGTGCTGACGCTCTTCACGACGCCGGTGATCTACCTGTACTTCGACGCCCTCGCGCAGCGCTTCGAGGGCTGGCGCGCGCAGCGGCGCAGCGTCCCTCACGCGGCGTCAGTGCGCCGGCCGCCGAGAGCGGCTGAACGGGTTGTCTCATGAACCTCTCGCGGCCCTTCATCGAGCGTCCGGTCGCCACCACCCTCCTCACCCTCGGCGTGGTGCTCGCCGGCGTCGCGGCGTTCCTGCACCTCCCGGTGGCGCCGCTCCCGCTGGTGGATTTCCCGACCATCCGGGTGAACGCCGGGCTCCCGGGAGCCAGCCCCGAGACCATGGCGGCGACCGTCGCGGCGCCGCTCGAGCGCTCGCTCGGGCGCATCGCGGCGGTCTCCGAGATGACCTCCTTGAGCTCGCTCGGCTCGACGCACATCACGCTGCAGTTCGACCTGAGCCGCGACATCGACGGGGCCGCGCGCGACGTGCAGGCGGCGATCAACGCCGCGCGGGCGCTGCTGCCGACCGGGCTCCCGAGCAATCCCAGCTATCGCAAGGTGAACCCGGCGGACGCGCCCATCATGATCCTCGGGCTCACCTCCAAGGCGCTCACCCGCGGCCAGATGTACGACTGGGCCTCCACCGTGCTGGCCCAGAAGCTGCTGCAGGTTGAGGGCATCGGCGACGTCGATGTCGGCGGCAGCTCCCTCCCCGCAGTGCGCGTCGAGCTCAACCTGCCCGCGCTGAACGGCTATGGGATCAATCCGGAAGCGGTGCGCACGGCGATCGCCACCACCAACGCCAACCGCCCCAAGGGCGCGCTCGAATCGGGCGACCAGCGCTGGCAGATCCAGGCCAACGACCAGGCGATGACCGCGAGCGAATACATCCCGCTCATCGTCGGCTATCACAACGGCGCCGCGGTGCGTCTCGGCGATATCGCCCAGGTATCGGACTCGGTGCAGGACCTGCGCAACGACGGACTCGCGAACGGCGATCCCGCCGTGATGCTGATCCTGTTCCGCCAGCCGGGCGCCAACATCATCGACACCGTCGACCGGGTGCGCTCGCTCCTGCCGCACCTGCGCGCCGCGATCCCGGCGAGCATCGCGCTCAACGTCTACATGGACCGCACGCCGACGATCCGGGCGTCGCTGCGCGACGTCGAGCGGGCGCTCGTGATCTCGGTGGCGCTGGTGGTGCTCTCGGTCTTCATGTTCCTGCGCAGCGCGCGCGCCGCCATGGTGCCGCTCGTCGCCGTGCCGGTGTCGCTCGTCGGCACCTTCGCAGTCATGTATCTCGCCGGCTTCAGCCTCGACAACCTCTCCCTCATGGCACTCACCATCGCGACCGGCTTCGTGGTCGACGACGCGGTGGTGGTGCTCGAGAACATCTCGCGCCACGTGGAAGCCGGCGTGCCGCGGCTCCAGGCGGCGCTCAAGGGCGCGCGCGAGGTGGGCTTCACGGTGGTTTCGATGAGCCTGTCGCTGATCGCGGTCTTCATCCCGATCCTGCTGATGGGCGGGGTGGTCGGGCGGCTGTTCCGCGAATTCGCGATCACGCTGTCCGCCGCAATCCTGGTGTCGCTCGTCGTATCGCTCACCACGACCCCGATGATGTGCTCGCGCCTCACGCAGGAGCACGGGCGCACGGGCGCGCACGGACGCCTCCATGGCCTGAGCGAGCGCGCCTTCGACGCCGTGCTGGACGGCTACCGCCGCTCGCTCGACTGGGCGCTGGCGAACGGCCCGACGGTGATGCTGATCCTGGCGGTCACCGTGGTGCTCAACCTGTACCTCTACATCCACGTGCCCAAGGGCTTTTTCCCGCAGCAGGACACCGGGCTGATGATGGGCCAGATCCAGGCCGATCAGTCGATCTCCTTCCAGGCGATGCGCGAGAAGCTGCGCTACTTCGTCGACGTCGTGCGGCACGATCCGGCGGTCGCCACGGTGGTGGGATTCACCGGGGGCGGCCAGCGCAACCGCGCCAACATGTTCATCTCGCTCAAGCCGCGCGCCGAGCGCGCTATCAGCGCGGATCAAGTGATCGCGCGGCTGCGCGGCCGGCTCGGGCATGAGCCGGGTGCGAATCTGTATCTGCAGCCGGTTCAGGACATCCGGGTCGGCGGCCGCTCCGCCGGCGCGCAGTACCAGTACACGCTGCAGGCTGACACCATCAGCGACCTGCGCGCCTGGGAAACGCGGGTGCGGCGCATGATGAGCGAGCTGCCGCAGCTCGCCGACGTCAACACCGACGCCCAGGACCAGGGGCTGCAGACGAGCCTGGTGATCGATCGCGATGCGGTCGCACGGCTCGGACTCAACCAGTCCCAGATCGACGCCACGCTCAACGACCTCTTCGGCCAGCGCCAGGTGTCGACCATCTACCATCCGCTGAACCAGTACCACGTGGTGATGGAGGCGGCGCCCGAGTTCTGGCAGAGCCCGGAGATCCTGCGGAGCGTCTACGTGACGAGCACCGCCGCGACCGGAACTTCGCGAGCGGCCGGCGCTACGTCGGGGGCGAGCGCTCCGGCGACCGGGACCGCGGCGACCGGGACCGCGGCGACCGGGGCCGCGGCGACCGGGGCCGCGACCTCGGGCGCTGCGCAGAGCAGCACCGCCGCCGCGAACGGCGTCGCGATCGCCGCGACGGCCGGCGCCTCGGTGGGCAACCCCGCCATGAGCTCCGCGGGCCGGCGCGTACCCTTGAGCGACTTCTCACACTACGAGGCGACTTCCACCCCTCTCGCCGTCAATCATCAGGGACTCTCGGCCGCATCCACCGTCTCCTTCAACCTGCCGCCCGGGGTGTCGCTGTCACAGGCCACCCAGGCCATCAAGGACGGTTTCGCGAAACTCGGCGCGCCCCTCACGGTGCGCGGCAGCTTCCAGGGCACCGCCAAGGCGTTCCAGGATGCGCTCGGCAATCAGCCGCTGCTCATCCTGTCGGCGCTCGTCGCCGTGTACCTGGTGCTGGGCATTCTCTACGAGAGTCTGGTGCACCCGCTCACCATCCTGTCCACGCTCCCCTCCGCGGGCGTCGGAGCACTGCTGGCGTTGCTCGCCACCGGCCAGGACTTCACCATCATCGCGCTCATCGGCGTGATCCTGCTCATCGGCATCGTCAAGAAGAACGCCATCATGATGATCGACTTCACGCTGCAGATCGAACGCGAACGCCAGTGCAGCGCGCGCGAGGCCATCTACCAGGCGTGCCTGCTGCGCCTGCGCCCGATTCTCATGACCACCATGGCGGCGATGTTCGGCGCGCTGCCGCTCGCGATCGGCAATGGCGATGGGGCGGAGCTGCGCCGCCCGCTCGGCATCGCGGTCGTCGGTGGGCTGTTCCTCAGCCAGCTGTTGACTCTGTATACGACTCCCGTCATGTACCTGTACCTCGACCGCTTCCGGCTGTGGGGGAAAGCGCGCCTGCAGCGCTTCTCGAACCCGCTCGAGTCCGCGCCCGCGCGCCCGGCCAGGGTGCGCGGGGCTGAACAGGGGGCCTCGTGAGCGGCGCGGCCCGTTGGGGCGCCGCCCGGCGGCGCGCGGCGCGGCGCCTCCCGCTCCTCGCTCTGGCCGCCGCGGCCGGCTGCCAGTACCTGCCGGTCGGCCCGGTCTACCAGCGCCCGAGCATCGAGGTGCCGGAGAGCTACAAGGAGGGCAGGGACTGGAAGCCGGCCGAGCCACAGGACACCAGGCCGCGTGGCAACTGGTGGGACCTCTACGGCGATCCGGACCTCGACGCCCTCATGCGCCAGGTGGCCGTGTCCAACCAGAACGTGCTCCTGGCGGCGGCACGCTACGACCAGGCGGTGGCGCTGCTCGGCAATGCGCGCTCGGGCTTCTTTCCCACCGTTACCGCCGATGTCTCCTCCACGCACAGCCAGAGCGCGGTCGGCGGCGGCGGCACTTCCGCCAGCGCGGCGGGGGCGGGCACGAGCACCACCACCCAGGATCGGGCGAGCGCCTCCATGAACTGGGAGCTGGATGTCTGGGGCCGGATCCGTCGCAGCGTCGAATCCAACCGCGAGTCCGCCCAGGCGAGCGCCGGGGATCTGGCGGGGGCGTTGCTCTCGCAGCAGGCGACGCTCGCGCAGGCTTACTTCCAGCTGCGCGTGACGGATCTGGATCTGGCACTGCTGGAGCGCTCGATGGACGGTTACAGCAAGGCGCTCGAGGTCACGCAGAATCGCTACCAGGCGGGCGTGGCGCAGCGCTCGGACGTGACCCAGGCGCAGACGCAGCTCCAGAACGCGCGCGCCCAGTGGCTCGACCTCGGCATCACCCGTGCGACCCTCGAGCACGCCATCGCGGTGCTCATCGGCAAGCCTCCGGCGGCGCTGTCGATCGCGCGCAAGGATGAGACGCCGGCGATCCCGCCGATCCCGCTGACGCTGCCCTCGCAGCTGCTCGAGCGCCGCCCGGACATCGCCGCGGCGGAACGGCGCACCGCGGCCGCCAACGCGCAGATCGGCGTCGCCCGCGCGGCGTGGTTTCCGACCCTGTCACTCACCGCCACCGGCGGCTACTCGAGCAGCGGCTTCTCGAAGCTGTTCGAGCTGCCGAACCGCTTCTGGTCGCTGGGGCCGGATCTCGCCGGCACCCTGATCGATTTCGGCGCGCGTCGCTCCCAGGTGCGGGCCGCGATCGCGAACTACGATCAGAGCGTGGCCATCTACCGGCAGACAGTCTTGAGCGCCTTCCAGGACGTGGAAGACAATCTCGCGACCCTCGCGGTGCTCGCCCGGGAATCGGTCGCCGAGCGCGCCGCCGCGGATGCGGCCGCCGAGACCCTCACGATCGCGCAGAACCAGTACAAGGCCGGCACGGTGGATTATCTCAACGTGGTGTCCGCGCAGAACTCCTCCCTGAGCGCGGAGCGCGCCTGGCGCGACATCACCAACCGCTCCCTCGCCGCCAGTGTGGGCCTGCTCAAGGCCCTCGGCGGGGGCTGGAGCGCCGACACCCTGCCCTACCCGTCGCGCTGAGGCTGTGCGCAGAGCCTGGCTCAAGCCGGATTCTCCAGGCTGAACGCCTGGCGGTGGTCGTCGTAGGCGAAGACTTCCGCGTAGCGGCCCCAGCTGATGATGGTGCGCAGGGTCTGCTCGGCCGCTTCCTCGGCCATGTAGTCCTCGAGCTCATCGAAGAAGCGGCTCTTGGGCGCCGAGTGACTGGCGCGCTCGTCCAGCACCCGGCGCACGTGCGCGGCGAGCGGCACGTAGGTGACGAGGTGGCGGGCGAAGAGCCTCTTGCGATCGTCGGTGTCGTCGCGGGCGAACTGCAGTCCGGCTTCCGTGAGCCGGATGTCGCCGCCCTCGACTTCCGCAAAGCGCAGCAGCTGCAGCGCCTCCGCCGCCGGGAACAGGTCGTCGACCTCCAGGCGCTGCGCCTGGGCGATCGCCGGCAGATCCGCCTGTCCGTTGTACGGCGCCTCGCTCACCGCCTGCATCAGACCCGCAAGAACGTTGGAGGACACGTGCGTGAGCGTCGTGCCGATACCGGTGCCGGGAAAGCGCTCGGTCTTGGGCCCGACGCGCTCACCGCGCGGCTTGGCCGTCATCTCCACGTACACCCGGTCCACGAGCGCGCGAAAGCGCGGATCGAGCGCATGGCGCGGCTGGGGCAGATCCACGGAAATCTCCCCCACCACGCGCCCCGGCTTGGTGGAGAAGATCAGCAGCCGGTCGCACATCTCCACCGCCTCCTCGATGTTGTGCGTCACCAGCAGCACCGACTTGATCGGCAGCTGCCCCTCGCCCCACAGGTTGAGGAAGTCGTTGCGCAGCGTTTCGGCGGTCAGCACATCGAGAGCGGAAAACGGTTCGTCCATGAGCAGGATGTTGGGATGCACCACGAGCGCGCGCGCGAAGCCCACCCGCTGGCGCATGCCGCCGGAGAGCTCGCGCGGATAGGCGGACTCGAAGCCGTCGAGGCCTATGAGGTCGATCGCCTGCAGCGAGCGCCGGCGCATCTCCGGCTCCGGCATGC
>Ga0209238_1000165_pt1 | contig 20960 bp, 20 predicted proteins | sample GraSoi013_1_20cm_FD_185823 | JGI IMG/M metagenome (GOLD analysis project Ga0209238, IMG submission 185823) | Grasslands soil microbial communities from the Angelo Coastal Reserve, California, USA - Sample 10_02_2013_1_20cm (SPAdes) (version 2) | ecosystem: Environmental > Terrestrial > Soil >...
CGAAAAGATCAACGTGCCCGCCGGCGCCTGGACGATGAACGAGCGACGCGGATCGAGCGCCGCGTCTCGCTGAGCCTGATCGGCCATGGGCTTCACTGCTGCCACTCTTCCGGCTCCTCCTCGGCGAGCACGTTGATCTTTTCGTAGACGCGGCAGAGCGTCTCCAGGCCGCAGTAGCGGCAGGTGATCAGGTCCTTCTTCGGGTCGACGCCCGCCTCGCCGCCCGCGAACGACTGGCCGAGGCGCTCGGCTTCCTTCTTCCAGTCGCGCAGCAGCGGCTGCCAACCCTCCTTCGCCTTCGGCACCTTCGGCAGCGCCTTGTCGTCGCGCGAGAGACCCACGAAGCGCATGTCGCCCGGGCGGAACCTGGCGAACGCCACCGCCGTTATTTCTTCTTTCGCCGACACCGCGTAGAGCGGGAGCTGCGGCTCGTCGGGCCGCTCGCCCTGCCAGCGCTTGGCGGTGAGGTTGCCGCCACCGGTCTTGTAGTCGACGATGGCGTGGCCGCCGCTCTCGAGGCGGTCCATACGGTCGATGCGCGCGTCGAATGTCACCCCGCTGAAGACGATCGGCCGCTTCTCCTCGGTGGAGACGACCGAGAACGGCGGCCGCTGCTTCTCGACCTTCTCGAACCACTCGTGCCCGAGGCGCGCGAGGCGCTTGCGCTCGAGCTCGGCGAAGCGGCCTTCGACCGCCATCTCCTTCACCGCCGCGGCGGCGGCGCGCTCGATCGCCGGCGAGAGGTCGCCCTGCAGCGCGGTGGAGTCCTTCAGCTCGTCCCAGACGTTCTGCATCAAGAGGTGCACGAGCTTGCCGCGCTTCGAGGCGTCGAGGCCTTCGGCGGGCTCCTCGAGCTCCTCGGCGTGCAGGCGGTGGCGCGCGAAGGCGCGGAACGGGCACGCGGCCTGGTCGGAGAGAACGCGCGTGCCGCCGCGGACCTGTTTCTCCCTGACGGCGGGCGCTACGCGATCTTGAAGAGTCTCGGTTTTCCCGGAAGCGAAGATCACGTCGCGCAGCTTCGGGAAGGCAGGAATCTCGACTGCCTTCTCGGGGAGCTCGGCGATGAGCGGGCTCGGCAGAACGTCACGGTCCTCCTCCTTGGTGAAATGCGAGAACACCACTTCGCCCGCGGCCTGCTTCCAGCCGTCGGTGATGCGCCGGTCGAGCGCGAGCGAGGTCTCGGCGCTCGCCTCGGGAATGCCGGCCTTGCGCTGCTGCGCGAGCGGCAGGAAAGGATTGGGCGAGCTCTTCAGCGGCCAGGCTTCGTCGGTCAGGCCGCTGACCCAGAGATGGTCGAACTCGACGCCTGCGGACTCGAGCAGGCCCAGTACCTGGATCGGCGTATCCGGCGTTTCCGGCTGGAACAGGGTATCGGCGCAGATCTTTCGCAGCGTCTGAAACGCCTGAGAGAAGGACATCTCCTTCGAGATTCGATCGAGGCGTGACAGCTCGCCGAGCGCTTCGTGCCATTTGGCCTGCGTCTGGAACTCGTCCGAGTCGAGAGCGCGCTCGCCCGGAAAGCCCGCGGCCTCGAGCACGCTGGAGAAATGCCGCGCCCACTCGGCTGGCGTCTTCTGCGAGAAGAGGCCTGTCTCGCGCAGCGCATAGAGCTTCTCGAGGAGCGCGCGCAGCAGCGGCGTCTGGCCGGCGGCGGCGATCAGCTTCGGCAGGACGACGCTCGCGCCGAGCTTCTCACGCAGCCGCGTCTCGAGGCGCATGCGCGCGCCGAGCTCGGTCTCGGCGCCGCCGATGAACGGCGAGCGCACGAGTCGGCTCGCTTCTTCGAACGGGATTTCCTCTTGTGATACCCGAAGGACCGACAAGGCCAGCGCAACGACCGGGTACCGCTCCAGCGGAATGCCGATCGAGATGTTGAACGGCATCCCCGCCTCCTCGCCGCCGGGTCGCATCACACGCGAGAAGACGCGCGCGACTTCCTTTCTGTCTTCCTGCAAGGAGGGAATGACAACCCCGATCCGTTTGCCGCCCGCTTCCAGGCGCGCCCTCGCCCACCGCGCGGCGGCCTCGATCTCGTGCTTCGCGGAATCGAAAGCCGCTCGCGAAACGGTGGCGGACCGGGGATCCGGCCTGCAGAAAGCGATCTCCGTTACTAGCGCGTCGAGGAACTCCTTCGTCTGCGGCGGCAGGATGTCGAACGCGTAGGCGACAACGAGCTTCGGCCGCTCAAGCTCCGGCAGGAACCGCCGCAGCGCATCGGGCAGCCGCGGGGTATCGAGGTCGTTCTCGGTTTCCTTCTTATAGTGAGTGAGCCACCGCGCGAAAGCCTCGGTGTCCTGGTTCCCCGCGCCGGGGCGGATGCGCCACAGGTTGGCGAGGTTCCAGGCGTCGCGGCACTTGGCGGCCGCGCCTTCGACGGCAAGGAGGCCGCTCCCGCCGACGACCTGCTTCCAGAGCTCCTCCTCCTGCGCCGGCGTGAGAAGCATCGGCAGCTCGGCCGAGAGGTCCGCATAGAGGCCGCCCTCGTAGAGCCGCTGCACGAAAGCACCGAACGGCAGGATATCCGGCGCTTCCCAGACCGAAAGTGCTTTCCCGATCTGGAAAGCATCGAACTCCAGCATCAGCGCCTGCGACAGGCGCTTGTTGGGGGTGACGACGGTGACACCGGCGGCGGCGCCCAGCGCGAGGCGCTCGAAGAGCGCGCTCTTCTTCAGGAAAGGCAGCTCAGCGCCCGCGTTCATGGGCGCCTACTTTAGCGCGCTTTGCTCAGCGCTCGAGAAGGTGCTTCTTCTCCTTCACCTTGGCCCACTCATAGAGCGCGCTCTTCTTCAGGAAAGGCAGCTCAGCGCCCGCGTTCATGGGCGCCTACTTTAGCGCGCTTTGCTCAGCGCTCGAGAAGGTGCTTCTTCTCCTTCACCTTGGCCCACTCATCGGCGTCCGCCGGCGCGGGCTTGCGCTCGACGATGGGCTTCCAGGCCTTGGAGAGCTCGGCGTTGATGGGAATCCAGTCGCGCTGCGCGGGCGGGACGTCATCCTCGGCAAAAATCGCCTCGACGGGGCACTCCGGCACGCACAGCGTGCAGTCGATGCACTCCTCGGGATCGATCACCAGCATGTTGGGTCCCTCGCGAAAGCAGTCGACCGGGCACACGTCGACGCAGTCGGTGTACTTGCACTTGATGCAGCTCTCGGTGACGACGTATGCCATGGTGGCGACGAGCCCGCCCGTCCGAACGATTCCCGCGCATTTCGCGAAGACAGCGGGTATCTTATCATGCACGGTCCCGGGCTCTCCCGTTTTGTCCTGGAAAAATAGCCCCTTACGCCATACGGACTCGCACTTTTCCTCGCCGTGAAATTCCGCTAGCATAGCCTTGAACATACCGGCTCGCGCCCATACCTATCGAAGGTGCAGCGTCCGCTGCAAATTCCCGTTTCGCAGAGGAAGCAATGAACGAATTCATCCACCACGTAAGCGATGCCACTTTCGAGCCCGAAGTCCTGAAATCCGACGTCCCTGTGCTGGTGGACTACTGGGCGGAATGGTGCGGTCCCTGCAAGGCGATCGCCCCGGTGCTCGATGAGGTCGCCAAGGAGTACTCGGGCAAGCTCAAGGTCGCCAAGGTCAACGTGGACGAGAACCAGGAAATCCCGAAGAAGTACGGAATCCGCGGCATACCGACACTCATGCTTTTCAAGAACGGCAACGTCGAGGCGCAGAAGGTGGGGTCGCTGTCCAAGTCGCAGCTCACCGCATTTCTTGACAGCAACATCTAAAGTCTCTATTCTTCACGCAAAAGGCGGGCGGCACGTTTAGCCGCCCTCCCACCGGCGCCTGCAAGGGGCTGTATCCAGGCGCAAATCCTCCCCGTTTCGGTTCCCTGTTTTCCGTTCGAACGGTCTGAGGTCGCTCATCCCGCTTGGGCTCTTTATGCACTTATCCGAACTCAAGACACAGCACGTAAGCCAGCTGCTCGAAATGGCGACGTCGAACGAGATCGACGGCGCCAACCGCATGCGCAAGCAGGAGCTGATCTTTGCCCTCCTGAAAAACCGCGCCAAGAAAGGCGAATCCATATTCGGCGAAGGCACGCTGGAAGTGCTGCCCGACGGCTTCGGCTTCCTGCGCTCGCCCGATACGTCGTACCTCGCTTCCACCGACGACATCTACGTCAGCCCCTCGCAGATCCGGCGCTTCAACCTGCACACGGGAGATTCGATCGAGGGCGAGATCCGCACGCCCAAGGACGGCGAGCGCTACTTCGCTCTGGTCAAGGTCGACAAGGTCAACGCCGACGCACCCGAGGCCTCCAAGCACAAGATCCTGTTCGAGAACCTCACGCCGCTGCACCCGGACAAGACCCTCAAGCTCGAGCGCGACATGAAGGGCGAGGAAAACATCACCAGCCGCATCATCGACATCATCGCCCCGATCGGCAAGGGGCAGCGCGGCCTCATCGTCTCCCCGCCCAAAGCGGGCAAGACCGTGCTGATGCAGCAGCTCGCCCACGCGATCACATCGAACCATCCGGACGTGGTGCTGATCGTCCTCCTGATCGACGAGCGGCCCGAGGAAGTGACCGAGATGACGCGCACCGTCAAGGGTGAGGTCGTCGCCTCGACTTTCGACGAGCCCGCGTCGCGCCACGTGCAGGTCGCCGAAATGGTGATCGAAAAGGCGAAGCGCCTGGTCGAGCACAAGAAGGACGTCGTGATCCTGCTCGACTCGATCACGCGGCTTGCGCGCGCTTACAACACCGTCGTGCCCGCCTCCGGCAAAGTGCTCACGGGCGGCGTCGACGCGAATGCGCTGCAGCGCCCGAAGCGCTTCTTCGGTGCGGCGAGAAACATCGAGGAAGGCGGCTCGCTCACCATCCTCGCGACCGCCCTCATCGACACGGGCTCGCGCATGGACGACGTGATCTACGAGGAGTTCAAGGGCACCGGCAACATGGAAATTCACCTCGACCGGCGCATGTACGAGAAGCGCATCTTTCCGGCGATCAACGTCAACCGGTCAGGCACCCGCCGCGAAGAGCTCCTGATCGAGAAGGAGATCCTGCAGAAGGTCTGGGTGCTGAGGAAGCTCCTCTACCCCATGGACGACCTCGAGGCGGCGGAGTTTCTGGTCGACAAGATCCGAGCGACCAAGAACAACGGGGACTTCTTCGACTCGATGCGCAGGGGTTGAAAAACTTGTCCGGGCGCCTCATTTACTGGATAATTTCGCCCCACTCAACGCTCCGCGCAGGCAAGGACGACGCCATGGCGACCAAGAACAACGGGGACTTCTTCGATTCGATGCGCAGGGGTTGAAAAACTTGTCCGGGCGCCTCATTTACTGGATAATTTCGCCCCACTCAACGCTCCGCGCAGGCAAGGACGACGCCATGAAACCCAAAATCCATCCCGACTACAAGGAAATCACCGTAACCTGCAGCTGCGGAAACACGTTTACGACCCGCTCTACGCTGGGCAAGGCCCTGCACGTGGAGGTCTGCTCGTCGTGCCACCCGTTCTACACAGGTAAGCAGAAGATCGTCGACACGGCCGGCCGGGTGGAGAAATTCCGCCAGAAATATACGAAGAAGAAGGCGCCGGCGAAGCCCGCCAAGCAAGCCTCCGCATAGGCGTGTCGCGCTGCGCGCTCCGCGAAAGGCAGCTTCGGCTGCCTTTTTTCTTTCCGGTGGCGGGTGGCCGAGGGGGTTAAGGTGAACGCCATGACTACGCTTCCTCGGGGGCCGGTCCTGTTCGCGACGCTCGTGCTCGCCTACCTGCTGCCGGGCCTGGTCGGGCACGATCCCTGGAAAACCGAAGACGCTACCGGCATCGGCATCGTGCATCAGATGCTCGAGCACGGGCGATGGATCGTGCCCTATCTGGCGGGCGAAGCGTACCTGGAGCACGGCCCGTTCCATTTCTGGGTCGCGGCCCTGACCGCGAAGATGTTCGGACTGGTCCTCGCCGCCCACGACGGGGCGCGCCTGGCCAGCGGCGTGATGATGGCGGCGATGCTCGCCTTCGTCCACCTCGCGGGCCGCGAGCTCTACGGTAGGACCGCGGGAATAAGCGCGGTGCTTGCCTTGCTCGGCTGCCTCGGCCTGCTCGTCCACGCCCATGAAACGCTCGGCGACATCAGCATGCTCGCGGGACAGGCGCTCGCCTGGTACGGCATCGCGCTCGCGCCGCGCAAACCGCTCCGTGCCGGTTGGCTCCTCGGCGCGGGGCTCGTCGTCGCAGGCCTGAGCAAAGGAGTCCCCGCGGTAGCAGCTCCGCTCGCGGTCGCGCTCGCCGCGCCCCTCGTGTCTTCGGCGTGGCGCCGGCGCGAGTACCTGATGAATCTGATTCCCGCCTTGCTGATGATTCTCGCGCTATGGGGCGGCTGGCTCGTGCTCGCCGAAAACCGCTCTGGCGGGTTCGCGCTCGCGTGGTGGCAGGCCAACGCCGCGCAATTCGCCGTGCCTCCCGCGGCCGTTCTCGGCTACTGGGGCGAGACCCTCGCCTGGGCCCTGTGGCCCGCGTGGCCGCTCGCGCTTTGGACCTTGTGGGAGGGACGCCGCCGCGAAGCGGTGCCGGGCACACGCATGCTGATCGCGGCGGTCGCCGCCAGCTTTGCCGTGCTCGTGTTTCTGGACGATCCGCGCGAGGTCTACGCCTTGCCGCTCCTGGTGCCGCTTGCGCTTCTTGCCGGTGCCGGGGTCCCGAGCTTGCGCCGCGGTGCCGACAACGCGCTAGCGTGGTTCGGCGCCTTGAGCGCAGGGCTGCTCGGTGCACTCATGTGGTTGGGCTGGTTTGCCATGATGACGGGATATCCGCCGACTATCGCGCGTAATTTCGCCAAGCTCGAGCCCGGCCATGTGCCGCAGTTTTCATGGACGGTGCTCGCGGTCGCGCTGGCATTTACACTGGGGTGGCTCTGGTTGATCCTCAGGGGCGAGCGCTCGGTATTCCGCGGCGTGAGCTTCTGGGCGGCCGGGATTACGCTGCTCTGGGGCCTCGCCACGACCTTGATTCTCTCCTGGGTCGACTACGGAAAGAGCTACCGGACGGTCGCGCAGGCGCTGAAAAAGAGCATCCCCGCGGACACCCGCTGCATCGAGAGCCGCGGCCTCGGCGAAGCCCAGCGTGCCGTATTCGACTACCACGCGGAGGTCGTCACACTACGCCTCGAGCGCGGCGCCGAGGCCCCCTCGGCGAAGCCCAGCGTGCCGTATTCGACTACCACGCGGAGGTCGTCACACTACGCCTCGAGCGCGGCGCCGAGGCCCGCTGCTCGGTGCTCCTGGTGCAAGCCCGCGAGGGGGATTCCGACAACATCGGCCCCGAGTGGAAGCTTTTGTGGGAAGGCAGGCGGCCGCGCGACCGCGAACGCTTTCGCCTCTACCAGCGCCAGCCGTGAGCAAGCTGACTCTATCGCCCGCATGGAAAGCGCTGGCCGCGCACCGGAAAAAAATCGCGGCCGCAAACCTCGCCGACCTGTTCGCCGCGGACCCTTCGCGCGCCGAGCGATTCTTGATCGAAGCCGGCGGACTCGTCCTCGACTATTCCAAGCATCGGGTCGATGCCGAGGCGATGCGGCTGCTCGCCGGCCTGGCCGCCCAGGCGCAGCTGCCCAGGTGGATCGCGAGCATGTTCGCGGGCGACCCCATCAACAGCACCGAGGCGCGCGCTGTGCTCCATGTGGCGCTGCGCTCCGAGGACACGACATTCCCCGAGCGCGGTGACGTAATGCCCGCGGTGCGCAGCGCTCGCGAGCGCATGCGCCGTTTCGTCGACGAGGTGCAGCGCGGCACTCTCAAAGGCAGCGACGGCCGGACCATAACCGACGTCGTCAACATCGGGATCGGCGGCTCGGACCTCGGGCCCCGCATGCTCGCGCGGGCAATGCGCAAGTTCCGCGAGGCCGGCCCAAAGGTGCATTTCGTTTCCAACATCGACCCGGCCGACCTCGAGGCCGCACTCGCGGGTCTGACGCCGGGGACGACATTCTTCATCGTCGCATCGAAGACCTTTACCACCGCCGAGACGCTCGCCAATGCGGCCCGCGCCCGCGCCTGGCTAGCGTCGGCGCTCGGAAACTCGAACGGGCCCTCGCGCCATTTCGCCGCGGTCACCGCAAACCCCGCCGGCGCCGAAGCACTGGGGGTTCCGCCCGAGCGCGTGTTTCCGATGTGGGACTGGGTGGGGGGGCGCTATTCGGTCTGGTCCGCCGTGGGCCTGCCGGTCGCGCTGGCGGCCGGCATGAGCGCGTTCGAAGAGCTGCTTCACGGCGCGCGCGCGATGGACGCCCATTTCCGCAACGAGCCCCTGGAGCTAAACATGCCGGTGGTGCTTGCGCTGCTCGAGATCTGGTACGTGAACTTTTTCGGCGCCCAGACCCGCGCCGTGATCCCTTACAGCGAGGATCTGCGCGATTTACCGGCCTATCTTCAGCAGCTCGAGATGGAATCGAATGGGAAGCGCGTGGACCGAGACGGGAACGAGGTCGACTACGCCACGGCTCCCGTCGTCTGGGGTGCATCGGGGACACCCAGCCAGCACTCCTTTCACCAGCTGTTGCACCAAGGGACCCATCTCATCCCGGTGGATTTCATCGTGATCGGACGAAACGAGGAATCGTCCGCCGAGCAGGGTGCGCTCGTGGCGAATGCGCTCGCCCAGAGCGCAGCCCTTGCCTTCGGCAACCCCGCACCGGACGCGCCGTACAAGGCCCTCCCCGGAAATCGCCCTTCGAGCACCGTGCTTCTCGAGCGCCTCACTCCGCGAGCGCTCGGCGCCCTCATCGCGCTGCACGAGCACAAAGTGTTCGCCGAAGGCGTCATCTGGAATCTGAACAGTTTCGACCAATGGGGGGTGGAGCACGGCAAGAACCTCGCCCGCACGCTGCTGCCGAGGCTGCTCGAGGGCGGAGACACGGCGGGACTCGACGCCTCCACGCGGGGCCTGTTCGCACGGCTGCGAAACCGCGATTGACTCCGGCCGCGGCGGGACTTAGGCTGATGCAAACGGAGATCATCATGAACGAAGACGCCTTCAACCTCAGCATCCGGAAATTCCTGAAGATGGTCGGAGTGAGTTCCCAAAGGGAGATCGAGCAGGCCGTGGCGAAGGCGCGCGCCGGGGGCGCAATCAAGGGCAACGAGAAGTTCCCCGCCTCGGTCACGCTCGAAGTCCCCGGCCTCAAGCTCTCGGTACGGTTCGACGGCAGGATCGAGCTCGAATAGTCGCGAGGAATCGTCTTGAACAAGCCCAGCGAATTCGATGCTGCGCTGCTCGAGGAGATGCGGGCGCTGCTCGGCGATCGCGTCACGACCTCGCGGGGCGTGTGCGAGCATCACGGCAGGGATGAGTCGTACTTTCCGTGCGCGCCCCCCGATGCGGTGGTGTTTCCGCAATCCACCGCGGAGGTGCGCGACATCGTCGATCTGTGCCGGCGCCACAAGACGACGATGATCCCGTACGGCGTCGGCACTTCGCTCGAGGGCCACGTGCTCGCCATCCGAGGCGGGGTGTGCATCGATCTTTCACGCATGAACGGGGTGCTCGCCGTGCACGAAGCCGACCTGGACGCGGTGGTGCAGGCCGGAGTGACGCGGAAGCAATTGAACGAGCATATCCGGCACACGGGCCTTTTCTTTCCGGTCGACCCCGGTGCCGACGCGACGCTGGGCGGCATGGCCGCGACGCGTGCTTCGGGCACGAACGCCGTGCGCTACGGCACCATGCGCGAGAACGTGCTCGCCCTGACCGTCGTGCTCGCCGACGGCCGTGTGATCACCACCTCGCGCCGCTCGCGCAAATCCGCAGCGGGCTACGAGCTGACCCGTCTGTTCGTGGGATCGGAGGGGACGCTCGGAATCATCACCGAACTCACCGTGCGCCTTTACGCCGTTCCGGAGGCGATGTCGGCGGCCGTTTGCTCGTTTCAGGAGATTGCCGGCGCGGTGAACACCGTGATCCAGACCCTGCAGGCCGGGATTCCGATCGCACGCAGCGAGGCGCTGTGCGCTACGACCATGAAGGCCATCAACGCCTATTCGAAGACGGGCTACCGCGAGCAGCCGACGCTGTTTCTCGAGTTTCACGGTACGCAAGCGGGCGTCGAAGAGCAGGCAAGGCTGGTGCAGGACATTGCACGCGAAAACGGCGGCATGGACTTCGAGTGGACGACCAAGCCTGAGGACCGCACGCGGCTGTGGACGGCGCGCCACCAGGCTTATTTCGCCTGCCTTCAGCTGCGGCCCGGCTCACGCGCCGTTTCCACCGACGTATGCGTTCCGATTTCGCGGCTCACGGAGTGCATCGTCGAAACTTCGAAGGACATCTCGCGCGCTTCGATGCCGATACCGCTTTTCGGTCATGTGGGCGACGGCAACTTCCACTGCGAGATTCTCATCCGGCCCGACAGCGAAGCTGATCTTGAAGAGGCGAAAGAGTTCAACGAGCGAGTCGTGAACCGCGCGCTTGCCATGGAGGGCACCTGCACCGGCGAGCACGGCATCGGCTTCGGCAAGATGCGGTCACTGCGGAAGGAGTTGGGAGAGGCGGTCGACCTCATGCTGAGCTTGAAGCGCGCCGTCGACCCGGAAAACCTGATGAATCCCGGAAAAGTCGTGAGCACCCGGGACTAGAGCTTCAGGAAGGTTTCCCGGTAGTACTTCAGTTCCTCGATCGACTCGTAGATGTCCGCGAGCGCCTCGTGCTTACCCTGCTTGACGAGGCCCTTTGCGATTTCGGGCTTCCAGCGCCGCGCGAGCTCCTTCAAGGTGCTGACATCCAGATTGCGATAGTGAAAATAGGCCTCGAGACGCGGCATGTAGCGCGCAAGAAAGCGCCGGTCCTGGCAGATCGAGTTGCCGCACATCGGCGAGGTTTTGCCGGGAACGTGTTGCGCTAGGAACGCGAGCAGCTGCTCCTCCGCCGCAGCTTCGGTCAGCACCGAGGCCTTCACCTTGTCGATCAGTCCGGTGCGCGCGTGAGTGTTCTTGTTCCAGTCGTCCATGGCATCGAGGACCGTGTCGGACTGGTGCACGACCAAAACCGGCGCCTCGGAGACGGTGTTCAACTGTGAATCGGTTACGACGATCGCGATCTCGATGATGCGGTCCTTGTCCGGATCGAGTCCGGTCATTTCCATGTCCAGCCAGAGGAGGTTGTTCTGGTCCTGCGCCATGCCGCTTTTCCGTGGACCCCTGTGTAGAATGGCATTGTCGCACAACCGTCTTCGTTTCAATGCATTGGTTCACCGCTGTTTTTATCGCCGCGCTCGCGCTCACCGCTGTGATACGCCTGTGGCTTTCGCGGCGGCACATCCGGTTCGTCCTTGCAAACCGCGATGCGGTCCCCGCGGAGTTCTCGTCGAGCATTCCGCTCGCGGCGCATCAGAAGGCGGCGGACTACACGGCCGCGAAAACACGGTTTGGAATGCTCGAGACGCTCGCCGGCGCCGTGCTGCTGCTCGGGCTCACCCTCGGCGGCGGCCTGCAGCTCCTCTCCGAAGCGTGGGAACCGGCATTCGAAGCGGGCGGCTACGCGCACGGCATCGCGCTGATCACTTCGGTGGCGCTTGTCTCCAGCGCGATCGATCTTCCCTTTGCTCTCTATCGCACCTTCGTGATCGAAGCGCGCTTCGGTTTCAATCGCACCAGCCTGGCGCTGTTTTTCGCCGACCTCGCGAAGCAGGCGGCGCTGGGGGCGTTGCTGCTGCTCCCGCTCGTTTTCTGCTTTCTGTGGCTCATGGCGAGAATGGGGAGCCTGTGGTGGCTGTATGCGTGGGCGACCTGGGTTGCCTTCAGCCTGGTCGTCCAATTTCTCTACCCGACCGTTTTTGTACGCTGGTTCAACAAATTCTCGCCGCTCGAGGATGCGAGCCTGCGCAGCCGCATCGAGGGCCTGCTCGCCAAATGTGGATTTCGCTCGCGGGGCCTGTTCGTGATGGACGGCTCGAAGCGTTCGAGTCATGGCAACGCCTATTTCACCGGCTTCGGCGCGGCCAAGCGCATCGTGCTCTTCGACACGCTGGTATCGCGACTCGCCCCGCCCGAGATCGAGGCGGTGCTTGCGCATGAGCTGGGACATTTCTCGCACCGTCACGTGTGGAAGCGCATGGGCCTAGCTTTCGGCGCGAGCCTCGCGCTCCTGTGGCTCCTGGGATGGCTGATCGGACAGGAGTGGTTCTACGCGGCGCTGGGCGTGCGGGGCGCTGGGCGTGCGGTCCCGGAGCACGGCGATGGCGCTCGTGCTGTTCTTCATGGTCGTCCCGGTGTTCACCTTTCTGCTGCAGCCGCTCGCAAGCTGGTATTCGCGCCTCCATGAATTCGAGGCCGACGCCTACGCGGCAAGAGTTGCCGACCCCCGCGACCTTGCGCGCGCCCTGGTCAAGCTCTACGAGGACAACGCGGCGACGCTCACTCCGGATCTTTTGCACTCGGCTTTTTACGACTCGCACCCGCCGGCGTTGCTGCGCATCGCGCGGCTGCACACCCAACAGGCCTAGGAGGCGAAACATGTCGACGCTCGCTGGCAAGAAATGCAAACCCCTGCCCGCCGGAACGCCGGCCCTCGCTCGGGCGCAGATCGACACACTCCTCAGGGAGGTACCGGGCTGGACGTACGACGGGAAGGTCATCGCGAAGACCTGGTCGTTCAAGAACTATTACGAGACCCTTGCGTTCGTGAACGCGATCGCCTGGCTCGTGCATCGCGAGGACCATCACCCGGACATGAGCGTCGGCTACAATCGCTGCCGGGTCGAATTCAGCACGCACTCGATCGGCGGAATCTCCGAGAACGATTTCATCTGCGCCGCAAAAATCGAAGCGCTAGCGTCGATTTGATCCCGCTGCGGCGGACGCTAGGTCGCTGCGCCGGCGAGCGCGATCAGCAGCAATAGAATGAGCCACACCACCAGCGCGCGCCAAACCAGACCGACCGTGCTGTCCAGGTGGCCGGTATCGGCCGGGTCGCCCAGGCCGAGCTCCGGTCGCTCGACGACGGCTCCTCCCGCGAGGATCGGCATCCCGAGCTTCACCCCGATCGCCCCGGCTCCGCTCGCAAGGACGATTCCGAGCGCGGGATCCGGCCAATTCGCGGCCTGAGTGCGCCAGCAGTACACCGCATCCTCGAAGTCGCCTACGACGGCAAAGGCGGCCGCAGTGAAACGCACCGGCAACCAGTCGAGTGCGGCGAACGCTAGTCGCGCAAAACGGCTGAAGCGTTCGAATTCCGGCGAGGTCTTCGTGCTCCAGCGGTCGTGAAGAAACATCGAGAGGCGATACAGGATCGCCCCCGCCGGTCCCGGCAAGAGCACGAACCAGAAAATCACGGCAAAGACATAGCGGTGCGAAGAAACCAGCGCTTCCTCGATGGCGAGGCGCGTGATCGCCTCGCGGTCCAGACCGGCGCAGCTTACCTGGCGCCAAGCCGAGAGGATGCCGCGAGCCTTGTCGACGTCGTCCTCCTTGAGCGCAAGGTGAATGTCGGTGAAAAAATGGCTGCGCTGGCGAAACCCCATCGTGAGATAGAGCGCCGCGACGTTGAGCAGGAGCGCGAAGAAAGGGCTGGCCCTGTACGCGGCCGCATACACGAGCCAGGCGCCGAACACCACGGGCAGCACCGTAAGCAGCCAGGCTATGGCCCCTTGCCGCGCTTCGCCGGCATTGAATAGCCCTTCGAGGAAGGTCGCATAACGCGCGAGGAGCGCGTACAGATAGCGGCGGTCGGCAAGGGGACGCCACTGCTCGATCACGAGCGCCGCGACGAGGGAAAGGAGGCTCATGGTTTGGATTCGCGATCGGCGGATATTCAGCTCGACAGGAACGAATGCAGGTTCATGAGCATCCCGGCCGTAGCCCCCCAGATGTAGTACTGGCCATACGGCACGGCGTAGTAACGGCGTTCCCGGCCTTCTTGGAGGATGCTGTTGCGCTGGTGGTTCGCGGGATCGAGTAGGAACTCGAGGGGCACCTCGAATACCTCGGCGACCTCGAATTCGTCCAGCCGCAATTCGAGCGGCGGGGTCACGAGGCCGACCACCGGGGTCACGCGATAGCCGGTCACCGTGACGTACTCGGGAAGATCCCCGAGGACCTCCACTTGCGCGGCCGCCAGGCCGATCTCCTCTGCGGCCTCCCGCAGCGCGGTTTCCGCGGCATCCGCGTCCCCGGGCTCGGAGCGGCCGCCCGGAAAGCTGATTTGTCCGGCGTGGTCGTTGAGGTGCGCGGTACGGCGCGTGAACAGGACCGTGAGCCCGTGTTTACGCTTGACCACCGGCACCAGCACGGCGGCGGACCGGATTTCTCGATCCCTTTGCCAAAGGTGGCCGTCTCCCTCAGTCACCGGCTTGACCGTTCGGGCCTCGGCAAATCGCGAGCGCAACCAGAGTTCGTCATGCGCGGAGACGGGTGAATTCATTTGACGAGACGGAAATTTCCGGCCCTTATTCTACGCGGCGGTCCCGCGATACGACGGAGTCGGAATTGCTTTCGACCCCCACCGGCGCTATTCTATCGGCGGCCGGAATAGATTTGCCGGCATCGGCGTTTACGTCGCAAGGCGGGCCGCAGGGAGGCGTAAGCGGCCCGCGGATCGAAACCTTTCAAGGAGAACCCATGAAGATTCGTTTTGCAGCATTGTTTGGCGCGCTCATGCTCGCCAGTGCCTCCGCGTTGGCCTTCCATTGCCCCGCAGACATGAAGAAGATCGACGCGGCGCTGGCAAAGAACCCGAAGCTGTCGGCGCAGCAGGCCTCGGACGTCAAGAAGTTCCGCGCCGACGGCGAGGCTCTGCACAAGGCGGGCAAGCACCAGGAATCGGTCGACACGCTGGCCAAGGCGATGAAGATCCTGGGTATTTGACCTGCGTTTCGGAAATGCGAAAACGCCGCGGCTTGCCGCGGCGTTTTCATTTGCTCTCTCCGAGTCAATTTGCTCTCTCCGAGTCAATTTGCTCTCTCCGAGTCAATTTGCTCTCTCCGAGTCAGCCCGTGTACGAAGGCGTGTGCTTGAAGCGCTGGGTGGCGTCGACCAGCGCGCCGAGAATCCCCGGCTCCCACGCGGAATGTCCGGCGTCGGGCACGACGCGGAATTCGGCCTGGGGCCAGGCTCGCTGCAGCTCGTACGCGCTGGGTGGCGTCGACCAGCGCGCCGAGAATCCCCGGCTCCCACGCGGAATGCCCGGCGTCGGGCACGATGCGGAATTCGGCCTGGGGCCAGGCTAGCCGCAGCTCGTACGCGGACACGAGCGGGCAAACCATGTCATAGCGTCCCTGCACGATCACTCCGGGGATGTCGCGGAGCCGGTGCGCGTTCTCGAGCAGGGAGTTTCTCTCCAGAAAAACGTCGTTCATGAAATAATGCGCCTCGATCCGCGCGAGACCCAGGGCAACGACGTCCCCGGCGAAATACGCCACGGTTTCGGGACTGGGAAGCAGAGTCGAGCAGGATCCCTCGTAGACGCTCCATGCGCGCGCAGCAGGCATGTGAATTGCCGGATCGGGGTCGATCAATCTGCGGTGGTAATTGCGGAGCAGATCGCCGCGCTCCTCCCGGGGGAGAAAGCCCGCGAATTTCTCCCAAGGCTCCGGAAACACCGCGCGCAGTCCGTAGAGGAACCAGTCGATCTCGCTTCTGCGGCAAAGGAAGATCCCGCGCAGAATCAGCGCGAGGCAACGCTCCGGGTGCGCCTCCGCGTAGGCGAGCGCCAGCGTGCTGCCCCAGGAGCCTCCGAACACGACCCAGCGTTCCAAGCGCAGGTGCGCGCGCAAAGTCTCCAGATCGGCGATCAGATGCGGCGTGGTGTTGTCGCGCAGCTCCCCGAGCGGGGTAGAACGTCCCGCCCCGCGCTGGTCGTACACGATGATGCGATACGCACCGGGGTCGAAAAAACGCCGGTGCTTCGGCGTGCTCCCTGCCCCCGGGCCCCCGTGCAGGAAAACCGCCGGGATCCCGTCCGGATCGCCGCACTCCTCCACCGGGGTCGAAAAAACGCCGGTGCTTCGGCGTGCTCCCCGCCCCCGGGCCCCCGTGCAGGAAAACCGCCGGGATCCCGTCCGGATCGCCGCACTCCTCCCAGTACATGGAGTGAAGGGGATCGAGCCTCAGCATGCCGCTCGCCCGCGGCTCGATTTCCGGAAATAGGCCCGACACCGCGAAACTCGCCAACTCGCCCATGAGCTTCTACGGGATCAGGATGGTCGATCCGGTCGTCTTGCGCGCTTCGAGATCGCGCTGCGCTTGGGCCGCGTCCTTGAGCGCGTAACGATGGTTCACTTCGATCTTCACTTTTCCCGAGAGGACGACGTCGAACAGGTCCTTCGCGGTTGCGACCAGGTCGTCGCGCTTGGAGGTGTGGGTCACCAAGGTCGGGCGCGTGATGTAGAGCGAGCCCTTCTGCGAGAGCACTCCCAGCTCGAAGGGGGGAACGGCCCCCGAGGAGTTGCCGAAGCTCACCATGAGCCCGCGCGGCTGAAGGCAGTCGAGCGATCCCGTAAACGTATCCTTCCCGACCGAGTCGTACACCACCGGCACGCCCTTGCCGCCGGTGAGCGCCTTCACCCTTTCCACGAAATTCTCCTTGCGGTAGTCGATGCAGTGGTGCGCGCCGTGGGCCTTGGCGAGCGCGCACTTCTCCTCCGAACCGGCCGTGCCGATTACCGTCGCGCCGAGCGCCTTCAGCCACTGGCACGCGATCAGTCCAACCCCACCCGCAGCCGCGTGGAACAGGATGGTGTCGCCCGATTGAACCTTGTAGGTGCGCCTCAGCAGGTACTGGGCGGTCATGCCTTTCAACATCATCGCCGCTGCGGCTTCGAAGGAAATACCCTCGGGCAGGACGACGAGGCGGTCGGCCGGCATGGTGCGCACCTCGGAATAGGCGCCGGGAGCGCCACCGGCATAAGCGACGCGATCACCTGCTTTGACCTGCGTGACCCCCGCCCCTACGGCCTCCGCCACGCCGGCCCCTTCGTTGCCCATCCCGGAAGGAAGAGCGATCTTGTATAGTCCGGAGCGCTGGTAGACGTCGAGAAAATTGAGTCCGCAAGCCTTGTGGCGCACCCGCGCCTCGCCGGGCCCGGGGTCACCGACCTGGACGTCTTCCCATTTCAGGACTTCGGGGCCGCCTTGTTGTTGGATTCGAATCGCTTTGGGCATTGCTTCTCCTTGAGTCTATGATGTGTGCCAGGGTCTCCTCGCGCCTTCCGGGCGGGGACTATTTTTTCGACGAATCTTCGGCGCCGGCCGGCGCCGAAGTACCCGGAGATACGCTTCCCGCAGCGTTCTGCATCGCGGTAAGACCGGCTTTCTGCATTTCCAGGCCCTGAATGGTCATGCGCAGTACGTTGAGGTTCATGTTGAACCAGTTCTCCACCGATTTCAGCTCCGCGATGCGCCTGTCGAGCTCGTCCCGGACGAGCGTCGGGGCCATCACGCCCGCCAGGGGCACGCCCATTGGACCCCAGAGGCTCTTCAGGAATTCGAACGGATCGGGAGGCTGGTCCATGAAGCGGGGCCTGAGGTGAGAGCGGCCTCCAGTTTATTGTCGGGGACTCAAAAACTCCAGCACCTCGGCGCGGTGCGCCATGGTGTCCTGATAACCCAGATCAATCAGCGCCCGGCAGTACCCGCTTTCGAAGAGCAGATAGCTCGCGAGGTTCGAGCCGTTGCGGTTCATCGCGCCGATGCCGCGCAGGAGGAAGCGCACCGTCCACGGCAGCTCCTGCACGTGGCGGACCACCATGCGCTCGATCGGCTGGCTCGGCGAGATCACCAGCACCTTGATCTGCCGCAGCGGCAGCCCCGCTTCCCGAAGCTTCTCCGGAGCGATGAGGCTGATGGTGCGATTGATTCTCTGCACGAGCTCGATATCGACGTTGAGGCTGTCCAGAAAAATACTGTTCAGAGCGTGCCCGGCGATCTGCGCCACCGAAGGATACAGATTGCCACGCACTCGCGGCGCCTCGACATGCCCTGTCTGCCGGGCGGTGCTCACCACCAGCACCCGGTCTGCGCCCAGGTGCAGCGCGGGGCTGATCGGCGCGATCTGGCGCATCGACCCGTCGCCGAAATATTCCCGGTTGATTTTCACCGCGGGAAATATGAAGGGCATCGCCGACGAAGCCATCAGATGCTCGACCCGGATCGGCATCGCGGCACCGACGCGCTGGGTGCGCTCCCACGCTTCGGTGTCGGGCCCTCCCTGGTAGAAGGAGACGCTCTGTCCTGAGGAGTACCCGGAGCAGGTGATCGACACCGCGTACAGACAGCCCTTGTCGATGTTCTCCTGGATGCGACCGAAGTCGAGGCTGCGCGACAGCATATCGGCGAGAGGGCTGTTGTCGAGCAGAGAGACCGGGCTGGTGCGCGACATCAGTGCAATCGCGGCGAGGCAGCGCAAACCCACTCGGGCGATCCCGACCGGGTCGGAACGATAAACGTGATGAACGTGAAAGCTCTCCCAAACCTCCAGGAGCCGCCCGACCGCAGCGTCGAAATTGTCGGCGAACACCGCGAGCGTCGCGGCGTTGACCGCGCCTGCCGAGGTGCCGCACACGATGGGAAACGGATTCTTCTCGGGCAGCGGCAGCAGCTCCCTTACCGCTTTCAGAACGCCGACCTGATAGGCCGCCCGGGCTCCGCCTCCGGTCAGAACGAGGCCTGCCTTGGACTTGATGGATTCGGGGTTCAACGCCACGAGCGGAGTGATTCGGAAGTCGGGAGCGACCGGGTGGAGTTTTTCAGCCTCGGCGTGTCCGGGACCGCTGTTCGTCGTCCAAGGCGTTGGCGTCCACCACCGTCAGCGCGGTCATGTTGACGATGCGCCTGACTGTCGCCGAAGAGGTGAGGATGTGCACGGGCCGCGCTGCGCCGAGCAGGATCGGTCCGATCGTAATGCCGTCGCCCGCGGCGGTCTTTAGCAGATTGAAAGCGATATTGGCAGCGTCCAGCGTCGGCATGATCAGGAGATTCGCCTCCTCTTTCAGGCGCGAGCGCGGGAAATTCGCAAGCCGCAGCCCGGCATCGAGGGCGGAGTCGCCGTGCATCTCGCCTTCGATTTCGAGCTCCGGAGCGAGCGCACGGATCAGCTCCAGCGCCGCGCGCATCTTCTGCGCGGAAGGCGCATCGCTCGTGCCGAAACTCGAGTGCGAGAGCAGGGCCGCCCTCGGGACCACGCCGAAGCGGCGGATCACCTCTGCCGCGAGCGCGGTCATCTCCGCGAGCTGCTCGGCGGTAGGATCGGGATTGACGTAGGTGTCGCAGATGAAAACCGTGCGCTTGGGCAGCATGAGCGCATTCATCGCATAGAAATGCCTCGCGCCAGGCCGCAAACCGATGACCTGATCGATGTACCGCAGGTGCAATCCATACGTCCCGAAGGTGCCGCAGATCATTCCCTCGGCTTCGCCGCGGTGGATCATCATCGCGCCGATCAGCGCATGACGGCGGCGCATTTCCATCTGCGCGAATTGCAGCGAGACCCCGCGTCTCTCGGTGAGACGATGGTACTCCGTCCAATAATCGCGATAGCGAGGGTCGGATTCGGGATTCACGAGCTCGAAATCCGCCCCCGGTCGGATGCGCAATCCGTGGCGTTCGATGCGCCTCTCGACCACGGAGGGCCGTCCCACCAGGATCAACCTGGCGAGGCCCTCGTCCACCACCACCTGCGCCGCACGCAACATGCGCTCGTCCTCGCCCTCGGCAAACACGATCCGACGCCGCGGACCTTCCTTCGCCGCGTTGAAGATCGGCTTCATGATGAGCCCGGAGTGATAGACGAATTGAAGGAGCTGGTTGTTGTAGGCGTCAAAATCGGCGATCGGACGCGTGGCTACGCCGGAGTCCATGGCGGCCCTCGCCACCGCGGGCGCGATTCTTACGATGAGGCGCGGGTCGAAGGGCCTGGGAATCAGGTACTCGGGTCCGAACTTCAGGGCGTGCTCGCCGTAAGCGGCAGCGACGACCTCCGATTGCTCCGCTATCGCGAGATCGGCGATAGCGCGGACCGCGGCGAGCTTCATGGGCTCGTTGATCGCGGTCGCTCCGACGTCGAGCGCACCGCGAAAGATAAACGGAAAGCACAGGACGTTGTTCACTTGATTCGGGAAATCCGACCGTCCCGTCGCCATGACCGCGTCGGGGCGCACGTTCTTCGCGACATCGGGGAGAATCTCAGGCTCGGGGTTGGCGAGCGCGAGGATCAGCGGCTTGTCGGCCATTTGCGCCACCATCTCCGCCTTGAGAACGCCGCCGGCCGAAAGGCCGAGAAAAACGTCCGCGCCCGGCATGATCTCCGCGAGCGTACGCGCTGATGTCTTGCGCGCGTAGCGCGCCTTGTTCGGGTCCATCTCCTCTTTTCGGCCCTGGTATACGACGCCTTTGATGTCGGACACCCAGATGTTGTCCGCGTTCAACCCCAGGTTCACGAGCAGGTCGAGACATGCAAGCGCGGCGGCGCCCGCGCCCGAGCAGACGAGCTTCGCCTTCTCCATGTCCTTTCCCACGACGCGCAGGCCGTTCAGCACCGCAGCGCCGACGATGATGGCGGTGCCGTGCTGGTCGTCGTGGAACACGGGGATTTTCAGGCGCTCGCGCAGCTTCCTCTCGATAAGGAAGCACTCGGGAGCCTTGATGTCCTCGAGGTTGATTCCGCCAAAGGTGGGCTCGAGCGCTGCGATGATCTCGACCAGCTTGTCCGGATCAAGCTCATTCACTTCGATGTCGAAGCAATCGATCCCGGCAAATTTCTTGAAGAGCACCGACTTGCCTTCCATCACCGGCTTGGAGGCGAGCGGCCCGATGGCCCCCAACCCCAGCACGGCGGTCCCATTGGTCACAACGCCTATAAGGTTCCCGCGCGCAGTCAGCTTGCGCGCCTCGGCGGGGTCGCGCACGATCTCATCGCAGGCGGCCGCTACCCCGGGGGTGTACGCAAGCGCGAGATCGCGCTGGTTCAGCAAACCCTTGGTGGGAGTGACCGAGATCTTTCCCGGCGGTTGCCGGAGG
>Ga0209238_1000166_pt1 | contig 20954 bp, 19 predicted proteins | sample GraSoi013_1_20cm_FD_185823 | JGI IMG/M metagenome (GOLD analysis project Ga0209238, IMG submission 185823) | Grasslands soil microbial communities from the Angelo Coastal Reserve, California, USA - Sample 10_02_2013_1_20cm (SPAdes) (version 2) | ecosystem: Environmental > Terrestrial > Soil >...
GGCGCTCGTGAAGCTCGACCAGTACGACGCGCGGCGCCCGTTCGGTCCCTGGCTGCTCCGGATCGTGGCCAACGCCGCCACGGACCGGCGGCGGCGCCGCTCGGTCCGCCGCGTGGAGCCGCTCGACGCCGGGCTCACGGCCGGCGGCCCGCGGCCCGACGCGACAGCCGAGCGCCGGGCCTTGAACGGGCGGCTGCGAGAGGCGCTCGCCGAGCTGCCCGAGCGCCGCCGCATGGCCGTGGTGCTGTTCGACGTGGAGGGCTACTCGCACGCCGAGATCGCGGCGGTGCTCGGCATCCCGGAGGGGACCGTGCGATCGGAAGTGTTTCACGGGCGGCGCCGGCTGCGCGCGCTGCTCGCGGACTGGAAGGAGGAGGCATGAAGGAGCCGCTGCCGTTCGACCACCGGCCCGACGCGCTGCTGGGAGATGCGTTGCGACGGGCGCTGGACCCGGGTGATGCGGCCCCGTTCGTGGCCCGCGTGCTGGCGCGCGCCGGCGAGCCGCTGGTCGCGTCGTGGGATGCGGTGCTGGCGCGCTGGGCGCGCGCCGGCGTCGCCGCCGCCGTCCTCGTGGCGCTCGCCGCCGGCTACCTGGTGGGCCGCGCCACCGCGGCGTCCGCCCCCCGGCCATCGGTGTACGACGCGTTGATGGCGCCTCCGGCGTACCCCGGAGAGGTCGAGATCGTGCTCGCCTCCGTCATCGGTAACTAGAGGAAAGGCCGCCATGTTGAACCGTTCCACCACATGGGCTGTGGCGCTGCTCGCCGCGACATTCGGGGCCGGCGTCGCCGTCGGCGTCGGCGGCCGGGCGATGTGGGTGCGCTACGCTTCCGCCGCCGCGCCCGAGCGGGCCCACGGCGTCGAGCGCCTGATGGGTGAGCTGGACCGCGACCTGCGTCTCACGCCCGTGCAGCGCGACTCGGTGCACGCCATCCTGCAGCACCACTACACGCGCATGAGCGAGGCGTGGGAAACGGTGCGCCCCCGGTTCGACACGCTGCGGGCCGCCATGGATTCCGAGGTGGCGCGCCAGCTCACCCCTGAGCAGCTGGCGACTTACCGCGACCTTATTGCCCGGCATCGGCATCAAAGGGAGCGGGCCAGGAGCGATTCGGGCGGACAGAAGAAATGACGGGCGCGCGTCGGGGAATCGTTGCGGCAATCGTCTCGGCACTCGTCGCCACGGGGCTCACGGGACAGCAGGCGCCCGTGGCGCCGCAAGCGCCGCTCCAGATCACGCTCCAGGAAGCGGTGCGGCGGGCGCTCGAGGTGCAACCCGCGATGGTGCAGGCGCGCGGCGAACAGCGCAACGCCGGCGCGAACGGGCGCAGCGCCTGGGGAGCGTTCCTGCCCACGGTGACCACCAGCGCGTCGGCGTCGCGCAGCAACACTTCGAGCTTCCGTTCAGGCACCACCGACACCCTGCCGCCCCTCTACTCGTACTCGGGCGGCTTCTCGGCGAGTCTCGTCTTGTTCGACGGGTTCAGTCGATTCGCCAACCTGCGCGCTACGTCGGCCACGCAGGATGCTGCGGCCGCCGGCTTTGTGAACCAGCGCTACCAGGTGACCGCGGCGACTGCTCTGGTCTTCTTTACCGCCCTTGCAAATGAGGAGTTGGTCCGCGTCGCCCAAGCTCAAGTAGAGCGCGCCAAGGCGGAGCTGCAGACCGCCGTGAACAAGTTCCAGGCCGGCGCCGCCACGCGCTCCGATACGCTCACGGCCACCGTCGACCTCGGCAACGCACTGCTCGCGCTGCTCCAGGGACAAGCCAATCTCGCCACCGCTCAGGCCAATCTCGGGCGTCAGGTCGGCGTCGACCAGCTCGTCCGCGCCGTGCCGGACTCGGCTTTTCCCCCGCTCCCAGACACCACTCAGTTGCGGACCTCGGCGCTCCAGACCGCGCCGCTCATCAGGCAGGCCGAGGCGCAGGCGAGCGCCACCGGCGCCCAGGTATGGAGCGCCCGCTCGCAATACTGGCCGACCGTGACCGTCTCCTACAACAACGGCCGTTCCGGCGTCGGCTCCCCGACGCTGCCCTTGTTCAGCAACTACCCCGAGACGTTCACGTGGCGGTTCGGTCTGTCGTGGACGCTGTTCAACGGCTTCGGGCGCGAGCAGGCCCAGGTCTCTGCGAGTGTCGCGCATGACGTCGCGGTGGCCCAGGCGGCGGACGCGCGCCGGCAAGTGAACGCCCAGTACACTCAGCAGCTCGCCGCCCTGTTCACGGCCTGGGCCCAAATCGCGATCGCCGGCGCGGATGTCGCCGCCGGGACCGAGGCGGTCCGTGTCCAGCAGCAGCGCTACCAGCTCGGCGCGGGCACGCTGCTCGATCTCCTCACCGCCCAGGCCAACCTCACCCAGGCCGCGGTGAGCCAGGTGCAGGCCCGCTACACCTATCTCATCGCCCGCGCCCAGCTCGAGGCGATCGTGGGGCACCCCCTGTGACCAGCGTCGAGCCGACCACGTTCCGCACCGGCGACACGCCGACGCCCGACATCGTGATCCTGACGCACAAGCTGACGCGGGATTACGACATGGGAGGCGAAGTCGTGCACGCGCTGCGCGGCGCCGAGATCCGGATCCGCAAGAACGAATTCGTGGCCATCATGGGACCGTCGGGCTCGGGCAAGTCCACGCTCATGAATCTGATCGGTTGCCTCGACACGCCCACGGCAGGCGAGTATTGGCTCAACGGCCAGAAGGTGAGCGACTTGTCGGACGATCAGTTGGCCCGGATTCGCAACAAGGAGATCGGCTTCGTCTTCCAGACGTTCAACCTGCTGCCCCGGGCGAGCGCGCTGCACAACGTGGAGCTGCCCCTGATCTACGCCGGGATGCCTGCGCGCGAGCGGCGCGAAAAGGCCGCGCAGGCCCTCCACCACGTAGGGCTCGGCGACCGCATGGAGCACCGGCCCAACGAGCTGTCGGGCGGCCAGCGCCAGCGGGTCGCCATCGCGCGCGCCCTCGTGAACGACCCGTCGATCCTGCTCGCCGACGAGCCCACGGGCAACCTCGACTCGGCCACGGGCGAGGAGATCATGAAGCTGTTCGAGCAGCTGCACGACGCCGGCCAGACCATCGTCCTGGTCACTCACGAGTCCGACATCGCCGCCCACGCGCTGCGCCAGATCCACCTGCGCGACGGCCTCGTCGCGCGCGACGAGAAAATGGAGCGGCGCAGATGACTCGTCCCCTCGCCGCCGCGACGCTGGCGCTGCTCGCCGTCGCCTGCGAGAAGGCACAGACCGCGCCCCTCTACGAAAAAGTCCCCGTCGAGCGCCGCGACGTCGTCGTCACGGTGACTAGCGAGGGCGTGATCCGGCCGGTGTTGCTGTTCAGCGTGAAGTCGAAAGCCTGGGGCGAGATCGTCAGCCAGCCGGTGGCGACCGGGGACGAGGTGCAAAAGGGACAGCTCCTCACCACCATCGACCCGCGCCTGCCGCAGAACAACCTGATCCAGGCGCAAGCGGGCGTCGAGAAGGCCCGGGCGCAGGTGGCGAACGCCACGGCCCAGCTGACGCGCAGCGAGACCCTGTTCAGGAGCGGGTCGCTCGCCGAGACCGACTACGAACGGGCCAAGCTGGCCTTTGCCACGGCCCAGGCGGCCGCCGTCGACGCCGCGGCGAACCTGCAGACCGCCAAGGACGCCGTGGAAGACACGCACGTCCGGGCGCCGATCACCGGCACCGTGCTCGAGCTCGATGCCGTGCGCGGCACGGTGATCTCGAGCCCGACGCTGGGCGGCGGCACCGTCATTCTCAAGATGGCGAGCCTCGACGGCGTGCAGGACTCCACGCTCGTCGCCGAGACGGATGTCGCCCGGGTGCAGCCGGGGATGCCGGCCACGCTCACGGTCGACGCGTATCCTAACCGCCCGTTTCAGGGCACCGTCGCGAAGATCCTGCCGCAGGGACAGGTGGTGCAGAACGTCACCATGTTCCCCGTGCTCGTCGCCGTCCCTAATCCCGGCCACCTGCTCAAGCCGGGCATGAACACCGAGGTGCGCATCCCCACGGGGCGGCGCCAGGGCGTGCTGGCCGTGCCCAATGCCGCGCTGCGGACGTCGCGTGACATCGGCTCCGCGGCGAGCCTGCTCGGGCTCGACTCGCTCACGGTCGCGCAGGAGATCGCCGCCGCCCAGGTGTCAGATACATCCAGGCGCGCCGCGCACGACACGGGCGCCGCGGGCGGGGCCGGCGCGGGACAGACCGTCACGCTGCCAAACGGGCGGACCGTGACGCTCCCCCCGGGCGTGACGCCCGAGCAGCTGCAGGCGGTCCTCAAGCGGATGCGCAGCGGTGTCGAGCCTACGCCGGCCGACCGGGGACTGCTCGGCAACGTGTTCGGCCGGGCGCCGAGACCCAAGGGCCGACAGCAGCGGCAGGGCCGGAACAACCAGAACTACGTCGTGTTCGCGCTGCGCGACGGAAAACTCTTGGTCGCGCCGGTCCAGACCGGGCTCACCGACCAGGACTACATCGAGGTGACGAGCGGACTGACGGACCGCGACACCGTGCTGGTACTGCCGAGCGCCTCGCTCGTGCAGGCACAGCAGCAGTTCAAGCAGCGGTTCCAGAACGTGACCGGCGGAGGGCTGCCCGGGCTGCGGCAGCAGGGCGGCGGGTCGCGGTGAGCCGCGCGATGCACCTCGTCCGCGTGGCGCTGGTGGCGTGCGCCGGATTCGGCATCACCTGCCGCAGGGCGGAGCCCGCCCCGCCCTACCAGAAGATTCCCGTCGAGCACCGCGATATCGTCGTCACGGCGACAGCCTCGGGCGTGATCCAGCCGATCCTCACGCTGAGCGTCAAGTCCAAGGCGTCCGGCGAGATCCTCGAGGAGCCGGTGCAGACCGGCGACGAGGTGAAACAGGGACAACTGCTGGCGAGGATCGACCCGCGCATCCCGCAGAGCAACCTGACGCAGGCGGAGGCGAACCTCGCGGTGGCGCAGGCACAGTTCGAGACCGCGGCGTCGCAGCTCAAACGGAGCCAGGCCCTGTTCCAGAGCCAGTCGATCACGCAGGCGGGGCTCGACTCCGCGCAGCTCGCGGCGGCCACGGCACGCGCCGCGGTCGCGACGGCGCAGGCGAACCTCCAGACCGCCAAGGACGCGATGCAGGACACGCACGTCCGTGCCCCGATCAACGGCACCGTACTCGAGCTGGACGCCGTGCTCGGCACGGTGATCTCGAGCCCGACCAACGACGTGGGGGGCGGCACCGTCATCCTCAAGATGGCGAACCTCGACACGGTGCAGGTCTCGGCGCTGGTGGATGAGACCGACGTCGGCAAAGTGGCGTCGCGGATGCCCGTCACGATCAGCGTGGATGCCTTCGCCCACCGCACGTTCGACGGCACCGTTCTGAAGATCGAGCCGCAGGCGCAAGTGAGCCAGAACGTCACGATGTTCCCGGTCGAAGTGAACATTCCCAACCCGGAGCATCTCCTGAAGCCCGGTATGAACACCGAGGTCGAGATTCACATCGGGCAGCGCCAGGGCGTGCTCGCCGTGCCGAACGCGGCGCTGCGCACGCCCAAGGATGTCGCATCGGCAGCGAGCGTGCTCGGCCTCGACTCGCAGGCGGTCGAGCGGCAGCTCGGGACGCCGGCGCCGGCGGATACGCCGCACGCGAGCGCCGATACGCTCCGGGACGGCGGCAAGCTGCACGCCGCCGAAGTCCGGCGGCGCGGGGGGCGCGCCGGGCACGGGGTTCCCCCCCCGCAGCCGGCCGCGACGGGCGGTCCCAGCTACGTCGTGTTCGCGCTGCGCGGCGGCAAGATCGTGCCCGTGTCCATCGCCACCGGGCTCACCGATCAGGATTACATCGAGGTGACGGCCGGCCTGGCGGAGAAGGACACCGTGGTCGTGCTCACGAACGTGGCGCCGAGGTAACGATGCTGCTGGGTGAGATCGTCAAGGTCGCCCTCGAGGCGCTGCGGGCGAACAAGCTTCGCTCCTTGCTCACCATGCTCGGCATCATCATCGGCGTGGGCGCGGTGATCACCATGATCGCGCTGGGCTCGGGGGCGCAGAAGTCGGTGCAAGACCGCATTCAGGCGCTCGGACCCACGCTGTTGAGCGTGTACCCGGGCCAGAGCTTCATGCGCGGCGTCGCCAGCGGCAACCGCGTGAGCCTGACGATGGACGACGACACCGCGCTCGCGAACGGCGCCCGCTACGTGAGCGCGGTGGTGCCCGAGCTGAGCAACAACCTGCAAGTGCAAAAGGGCGACCAGAACATCAACGTGAACGTCGTGGGCACGACGCCCAGCTACGTCGCCGTCCACAACTACACGATCACGGCCGGCCGCATGTTCACCGCGGGAGACGATGCCGCGCGACGGCGCGTGGCCGTCATCGGCGCGGCGATCCCCACCCTGCTCAGCTCCAACCGCGACGCGATGATCGGGCAGCAGGTCCTGATCCGCGGCATCACCTTCGAGATCATCGGCGCGCTGTCCGAGAAGGGCTCGCAGGGGTCGTTCTTCAACCCCGACGAGCAGATCCTCATTCCCCTCCAGACGGCGCGCTACCGCGTCATCGGCACCGACCGGCTCAGGTCGATCACCGTCGAAGCGAACGATCTCGAGTCGATGAACCTCGCCATGATCGAGATCGAGCGCGTGATCCGGCGCCAGCACAAGATCCGGCCCGGCCAGGACAACGACTTCCAGATCCGCAACCAGACCGACATCCTCGCGACGCTGCAGCAGACCACCGACACGTTCAAGTACCTCCTCGCGGGGATCGCGGCGGTGAGCCTGCTGGTCGGGGGCATCGGGATCATGAACATCATGCTCGTGTCCGTCACCGAGCGCACTCGCGAGATCGGCATCCGCAAAGCGCTCGGCGCCACGCGGTTCAACATCCTGTTCCAGTTCCTGGTCGAAGCGCTGGTCCTGTGCCTGCTGGGCGGCATGATCGGCGTGGTGCTCGGCTCGGCCGGCGCCATCGTGCTGTCCCAGATCGCGCACTGGAATACGCTGATCTCCCCGCTCGCCATCCTCCTCGCCTTCGTGTTCAGTGCGGCCGTGGGACTGTTTTTCGGCATCTGGCCGGCGCGCCGCGCGGCGAGCCTCGATCCGATCGTGGCGCTGAGATACGAATAGAAGGCGGAAGTCGGAACGCGGAACGCGGAACAGCACGACCCCCTGACGATTCGTAAGTCCAGGGCCCCGACGTCGGCTTGCCTGTTCCGCGTTCCGCATTCCGCGTTCCGACTTGTATCTTTGCCGTCATGCTCGCCCTGCTCTTCGTCCTCCAGAGCGTCGCCCCCGACTCCGGCCCCACCTACAGCGGCCTCGCGAAGCAGCTCGACGCACGCATCCCACGCTTCGAGGTCGAGGCGAAAATCAACGGCGTGCTGGACGAGCCGGTGTGGCGCCGGGCCGCCCGACTGACGGGATTCTCGCAGTATCGACCGGTAGACGGGCGCCCCGCCGAGGATTCGACCGAGGTGCTCGTCTGGTATGCGCCCGACGCCATCTACTTCGGCATCCGCGCGTTCGAGCCGCACGGCAACGCGGTGCGCGCCACCCTGGCCGACCGCGACAACATCGACGCGGACGACCACGTGGCGATCCTGCTCGACACCTACCTCGACCACCGCCGCGCCACGATGTTCGCCGTGAATCCGCTGGGCGTGCAGGAGGATGGCGTCTGGAGCGACGGCGTCGCCGCCGGCGCCGCCGGGGGGCCGAGCGCAGGCGGCAGGTTCGATGCGACGATCGACTTGAACCCCGACTACGTGTACGAATCGCGCGGCCGGGTGACCGAGCGGGGCTACGAGGTGGAAGTGCGGATTCCCTTCAAGAGTCTGCGCTATCAGAGCGCCGACCCTCAGGATTGGGGCATCCAGCTCTTGCGGTCGGTGCAGCACTCGGGTTACGAGGAGACTTGGACCCCCGCGGTCCGCGCCAACGCGAGCTTTCTCATTCAGTCGGGCCGCTTGGTCGGCCTCAGCGCGCTGCGGCGCGGCCTGGTGCTCGACCTCACGCCCGAGTTCACCACCAAGGTGGACGGCGCCCCGACCACGCCGGGCTACGACTATCGCGGCACGCCCGAAGTCGCGGGCAACCTCCGCTGGGGCGTCACGCAGAATCTCGGCCTCACGGCGACGGCCAACCCGGACTTCTCGCAGGTCGAGGCCGACGTCGGCCAGGTGACGCTCAACCAGCGGTTCGCCTTGTTCTACCCGGAGAAGCGGCCGTTCTTCCTCGAGGGACTCGAGCAGTTCGATACGCCCAACAGCCTCATCTATACGCGCCGCATCGCGCGGCCGGTGTTCGGCGCGAAGCTCGCCGGCAAGGTGGGCGGCACCGGGATCGCCTACCTCGGCGCCGTCGACAACAGCGACCAGTCGGCGGCGGGCGCGCACCCCATCTACAACATGCTGCGCCTGCGGCGCGACCTGGGGCCGACGTCGACGCTCGGCGTCGCCTACACCGATCGGATCGACGGTGACGACTACAACCGCGTGCTGGGCGTCGACGCGCACGTCGTGTGGCGCAAAATCTGGTTCTCGGAAGTGCAGATCGCGGGGGCATGGACCCGGGGACCGGGCGGCGGCCGCGCGGGCAAGCTGTGGACCGTCACCTTCGGCGATCGCACCGGTCGCGCGTACGGCAACCACTTCGAGCTGCTCGGCATCCAGAAGAGCTTCCAGGACACGAGCGGGTTCGTGAATCGCACGGACTTCGTCGCCGGCCGGACCTACAACCGGTTCAGCTGGTACGGCCGCCCGGGTGCATTGGTCGAGCAGTTGACGACGATCGTCCACTTCGCACCGATCTGGCGGTACCGTGACTTCGGCCGGTTGAACGGGACCATCGAAGACACCCTCGAGAACTTTTGGGTGGCGAACCTGCGGGGCGGCTGGCAGGCCCAGGTGACGCTCAGCCTCGACCATTTCGGCTTCGAGGCCGGCGACTACACGGGCTACACGGTCGGCGCCGCGCCCTTCGCCGTGCCTCACGACCTGTATCACCTCCCCGGCGCGGCCTTGATTGTGAGCACACCGAACCGGGCCGTGTCGGGCAGCGTCGTGCTGGGCTACTCGGCCGCGGCCATCTTCCTCGAGGCATCCGAGGGCCGGCAGGTCGCCGTGACCGCCGTCGCCGCCCTGCGCCCCACGCCCGCCTTGCGCCTCGAGGCGCGGTGGGTGCACCAGCGCCTCACGCGCGCGCGCGACGGCAGCCGTTTCTCGACGGCGAACATTCCCCGGCTCAAGCTCGAGTACCAGCTGACACGCGCCATCTTCGTGCGCTACATCGGGCAGTACTTCGCGGAGGACCAGGCCGCGCTGCTCGACCCGCACACCGCGCAGCCGCTGCTCGTGAACGGCACCGCGGCGCCACCGGTTGCCACGAACGATTTCCGCAACGACGTCCTGTTTTCCTACAAGCCGACGCCGGGGACCGTGGTATTCCTGGGCTACGGGTCGTCACTCACCGAGGCGGACGCGTTCCAGTTCCGCAATCTGCGTCGCACGGCCGACGGCGTCTTCCTCAAGCTGAGCTATCTGTTTCGGATGTAGATTCCCGCCATGCCCGACGCGGCCGACCTCGCCCAGCAGCTCGCCGCCGAAGACCGCGCCAAGCAGCGGCAGTACGTGCTGTCGAGCACCCGGGGGCGCTGGAGGGTGCTCGGTCTCGGCGCGGTGCTGCTCGCCGCCGTCCGCGTCGCCGGCCTCGTCCCCATCGCATGGTCGTTCGTCCTCGGGTTCACCGTCCTGTTCGCCGCGGTCAACTACGCCATGGCCCGCGTCGCGCGGCGCGGCGAGCTCCCCGCCTGGTACGCGTACGCCACCATCGGGGTTGGCGCGGCGATGATTTCCGCGATCCTGTACGCCCTCGGGCCGACGGGGCATCTCCTGTACGTCGCGTACCTGATCGCCCCGCTCCAGGCGGCGCTCTACCTGGGCCGCAACGAGGCCTGGCAGACCCTGGTGCTCAACCTCGCGGGCTTCGCGGTCGTCACCGCCGTGCGCACGAGCCAAGGCGCGCCCGGCTGGTCGTGGAGCGCGTCGCTGCAGGAGACGCTCGTTCTCGTCGTCGCGAGCGCGGCGCTCGTGCCGATGCTCACGCAGATCGTCGCCCGGCTGCGCGCCACTCGCGCCACGCTCGCCCAGCTCGAGGCCGGCGACCTGACCGTCCGGGTGCCGGACGACGATGTCGACGAGCTCGGCTACCTGGGCGTGAGCGTGAACCGGACCACCGACGGGATCGCCGCCATCGTGCGGCAGGTGCAGCGCCAGGGCCAGGATCTCGCCGCCATCGCGCAGCAGCTGTCGGCGTCGGCCCGCCGGCTGCAGACCGCGTCGCAAGAGATCTCCGCCACCACGCAGAGCCTCACGCGCGGCGCCGAGCGGCAGCGCGAGCTGATCGGGCACGGGCGGGCCGACTCGGAGGCGGCCGCCGTCGTGGCCTCGCAACTGCACGCCCGCGCCCAGGACGCGGAGCGTCAGATCGCCGGTGCGGCGCAGCAGGCGCGACGCCACGGCCAGGAGATCGCCCGGGCGAGCGAGCTGCTCGTCACGCTGGTGGCTCACCTCGACCAGGTGTCGCGGGCCGCCGCCACGCTCGAGCTGGGCTCGCGCGAGATCGGCAAGCTGGTCGACGCGATTACACGGATCGCGAGCCAAACGGATCTGCTCGCCCTGAACGCCGCCATCGAGGCGGCCCGGGCCGGCCAGCATGGGTTGGGTTTCCGCGTCGTGGCCGATGAAGTGCGCAAGCTCGCCGAGCAGAGCGCCCGCTCGGCGGACGAGGTCCGCTCGCGCGTCCGCCAGACGCAGGACCAGATCACCCAGCTGCTCGGTGCCATGGAGGAAGGCCGCCGTACCGCGCAGGGCGTGGAGGCGGTGTCCGCCGCGGGCCGCCAGGCGCTGGACGCCATCTTCGGAGACCTGAACGCGACGGTCCAGTTCGCCACCGCCCTGGCGGGAGAGACGCAAGGCCAAACCGGTCGGATCCGTGAGGTGGTCCGACGCATGGAAGAAGTGGCGGGGATCGCCGAGACGGCGGCGCAGGGGGCGGAGCAGACGTCGGCGGCGACCGAACAGCAGATCGCATCGCTCGGTGAGCTCACCACGACGTCCCAGCAACTCTCCGTCGCGGCTGCGAAGCTGACCGAGACGATTCGGCGGTTCAACGTGAACGGGGCGAGCCTACCAGCCTCGCAATAGCGGCGCGTCCCCGAAATCCCACAACACGAAGGCGATCAGCCGCGGATGTCGCGGCTCCGGGCCCAGCGCCGGGAGCTCCCCGCCGAGCGAGCCCGCCACGTGTCCCAGCCGCGAGAGCTGGATCCACAGCTGCGGGTAGAACGAGAGGGTGCGCTCGCCCGCCGCGGGCACGGTCCAGCCGGCTTCGAGCATCGGCACGAAGCGCCCCAGCTCGTGGCCGACGCCCAGGCGATAAGACATCCCGCTGAACCCGCCGCCCTCTTCCAACGTGCCGACGACCTCACCCTGCACGACCAGCGCGCGTCCGGGGTTGGCGCCGAGCGCGAGGAACGGCTCCACCTCCCACACGTCCTGGCGACCGAGGGGCGGTGTGGCCTCGAGCCCGAGGCTCACGAGCGCGCGTCGCTCGAGACTGTGCCACACGTTGTACTTGAGTGCGCCGGTCACGCCGTCGAACGCTCGCGGCTGCCCGTCGAGCGCCGTGCGCGCGCTGGCCTCGAGCTGGAAGCGCTTGCCCAAGCGGTGCTCGTAGATGTACTCCTGGCCGCGGGCCTGATCGGCCACGACGACCTCGTCTTCCGGGTAGGCCTTTTCCACGAGGAACGCGCGCGGGAAGTTCAGCTCGCCCGGCGGCCAGCCCAGCTCGCCGCACAACGAGCGCGCGTAGCGGACCACAGCGCGGATCTGCGCCGGCGTACCCGCCTCCCCGAACGCCGGCATGTCGAGCGACAGCCCGAATGCCGCGCCGCCCTGGGCGACGATGTTCACCCAGCGATCTTCGGTCTCGGCCGTCGAGCCCTTGCACTCGCGCAGGTCCGCGGGCGGAACCTCGAGCCGGGTCGTCGCCGCGGGCGTGCCGCGGCCGTCGGCGCCGTGGCACGACTTGCACCACGCCGCGAACAGGGCGGCGCCCGAGTCCGGGGGAGCCTGCACCGCGACCGTGAGGGCGAGCACCACGCCGCCGAGCATCACGACAACTTCGCGAGGCGGTGCAGCTCGGCCGCCGCCCGATCGGCCTCGCGCACGATGTGGTCCACCGGCGCCGTGAGGAGCTCGTGTCCGAGGACGACGGGGCGGCCGTCGACGAATACGTCGCGCACGTCGCTCGAGCGCGCCGAGTACACGATGAGCGAGACCGGGTCGCCCAGCAGCGGGTGGAGGTGCGGCTCGGACAGGTCGAGCACCACGAGATCGGCCCGCTTGCCGGGAGCGATAGAGCCGATTTCGTCCTCGAGCCCGAGGGCGCGGGCGCCGCCGAGCGTCGCCAGCTCCAGTACCTGCGCCGCGGGAAGCGCGTCGGCGCCCAGGCGGGGCTTTTGGATCAGGGCGGCAAGCCGCATTTCGGCGAACGCGTCGAGCCCGTTGTTGCAGGGCGCGCCATCCGCGCCGATGGCCACGCGACACCCCGCGGCGAGCAGCTCCGGCACCTTCGCCACGCCGCTCGCGAGCTTCAGGTTCGAGGAGGGACAGTGCACCACCGTAGTGCCTTGACGCGCCAGCCGCTTCATCTCGTGCGTGTCCACCCAGACACAGTGCGCGAGCACCGCCCGGGGGCCCGCGATGCCGACCGAGTCCAGGTAGGCGATCTCTTCCAGCCCCGTGGTCCGGAGCACCGTCTCGCGCTCCACGATGGTCTCCGCCGCATGGGTGTGCAGCTGGGCGTCGAACCGCTCCGCCAGATCGCTCGCGGCCCGGAGCAAGGGACCCGAACAGCTGGGGACGAACCGCGGGGCAAAGCAGACCCGCAGCCGGCCGTCGGCGGCCCCGTGCCAGCGCCGGGCCAGCGCCTCGGCGTCCGCCAGGGCGTCGTCGGTCGACTCGGCGAGGTCGATAGGCGCGCCCTCGGGATGCGCGTCCATCAGGCACTTTCCGGCCGTCGCGCGGATCCCCATCCGCTCGAGCGCCCGGAACGCCGCCCCCGTGTGGCGCACCGTCTCCATGTCGAGGATCGCCGTGGTCCCGCCCAGCAGCAGCTCCGCCGCGCCCAGCAAGGCGGAGGCGTACACTGTCTCCTCCGTGTGCGCGGCCTCGAGCGGCCAGATGCGGCGCACCAGCCAGTCCTCGAGCCGCAGGTCGTCGGCCAGCCCGCGGAACAGCGTTTGGCAGAGGTGCACGTGGGCCTGGACGAGGCCCGGGATCACGAGGCAGCCTCTGCAGTCACGTACCGAGACGGGCGTGGCGTCTTGGTCCGCCCGTCCGTCCGTCCGCCCGACCGCCTGAATTGTTCCGTCGCGCACCGTCACATCCCCCCGCACCACCCGCCAGATGCCGTCGTGCAGCAGCACGTCGCCGCCGGCGAGCCGCAAGTCGGGCACGTCCCGCGCCGGGGGATTCAGGTGGTGGCCCGCGGCGGTGCGCTGGTCGAGTCGTCGGGCAGGTCGAAGTAGGCGCGCAGCTCGTCCATCAGGTCCCCCTCCTCGTACACGCCCGTCAGGATGCGCTCCGGTCCACCCGGATCGATCAACAGGTAGCCGAAGGGATAGTCGAGGCCCGACAGGAGGATGGCGCGGCGGGTGTTGTTGGGGAGCGCCACGTAGACCGTGTCGGCATTGGTGGCCACGAGCTGGACGCCGCTCGCCGCGAGGGCGGGTGCCACCTGCGTCGTGTAATACTTCAGGTCGTCGAAGGTGTCGGCCTGGTCGTCCCCGCTGAGCGTGTCCGCCGCGCGCAGCCAGAACAGCACGACGCTCGGCGCCGTGATCACCCGCGGCACGACGAGCGAGCTGTCCGTGGAGCCGTGTGGCACGAGCTGGGCGAGATCCACCGAGTCGCTTTGCTGCGCCATTCTGGCGGGCGGCCGCGTCCGGCACGCGACCACGCACAGAAGCGCTATCAGCGCGCCGATTCGCATCCGGGAAATATATTCCGGCGATTGGAACAGCGGAGACAATCATGGCAAGCTGGGCGACGGAGCCGCCAGGGCGGAAGTGGCTGATTTTGACAAGGACGGTGATCTCGATATTCTGATAACCAGCAATTTTGCCGATTCAGCGAGACATCCCGAGCGAGGCATCCTGTTTTTCGAGAATCGAATGGGTATGAGGCCAAATGGAACCATGCACTGAGTGCCGGACACTCTCCCCTTGCACGCGCGAGGTGCTCACGTGAGCGGAGCGCACTACCTCGACGACGTGCGGCGTCAGCTCGTCAAGCTCAAGGCTCAGGCCGAGCGGGCGATGGCGCAGGTGGCCGACGACGCCTTTTTCCGCACGCCGGATCCCGAGTCGAACAGCATCGCGATCATCGTCAAGCACGTCGCCGGCAACATGCGCTCGCGCTGGACGTCGTTCCTCACGACGGACGGCGACAAGCCGGACCGGAACCGCGACGCCGAGTTCCTCGTGGAGCCGACCGACACGCGCCAGCGAATCCTCGAGCGCTGGGAGGCGGGCTGGAGGCTCTTGTTCGACGCGCTCGCGGGGCTCACGCCCGAGCACCTGACGAAAACGGTGCTCGTGCGTGGCGAGGCGCACACGGTGCTCGAGGCTGTCAACCGTCAGCTGACTCATTATGCGGCGCACGTGGGGCAGATCGTGTATCTCGCGAAGCATTGGGCGGGCCCCCGCTGGCAGACCCTCTCCATCCCGCGTGGCAAGTCCAAGGACTTCGACGTCGCCAAGGACGGCACGCCATACCGCGCCGGATGAAAAGGGCATCCATCAGGGTAGCCGTCGTATCCCTCGTCGTCGCATGCCTCGCCTGTTGGCAGCCGTCCCGGCCGTCCTCCGTCGCGGCGAATGGCGGTATCGACTCGTTGAACGCAGCGCTGGTCCGCGCGTACCGGAGTCACGACCCCGTGGCCTACGCCGCGCTGTACACCGACACTGCGGTGTTCGAGTGGCCGGCGTTCAACACCGTCCGGGGCCCGACCGAGCTCGCGGCGATGGCGCGCGCCAACTGGGCCGCCCTGCGCGACATGGACCTCCGCCTGACCGTCTCGACACGACGCGTCGCGCCCGACCACGCGACGGAGTTTGGCGCGTTCCAGCAGTCCTGGCGCGACTCGAGCGGCGTGCGCATGACGGAGTTCGGACGCTACGTCTCGTTCCTGCTCCGGCAGGCGGATGGTAGCTGGCGGATGGACCGCTTCTTCGGCTTCGAGGACTCCACCCGGCGGGCGGCCGCTGTGGCCAGCTCGCAACACCACCCGCCGAGTTGAAGCGCGTTCTCATCGGCTCGGTTGTTGCGGTCGTCCCCACCGACTCCGGTCCTCCGCCATCACCACTCCACCCGAGTCCGCCGGCGCCTGGCTTCGAGAGAGGCCCGTCCTCATTGGCGACCCGAAATGGCTGCGTCGCAATCGCGGCTCGATCCGCGAAGCGGAGTCGGCCCGCCCGGGGTTCGCCAACAAATTGCGCCAGGCAGCCCTCGAGCTCCTCAACTACCCCGACTCGGACCAGGTTCGCAGAAGCATGGCCGTTCTCGCGGTGGTCGGAGTTGCCGACGACGTACCGGCTCTACGACGTGCCGCCGCTGCCGGCGGCGTCCGCGGGGAGGATGGTCGCGCGGCCATCGACGAAATCGAGAGCCGTGCGGCCGCAGGGCAAGATCCCCTTCAAGTGCTTAAAGGCCCGTCTTTGTGGAACCGCATCGCCCGTTCGCTGGTGGGACTGTTCGGAGCGGGCTCAGTCGGTCTCGGCATCGCGGGCCTCGTTATCGTATTGCGCCATACCGGCACTCTTCACATGCGGCCCATGCTCCGCGGGCTGAGCGTGATCGCTTTCGGGTTCTGGCTTATTTGGATCGCGCGCAGAGGCAAGCTGCCACATGAGAACGGCACGAACTAACCTCGCCTGACATCCGGAGGAATGAATGTTACGCCGTCTATGCCTCCCACTTGCCGCCGCTCTAATGGCCGGCGGTGTTTCGCTGCACGCACAGGAAGCCGTCGTGGGCGCGAGCGATCCCGAGGCGCTGTTTCACAGCAGTGATCCCAAGCTCGACGCGAACAAGCAGGCCGCCTACCACATCGTGAGAGACCTGCTCGAGGCGGGGCACTGGGAGCTGGCGGAGAAGTACGTGACCGAGCGCTACATCCAGCACAATCCCAACGCCGCGTCCGGACGCGATGGCGTGGTGAAATACTTCACCGAGGTCCGCAAGGTGAAGCCCGTGCCGATACCGGCGAGGATGAAAACGAAGGTGGTCGCCGTGGTGGCCGAGGGTGATCTCGTGGTAGTTGCATATGTGCGCGAGCTGAAGGACGCCACAACGACCTGGTTCGATATGTGGCGATTCAAGGATGGCAAGGCGGACGAGCATTGGGATCCGGCAACCCGCACAGGCCAATGATGCACCGCTCTTCGTCGTGTTGCGCTAGCCCTGCGCGGCTCGCCGCGGACGCGGGAGGCGGCGCGTTCAGTAGTCGAGGGCACTCCCCCGCATTGTCAGGATCTTTACCGGGCCTTACGATGGCGGCCCGGTTTCGCTGGGACTCCCACCCGCGAGCGACGTAACCAGCTTCATGGAGTAGAACAAAGCGCGGCCACCGAGACTTTCGAGCTCCTGACGCTCTTCCTTGGAGATGAGGTCCATCGCGCATCCTACGTCGAGGTAGAACGAGATCTCGGAAAGGGCGGCGAGAGTCCGATCCGCACACGCCGCGAACATGCGGCGATTCCGGAAACCCGCTCCGCGCGCGATGCGACTCGAGGCGCACAGTGCCGCGGCCCACAGTTGCGCGGCGAGCGTCCCGTCCCGCTCTTCCAGCGTCTCGACCAGGCGATGCACCGCCAACGTGAGCTGATGGCAGGCCTTGAACGCGTCCAAGTCTTCGTAGGCTGACACGGCGCAACGATAATCGGGCGAAGCCGGTGGAACGAACCGGATTCCCGCGCACCGTACCGAAAAATTGCGGACAGGCCGGTTGATACACCGTTGAATGAGGGCCGCCAGATTCCGTTGCCATGCCCGCCGAGCGCGTCTACGTTCCCAGTATGCCACCGGCGCTCATGACGGCCGACGAGCTGCTCCGGACCAGCATTCCTGACAAGCGCGTGGAGCTCGTCCGAGGGGTCCTCGTCGTGCGCGAGCCCGCCGGCTACCGGCACGGGCGCGTGTCCATGAACCTCGCATTCCTCTTGTCGAAGCACGTTGAGGGGACAAAAGCGGGCCAGGTCGTGAGCGGCGACACGGGATTCAAGCTCACGACCGATCCGGACACCGTGCGCGCGCCGGACGTGGCGTTCATCAGCCGTGAGCGACTCCCGGACCCGCAAACCCGTGGCTTCCCCGCGCTCGGACCGGACCTCGTCGTCGAGGTTCTCTCGCCCGACAACCGACCCGGTGAAACGCTCGCCAAGGTCGGCGATTGGCTCGAAGGAGCCGCGCGCCTCGTCTGGGTGATCGACCCTGAGCGGCGCGTCGCCCGCGTGTACCGACAGGATGGGACCGAGACCCACCTGGCGGAGAGCGGCATGCTCGAAGGCGAAGACGTGCTTCCCGGATTCTCCTGCAGCCTCACATCGATCTTGTAGCAGACTCACGCCGACTGCCGCACGCGCACGGTGAGCCGCCCTTCCCCGGCCCGTATCGGCCAGCGGGGCGTGTACGAGTAGCCCTGCACCGTTTCTTCGAAGCCGCGCTCGGAGCGTGACACGGTCGCGACGGGAAACTTCCACACATCGGCCGCCGGCGTGAGATCGAGCTCCACCTCGCGCGACACCGACATCTCGGGACAGAACAGCGCGTCCGGCGGGAACGCCGCAGGATCCCAGCGGTAGCGCACGCTCAGCGCTCCGCCCTGCTCGAGCCTGATGCGCTTCTCCAGCAGTCCACCCGGCGAAGCATCGGGGATCGGCTTGAGGACGACTTCAACCGCGTGTGCCGATTGCTCCAGAGTCACGTGGAACGTGGTGCGTGACCAGCAGGCGACCGACTCGAAGCCTCCACCCGCATAGCCATCGAGCCCCACGTCACTCCCGAGGACGCGATCCACGAGCAGCGCGCGATCGGCCGGATCGATCGGCGGCAGGTGCTGCAGGCGGGCCGTTTGCTCGAGGTCGTGGATACTGGGCGTACCGTCGCTGGCCGTCGCCTCCCCGCCCGCGCGACCGGGTGCCGGCTCGTGGTACGACTCGCGTCGCCGGGTCAGCACGTCCGCATAGTTGCTGCCTCGCTCGAACACCGTGTACTCCTCGATCGCACCGCCGCGCTGCGGGGCGACGAGCGCCGAGAAGGCGGCCGAGTGGATCCACAGCTCCTCGGCGCCGTCGCCGTCGAAATCGAGCTGCTCGACCACGAGCCCTTCGCCCCGGCGCAGCTCGCCCTCGGCGAGCGCCAGCTGCCGCCAGATCGCCGCCCGCAGGTGCGGCAAGTACAACCCACCGAACACCCCGTGCCAGTAGGCATCGTTGCACTGGGCGCGGCCGATGGCGCGGCGAGCGGCCGCCGGGTCGCCGCGCGCGCGGCACAGCCCCGACAGCGCGAGCATTTTCTTGTGCATGCGATTCGCCTCGGGGTACTTCACCAGGAAGTTGCGCCAGTGCGCGCCGCGCACCAGCGCCCCCTCCGGCCCCGCGAGGCGGGCCTCGCCCAGCTCGTGCTCGAGCACGGCCAAGCGGCGCGCGGCCGCGGGCGGCAGCGCCCACGCCTCCATCTCCCGGTAGGAAGCCGTTGGGAGATAAGCGAGGCCCCCGCTCCGCACGGTGTCGAGCGCCGCGCCGGGGGTCGTGAGACGGACTTCGCCCGCGGCGACGAGCGCCCCTACGCCATCGAGGAACTGCGCCAGCCAGCCGCGCGTGTAGACCCAATCCTTGGTGCCCGGCCAGCCACCGAATTTCTCCCCGTCGTCCACGAACACAGCGAGCGGACGACCCGCGGTTCTCAGTTCGCGGAGGTACTCGCTGATCTCGGCGGGCGGCCTGAACGGAATGAGATACCGGAGGCGCTCGTCGATGGGGAACAGCGCGACGCGCTTACCGCCGCTCTCGGTCCAGAAGGGCGCGTGGAGCACGTCCCGCTCGAACCCGCTGACGAGAAAATGCCGGTCGTCGAGGACGACGTAGCGCACGCCGGCATCGGCCAGGTGCGCCGCCAGGTCGGGCTCCCACACCCGCTCGGTGAGCCACAGCCCCGTCGCCGCGACCCCAAACCGCCTTTGGATCGCCTCGCGCATCCATGCTACCTGCTCGACCCGATCGGCGGGGAGGAGCGACGCGAGCACCGGCTCGTAGAATCCAGCCAACAGGAGCTCCACGTGACCGTCCGCCGCCAGGCGACCGATCATGTCCAGGTAGGCGGCGTCGTGCGCTTCGAGCCACTCGAGCAGCGGGCCCGAGATGTGCAACGTGAACGGGAAGAAGCGTCGCTCCGCCAGCCGCTCGACCAGGGGCCGATAGACGTCCCGCAGATGATCTGCAAAGACATGGTCGAAGTTTCCCACCGGCTGATGTAGGTGCACCCCGAACACGAAGCCGACCGGGTTCACCGCTTCACCCGCTTCAGGTAGAGCTCCCGCCCCGACCCCACCGCCGGATCGTTGCTCGGCGCCAGCGCGAGGCGCTCGAGCAGGCCCGCCTCGAGGCGCGCCGCCTCGGAGGGGGGGCCCGACAGCTCGATCGCCCGCGCGGCCGAGCGCAGCACGATCACCGACTCGATGCCGGCGATGTCGTCGAAGAACCAGCCGCATGAGGTGAACATCCGCAGCGCATGGCGCTCGAGCTCGGGAGGGAGCGGACGGCCGTCGCGCTCGAACGGGGCGCGCAGCTCGGCGGCGAGCCACTCGAGCGCCGCGCGCAGCGGCGCCCGCCACCGCTGGTGCAGCCCGCGCTCCGGCGCCGCGCGACACCCGCACTCGGCGCGCCAGCGCTCCACGCCGTGGGGGCAGCTCCACGAGCTGGGCGCGACGAGCTGAACTTCCTCCTCGGGTTCTTGCCGGGCAAGAAAGCTGGCGAAGTTCTCGACTCGCACGTCGTCGCGCCGTCCCAGCGTCTCGAGCACGCGCGCCAGGACGACGTCGCCGCCCTTGTGGTGGTGCCCGTAGGTTTCCCCGTCCGTCGCCACCGCCACCAGCTGATTCACCCCGGCGGTGAGGCGTTCGACCCACGCGTCCGCATCGCGGACCAGAGGGCCGAACGCCACGTCGTGCGAGATCGCCCCATCATAGATGAAGACGGCGATCCGGCGGCCGCCGCGGGTGCGATACCAGCCGGGGAGCCCGCTCGCCGGGGCACGCTCCACCTGGTGCGGCGCGAGGATCGTGAACCGGATGCCTTCGCCAGCCAGCACGTCGAGCGTCTCGTCGTCCACGGCCGTCTCGGGCAGCCACATGCCCTCGGGCTCCCGCCCGAACCGGCGCCGGAAGTCCGCGATCCCCCAGCGCACCTCGGTCACCTTGTCGCGGCGGGGGGTGAGGGGCAGGATCAGATGATGGTACGGCATGGCGACGCCGCCGCCCGAGCGGGCGGCGGCGACGACAGCCGCGTATGTCCCAGCCGCGTGCCGTTCCATCCACTCGAGTAACGTGGGTCCGAAATCGAAGCTCATGGAGGAGAGCGACGGGGCCACTCGCGCGTAGGATTCCTGCTCGATGCGCTCGTTCCAGTCATGGAACGGGGCGGCGTTCGGCTCGAGCGGAATGGTCCCCGTCCACGGGTCGTCGCGCGGGGGTTGGTAGAAATGCCCGTGGATCACGACCGATCGCTTCAACCGGCGAGCGCCTCCGCCACCTGGGCCAGCACATTGGGGAACAGATCGTCGCGTCGCGCGAGCTCGTCGGCCACGCGCCCCGCGGCCTCGAGCTCGCCGCCGGCGGCGCCCCCCATCAGCT
>Ga0209238_1000167_pt1 | contig 20909 bp, 17 predicted proteins | sample GraSoi013_1_20cm_FD_185823 | JGI IMG/M metagenome (GOLD analysis project Ga0209238, IMG submission 185823) | Grasslands soil microbial communities from the Angelo Coastal Reserve, California, USA - Sample 10_02_2013_1_20cm (SPAdes) (version 2) | ecosystem: Environmental > Terrestrial > Soil >...
GTGGTACGTAGTCCCAGCGAATGGGCCACGCGGTGCATTTCTTCCCAGTCGTCACTGGTACACTTCAAGCGGGCAATCTTCGCGCGTACTTCATCGTCGAGAATTTCCGCGCCGCCGCCCGGAATGGATTGCAGTCCCGCGTCCATGAGCCGCTGAATCGTTTCGCGGATGCTGATTTCAGAGACTTCCGCGATGCACAGAATCTCGGGAGCCGAGAAGCAGTGCAAATGCACTTGCGGATAGCGCGCCTTCAGGGAGCGCAGTAGATTTTCGTAATAGCCGATCTGCAAGTCCGGGTGCAACCCGCCCTGGAGCAAAATTCCGGTGCCGCCAAGCTCTAGCATTTCGTCGATTTTCTTGTAGATCTGCTCGAACGAGAGGAGGTAGCCGTCTCTTGCGCCGAGCGGCCGGTAGAACGCGCAGAAGGAACAATACTCGGTGCAGAAATTCGTGTAATTGATATTGCGGTCGATCTGGTAAGTGACCACGCGGGGATCGTTTTTCTTCAGGCGCAGCTGGTGCGCGGCCATGCCAAGACCCACGAGGTCATCGCATTCGAGCATGTCCAGAGCTTGTTGTTTCGTCAGTCCCAAGATGTTTCCTCAGCGATCCTTTCGTTCCATTGTAACTACAGCCTCAATGCAATCTCGAAGGAGCAACCGAGAAGGGCGGCACCCGCCGCGGCGGGCGCCCCTACAACTTCACGGCCTCCATTTTCGTGGCCGCCCATTCGAGCGGTTTCACTTGCGGGATGAGGCCAAGCTTTTCGGCGTAATCGAAGTACAACTCCAGCCCGCGGCGATTTTCCGCGTCCAGTGAGAAATCAATATTGTGCCGCAGGTACGATTCGAGCGCCCGCTCCGGCAATTCCAGGCCGCGCGCCGCTGCGAAGCTGATTTCCGGGAGGCGCGACAAACCGAAATCCCGGGAGATGAGGAAATCGGCGGCCACTTCGGGAGTGGCGATGTCTCGCCTGGCGGCCCAGACCGCCAGGACGGCAGGCCATCCGGTCAGACTTCGCCATTCGCCGACCACGTCATAGACGTAGAGAAATTCCGGGCCGGTAATCCCCAGCGTTGCCGCCTGGCACACCGTTTGTCCAGGGGTCCCGGGCCAACTATCTTTTTCGATCCCCACGGCAATTCGCAAAGCTGGATCACCAATCAAGAGCGCCGCGTCGGCTTGCGCCAGCATGGCGCCCAGGTCCGGCGACGCCTCAAAGAACGCCGGTGCGGTCTTCCACTTTTCCGCGCACAGGATGCGCGTGAGCGTTTGAGTGCTGCGCGAACTGCCATCCAGCGCAAAGCTGTTTACCTGTTCGATGGGTTTCTTCGCAATGATCAGCAGGCTTCGCACCTGCTTCTTCGACGCAATGGCCATGTCCGGCAGGACCACCAAATCGTCGATGCGCTGGTATTCGATGGCCGGGATAATTGCGACCTCCGCATCGCCGATGCGCAGCTGTTGGGCGCATTGCGAGGGTACGGTGAACGAAAAATCATATTTGCCGCGCAGCGGGCCGTTGGTGAAGCCCCAGACGAGTGGCGCGGTGTTCAGGTATTGAACGATGGAGATGCGAAGTTTTGTCACGATTCTGGGTCTCGTTTGAAACTCACAGTATAGCAGACCGGAATTTCTTCCGCGGTCAACGCCATTTGTTGTAAAACGATTCGTTACGTTTGGAGGCTTTGAACATGTCGAAGGTTTCGCGCTGGTTTTTCCTTGCTCTGCTGGGTTGTGGGGCGTCAGGCGCTGCCGGCGCGCGGCCCGAAACGCCCCAGACCGCCGCCACCATCGCCGAGAAAACCGCGGGGGCGCAGAAGCTTCCCGGTTATTTCAATTTGTACTGGGATGCCAGGCAGGGCAAGCTGTGGCTTGAGATCGACAAGTGGAGCACGGAATTTCTTTACCAGAGCGGGCTTCCCGCGGGCATCGGCTCGAACGACATCGGACTGGACCGCGGCCAGCTTGGCGCGACGCGTATCGTGCGCTTCGAGCGCAGCGGCCCGAAGGTCCTGCTGGTCCAGGAAAATCTCGATTACCGCGCGGTGAGCAACGATCCCGACGAACGCCGCGCCGTCCGCGAATCTTTCGCGGAGTCCGCCTTGTGGGGCTTCACCGTGGCCGCGGAGGAGAAGGAGCGCGCGCTGGTGGATGCTACGGATTTTTTCCTGCGCGATGCCCATGGCATTCCAGCCACGCTCCATCGGGTGAAGCAGGGCGCTTATCATCTGGACGCGTCGCGATGCGCCATTTACCTTCCGCAAACGAAGAATTTTCCCTTGAATACGGAAGTCGAGGCCACCCTCACATTTGCGGGAGAGGAGCCGGGCCGCTGGGTTCGCGACGTGACGCCTTCTCCTGAATCGATCACCGTCCGCGAGCATCACTCCTTCGTGCAGCTTCCGCCGCCGGGATATAGGCCGCGCATCTACGATCCGCGGGCGAGTTTTTTCGGCGTGGATTACCTGGACTACGCCGCGCCCCTCAGCGAGCCGATCGCGAAGCGCTTTATTGCGCGGCATCGACTGGAGAAAACAGATCCGAAGGCAGCGGTCAGCGAAGCCGTGCAGCCGATCGTGTACTACCTCGATCGCGGAGCGCCGGAGCCCATTCGCTCCGCGCTGCTAGAAGGAGCGCGCTGGTGGAACCAAGCGTTTGAGACGGCGGGTTACAAGAACGCCTTCCGCGTCGAACTCATGCCCGAAGGCGCAGATTCGATGGACCTGCGCTACAACGTGATCCAGTGGGTGCATCGCGCGACGCGGGGCTGGTCCTACGGCGCGGCGGTGATTGATCCGCGAACGGGCGAAATCATCAAGGGCCACGTGACGCTCGGGTCCTTGCGCGTGCGGCAGGATTTTCTGATTGCCGAAAGTCTCCTGGCACCCTACGAAAAAGGCAAACCAGTCTCGCCGAAGATGCAGGAGATGGCGCTGGCGCGGCTGCGCCAGCTTGCGGCGCACGAAGTCGGGCACACGCTGGGCCTAATGCACAACTATTCTGCCAGCACGGTCAATCGATCTTCCGTGATGGATTATCCGGCGCCGTACGTGAAGCTGGGAGCGGACGGCACGCCGGACGTTACCTCCGCCTACGCGACGGGAATCGGCGAGTGGGACAAAGTATCCATCGCGTTTGGTTATCAGGATTTTGCTCCGGGGACGAACGAAGAAGCCGCACTGAGCAAAATCCTCCTGGACGCGTACCGCCGTGGGCTGCGCTACCTCACGGATCAAGACGCGCGTCCCGCAGGCTCGTCCAGCAGCGTAGCCCATCTATGGGATTCAGGCACAAATGCCATCGACGAGTTGAATCGCCTCATGCAAGTTCGCCGCGCGGCACTACAGCGCTTCGGCGAGAATAACATCCGGGAAGGAGCGCCGCTGGCAACACTCGAAGACGTGCTGGTGCCGCTTTACCTGGTGCATCGCTATCAGGTGGAGGCAACCAGCAAACTCGTCGGCGGAATGGACTACACATTTGCGCTGCGCGGTGACGGACAAACGGCCACCGAAATCGTGGCCCCGGCGGAACAGCGGCGCGCCCTTGCGGCCGTTCTGGCAACGCTGAAGCCGGACGTCCTGGCCTTGCCCGAGCCGCTGTTGAAAATGATCCCGCCGCGGCCGCCCGATTATGAACGAGGCCGCGAGCACTTCAAGCTTCATACCCGTCCGGTTTTTGACGCGCTCGCTCCCGCGGAAGCCGCGGCACAGCACGCCTTGCAATTTCTTTTCAACCCCGAACGCGCGGCGCGGCTTGTGGAATTCCATGCCCTCAATGCGGAGAACCCGGCATTAGAGGAAGTCCTGGAGACCATACTTGCGGCGACATGGAAAACGCCGCATGGCGAAGGCTCATCGGGGCAAATCGCCAATGTCGTGGATATGGTTGCGCTCTATGACCTGATGGCGCTGGCCGCCAACGATCATGCCTCGGATGAAGTACGCGCCATCGCCCGGCTTGAGCTAGATGAATTGCATGGGTGGCTTAATGCTCCCCTGGCGGGTCGCCAGGCGATATCCGATCAGGCGCACGTCTCCTTCGCATCATGGCAAATCGAGCAGTTTGAGAAAGATCCGAAGCGGATGGAGCTCATGGCTCCAGCCCAGCCACCGGATGGGCCCCCCATCGGCGCGGACGACGACTGGGACGGTTGGGACTGATTTTTCGGGTCGATTGGAGGTGACTAAAGCCCTCCGCTGTCGTCTATAGCAGCTAGGAGGACCCCATGCCTCGACGCAGCTGGTATTTCTTGATTTCGGTTTCCGCTCTGCTGGCTCTCGGCTTCACCACGGCTCGAGCGAACCGGCATCACCACTCCGTGAACATTTCCGGCGGACACCGACAGCCCGCAACTGATTGCTCCGATCTTCGCATCCGCTTTGACGACCGGGACGCCATGGTGCGTTCTGAGGAGCGCACCTTGACCAAGTACGAAGCCGCGGTGTTAGAGGTTCATCCCCACCGCAACGGCGGAGTGCAGGTGGCGGGCTGGGACAAAGAGACCTATGCGGTGACAGCGTGCAAGGCCGCCTCGGGTTCGGGTGAGGAGGCCGAGGAAATCCTATCGCAGATCAAGATGTCCATCGAAAATGGTAAGGTGTCGACGAGCGGTCCTGGGGATGATGAGAAATGGACAGTCTATCTGCTCATTCGCGCGCCGAAATCCGCGTCTATCGACATGGACACGATGAACGGTCCTATCTCTCTCTACGACGTGGACGGTAAACTCACGGCCCGCGCCAAGAATGGCCCAATTAGCTTGAAGAATTTTTCCGGCGACGCAGAGATCACCGCTGTGAACGGCCCGATCAGCCTGGACGGCGGCAGGGGAAGCGTGCGAATTCATACGGAGAATGGGCCGATCTCTGTGGAATTGCAGGGGAAGACGTGGAGCGGAGAGGGCCTTTCGGCTGATGCCAAGAACGGCCCTGTGACATTGATGGTTCCGAGCGGTTACCAGTCCAGTTTCGTGGTAGAGTCCACGAACTACGCGCCGGTAAGCTGCAAGGCGAGTATTTGCGATAATGCGCGGAAGACCTGGGACGACGAGCACCGGCGCATCGAATATGGCAACGCGCCGGCGATGATCCGGCTTTCGACGGTGAACGGGCCGGTTACCGTGCGCGACTCGAGAGAGAACCTTTAAGAGGCCAAAGTTCTCTATGGAGGGACGGCCCGGCGGAATAATTTGAGCGCTCTACGAATGGACGCGCTCCGGCACTTGCGGATAAGATTTGGCGCATGCTGCTGGAAGCCCGCGTAACTCAACCGACGACGGAAGCCCAAGCTGTTCGCTTGGCGCGCGAACTTTATGGGTTGGAGACTAGCGCGCGGGCGCTGCCGGGCGAGTACGACGATAACTTCCATTTGACTAGCGCAGCCGGACATGCGTTCGTCCTCAAAGTAATGCATCCGGCCCGGGAGCATTCCTTCATCGATCTGCAGTGCCAGGCCCTGACACATCTAGCGCAACGCGCGCCTCATTTGCCTCTGCCTCGCGTCAAACCAAATCGCAGCGGTGAACTGTTTACTTCGATGGCTGCCGCGGACGGCTCGAGGCGCCTTGTGTGGCTGCTTACTTTTGTGATTGGAACGGCTCTGGCCGAAGTCTGCCCGCACACGCCGGAGGTTCTTGGTGATCTCGGCCGTTTTCTCGGCGAGATGGATACGGCGCTGCAATCGTTTACGCACGCCGCTGCCCATCGCGAACTGAAATGGGATTCTTCGCGCGCCGCTTGGATCAGGGACTTTGTCAAACATATCGCGGACGCGCAGCGGCGCGCGCTTGTCGAGAAGTTTCTGGCGCTCTATGAAGCGGAAGTCCTTCCCCTGTTGACGCGCCTGCGAAGCAGCGTGATTTATGGCGATGCCAACGACCACAACGTGCTGGTCAGTAATCCTTGGCCCCCGCCGCGCAAGGTCGTAGGCGTGATTGATTTTGGCGACATGCATCACGGGCTCACCGTGTCTGAGCCGGCGATTGCCGCGGCTTACGCCATCCTCGGGAAGGAAGAGCCACTGCCGGCAGCGGGGGCAATCGTCGCGGGATATCACCGAGCGTTTCCACTCGATGACCTGGAGTTACGGGTTCTTTATGCCTTGATCGGCACGCGGCTGGCCGTCAGCGTCACCAATTCCGCGCACCGCAAAACGATTAAGCCGGACGATCCGTACGTCACTGTGAGCGAAGCGGCCGCATGGGAGGCGCTGGAGCGGCTCGCAAAAATCCACCCCCGTTTCGCCCACTACACGTTTCGTGCGGCTTGCGGGCTTCCGCCCGTTCCGCAAGGTGAGGAGATCAAACGCTGGCTGGAAGTGCAGGCCGGCTCCGCTGCTTCGATTTTGGATGTTGATGTGAGAACGGCCCAGAGCGTTGTTTTTGATTTGAGCGTTGGCAGTACGTTCCTGGGGGCCGATCCGCGCGCATCGGAAACAGCCATACTCAGTGAAAAAATATTCCGTGAAATGAAGCGTGCCGGCGCGTCCGTTGGTGTCGGCCGCTACGATGAGCCCCGGCTGCTTTACAGTGCACCGCTCTTTGGGTCCGCCGGCAATCCCACAAGCGAGCGGCGCACAATCCATCTGGGAATCGATCTTTTTGCGGAACAAGGCACGACTTTGCATGCGCCGCTGGATGGCGTGGTCCATATCGTGGCGAACAATTCCTCTCCGCTGGACTACGGACCGCTGGTCATTCTGAGGCATGAAACCATCGACCGCGAGGAATTCTTCACACTTTACGGGCATCTCTCCAAAGACATTCTCGACAGCCTCGAGGTGGGCCAGCGCGTCGCTCGAGGTCAACCATTCGCGCGCGTCGGTTCAGCACAAGAGAATGGCGGGTGGACGCCACACCTCCATTTTCAGATCATCCTCGACGTGCTTGAGCTGGGGGCCGATTTTCCGGGTGTGGCCTACGCTTCGCAACGTTCGGTATGGACGAGCCTTTCGCCTAATCCAAATCTGCTGCTCGGAATTCCGGCCGATCGATTTCCAGCGCAAGAGCCGGCGTTCTGGGAGACGCTTGCCGCGCGGCAAGCCCGGCTGGGAAGAAATCTGAGTGTCTCTTATCAGCATGCGCTGAAGATCGTGCGCGGCTGGATGCAGTATCTGTACGACGAAACCGGCCGGGCGTACCTCGACGTTTACAACAACGTGCCGCTCGTCGGGCACAGCCACCCCCGGGTGGTCCAGGCGGCGCAGGCGCAGCTCGCGCTGCTCAACACCAACACGCGTTATTTGCACGACAACGTGAACCGCTATGCCGAGCGTCTGACGGAGCTGTTGCCCGATCCGCTGCGCGTTTGTTTTTTTGTGAATTCCGGCAGCGAAGCCAACGAATTGGCGTTACGTCTGGCACGCACACATACGGCCAAAGAAGACTTCATCGTTCTCGAACACGCCTACCACGGCCACACCAGCACGCTCGTCGACATCAGCCCGTACAAATTTAACGGACCCGGGGGAAGCGGGAAGAAGCCGTGGGTGCATGTCGCGCCGCTGGCCGATGATTTTCGTGGCCCGTATCGCCGCGAAGACAAGCAAGCGGGCGCGAAGTACGCGCGTGATGTTGAGGAGATTCTTGATCGTGCCCGCGCCGAGGGTCGTGGAGTCGCGGCGTACATCGCTGAAACATTGCCCAGCGTCGGTGGCCAGATTGTTTTTCCACCGGACTATCTGGCGGAGGTTTATCGTCACCTGCGCCGGGCGGACGCGGTTTGCATCGCTGACGAAGTGCAGGTGGGATTCGGGCGTCTCGGAACGCATTTCTGGGGGTTCGAGACGCAAGGCGTCGTTCCGGACATCGTGGTTCTTGGCAAGCCGATCGGGAATGCCTTTCCGCTCGCGGCAGTCGTTACCACGCCGGAAATCGCCAATTCGTTTAACAACGGGATGGAATTTTTCAGCACGTTTGGCGGCAACCCAGTCGCTTGCGCAGCAGGCCTCGCAGTGCTGGATGTGCTTGAAGAAGAGAATTTACGGCCACACGCCTTGCGCCTCGGCGCACATCTGATCGAGGGCTTGAAGTCTTTGCAGGTCCGCCACGCTTTGATTGGCGACGTACGCGGCTCGGGATTGTTCCTCGGTATCGATTTAGTGCTTGACCGTGAAACGCGCGAGCCAGCTCCGTTGCAGGCTTCATACGTAGTTAATCGCCTTCGCGATTGCGGCATACTCACCGGCGCAGACGGGCCGCATCACAACGTCATCAAGCTGCGCCCGCCCCTGGTTTTCTCTGCAGCCGACGCCGAACTATTCGTCAACAGGCTGGATGCTATCCTGCAGGAGGACGCGGCACAGCCGCGCTGCTGAGAGGGGAGTCCTCGGCGCGCCGGGAAACCTGACCTAAGCTGTGAGTTGGCGCCAAACCAACTCATGTCCAGCAGAGCGGCAAACTGGTCACACGCGCTCCAGGGAGATGATCAAAGGGCTGCCCATGCCCTCCGTGCCACCCTCGCGCAGGGCGAAAAACCTGCAGCCGGTTAGCGCAATCTATTGACTGCTGCGGCCCTGAACGGCTCGGAGAACAAGCCCTAAGAAATAGATAACGCCGAAGAACCAATGCACTTGGGAACGCTCGAGCTTGAACTCTAGGGAAGTTCTGGTACGCTCTTTGATCTGGAGATGAAAGCCATCCATCCGCAAGCCATTCAGCAAAGTCTTGCGTTAGAGGTAGATAGGGGCTTCGATCGTTGGCCAGGGGCTGGCATCCCGTAGTGAGGCGCATCCCCCAGGGCCATCACCGCATCAAAATGGGGACCCTGTTCGGATCCGTGCCGGGCGCTTAAGGTAGCGAGAAGGACACACGCCACGCGGTCCGCTCTTCCAGCACTACATTACGGAGTTACAAAGGCAACATGGCTCGTTCGCTCGTTATTGTCGAATCGCCGGCAAAGGCGAAAACGATTAACAAATATCTGGGGCGAAATTTCACCGTCAAAGCGTCCGTCGGCCACGTGATGGACCTGCCCAAGAAAACGATCGGCATTCGTCTGCCTGGCGAAGAAGAAGGCGGCAAAAAGAAGAAAAAGGGCAAAGCTAGGAAAGGAAGCAAGAGAGCAAAGCAAAAGCCGACCGGGAAGCTGATAACCCTGGATGACGAGAAAATCTTTGAGCCGACGCTTCAAATCATCGCGGGCAAAGGCAAAATTATCAATGAACTTCGCAAGGCTGCGCTCTCTGCGGATGCCATCTATCTGGCGGGCGACCCTGATCGCGAAGGCGAGGCAATTTCGGCGCACCTAGCCCTGGTTCTCTCCAAGCCTGCTAGGTTCACCGAGCAAGAACCCAGCGTTTCGAGATTTAAGAAGAAAGCGGCAACTCCCGAAGAGCTGGTTAAGAAAGAAGACCAGAGCGCTTCCAAAAAAGAAGTTGTTGCCATTGACCCTAAAAAGATCTTTCGGGTGACCTTCAATGAAATTACCCCTAAGGCCATTCGCGCGGCCTTCGATAAACCCCGGCAGGTAGATGCCAATTTAGTGGATGCGCAGCAGGCACGCCGCGTGCTCGATCGCATTGTGGGCTACAAGGTTTCTCCGATTCTCTGGGACAAAGTTCGCCGCGGACTCTCCGCCGGGCGCGTCCAGACGGTGGCGCTGCGGCTGATCGTCGAGCGCGAAATGCAAATCCGCGCCTTCGTTCCGCAGGAGTACTGGACGATTCACGCCATGCTGGATGCCGGCCAGCCGCCGCTCTTCGAAGCCAAACTCTTCAAACACCAGGGCGAAGACATCGCCGTCTCGAACCAGGAGACCGCGGACACTATTGTCGCTACGGTTAGCAAGGCCAATTGGCAGGTCGCCAGCGTCGCGCAAAAAGAAAAGAAACGCAATCCTCCGCCGCCCTTTACGACTTCCAAATTGCAGCAGGCGGCCTACAACCGGCTGCGCTATACCGCCAAGCGCACCATGTCACTCGCGCAGAAGCTCTATGAAGGCGTGGAGCTTGGTGATGAAGGCTCGGTCGCCCTGATCACTTACATGCGTACCGATTCGGTGCACGTTTCTAACGACGCGCTGCTCCAGGTCCGCGAGTTGATCCCCGAACGCTTTGGCCCAAACTATATTCCGGAGAAGCCCAACTATTACAAGTCGAAGAAGGATGCGCAGGAAGCCCATGAGGCGGTGCGTCCGACCGACGCCACGCGTGCGCCAGAAGACGTCCGCAAGTATCTCGACGAGGACCTTTTCAAGCTTTACCAACTTATCTGGCAGCGCTTTGTTGCCTCACAGATGCTCCCGGCGATCTTCGATCAAACGACTATCGACATTTCCGCTGGCGACTACACTTTCCGGGCTACCGGCTCGGTGCAAAAATTCGACGGCTATCTCCGTGTCTATCAGATGCCCGCGTCGATCGCCGATCGCGAGGAAGACGAAAAGGATGACGAAGGCGAAGGCCGCGCCCTTCCCCAGGTTACCGAGGGACAAACGCTCCGCTTGGACAAAATTCGTCCGGACCAGCACTTCACCGAACCGCCGCCGCGGTTCAACGACGCCACCTTGGTTAAGGAGCTCGAGGAAGACGGTATCGGGCGGCCCTCGACTTACGCTTCCATCATTTCAACCATCGTCGAGCGCGAATACGTCACCAAGAATCAGGGACGTTTTTCACCCACCATGCTCGGCGAGCGTGTCAGTGTGCTGCTGATCAAGAGTTTCGAAGACATCTTTGACGTCACGTTTACCGCCCGGCTCGAAGAAGAGCTCGACGAAATCGAAGAAGGCAAGCTGCCTTGGCGCGAAGCCGTTAAAGAGTTCTGGGAAAAATTCGTCATTGACCTCGACAAGGCCGACGATGAGATGCTTTCTTACAAGGCTGGCATACCGACTGGGAAGAAGTGCGAAAAGTGTGGCCAGGGTGAACTACTCGAGCGCATCAGCCGCCACGGCTTCTTTCTGGGGTGTTCGCGCTATCCCGAATGCGATTTCATTCAGGACCTCTCCCCGGAACTCTCCGAGGAGACTAGCGGCGAGCCTAAAATCGAGTATTGCGACAATTGCGGCAAGGAGATGGCCATCAAGCGCGGGCGATTCGGCACCTTCCTGGCCTGCACCGGTTACCCGGACTGCAAGACCACCCGCCGCCTAGTCCAGGGCACGCGCATCGCGCACCAGCCCGATGAGCCTCTCGCTGAACTTTGCACACTGTGCGGCAAGAATCTCGTGAAGAAAAGCGGCCGCTTCGGCGAATTCATCGGCTGTTCCGGCTACCCCAAGTGCAAGTACACACGCCCGATCACCATGGGCATCAAATGTCCGAAATGCCACGAAGGTGAATTCGTCCGCCGCGGCAGCGCCGGCAAAGGCGGCCGTGGACGGCCACGCGTGTTCTACGGTTGCTCCCGCTACCCGGATTGCGATTTCACCACTCCCCACATGCCCATCGCCGAACCGTGCCCGAAGTGCGGCGCGCCTTTCATCGTCGAGAAGCGCACCAAGATCGGCGCCGTACACGCTTGCCTCAAAGAAGGTTGTGATTGGGAGCAGCTTGTCCCCGAAGCCCAGCCGCAAGCACAGCCGGAGGAAGCTCCGGTGCCTGTGGCGGCCAAGTCCTGACCCACCTGCTTCCAAAAGAAACAGCGCCTTGATTTCACTTCCCGCGGATTTATGCGCGACTATACTGTACTTGGGGAACTGTGGCGGCGAATGAAAGAAGCGATGGCGAAATATCTTGAATACCTTCACTCGGTGAAGAATGCCTCGCCGCATACGATTCTGAACTACCGCAGAGACCTCGAGCAATTTCTCGCGTATCTGTCGCCGCCGGGGGCACGGCCCCCTGCGCTTACTGGCGTTGCCCATCCCATGATTCGTGAGTTCGTCGCGCATCTCCACGATCACGGCCTAGCCAAGAGCTCCATCGCGCGGAAGCTCGCGGCCCTGCGCTCGTTCTTCAAATACTGCGTGCGCCAGGGCCGTTTGAAAGAAAACCCCGCGCGTCTCGTTCCCACGCCGAAGTTGCCGAAGCGCATTCCTTCGGTGCCCTCAGCGGAAGAGATGAATGGCTTCCTCAATCAGCTGGCCGGGGCGGGACAATTCGCGCCAGGTGGCCGGGCGTCTTTCAAAAAGAGCGCATTGCGCCCGGCGACATCATCTCCGGAACCGCAGGGCAGGCCGAGTCATTCTGCGTCAACCGAAGAAGGCTTGCTCCTTCGCCGCGACCGAGCGCTCCTGGAACTTCTTTACGCCGCAGGCCTGCGCGTAAGCGAACTCACCGGCCTTAATCTTGCCGATATGGAGCAAAAGGAACGCATTCTGCGCGTCCGCGGCAAGGGACGCAGGGAACGCATCGTTCCTTACGGTGCTAAGGCCCAGGATGCGCTGGAAAAATACTGGCCTCTGCGCGAACAGCTCCTGGAGCAAACGGTTCGCACGGGTGGCAGACCGGAGCCGCACCGCGAAGCGGTCTTCCTCAATTATTCTGGCCGCCGCCTTACGCCGCGCTCCGTCGGACGAATCCTCAAAAAATACGTTCGCATCGCCAACGTCAACTGGGACCTGCATCCGCATTCCTTGCGTCACGCGTTCGCGACGCATCTGCTCGCCGACGGGGCCGATCTTCGCGCCATTCAGGAACTTCTCGGCCATCAATCACTCTCCACCACACAGAAATACACCCACGCCTCCATCCGCCAGCTGATGGACGTTTACGACAAGGCGCACCCGCACGCCTGATTCCTGCATCTATTCGGTTTGCCAATCCGGAAGGCTAAGTTACCCTGGGGGCCGCCAAACTTTGAATATGCGACTGCCTACTCGACTCTCGATGGCCTCCTGTTTGCTCGGGTGCACGGCCTTGCCGCTGCCCGCAAACGCTCAAGGGAACTACGAAATCCAGGTGTATCCGTACGAAACCGTCGAGCCTCACCACACCATGGTGGAGCTCCACTCCAATTTCACCTTGCAGGGCTCCAAATCCACCGATGACGGCACGCTTCCCACCAACCACCAATGGCACGAAACCATCGAGATCACCCATGGATTTGATAGCTGGTTTGAAACCGGCTTCTACATTTTCACTTCCGCGAAGAACGGCCAGGGTTGGGACTACGTTGGCGGCCACATCCGCCCCCGCGTGCGCGTTCCTCCCCAGTGGCACTGGCCCGTCGGCATCAGCCTTTCGAATGAAATCGGGTGGCAGAACCGCCGGTACTCCGCCGATACCTGGACGTGGGAGATCCGCCCGATTGTGGATAAACAGCTCGGCCGGTGGTATCTCTCCTTCAATCCCACGTTTGACCGGTCCTTCCATGGCCCGGGCGTGAATCAGGGGCTGGTATTCTCTCCCAACTTCAAATTCAGCTACGATTTCACCAAGAAGATCGCGGGGGGCATGGAGTATTACGGCTCGCTGGGTCCGGTCACAGGCTTCGACCCGGTCAGCCAGCAGCAACAGCAAATTCTCCCCGCCATTGACCTGAATCTCTCGCCCAAATGGGAAGTCAATTTTGGGTTGGGTGTGGGTGTGACGCGTGCCACGGATCACCTGCTGGCAAAGATGATTCTCGGCTACCGTTTCGATTTCTAAAGCGTCTTTGAGCAGGAGCTCCTGGGGCCCGCTATGAACTACCATCTCGCGCAGATCAATATTTCCCGCCTTATTGCTCCGCTCGACGATCCGAAGATCGCTGAATTCGTCTCGCAACTTGAGCCGATCAATGCGCTCGCGGACAAAGCTGTGGGATTCGTCTGGCGGTTGCAGTCGGAATCCGGCAACGCCACGGACCTTGCCTACAATGAGGACCCCTTTGTGATCGTGAATATGTCGGTTTGGGAGTCTATCGAGACGTTGCGCGAGTTTGCCTACAAGTCAAGTCATCGGAAAGCTTTTCGCGACCGCGCGAAGTGGTTCGAAAAGGCGGTCAAGCCCGGTTATTGTCTGTGGTGGATTCCGTCCGGCCACATTCCTGCAGTGGCCGAGGGGCGCGAGCGGCTAGAACACTACCAGAAGCACGGCGCGACGCCACATTCGTTCTGGTTTTCACAGCCATTCCCTCAGCCCACCGATGAAGGCGTGTGCGTCTAGAAAATGTGTTTTTTTGGTTCGAAGGCCAAGACGAAAAACGGCCGGCGGGAGTTCCTGCCGGCCGTTCAAGTTATTGCGGTTTCCTGCCTATCGGTGTCCTCCGCGAGAGCCACCAGGGTGGAACCCGCCTGCCGTGCCGCCGCGTCGGCCGCTCTCGTGGAACCCTCCGTCTGCGCCACCGCGGAAGCCATCTCCGTGGAAACCACCGCGCTCCAAGCCTTCCCCTCCGCCAAAACTGTGTCCCCGGCCTAGCAAACCGTGTCCATAATAACCAGGGCGTCCATAGAATCCGGGACGGCCGTAGAAACCCGGCCTCCCATAATAGCCGTGGAACCAGGGACCCGCTCCGATGAAAATGCCGCTAACGAAGTAGTCAGGGCCGTAAGAGCCGTAGGGCGCACACGCGTACGGGTAGTAGCCATAATAACCGTAGGCACAGACCGGAGCCGGGCCTAGGTAAGCCGGGCCCACTCCAACACCGACAACGACTCTTTGTGCATGGGCGAACGATGCCGAACCTAAACAGATACCGAGCCAAGCAAGAATCCTTAGATAGCGCATGTTTGGACCCCTTCTGAAGTCCACGACTCCAGCCGCATCCGATCGTAAGACCTTCAAGTGCTTCAGTTTAAGGCTGAAGCACCCACTTCACTAAACCCACGTGCAGGTGGGAAGTTGCATGCCGTTTCACCCAGCAATGGATCATGGCCCATGCACTGAAGAAGTTCTGTCGTCCGGCTGGAGCATTGCTTTTCACGCTCTCCGATGTGAGTATTCTTCCCGTGTCCGGCTCGTCCATGAAAACAGCCATCAAGCCATTGCCGCCAATCCTTACTGCCCATTTGTTCTCCAAGCTCGATGGCCTGCTCCTAGACCTGTTGCGTTCTCTCGCTCCTGAAGATTGGGAAAAGCAGACGGTTTCTCCGAAGTGGAAGGTCAAAGACGTTGCGGCGCATTTGCTGGACACTCCGCTGCGCGGCGTTGCCATCGGTCGCGACGGCTATGGCGCTGAAAGTACAGGAGTTAACTTACCTGCTGATTTGGCGGCTTACATCAACCGGTTGAATCAGGAAGGTGTCACTGTCTATGGGCGACTAAGCCCGGCGGTCCTCGTTGCGCTGATGGAAGTGGCCACCAAATTATTGGCGGAATACCACGCTTCCCGCGATCCGTATGCGCTGGCTCCCTACGGCGTAAGCTGGGCTGGCGAAGAAAAATCCGCAAACTGGTTTGACACCGCGCGCGAATTCACCGAGCGCTGGCACCACCAGCAGCAGATCCGAGCCGCCGTAGAAAAGCCCGGCATCATGACTCGCGAACTCTACTATCCCGTCCTGGATTGTTTTCTGCGTGCTTTGCCGTTCGCCTTTCGCAGCGTTTCCGCAAAGCCCGGAACATACCTGCAGATCAATGTTTCCGGGGAATGCGGGGGCAGTTGGTATCTCTCTCGCGCTGAACAGGCATGGCAGATCACCGAAGAGCCGCTCGGGGATAAGCTCTCGGAGACGACCATCCCGCAGGAAATCGCCTGGCGCATCTTCACCAAGGGCATCGATCGTGAGTCCGCGCTTTCTCAGGTGAAAGTCACAGGCCACGTTGCGCTGGGTCTGCACATCCTCGAAATGGTCACTATCGTCGCCTAAGCCTGAAAACCTGGCGTATCTGGCTGTATCTGGCTCGTTGACGACTCGAGCCAGAAACCTCTATAATTAGGGTTTGCTTTGGCTCTGGGAGGACCGATGTACGCCGTTATTCAGACCGGGGGAAAGCAGTATCGCGTCGCGCCCGGCGACACCATCCGCATTGAGCGGGTCGATGGCAAAGTAGGGGAAAAAGTCAATTTTGGGTCCGTGTTGGCCGTCCATACGGACGACAAGAAAGTCATGTTGGGGGACGATGCCGCAAAAGCGTCAGTGAGCGGCAAAATCGTACAGCAGGGTCGCGCGAAAAAGGTCACTGTACTCAAGTTTAAGACAACCAATCAGTACAAGATTCAACGCGGTCACCGGCAGAACTACACGGCCGTCGAGGTCAGCGATATCAAGCTGTAACTTGACATTCCGCCGGGCTTCGTTTTTCTCGAAAAGGATTAAGTCATGGCACATAAGAAAGGCGGCGGCTCCTCTACAAACGGCCGCGATTCGCACGGCCAAAGGCTAGGAGTCAAGCGCTTCGGCGGCCAGCTCGTCAACGCCGGCACCATCCTGGTGCGGCAGCGAGGCACCAGGCACCAGGCGGGAGAAAATGTCGGTCAGGGCAAGGATGACACGCTCTTTGCGCTAGTTACGGGCGTCGTGAAGTTCGAAGACCGGGGCCGCCACGGTCGCTTCATCAGCGTAAAGTCCGCTGAACAGGCCAAGTCCGCCGTGAGCTAATCGCATTTTGTGGGTGCGGACTTCAGTCCGCCCTGCCTCACTGGACCGCGTTTCTCTTTTCGACGCAGCTATGGCCTGGAAACACAGCTCAAAGGCCCGCTCGGAAAGAATTTCTTGTACGCGCTACGTCCGTGCGCGGGAACGATGGTAAGTTCTGGCACTTTTTCGTGAAGCTCGCTGAGCTGACCGACGATTTGGTTCGCAAGTGCCGCGTCATTGTCGCTATCGCGCAAGATGAGCGACTTGCCAACGCGCTCTTCGAACCCACGCTCCTCGTCAACGGCGTCTCCGACGTAGAACAGTGTTGGCGACAGGTTCAGGAAAATGCCCACGCTCCCTGGGGTATGGCCCCGCAACGGCACGACCACGACCGAGCCGTCTCCGTAGAGATCGGTGCTCTCGTCAAAGGTTTCGTACGGCGTAGGTTCGAATCGCAAAGTGGGCGCGGCAATCACGTAGCCACCAGCCCGTACGCTCGGATTCGCTGCGAATTGCAGCTCTTCACGGGTGAGCAACACGGGCAGATGCGGCAGGTCCATCAAGCCGCCGGCGTGATCCAAGTGCACATGCGACAGGATCGCCCAGCGCAGCTTCGCCGGATCTTCACCGATGCGGCGCAGCAAATCCGGAAGCGGCACTTTCGGCTTTAGCTGCCCGGCGAGGGACTTGAGTTTGAACCACGTGCGAAACGGGAACCCGGAAATCTCCCGGTCGTACTGGCTGGAGCTGCCCGTGTCAATCAGCAGGTCGCCTGCGGGATGCTTTACCAGGATGCTTCCGGCGGTCAAACCGAAAGAAAAGCTGCTGAATGTTTTCGCCGTTCGACCCAACAAGCGGAAAGACCAGGAATCGTGGAAATCACGGGCACGGCGCGCGCATGCGGTGCCGCACGCGGCAGTGCCGCTCGCCGGAAATAGAGCAGGTATATGGCGGCAGCCAGCACCGCTATGAACGCGAAAAGTAGCAGGGCAATACGTTTGAGCAAGCGGGACATCGGGATGCCGCCTGCCTCTGCGGGATTTCGCATTTCGATAGTTTGCTTATGTTATCTTTTGCAGCGGTGACCGCCTAGCGGTCAACTCTTAGGGAGTTTTATTCCTGTGTTCGTTGATGAAGCCAAGATATTCGTGAAAGCGGGAGACGGCGGCAACGGCTGCGTGGCCTTCCGGCGCGAAAAATACGTGCCCCGCGGCGGTCCCTCCGGCGGCGACGGCGGTCCCGGCGGCAGCATCTATCTCGAAGCGAATTCGAACGACAACACGCTGCTCCGCTATCGCTACAATCGCGAATTCAAGGCCGATCGTGGCCGCCACGGCGAAGGCTCCAGCTGCACCGGCCACTCCGGCGCGGACCTAATCTTGCAAGTTCCCATCGGCACGCTGGTGTTCGACAATCAAAGCGGCACAACCATCGTCGATCTCGCCAGCCCTGGCCAGCGCGTACTGATCGCGCACGGTGGCCGCGGTGGACGTGGCAATCAACACTTCGCCAAGCCTTGGCATCAGGCCCCGCGCGAACACGAAGATGGGTTTCCCGGCGAAGGGCGCCATCTTCGCCTCGAGCTGAAGCTGCTGGCCGATGTCGGCCTGGTGGGTTACCCCAATGCTGGCAAGTCCACTTTGATTTCCGTGATCTCGGCGGCACACCCGAAAATCGCCAACTATCCCTTTACCACGTTGGAACCAAATCTAGGGGTGGTCAACGCCGACGGGGGCACCGGTGGGCACGGCACCGAGCTGGGCCGTACTTTTGTCGTCGCCGATCTTCCCGGCCTGATCGAAGGCGCACACGAAGGTGCGGGCCTGGGCATCCGCTTCCTCCGCCACGTCGAACGCACGCGCCTTCTCGTCCATCTGATCGACACGAGCGACTCTAATGCCGACGATCCGGTACATTCCTTCGAAGTGATCAATGGCGAGCTGGAAGCCTTCAGCGCGTCGCTCATCGAAAAACCCATGATCGTCGTTGCCACCAAGCTGGATGCCACGAGCGATCGTGCGCGGCTCGAAGCTCTTCGTGATTCTTGCCAGCAGCGCAACCTGGAATTCCACTCCATTTCTGCGGTCGCAGGTGACGGCGTAAGAGATCTGGTTCGTTCCATCGCTGACGCCCTGGACAAGATTCCCCGCGCCGCTCGTGGTTCGTCTATCGAAACGTTGACTGCCGAGGGCGAGGAGCAGCAAACGTTATCCGCGCCTATTGACCGCCCGAGGATGGCCACGAACAAAGAAGAAGATTCGTGAGAGAATTACGTATATCGTCCGCGGCCTTGATTCACTGTGGGCCGTCAGCACCTTCTTGGGAGTCTCATTGACCACCGCGCAAGCGCACCGCACTGCCGCAAAGCACCATCCTCGCCGTATTGCGATTTTCGGCGGCTCCTTCGATCCCATCCACAACGGCCATCTTTCCGTCGCCCGGGCTGCCGACCGGCGCTTCAACTTCGACGAACTCCACCTCATCCCCGCGAGCCGGCCGCCGCACAAGCTGAAGCAACACCTGGCACCCTTCCCGCACCGGTTCGCTATGATTTCCCTTGCCAGTACCGAACACCCGCACTTCGTTCCTTCGCTCGCCGAAGCCGGCGAGGATTTCAGCGGCACGCAACTCCACTATTCGGTGGACACGGTGCGCTACTTTCGTCACCGCTACCACGGCCACGGCGATAGTCTCTTTTTCATCATCGGCGCCGATGCGTTCCTGGACATCCCCATGTGGAAGGAGTATGAAACGCTGCTCGGCCTTTGCGATTTCATCATCGCCAATCGCCCGGGCATCCGCCCGGAAGCCCTGCGCCTGGTCATTCCGCCGGACTTGATGGCGCGGCCCGATGCAAAAAGAGAAGCCGAATATCCCTCCCAGGTCGTCGCGCACCTGCACAAGTCCACTATTTATCTGCTCGAAAATGTCTCCAGCGACGTTTCCGCGACGGACGTCCGGCGCCACGCGCACCGCGGCCAGTCCATCCATGGACTTGTTTCCGCGCGCGTCGAGGAATACATTCTCAAGCAAGGCCTATACCGGTGAAATTCGAATCCTTGCCGCAGGGCGTCCGCCTCGCCGTCGAAGCCGCACAAGAAAAGAAAGCCGCGGGCATCACCGTGCTCGATCTCACGGCCGCGGGCGCCTTCACGGACTATTTTGTAGTCTGCACAGGCTACAGCACGCCGCAGGTGCAGGCCATCTGCACAGAAATCGAAACGCAACTCTATAAGAATCTTAGCTGCTCGCCCGAACATCGCGAGGGATATCGCTCCGCCGAATGGGCGCTGCTCGATTTCGGCGGTTTTGTCGTGCACGTTTTCAGCGAGCAGGCCCGTCGCTACTACGATCTCGAGCGCCTCTGGCGCATGGCGCCCAAGCTCGATATTCCCGACCAGCCGGACCGTCCTTGTTCCGGGCGAAATAAGCCGGAGTCGCCCTTTGGGCACGAACACTTTTCTGGCGAGACCGTTTCCAACCCGCCCGAGAGCGGTCGTTGGCGGCAATGACGGCGGAACGATTGCCGTGGATTACCGCTGATCCCGCATCGCTGCGTCTCCTTGGACTCGCTGAGAAAGTCGCGGTCGCTCCGGCCACTCTCTTAATCACCGGTGAAAGCGGCACCGGTAAAGATCATCTCGCTCGGCTTGTTCATGAACTCGGTCCGCGCCGCGACGCGCCGTTCCTGAAAATCGATTGCGCTAGCCTTCCGCCGCAGCTCGTCGAAAGCGAACTATTCGGCCACGAGCGCGGTGCCTTTACCGGCGCGGTGGAGCGCAAGCTCGGCCGTTTCGAGCTCGGCGGCAACGGCACCATCCTTCTCGATGAGGTCGCCGCACTCTCGCCCGGAGCGCAGGGCAAGCTCCTGCGCATTTTGCAGGAGCGCACGTTTGAACGCCTCGGTGGCACGGAAACCCTGCGCATCGAAGCTCGCCTGATCGCCCTCACCAACGTCGATCTTCCCGCCGCCGTGAAGTGCGGCAGCTTCCGCGAGGATCTTTATTTCCGGCTCAACGTTCTTACTCTCACGGTTCCACCGCTGCGCGAGCGCCGCGCCGATATCTTGCCTCTCGCCGATCATCTTCTCGTGACGATTCGCTCCATCCATGCCCGCCCCAGTGCGCAATTGAGCGATTCTGCGCGCCGCATGCTGGCGGCTTACACCTGGCCCGGCAACGTCCGCGAACTCCGCAACGCTCTCGAGCGTGCCGTGGTTTTCTCGCGTCCCGACCGCGGCACAGCGGCTGGGAGGAGTGACTTCCTCGATCCCCAAGATTTTCCGGAAAATGTGCGCGCCGCTGCGCCTGGTGCCGCCAGCACGGTTGCCGGCCTCCGCTCCCTCCAAGAAGTGGAGCGCGAAGTCATCGCTGCCACGCTCGAAGCCACGCATTACCAGATTAGCCGCTCGGCCGCAGCGCTCGGCATCAGCCGCAAAACTCTCCTCGAAAAGCGCAAGAAGTACGGTTTGAAATGATGGCAGAGTCCAGAGTTGAAACGCTGCTTGCAGGCAGGAGAATG
>Ga0209238_1000170_pt1 | contig 20842 bp, 14 predicted proteins | sample GraSoi013_1_20cm_FD_185823 | JGI IMG/M metagenome (GOLD analysis project Ga0209238, IMG submission 185823) | Grasslands soil microbial communities from the Angelo Coastal Reserve, California, USA - Sample 10_02_2013_1_20cm (SPAdes) (version 2) | ecosystem: Environmental > Terrestrial > Soil >...
CTGATCGGCGGCTACACGCGCGGCCAGGGCGCGCGCGAGCCGCTGGGCGCGCTGCTGCTCGGCTACTGGGAGGGCAAGTCGCTGCGCTACGCCGGACACGTCGGCTCCGGTCTCGACGATGAAGTCATCGGCGGGCTGCTCAAGCGCGTCGCGAAACTCGAACGCCGGAGCTCGCCGTTCGCCGCTCCGCCGCCGCTGCATCGGCCCACGCGCTGGCTGAAGCCGCAGCTCGTGGCCGAGGTGAGCTTCAGCGAATGGACGGCAGGCGGGGCGCTGCGCGCTCCGGTGTTCGTACGCCTGCGCGAGGACATCTCTCCACGCACTGTCCGCAGGCGCGCCGGGGATGCGGCAGCGCGGGCCGCCCCGCAGGCGGCGAACACCCCTGCGGCGCAGACGGGGGCGCTCGCGCCCGTGACACGCAGCACCGCCAGCGAGGCGGCCGCGGTGCTCGAGCAGCTCGAGAACCCCGCCGACCGCCTGGAGCTGGCGGTCGGGGGCGCGCGCATCAAGCTGACCAACCTCGATCGCATCTACTGGCCGGCCGCGCCGCGCGCGCAGCATCCGGGGACAACGAAGCGCGATCTCATCCGCTATCTGGCCGGGGTCGCGCGCTTCATGCTGCCGCACCTTGCGGATCGACCGCTGACCATGATCCGCATGCCCGAGGGGATCGATGGCGAGCGCTTCTTCCAGAAGCACTGGGCGCAGGCGTTGCCGGAGTTCGTCGAGTCGGTCACGGTTTTCTCCGAGCACAAGGACGAGAAGCACCGCTATCTGCTCGCCAACAACCTGCCCACACTCCTGTGGCTGGGGCAGGTCGGAACACTCGAATTCCACGTGTGGCACTCGCGCGCGCAGCTGGCGCCCGAGGCGGCGGGGCGGCCGACCGAGTACGCGAGCTCACTCGCTGCGCTGCAGTCCTCGATCCTCAACTACCCCGACTACCTGGTGTTCGACATCGATCCGTACATCTACTCCGGCAAGGAGGCGCAAGGCGCGGAGCCGGAGCTCAACAGGCGCGGTTTCGCGGTCGGCAAGCGCGTCGCGTTCTGGCTGCGCGAGCTGCTGAAACAGATGTCCCTCGAGGCGATCGTGAAGACCTCCGGCAAGACGGGTCTGCACGTGTTCGTGCCGATCGAGCGTACCGTGACCTTCGATGAGGCGCGCCACATCTGCGAGACGGTCGGACGGCACGTCATGCGCGCACACCCCAAGGACATCACCATGGAGTGGGCGGTCGAGAAGCGCACCGGCAAGATCTTCATCGATTACAACATGAACGTGCGCGGCAAGACCCTGAATGTGGCGTATTCACCGCGCGGTGTTCCGGGAGCCCCGGTGTCCATGCCGCTCAGCTGGGAGGAGCTCGAGGCCGCCGAGCCCATGGACTTCACAATCGACAACGTACCCCCCCGGTTGGCAAAGAACGGCGACCGGTGGCATGATGTACTCAAGAGAAAACAGAGTCTTACGCAGGCTTTCGGTGTTGACCGGAAGGTCTAAGGTGCACTCATGGCTCCACGTTCCATAGGGTCTCTCACGGTGTCATTCGGGCTGGTCGCCATCCCGGTGAAGCTGTACACCGCCACCCAGTCGGCGAATGCGATCTCCTTCAATCTGCTGCACAAGACCGACGGATCACGCCTCAAGCAGCAGTACCTCTGCCAGAAGGAAGGCGTGGTGGTGGAACGCGACGAGATGGTCAAGGGGTACGAGTTCGCCAAGGACCAGTACGTGCTGTTCTCGCCCGAGGAGATCAAGGCGCTCGAGGAAGTTGGAACGCATTCGGTGGAGATCTCCGAGTTCGTGCCGATCGAGTCGATCGATCCGGTATATTTCGACAAGACTTACTATCTCGCGCCCGACAAGGGCGCGGCCAAGCCCTACGCGCTGCTCACCGAGGCGCTCAGGCAGGCCGGGCGCTGCGGCGTCGGCCGCTGGGCCGCGCGCGGCAAGGGCTATCTCGTGATCCTGCGTCCGATCGGCGACGTGCTCGCCATGCAGCAGCTGCACTATGCGGCCGAGGTGCGGCGCGCCAGCGAGGTCGAGATCCCGAAGCCGGAGGTGAAGCCGGCGGAGCTGAAGCTCGCCCAGCAGCTCATCGATCAGCAGACCGCCGAGAAGTTCGATGCGGACTCCTACAAGGATGAGCTGCGCGGGCGCATCGAAGCGGCCATCCAGAAGAAGGTCGAGGGCAAGGAAATCTCGGTCACCGAAGTGGCCCCGGAAGGCGAGGGCAAGGTCATCGATCTCATGGAGGCGCTGCGCGCCAGTCTGGAGCGATCCGAGAGTGCCCGCTCGCAGGTCACGCGCCTGGGTCCCCGCAAGGCTCCCAAGCGCGTCGAGGAGCCCGCCAAGGTGACCCGCAAGGCGGGCAAGCGCAACGGCTGAAGCCGCGCGACGCCGACGAGGGATCGGGATGCGTTCCTACAGCGTGCGGGACGTGCAGCGGGTCCTGCAGCTCGCGCCCGACACCACGCGCAGTCTCATCCGGGGCGGGTTCGTCCATCCGGCGCGCGGTCCGCGGCGCGAGTACCGCTTCTCCTTCCAGGATCTGATCGTGCTGCGTACCGCGCGCGCGCTGCTCGACGCGAAGATTCCCAGAAAGCGCATCCGCCGCTCGCTCGAGAGCCTGCGGCGCAACCTGCCCGAATCCATGCCGCTATCGGGCCTTGCCATCAGCGCCGTCGGCGACCACGTCGTGGTGCGCGACGGGGATGCGCGCTGGCAGGTCGACAGCGGCCAGTACCTCCTGGGTCTCGACGTGAGTCTGCAGGATGGCGTGCTGCACGTCGTGGAGCACAGGCAGGCCGCCCCCGCAGCGCCTGCGCCGACACCCGACTGGTTTGCGCAAGCCTTGAGCCTCGAGAGCAGCGATCCGGACGGCGCGCTCAGCGCCTACCGACACGCCGTGGACAGCGACCCGCGCAACGCCGCGGCCTGGACCAACTGGGGACGCCTGCTGCACGAGCGCGGCCGCACGGACGAAGCCGATGCAGTGTACCGGCGAGGGCTGGCGCAGATCGGTCCGGACCCGCTGCTGCTCTTCAACCAGGGCGTGTTGCTCGAGGATCTGGGGAGGTCCGCGGCGGCGCTCGCGGCGTACCAGACGGCACTCGAACAGGACCCCGACCTGGCGGACTGTCACTACAACCTCGCCCGGCTCTATGAAGCGCTGGGTAAGCCGCAGCACGCCATCCGTCACCTGGGTCGATATCGGCGCCTGCTGAGTGGCGACGGCCGCTGACGCCGTCGGGCCGGCGCGCATGAGGACGTGGGTCGGCACCTCCGGATACAACTACCCCGAATGGAAGGGCAACTTCTATCCGGACAAGCTTCCGGCGGCCAAGATGTTGCCCTATTACGCCGAGCGCTTCACGACGGTGGAGATCAACTACACCTTCTATCGCACGCCGAACGAGAAGATCCTCGCCGGCTGGAATCGCGAGACTCCCCCGGGGTTCCGGCTCACCCTCAAGGCTCCCAAGCGCATCACGCACATCGCCAGGCTCAGGGGCTGCGCCGACCTGCTGCAGTACTTCCTCAAGACCGCGGCCACCCTGGGGCCGAAGCTCGGCGCGATCCTCTTCCAGCTGCCGCCCTACTTTCGCCGTGACCTCGCGGTGCTCGATGAGTTTCTGCGGCTGCTCCCCGCGGGCACCTGCGCCGCGTTCGAGTTCCGTCATGCCTCCTGGATGGACGCGGAAGTGTTCGCCCGCCTCAAAGCGAGGAATCTCGCCCTGTGCGTCGCCGACAGCGAGAAATTCTCCACCCCCCTCGAGCTGACCGCCGACTACGGCTATTTCCGTCTGCGCGACGAGGGTTACACCCCCGAGGACCTGGCGCGCTGGGCGCAGACCATCCGCACCCGGGCGGCCGGATGCAGGGACGTGTTCGTGTACTTCAAGCACGAGGAAGCCGGCATGGGACCGCAGTTCGCCCGCGTGCTGCTCGATGCCCTGGCGAGCTGAAAAGATCGGCGACGCACGCCGCGCCTTCGAGCGACAGCAGCGCGCGCTTGATCAACAGCCCGCCGCCGAAGCCGGTGAGCGAGCCGTCGGCGCCGATGACGCGGTGGCAGGGAACGATGATCGGCAACGGGTTCGCGCCGTTCGCGAGGCCCACGGCGCGCGCTCCACCGGCGTTGCCGAGGCGCCGCGCCAGCTCGCCATAGGAGACGGTCTGACCGTACGGGATGGCCCGCAGCGCCTCCCAGACCGCCAGCTGGAACGCGGTGCCTGCGGGGGCCAGCCGCAGCCTGAAGGCGCGCCGCCTCCCGGAAAAGTACTCATCCAGCTGCGCGCGCACGCACGCGAACGGCGTCGCGTCCGCGTGCCACTCGGGTGAGGGTCGCATGGGGTGCGGGCCGGACTGGAAATGCACCCGCCCGAGGGCCTGGCCGTCCCCGGCGAGCAGCAAGCGACCGACCGGAGTGTCGGTCTCGCACCAGTACCTCGGCTCCGATCCGGGCTCCATGCGCATGGATGCTACGCCGGCGCCCGCACGCGCGCCGGCTGATTTGGCCGGTTGTCGATGCGTGCATCCCGGCTGCCCGCGGCGCGCCACAGATGCATCACCGCGTAGCCGCGCCACGGTCGCCAGTCCCGCGCGCGCTCTTCGAGCTCGCGCGCACTGAGCATGCGGTGTCGGGGCGCCGCCATGCGGCGCAGCACGAGATCCCCGGTCGGCAGCGCGTCGGGCTCCCCGAGCGCTCGCAGGGCGACGTACTGCGCGGTCCACGAACCGATGCCCGGCAGCGCCGTCAGGGCTGCCGCCAGCGCCTCGGGCGCCGCACTGAAGTCGAGGCGGCGCTCGAGCACGGCACGGGCCAGCGCGTGCAGCGTGGCCGCGCGCGCGCGCGTGATTCCAAGGTGGTCGAGATTCGCGCTGGCGAGACTCGCAGCGGTTGGGAACAGGTGCGTCAGGCCCTCGGCGCCGCCGCGAATGGCTACCCCGGCGCGCTGCACGAGTCGCGCCGCGAACGTGCGGCCCGCGGCCACGCTCACCTGCTGGCCGAGCACCGCGCGCACCGCGCACTCGAACGCATCCCAGGCGCCCGGAATGCGCAATCCCGGCCGTTTGCGCACCAGCGGACCGACCAGCGGGTCGGTCGCCAGTTCGACGCCAATGCGGGCCGGATCCGCGGCGAGATCGAACGCGCGCCGCGCCACCGAGGCGAGCTGCAGCAACGCGGCCGGCGGTGCACCCCTGACGCGCAGCTCGAGCGCATCCTCGCCGGTGAGCGCGCGCACGCAGATCAGCGCGTGGCCGCCCTCGCACGCCACCGTGCGCGCGTAGCCGCGTGCATCGACCCGCTCGACTCCGGTGATCGCGCGCGCGGCCAGAAAGTCGCGCAGGTGCGCCCAGTCGTACGGCGGCCGGTACGCGAGCCGCAGCGCCACCTCTTCGGCGCTCTGCGCGACCGCAACGGGCGAGGCGCCGACGTGCCGCCCGAACAGGCGCAGCAGGTGCCGCGCGCCGATCCCCAGTCGCCCCGCCAGCGCCTCGACCGAATCCTCATCGAGCGCGCCCTCGTTGATCAGACGCAGGGCGCGGCGTACCACCGCCGCCTCCGCGTCCAGGCCCCAGATGGTCTCCATGGGTGCGACGATAGCGCGCCGCCCAGTTCCCAAGTGGCCCATTTTCGGACCTGTCAAGGTCGGCGTGGACGCGGCGCCGCCGCGCTTGCGCCGCGCACCGGCATCCACCAGCATCGGCAGTGCATGATCACCGAGAGCCCGCGACTGCGACTGCGACCGCTGGCGGACGCCGATGCGCCTTTCATTCTCGAGCTGCTCAACGATCCTGATTTTCTGAGCAACGCCGGCGATCGCGGCGTGCGCAACCTGCAGGATGCCCGCCGCTACATCGAGGCCGGGCCGGCGGCCAGCCATCGGCGCCATGGCTTCGGCCTGTGCGCCGTGGAGCTCAAGGCGTCGGCGGCTGTCATCGGCCTGTGTGGACTGCTGCGCCGCGACACGCATCCGGATGTCGAGATCGGCTTTGCGCTCCTGCCGCGCTTCCGTCACCAGGGCTACGCTCTGGAGGCGGCGCAGGCGGCGCTGCGGCTTGGCACGCAAGTGCTGGGCCTCGAGCGCATCGTCGCCATCACCTCACCAGGAAACTCGGCGTCGATCAGGATCCTGGAGACTCTCGGCCTGAAATTCGAGCGCCTGGTTCGTTTCAGCGACGACGGCAGCGAGTCCCGCCTGTTCGTGCTCGATCACCCGGACGCACGAGGCTGACGCGCAATCAGACGCGCAGTCATACGCTGGCCTCAGCGCAGTGATTGCAGCGTGCCGAGCGTGGTGCCGCGCAGCTTGCCGATGGCATCGTCTATGCGGTTGACCGCGGTCTCGTCGTCCTTGCCCAGCCCCTCCCAGTTGCCGCTCCAGACCCTCTGCAACTCCGCCGCCTGGGCCGGCACCGGCGGCGGCACCACCGCCGACAGGTCACGAATCACCAGCACGTACGTCCAGCCGGTGCGTGGGCTGCCGCCGGCAACGTCCCGGTCGTACTGCGCGAGGAACACCACACGCTCGAGCTCCGCAAGCCTGGTGAGCAGTTCGAACGCCGCGGTGCGGACATTGCGGTTGTGTTCGGTGCGCTCGTTGCGCCAGGTGTTGTAAGCCAGACTGCCGAGCGCCACGACCAGGCTGATGAGGGCGACGGCATTGTCGCGCAGCTGTTGGCGAAGGCTGGTCATCGGCCGCTTCACTCCTCGATTGACCCAAGTCTGAACCTTCGCGGGCACAGACTCCACAGCGCAGACTTCGCGGCATGCGCTCCGCCGGCGCGCCGCTATACTCGCCAGCGTACGCATGGTTGGAGGACCCGTGGCTACGCAGCGCAAACGTCCTCGTGCCTACAGCTCACCCGCCTGCTCTGTGCACGAGTTCGGGCCGGCATCCAAGCTCGCGCGCGCAACGGACATCCAGATCAAGCGTATCTATGACGAAGCTGATGCCGCGGACGGCTTTCGGGCGCTGGTCGATCGGCTCTGGCCGCGCGGCATCAGCAAGCAGCGCGCGGCTCTCGATGCCTGGCTGGCCGAGCTCGCTCCAAGTACCGCGCTGCGCAAGTGGTTCCACCAAGACCCCACGCGCTGGCTCGAGTTCGCCCGGCGCTATCGCGCCGAACTGCGCGCCCAGGCAGCCGCCCTGCAGGCACTGCGGCAGCGCGCCGCCCAACAGCGCGTGACGCTGCTGTACGCCGCGCACGATGCGCGCCGCAATCACGCCGTGGTGCTGCGCGACGTGCTGCGCAAGCCTTGACGGCGCGCCTGCGCACGAAGTCGGCTAGTATCGGCTTCACCGGCCCCGCCGGGTGGGCCGCGCGAGCGGCGCAGTGCGAGGTGCGACATTGAGGACCGCCGCCCGGGTAGTCTTGCTGGGTGCGCTGACGGGGTTGGCCGCTGCGCACGCGGCAGTCCGGGTGCTGACCGGTCCCACGCCGATCCCCGACGGCGACGCCCGCGCGGCCGGTGACCTCACGGTCATCAACGAAAAACTGGCCTTCGCGCTGGCGGTCGAGTCGGCGGTGCCGTTCGGCGTGCCGCGCGGCGCGATCGTGGACGTCGCGCCCGTCAGTCACGGCCATATTGGTCGCGATCGGGTCGCATTCGCCGACTTCATCCCCAACAACTGGTCGGCGTGGCCCAACACCAACCGGCACGTGGACATCCTGGAGCGCGGCCCGCGGCAGGTGCGCATCCGCGCCGTGCGCGACTGGGGCAAAGTGAGCATCGTGACCGTCTATTCCCTCGGCGCCAACTCCGATCAGGTCGAGATCCGCACCACCATGACCAACGGCGGGGACGAAACCCTGACCGACCTGCTCTCGGGTCTGACACTGTGGCCGAGAAGCGGCTTCCTGTTCGCGGTTCCGGGTCTCGCGGCAGTCAGCGAGGGCAAGGCCGACGGCGCACTCGCCGATCGCGTGGTCGCCTACGACGCCGGCTGGGCGATAACCCTGCATGCCCCGTACCTCGATCACATCGGCTCCGCGTCGCGCGATCTGTTCCAGTTGCACACGCTGCAGCCTCACCAGAGCCGCACCTTCACCGGGTGGCTGCAGGTGGGCTCGAGCGGGGATCTCGCTCCGGTGGTCAGGGCCGAGATCGAGCGCCGCCAGCTGCCCTCGGGCACGCTGCGGGGGTCGGTCGGCAGCCGCGATGGCAAAGCGCTCGGACGACCCGTCGTCGTCGCGGAACGGGACGGCAAGCCGTACGCCTGGGTAGTGGGACACGAGGGCGCCTATCACCTGCGGCTCCCGGCGGGCGAGTATGCGCTGTACGCCACGGGCCGGAACTACTCGCGCAGCGCGCCGGCATCGGTCAACGTTCGCGACGGCACCGAGCAGGTGCGCGACTTTCACGATCTGGACAGTCCCGGCCGCCTCGACTTCTCGGTCACCGATGCCCGCGACGGCGCGGCGCTGGACGCGCGCATCGTGATCACCGAGGGCTACCAGCCGCTGGTCGGGTTTCTGGGCGGCAAGACCTTCTTCACGCAACTCGGGCGCAAGGGGCACGCGGACGTACCCATCGCGCCCGGCCGCTATCTGTTCACCGTGTCATCGGGTGGCGGCTTCCTGGCGGCGGACGCACAGGTGCGACTCGCAATTGCCGCCGGCCCGGCCAGGCAACATCCGGTCGCCATCACGCCGCTGTTCGATCCGCCCTCGCGCGGCTGGTACTGCGCCGATCTGCACCACCACGCCGATCAGGCGGAGGCGGTGACACCACCGGCGGAGCTGGCGCGCTCGCAGCTCGCGGCGGGACTCGACCTGCTGTTCCTCAGCGATCACGATTCCACCGTGAACCTCGCAGTGTTGCAGCAGATTGCCGGCGCCCGTGGCGTGGCGTTCATCCCGGGGATCGAGCTGTCGCCGTCCTGGGGCCACTTCAATGCCTATCCGCTGGCGAGCGGCGCGCGCCTGGCGATCGACACCGGTACGGCCACCGTCGACATGATCCTGAAGGAGGCGCGACGCGCTGGAGCCACGGTGGTGCAGGTCAATCATCCATTCAATCCCTACGGTTATTTCGCCAGCCTCAAGTCCGGCCTGGCGCCCGGCGGCTTCAATCCCGGCTTTGACCTGATGGAAATCAACTCATCGGTCCCGAATGACGACCCCAGGGTGCTGGCCAAGCTGTGGGAATTCTGGAATGCGGGCCAGCGCTACTACATCGCCGCGGGCAGCGACACCCACGATGTCTGGAACGATCAGTCCGGGCGAGTACGCACCTGCGCGCATCTCGAGGGTCAGGTGAGTGCCCAGGCCTTTGCCCAGGCGTTGAAGGCGGGCCATGCGTACGTGAGCTACGGCCCGCTCATCTTCCCGTCGGTGATGTTCGGCACACAGATGCAGGTCGTGAGCGGCGAGCCCTTCACGCTGGCGTTGGAGCTGGCGTCAGTCGCCGGAGTCAGCAAGGCCGCGCTCATCAGCGGCGGCAACGTCCAGGACAGCCGGGCATTTCCCGACGCGCCGCTCACGACTCGCGTCGACTTCACGCTCCGCACCAACCACGCGGGCTGGTATGCGCTCGAGGTCGAGGATCAGCGCGGGCGCAAGGCCTACACCGATCCGGTCTGGGTGACGATCGCGCCCCCGCCGCAGTAGTCATGACAGGCGCGCCGGAGCGGTCGCTGCGCTACGGGCAGCTCAGAACCATAGTGCTGCTGTTCGGGGGCTATGCCGCCTGTTACTACTGCCGGGCGGATCTGTCCGTGGCCACGCCCCTGCTGGTCGAGGAGCTCGGCAAGCAGGGAGTCGGTCACAGCGAGGCGATCGTGCGCATCGGCTCGATCAGCTCCCTCGGCGTTCTCGCTTACGCGCTCGGCAAACTGTTTCTCACCGGTCTGGGGGACTACTGGGGCGGGCGGCGCAACTTCCTCATCGGCGTGGGAGGCGCCGCGGTGTTCACGCTGTTGTTCGCCGCCGGCGGCACGATCCCGATGTTCACTCTCGCCTGGGTCGGAAACCGCCTGACGCAGTCGATCGGCTGGGCCGGCCTCGTCAAGGTCTCCTCCCGATGGTTCGACTATTCCTCCTACGGGTCGATCGTCGGTATTCTCAGCATCAGCTACCTGGTCGGAGACGCCGCGGCTCGCCAGCAGATGGGGATGCTGATCGAGCGCGGCTACGGCTGGCGCGCGCTGTTCCTGTTCGCCGCCATCGCGGCTGCAGTCTGGTTGACCGCCTGCCTGCTGTGGTTGCGCGAGTCCCGCACCGAGCTCGGACACACGGAAGCGAAGCCGAACCCGCTCAACCTGTTCGCCGCCGCACAGTCGCGGCCTGCAAGTGTCGGCGCGCTGCTGCTGCCGCTGCTGCGTAGCCGGGCGTTTCTGCTGGTTTGTCTGCTGTCGTTCACCTGCACGATAATCCGCGAGAGCTTCAATACCTGGACGCCGGTTTACCTGCGCGATCACCTCGGCTACAGCATAAGTCACTCCGCCAGCATGAGTGCGATCTTCCCGGGAGTAGGCGCCGCCTCGGTGCTGCTGGCGGGTTGGCTCAGCGATCGCCTCGGTCTGAACGGCCGCTCGCTGCTGTTGTTCCTCGGACTCACGGGCACGGCCGCGGCGCTGCTGGTGCTCGTGTCCGTGCGCTCCGGGCCCGCCGGCGCCCTCCTGGCGGTGGTGGTGATCGGGGTCATCGCATTCTGCCTGCTGGGGCCGTACTCTTATCTGGGCGGCGCCTTCGCGCTCGACTTCGGCGGCAAGCAGGCGAGCGCGGCCGCCTCGGGAATCATCGACGGCATTGGGTACCTGGGTGGAGTACTGGCGGGGGACACCGTGGCGCGGCTCTCGGTGGCGTTCGGCTGGGAGGGCGTGTTCGTGATCCTGGCGACGGTCAGCGCCGTGGCCGCGGTATGCGCCGGCGGTTTGCACGTTCTGAACACCAGGGCCGCGGCCAGGACGACCCATGGCTAGCCCGGCCGCGGTGAGGGCTATGGTCGCAGCCCCGGAGTGCCTCACCATCGTATGGCAGGACGGCCGGACGAGTGAGTTCGCGAGCCTGTGGCTGCGCGACAATGTGCGTGAGGACCGCGACCCTCACAACGGCCAGCGCCTCGTCGACATCACCGATCTGCCGGAGAAACCGCGGATTCGCTCGGCCGCGGCCGCAAACGGTGTCGTGCGCATCGATTGGGAAGACGATTCGCGCAGTGCGTGCTTCGAGCTCGACTGGCTGGCGGCCCACGCCTGCGGCGGCGGCCGCAGCCGACCCGAACTGGCGCCCCGCACGTGGCTCGAAGGCGCGGGGCTCATCGCCACCCGCGACTTCGCCTGGGCGAGCCTTGCCGCAGCGCGCGCGGATTCGCGCGCGCGCCTCACCTGGTTGACCCGGCTGCTGCAGGATGGCCTGGCCTTCCTCAGTGGCGTGCCGGCGCAGGAGACGGCGCTGCTCGAGGCCATGCCTGTGGTCGGGCGCGTGCTCGAGACCAACTACGGCCTGACATTCGACGTTCGCTCGGTGCCACAACCCGAGAATCTCGCCTATTCCGATCTCGGGCTGGGCCTGCACACCGACAACCCCTATCGCGATCCGGTGCCGGGGTTTCAGGCGCTGCACGCCCTGATTCCCAGCAGCGAAGGCGGCGAGAGTCTGTTCGCCGACGGCTTCGCGCTGGCTGAGCACCTGCGGGCCACGGACCCGGATGCGTTCGCGCGGCTGACGAGCACTGCGGTGCCGTTTCACTATCGCTCCAGGGACGCGGATCTGTATGCGGAGCGTCCGCTGATTCGACTGTCGGTGCAGGGCGAGATCGCGGCGGTGCACTACAACAGCCGCTCCATCGCGCCCCTGGCGCTCGCCGCTCGCGAGACGGCAGCGTTCTACGCCGCCTACCGGCGCTTCGCCGCCTTGCTGCGCGATACGCGGTTTCAGTTGCACACCAGGCTCGGCCCGGGAACCGTGGTGGTGTTTGATAACCAGCGGATCCTGCACGGCCGCACCGCCTTCTCGTCCGCCCGGCAGCCGCGCCATCTGCGCGGCTGCTACCTGGCGCGCGACAGCGTCTACAGCGAGGCCGCGCTGCTGCGCCGCCAGCTCGCCGCCGCGGAGGCAGGCGCGTGAGCGTCGCCGAGGAGATCCTCGCGCTCTACGCGGCGCGCGGCGCCGGCGCGTACTTCGGCGAGCGCGTGTCGATGACCGAGCACGCCCTGCAGAGCGCGTACTGCGCGCAGCAGGCGGGCGCCTCCGAGTCGCTGGTGCTCGCGGCGCTGTTGCACGACGTCGGACACCTGCTCGCGCAGGTCCCCGACGACCTCGCCGACTGGACCGCGGACGCGCACCATGAGGCAAGCGGCGCCCGCTGGCTCGCGCAGCGCTTCCCCCCCGCGATCTCAGAGCCGGTGCGCCTGCACGTTGCGGCCAAACGCTACCTGTGCGCGACCGATGCGCAGTACTTCGCGAAACTGAGCTCCGCTTCGGTACACACCCTGAAGCTGCAGGGAGGTCCGATGTCAGCGCACGAGGTGGCGCAGTTCGAGGCCGAGCGCTACTTCACGGAGGCGGTGCGCGTGCGGCGCTGGGACGATGCCGGCAAGGTCGCCGGGCTCAAGACTCCGCAGCTCGCCGAGTACCTCACTGTGATCGCCGGCGCGGTGTCCCGCCGGGGCTGACGCTTCAGCGCCCCGCCAGGATCGCGCGCCAGTTGATGATGGCGTTCCACAGCATGCGCTGATCGCCGCGATTGAGATCGCGATGCAGCGGATTGAAGTTGAACGCGATGACGTGACCCAGGCCTGAGTGCAGATCCAGGATGGCGGGATGTCCGATGAGGCCTTCTCCTCCCCACGCTTGACCGCTCACGACCAGCGGCGCGCCTTCCCGATCGCCCCACTCCAGCACCACGCCGCTGCGATCGAGCGGGCCGTCGAGACAGGTGGTGCAGTACGCCATGCGCAACCAGCGGCGCGGAATGGAATAGACTGGAAAGTTCTGGCGGAACACATGGGTGCGCGCGGAATAGCCGTACGCGATCGGGTGATCGGGTCGCGCAAATGACACGCGCAGGTGCGCACCGGGTGTTCGGGTGGCGGCCGACTGTGACGCCGCCGCCGCCGCGCTCCCGCCTCCCTGCGTGCTGCGCGGTACCCCTCCGGCCTCGCGTCGCACGCCACGCACCATGCCGCCCTCCAGCGGCAGCATGGAGCCGCTGCCGAGCGTGATCAGGAGTCCCCCCGCATCGAGGAAGCGCTGCAGCTCGGCGAGTCCGCTCCAGCCGATGCCCCCCGTGATGTCGTCGGACTCGGCCGGCGTGCCGAGACTCGGAGTGCTGCTGGTCTTCTTGAACGGCATCGGACCCCACGCCCTGGGGATGCCCTGAATCTGCTCGGCGAGCTCCAGATCGACGTGCCCGTACAGCAGCACGTCGTACCGCTCGCGCAGCTTTCCGGCGCGGATGTCCTCGTCCCGAACATAGACATAAGGTATGTGCCGCTGATCGAGCGAGTAGCGCGCCCAGCCGATCGTGTCGGTATCCGCCCACGGCACCCACAGTCCGAGCCGAGGCACCGGCGCCGCGTGACTCGCCACATCCGGAGCCGAAGCGGTGCTCGTGAACTCGAGTGCGAGCTTCGCGGCCGCCTCGTGCAGCGCCGCGGTGAGGCCCGCTTGCGGCGCGAGGATCCAGGACCCGGGCGGATACTCGGCGCCGTTCGCAGTGAACGCCCGCTCGGCGATCGAGACTCTGAATCGGGCCAGCTGGTAGCGCGCCTCGAGCAACCCCTCCTGTCCGCCGTCCTTCAGCAGGTACACCGGCCCGCTGCCCGATACCGCACCTTGCGGATCGGGCGCTGCGCTCAGTGGCGCGAGGTTTGCCGCGCGTACCCGCGGATCCGCCGTGGGGATCGCCGCCAGATGGTAGTGGGCCGGCAACTCCCACGACACGTCATCGTATGGCTCGCTTGCGTCCCGCGGATAGTTCTGTGCGGCCAGCAGATCCACCGCGTAGTTTCGGTAGGGTTGGTCGAGCCGCACGACATAGGTGCCCGCGGGGAACGTACCCTCCCGCAGGGTCAGATCCGTCGCGGCACGCTGCACCTCGATCCCCTGCGCGAGCAGCCGTGCGAGCAGTTGTGCGACGCGGGCCGGATCGCCCTGTCCGTCGGGAATGAGGAACGCATAGGGTGCCTGCTCGAGCCCCTTGCGCCATGAATGCAGCGCCTTGAGATAGAAGTTCCTCAGCAGACTCTTCGACTGCTGCGCGCTTTCATCCAGCGCCGCCAGCATCGCGGTCTCGTTGTAATTGACGTTGTCGCGCGCCGACCAGCTGAAGGTCTTCTGCGGCGGCGGCGGCAAGGGACGATACCACTCGACGGTGCTCTCCTCGCCGGGCTGTTCGGGAATGAGCGTTTCGGCGGTTCCGTTGCCGAAGGTCTCGTAGCCGCGGCCGTCGGAGTTGTGATTGGTCGCGATCGCATCCAGGTACAGATGCGCGAAGTCATCGCCGAAGTTCCAGGTCCAGACACCCGGCATCCCGAGTGCGGTCAGCGCCTGCACTTCATGGAAGCTCAGCTCGAGCCGTTCGGCGTAAGTGAGCGGATCGACATACTGGTTGATGGGCCCGGTGCCATTCCAGGTCACCAGCAGCGCCACGCTCTCGTGCAGATCGTGGATCACCTGCGGATGCCACTCGCGGAACATGCGGAACACCGCCCTGGTGGTCTCGTGAACCTGCTGGTGCGCGTCGCGGTTGATGTCGACGAACGCGTACTTCGACCAGTAGGGCGGCGCCTGTCGCGGCAGGCTCGCGAGCTGCGTCCTGCCCTTGAGAAAGCGGTAGAACCACTCGACCTGCTTGTCGCGCCCGTCGGGATTCGAGACCGGGTTGATCAGCACCACCAGATTCTCGCGTATGCGCCGGATCATCGGCTGCTCCGATACCGCGAGCCGATAGGCCAACTCCAGCACCGACTCCGTGGAGCCGGTTTCGTCAGAGTGAAGCGCGGCGTTGAAGTAGTAGATCGGGCGGGCGCTCGCCACGATCCGCTCGGCGGCGGCGGCGTCCGTGGTGCGCGGATCCGCCAGCGCGGCAGTCGCGGCCCGCAGCCGCTCCAGCTCCTGGATGCCCTTTTCGTCCGCGATCGCGAGCATCACGATGTCACGGCCCTCTTCCGAACGCCCGATCGTGAACAGGCGCACGCGCGCGGAAGAGCCCGCGAGCGCGCGGCAATACCCATAGGCGGTCGAGGAATTCACCAGCTCGCCCGCCGCCCCCGGGATGCGGTGCAAGAAAGCCCGCGGTGACACCACGCTCGCGGAGGCCGGCAGATAGGCGACCCAGGGCGAGAGGAAGCGCTCCTCGGTCGTCGCCCGCGCGATCTCCTCGACCGAGCCGGACTCGGGTGTATCCGGAGCGCTCGACTGCGCCCACAGCACGCGCGGGGCGAGCGTCAGCAGCGTGAGTAGCAGCAGCGGTTTGTCGAGCATCAGCGTCCCCCGCGAGACCACACCGGCCTGTGCAACGCGGCGCAGTATAGCTTATTGAACATTCGCTCAACTATCGGCAGACTGCGGAGCATGGCTCGCAACCCTCGCTACGACATCCTGTTCGAGCCGGTGAAGATCGGACCAGTCACGGCTCGCAACCGCTTCTACGCGGTTCCGCATGCCGCCGGCATGACCAACTCGATGCCGCACATGCGCGCGAAGTTTCGCGAGACCAAGGCCGAAGGCGGATGGGGCGTCGTGTGCAGCGGCTATGTGTCGATCGACCCCAGCTCCGACGATGCACCCCTGCCGTTCGCGACTCTCTGGGACGAGGACGACATCCGCTCCCACGCCCTGATGACCGAGGCCGTGCACCGGCACGGCGCGCTGGCGGGCGTCGAACTGTGGCACGGAGGCGGTTCGGTCATGAACCGCAGCAGCCGCATCGCGCCCCTGTCCCCGTCCGGAACGTCCTGGATGGCCACGCATGTCAATTTCATGGGTAACCAGCGGCCCCGGGCCATGGACGCCCGCGACATCCGCGCGCTGCTCGCCTGGCAGGCGGAAGCGGCGCGCAAGGCGCGCTGCGCGGGATTCGACATCGTCTACGTCTATGCCGGCATGGGATACCTGCCGTACGAATTCCTGCTGTCGGATTGGAACCAGCGCACCGATGCCTACGGCGGCAGCGTGCGCAATCGTGTGCGCATCGTGCAGGAGCTCCTGGAAGTCACGCGCGCGGCGGTCGGCGACCACTGCGCCGTGGCGCTGCGGATCAGTCTCGAGGAGCTGCGTTCGCGGCCGAGCGATGCGGCGCCCTCGGAAGCCCACGAAGTCGTCGCGCTGCTCGCCGAGGTGCCCGATCTGTGGGACGTGAAGCTGGACTCCTCGCCGACCGACTGCGCGCCGTCGCGCTTCGCGCCCGAGGGCAGCCATGAGCCGATCATCGAGTTCGTCAAGAAGCTCACACGCAAGCCGGTGGTCGGCGTCGGCCGTTTCACCTCCCCGGACACCATGGTCGGTCAGATCAAACGCGGCGTGCTCGACCTGATCGGCGCGGCACGACCCTCGATCGCGGATCCGTTCCTTCCCAGGAAAATCGACCAGGGCCGCGAGCAGGACATCCGCGAGTGCATCGGCTGCAACATCTGCATCTCGAGCTGGCACGACTCGGTGCCGGTGCGCTGCACTCAGAACCCGACGATCGGCGAGGAGTGGCGTCGCGGGTGGCACCCCGAGCGCATCGCCCCTGCGGGCAGTACGGCCTCGGTTCTGGTGGTCGGCGCGGGTCCCGCAGGCCTCGAGTGCGCGCTGTCGCTCGGCCGGCGCGGTTACGAGGTGACCGTGGCGGAGGCGGCGCAGGAGATCGGCGGCCGCTTGCGCTTCGAGACGCGCCTGCCCGGACTGGCAGGCTGGGGGCGCGTCCTCGACTGGCGCAGGGGTCAGCTGGAGCGGCTGCCGAACGTCACCATCTACCGCGGCAATCGCCTGACGGCGCAGGACATCCTGGGCCTGGGCAACACGCACGTGGTCATCGCCACCGGATCGCGCTGGGCGCGCCTGCTGTACTCGGCGCTCGAGATCCCGGTGGGGAGCCTGGAGGGCCCCGATGTCTTCACCCCCGATGACGTCGCGGACGGGGCTCGGATCGAGGGGCCGGTCGTCCTCTACGACTTTGACAACTACTACATGGGCAGCGCGCTGGCGGAGCACCTTGCCAGGCTCGGGCAGGCGGTCAGCTACGTGACGCCCGCGGGGCATGCATCGGCCTGGGCCATCATGAGCAATGAGCAGCCGCAGGTTCACCGGGCGCTGTTCGCTGCCGGGGTTGCCCTGCACACGCTGTCACGCGTGACGGGATTCGAGGGCGGCGAGGTCGCGCTCGCCAACCACTTCACGGGCGCCGCCACCCGGCTCGCCTGCAGGTCCCTGGTGATCGTCGGCGCGCGCCTGGCGAACGATTCCCTGCACACCGCGCTCAGCGCCCGCTCGCAGGAATTGGCGGGAATCCAATCCGTCACCCGCATCGGGGATGCGCTCGCTCCGGGCGCGATTGTGCATGCCGTGTACAGCGGTCACCGGTATGCTCGGGAACTGGATGCCGACTCTGCGACCCTGAGCTACCGGCGCGATGCACCCCTGGGCCGGCAGTGCGGTACGGTGATGCCGGGGTTCGCTGCCAACGAGGATCTGGACTTCCGTGAGCACCCATGAGCCGCCCCCGCGGCTGGCCGGTCTGGAGGCCACCCTGCCATCGAGCTGGTATCGCTCCGAGAGCGTATTCGCCGTGGAGAAGGAGCGGATCTTCTGCCGCGACTGGGTCTGTGTCGGGCGCGAGGAAGAGCTGGTGCAACCCGGCGCGTTCCGCGTGCTCGATATCCTCGGCGAAAGCATCATTCTGCTGCGCAACCGCGAGGCTCGGCTGCGCGCCTTCTACAATGTATGCCGGCACCGTGGTACGCGCCTGTGCCGGGAGCCGGGCGCAGCGGGCGCCGGCGCGCGGCTGCCCGGCGGCATCAGCGCCGGGCGCATCACCTGTCCGTACCACCAGTGGACCTACGATCTCGACGGTCGGCTGATCGCCGCACCCCATCTGAGCGGTGAGCCGCAATTCGACAAGGCGCTGTTCAGCCTGTACCCGGCGCAGCTCGAGGCGTGGGGCGGTTTCGTGTTCCTGAACCTGACCCCCGCCACTGCCGTGCCATTGCAGCGGCAGCTCGCCGGCATTCCCGTGCGCCTGGCGCGCTACCCCCTGGGCGAGCTGCGGATCGCTCATACGATCCGCTACCAGGTGGCCGCGAACTGGAAGGTGATCTGCGAGAACTACAACGAGTGCTACCACTGCGCAGGCGTGCATCCGGAGCTGTGTGAGCTGGTGCCGGCGTTCCGTGAGCGCGGCGGCGCGAACCTCGACTGGCTGCGCGGCATTGCGCATCGCCCCGGCGCCTATACGTTCACCAAGTCGGGCACGACGCGCCGCCGCGCATTCCCGACCCTGAACGAAGACGAGCGGCTGCGCCACAAGGGCGAGCTGCTGTATCCGAATCTGTTCCTGAGCCTCGCCTGCGATCATGTCGCGGTATTCATCCTGCAGCCGCGCAGCGCCGCGCACACCGACATCACCTGTCATTTCCTGTTCGAGCCCTTCGAGATCGACAAGCCCGACTTCGAGCCCAGCGACACCACCGAGTTCTGGGATCTGGTCAACCGCCAGGACTGGGCGATCTGCGAAGCGGTGCAACAGGGCATCAGCGCGCGCGTGCACGAGCGCGGCTATTACGCTCCGATGGAAGACTCCAGTCTCGACATCCGTCGCTACGTCCTGGAACGGATCGGCGAGGCGGTCGCAGCGACGTGAGGGACCAGCCGGCGCCGGCAGCCTCTTTCCCCTCCCCGCAGCGCATCCGCGTGCGCTGGAGGATATTTCTGTTCCTGTTCGGCTTCGGCTTCATCGCCTATGTGCAGCAAAGAAGCCTGACCGTCGCCAGTTACCGGATGATGCCGGACCTGGGTTTCACCCAGATGCAGATCGGCTGGCTGGAGACGGCGCTGCTGGTAGGCTACACGGCCCTGCAGTTTCCCGGCGGTGTGCTCGGCCAGCGCCTCGGGGCGCGTCTGACGTTCGTGGTGATCGGGCTCATCGCCTTCCTGTGCTGCATGGTGACGCCACTCGCGCCGGTGCTGCTGCAGGGAGCCGCGCTGTTCGCAGGGTTGCTCGCGGTGCAGTTGCTGCTCGGCGCCTCACAGGCGCCGATATTCCCGGTCTCATCCGGAGTGTTCGAGACCTGGTTCACTCCCGACAGATGGCCGCTGGTGCAGGGCCTGCAGAGCATGGGTCTTGGCCTCGGAGCCTCCCTCACTCCCCCGCTCATCGCCTGGCTCATGACCGCGTTCGACTGGCGCCGGGCGCTCACCTGGACGACCCTGCCCGCGCTGCTGCTGATCGCCTGGTGGGCCTGGTATGGCAGGAACAGCCCCGCCGAGCATCCGGCGGTGAGCGCGGAGGAGCTCGCCGAGCTCGGGGCGGAGCCCCCTGAGCCTGCCGACTCGGGCATCTCGTGGCCACGCATGTGGGCGTTGATGAGGAACCGGGATGTGCTGGCGCTGACCGGCTCCTACGTGTGCATGAACTACGTGTACTACCTGCTCGCCAACTGGTGTTTCCTCTACCTGGTGCAGGAGCGACACTTCACGGTGCTCGAGAGCGGCTGGCTGGCCAGCACACCGCCGCTCGCGGCCGCCATCGGCGCGGGCGTTGGCGGCCTGCTCGCGAGCATCCTGGGACGGCGCTATGGCGTACGCCGCGGCCTGCGGATCCTGCCCCTCCTGTCTTTGCCGGCCGCCGGCCTGCTGCAATTCCTGGCGGTCGACGCGGCGAGCCCCTACATCGCCGTGGCGGCTCTGGCGCTGTGCTTCGCCTGCGTCGAACTGAACGAAGGCCCTTACTGGGCGGCGATCATGCATGTCGGGCGCGCCGACACCATGGCGGCGTCGGGGCTGCTCAATACCGGCGGCAACGCCGGCGGCCTGATCGCCACGCCGATCGTCGCCTATCTGTCGGGCCATCACGCCTGGACCCAGGCCTTTCTGATCGGGACCGGTTTCGCCGTGGTGAGCGCGGCCGCGTGGCTGCTGGTGGACCCCACGCGCGGCGTGGGCAGCGATGCATCCGGCGCCGCGGCCCAGGGTGCCGCGCGTCGTTCTTACTGAACGCCTGTATCATGAGCATCCTGTGCTGATGTTGCCCCGGATTGCCTCGCGTAGCCTCTGGTGCGCTGTGCTGCTGGCGCTCGGCGCGCTGCAGCCCGCCGCGCGCGCTCAGACAGCGACGCCGCCGAAGACGCGCAACGTCGTGCTCATCGTGAGCGACGGCCTTCGCTGGCAGGAGATTTTCACCGGCGCCGACCCCACGCTGTTGAACGAGAAAAACGGCGGCATCTGGGACAAGGAACAGGACCTGCGCCGCGAATTCTGGCGCGCCGACCCGGATGAGCGCCGCCAGGCGCTGTTTCCGTTCCTGTGGACGACCGTCGCCGCGCGCGGCCAGGTCTTCGGCAACCAGGCCAAAGGCAGCATCGCCCGCGTCACCAACGGCTTGGCCTTCTCCTACCCCGGATACAATGAAATGCTGACCGGCCACCCCGATCCGCGCATCGACTCCAACCGGTTCGGCCCGAATCCCAACCCCACGGTGTTCGAATGGCTGAACGGTCTGGCGGAGCTGCACGGGCGCGTGAGCGTGTACGCAACCTGGGAGACGTTCAAGGATATCTTCAACGTTCGCCGCAGCGGTCTGCCGCTGCAGGTCGGATGGGACCTGCCCTATCGCGGCCAACTCACCCCGCGGCAGGAGCTGCTGAACCAACTCTACCGGTCCACGACCAGGCTGGACGACGGG
>Ga0209238_1000171_pt1 | contig 20832 bp, 19 predicted proteins | sample GraSoi013_1_20cm_FD_185823 | JGI IMG/M metagenome (GOLD analysis project Ga0209238, IMG submission 185823) | Grasslands soil microbial communities from the Angelo Coastal Reserve, California, USA - Sample 10_02_2013_1_20cm (SPAdes) (version 2) | ecosystem: Environmental > Terrestrial > Soil >...
GCCATACTCGGGCGCCGCGAGGCGCTCATCGCCGCCGCCGAGGATGACGATCGCCTGGGCCTGCGGTGCTCGGGTGAGATCGAGCGCCGGCTCGCCTTCGGCCGCTCTCGAGAGCGCATCGGCCACCAGCGGCGTCGCCAGCAGCCACAGCGAAGCGAGGCCCGCGCCGAGCAGCAGCCAGCCCGCCCGGGCGGCGCCCGCCGCGCAGCGCGACCGCAGCAGCCAGGCCCCGGCGGCCGCGATCAGCAGCGGGCCCCCGGGCGGCAGCAGCAGCGTATGCAACAGCTCTTTCAGCGTGATGAACATACGGCGGGCGCGGCAGCGCTCACAGGCGGATCGTCTGCCAGGCCCGGGAGCGCCAGCGCAGGAACAGCGTGCTCCCGAGCACCATGACGTAGATCAGGACCGCAACCCAGCCGCCGACCGGCCCCCAGCCGAATTGCGGCAGGAAGTGCACCCAGCCCTGTCGGGGGGCGAACGTGAAGGCGTGCGCCAGCGGCACGAACAGCAGCAGCGACACCGACAGCACCAGCACCGCCGGGATCCTGACATCGCCCGCGCCGCGCAGGCACATGCTGCTGCCCATGTTCAGGCCGTCGAAGAACTGGTAGCCGGCCGCGAGCCACAGCAGCTGCATGCCGAGCGCGACCGCGCTCGCCGCCTCGGCATCGTGCGAGCCGGTGAAAAACGGTAGCACCCACGGACCGCCGAGCGCAATCAGCACGCCGATGCCGCCCATGTAGAGCGCCGCGAGCAGGATCACGCGGTTGCCGACCCGCAGCGCCCAGCCGCGCGCGCCCGCGCCGATGGATTGTCCGACCAGCGTCGTGCCCGCGGAAGCGATGCCGAATCCGGGCATGTAGGCGAGTGAAGTCACGATCACCACCATCTGCGTGGCGGCGCCGCCCGCGGTGCCGAGCCGCGTCTGCATCATCTGGAAGGTGGCGAACCCGAGCAGGTCCGCCGCCGGCGACAGCCCCATCGGGACCCCGAGGCGCAGCTGCTGCATGAGCGCGCCGCCGCGCGGCCGCCACGTCAGGTGCGCGCGGTATCGTCGTCGATAGTGCGAGCGCAGAAAAATCGCCAGCGCCAACAGCAGTCCCGCCAGCTGCGCGACGTTCGTGGCCCAGGCGGAGCCGGCGATGCCCCACCCCAGGCGGAAGATGAACAGCTGGTTCAAGAACGCATTGGCGACCGTGGTCACGACGGTGATCAGCAGCGTCACCCGTGGCCGCCCGATGCCGTTGAAGAATCCGAACATGGCCCACCCGGCGGCTCCGACGCAGGCTCCGCCGACACGCGGAAACCAGAACGCGGCGGCGAGCTGCTCGACCTGCGGATCGAAGCCGAACGGGGCGAGAATCACGTGGCGCGCGGCGCCCACCAGCACGAACAGCGGCGCCGCGCAGGCCATCGCCCACAGCGCGGTCCATACCGCCTGGCCGGCGCGCCGGTAGCGGCGCGCACCGAAGTTCTGCGCCACCAGCGTCTGCACCGCGGTGCCCGCGCCGCCCAGCACCAGCACCGCGACGATCACCAGCCACTGCACCGCGCCGACCGCCGCGAGCGCCTTGGTGGAGATGCGCCCCATGAACCACATGTCGGTGAGATTGAGGACGATCTGCACCGCGCTGTTCGCCATCAGCGGCAGGGCGAGCGCCAGCACCGCACGCTGATCCACGTGCGCGCGACCGGCCGCATCGAGGCGCTGCGCCGGCAACTGCTCCGCGCGGCTCAAGGAATCCATGGCAACATCCTGCGTAATCGGTCATTCTCGCACACTGCTCCGCTGGAGAAATGACGCCATGGCAACACGCAGCCACAGCGCCGCCGCGCGCACGCGCAACGCCGCCGCACGCTCCGCGCGCCGCGGGCGGCTCGCGCCGGGTAAGCAGGCGCGCGGGCTCGACGCGGCAGAAGTTGCCATCGCAATCGACAGTCCGGTAGTCGCGCCGCTCGTAGCATTGGTGCGCGAGGCGGGCGGTGCTCCCATCGGCGCATACCGCGAGCCGCTCGGAGGCCGCGCCCTGTTGCTGGCGAGCCTGCCGCTGAATGCGCTGCAGCCCACGCCCTTCCAGCGCGACCTCTCACCCACGCACGCCAAGCGTCTGGCGGCCAAGATCGACGAGACGGCCGCGTTCCTCGATCCGCTCATCGTGGTGCGCGGCGAGGACGGGAGGCTATGGACACCCGACGGCCGCCACCGCCTGGCCGCGGGCAAGGTGCTCGGGCTGAAGCAGATCACGGCGCTGATCTCGCCCGACGAATCCCTTGCCTACCGCATACTCGCACTCAACACCGAGAAGGCTCACAACCTCAAGGACCGGAGCCTGGAGGTCATCCGCATGGCGCGCAACCTCGCCAAGCGCCGCGGGCGCGAACGCGAGGATGCTTTCGCCGCCGAGTTCGAGGCGCCCGAACTGCTGACGCTCGGCATCGTGTATGAGAAGTCGCCGCGCTTTGCGGGCGGCGCCTACAGCGCGTTCCTCAAGAAGGTCGACCGTTTCAGCGAGCGCACGCTCGCGGCGAGCCTGCGGCAACGCGAGGACCACGCCGCGCGCCTCGCCCAGATCGACGCGCGCGTCAAGGGGATCATCGCCGCCCTGCAGGCGCGTGGCTTCAAGTCCCCGTACCTGCGCAACTACGTCGTCGCCCGCATCAACCCGGTGCGCTTCCACAAGGCGAAGAAGGGCGACACGGCCCCGCCGATGCCGCTCGCCCAGGCGCTCACCCGCATGGCAGCCAGCGCCCGCAATTTCAACCTCGGCTCGGTATCGAACACCGATCTCGCCTGGGTGGCGGTGGGCGCGGGTGCGGGGGATCAGGGCGGCGGCTGAAGCTCGCCCTCGTGCCGCCCGCGGCCGTCACGCAACGGGCCATGGGGGAAAACGCCCAGTCGAGCCCGGTGACCCGCACCTCGAGCGCGGTGATCAACACGGGGATCCCGGGGGACCCGGGCGCGCCGAGCGAAGCGTCATAGAACCGGTCGGCGAGCGCGAGCCACTCACCTGGTGGAGCGGGCTTATCGAATCGATACGAGGGGATAGTGAGCGCACGCGCAATAGCCCGCGGCGCGGGCCGGTCTCTTCTTCATGGTCAACCCTAGGATACACACTTGAGGTCGCCGCCCATGCTGGAACCCGTGACACAGCTGCGCATCCTCGAGGCGAGCGGCGCGCGCGCGCGGCGCGGCGGCACCGCGGCCGCACCGGACGAGCTGCCCGACCTGCTGCTCATCGAGCGCGCACGCGCCAGGGAGGAACGCGCGATCGAGGTGCTGATCCGGCGCTACGGCCGGCGGATGTTCCGCGTCGCCTGCAGCGTGCTGCTGGACGAGGATGCGGCGGAGTCGGCGGTGCAGGAGGCGTATCTGGCCGCATTCGGCGATCTGAATCGTTACGCGCCCACCGGAAAATTCGCCGCCTGGCTGACGCGCCTGGCGTTCGACCAGGCGCGCTCGCTGCGCGCCAGCGCCCGATCCGGGCCGCCCGCGCCGCCGCGGCAGGCCGCGCCCGCACAGGCAGCGGCGCTCGCGGGCGCTGCCGGCGATGAGGCGCAGGAGCGGCGCGAGCTCGAGCACGCGATCGGCAGCCTGCCGGAGGTGTTTCGCACCGTGTTCGTGCTGCGGGTGGTGGAAGGGGTCAGCGGCATCGAAACCGCCGCTTCCCTCGGCGTGCACGACACCACCGTGCGCACGCGCATGTACCGCGCGCAGCGGCGCCTCGCGCCGGACACGGCGCTGCGGGTGCGCGCCGCCAGCGGCTTTCTCGAGCTGAGCGCGGAGCGCCTCGAGCGCATCGTGCAGCGCGTGCTGGGGCAGCTACCTCACGGCTCGATAGTGACGATCAGCGCCTCGACTCCCTGAAAGGGCACGGCCTCGCCGACCGCTTTGCCCAGCAGCGACTGGGCCAGCGGCGCCACCCAGCTCAGCAGTCCATGGGCGGCGTCCGCTTCGTCCTCGCCGACCAGCCGGAAGGTGTGGGTCGCACCGCCCTCGAGCTGCAGGGTGACACGCATGCCAAAACGCACCCGCTCCGCGACCGCCGCCGGCCCGACCACGCGCGCACTGGCGCGGCGCGCGCTCCAGTAGCGCAGGTCACGCTCCACGCGCGCGCGCACCGCCGCGTCGCCGCTGTCGCGCGCCGCCTGCCGCTCCCCTTCCAGCTCGCGCACGCGCGCTTCGATGGCCGCAAGGCCGCGCGGCGTGACGAAGTTCGGATGCGTGCTCAGCACGCGCTCCGGCAGCGCGCCCTGGTCCGCGTCGGACTCGCGCACGAAGGCGCGGCTCATGCGGCCATCCCCGTCAGGCGCGCGCTCTCCTGCCACAGACGCGCCGCGCACGCCTCGCTCTGCGCAGCAAGGCTCGGCGCCGCGCGCCGGCAGCCGCGGTAGTAGCCGCCGGACTGCCCGCCGACCTCGGGCGCGGTCGCCAGATACACGCTGCCGCGCGCGCCTTGCTGCGGGGAGAGCATGAACAGCCATCCGACGCTCGACAGCAGCGCCCGCAGCAGCGCCGGGCTGCCGCGAAACAGCTGGCTCCTGATCAGGCCCGGGTGCAGCGCGTTCACGGTGACCCCGGTTCCGGCGAGGCGCCGGGCGAGCTCGCGCGCGAACAGCACGTTGGCGAGCTTGGAGCGTTGGTAGGCACCCCACCCTGACGCCCCGGCGTTCATGAGATCGCCGAAGTCGAGCGTGGCGCGCCGATGGGCCTCGGAGGCCACCACGATCACGCGCGCGGGCGCGGAAGCTTTCAGCTTCTCGAGCAGCAGGTTGGTGAGCAGGAACGGCGCCAGATGATTGACCGCGAAGGTCAGCTCGTAACCGTCGGCGCTGCGCGCGTGCGCGGCGGCCATCATCCCGGCATTGTTGATCAACACGTCGAGGCGCGGCAGGAGCGAGTGCAGCTGCTGCGCCAGACGCCGCACCTGCGCGAGCTGCGCGAAATCGGCCTGCACGAAGCGTACCTCGGGGTTGCCGGTGTCACGGCTGATGTCCTCGGCCACGGCGCGAGCCCGGGCGTGATCGCGGCCGTGGACCAGGACCGTCGCGCCGCTCGCGGCCAGCGCCCGCGCGGTCGCCCGTCCGATGCCGTGCGTGGCCCCGGTGACAACGCAAATCCTGCCATTCATACTGTAGAAAGATGCCTTGTGCGGATGGTAAATGAAAGGGATCACCCGCAGCGCACTGGCGGCGCTCACCGCCTGGTCGATCGTGGCGCTGGCGGCCCCGAGCGCTCCGTCCGAGTTCACCCGGAGTGCGCTGCACGTTCAATACTGGCCGACCTTCTGTCTCATCGGACGCGACGGACTGCTCTACGGCAGCGTGCCCGGTGAGATGCACGTGGGCGATGAGCGGGCGAAGAGAGTGGAAGGCGCCCTCGATCAACTGCTCAGCGCGTCGGCGCAGTGAACGGTGTCGCCAGCGCGTTCCTGCTGACGTTCGCCGGCCTGTTTCCCATCGTCAACCCGCTCGAGGCCGCTCCTTTCTTCCTCGGTCTGACCGCCGGCCTGCCCGCTGAGGAGCGGCGGGTGCTGGCGCGCAAGGCGGCCGTCAACGGCTTCGCCCTGCTGTTGGGATCCATGGCGCTCGGGCCCTGGCTGCTGGTGTTCTTCGGCATCGAGCTGCCGGTGGTGCGCATCGCCGGGGGACTGGTGGTCGCGGCGCTCGGCTGGAAACTGCTGACACAGGAGCAATGGTCGGATCACGCCGGCTCCGCGGGCCTGCAGGGCGGACCGGGAAAGAAGGTCGGCAGCTTCTATCCGCTCACCATGCCACTCACGGTCGGTCCGGGCTCCATGTCGGTCGCCATCACCATCGGCAGCCGCAAGCCCGCGGGCATTCCACGGTTGCCGCAGCTCGCCGAGCACGCCACCGGTGCTCTGCTCGGGGTGGTGGCGATCGCGGTCACGATCTATCTGGCGTACCGCTTCGCCGAGAACATCGCACGCCTGCTCGGCGAGACCGGGCTCGAAGTGCTGGTGCGCCTCTCGGCGTTCATCCTGATGTGCATCGGCATCGAGATCGTCTGGAACGGCTACAGCGCGCTCATCGGCGCGCACTGAGGCAGCGAATCGCTAACGCGGCGGTGCGGCGTCGCGCCGCAGCAGGCGCATTTCGCGCAGCGGCGAGCGGATGGCGATGCCTCTGGGGGCTGCCTGCCCCGGCGGCGCCAGGCCTGCGGGTGGAGTGAGGCACGTCTGATTCTGCGCGTAGCCCTGTGCTACGAATAACAGGCTTTCGCTCGGATCCCCGAGCGCGTGCGTGAAATCGTCGTTCACGACGCAGCCGGGGAAGCTTGCGCCGCCGCTGCCCCCGGGGGTGAATCCGTCGGGGTAGGCGCTGAAGCCCTGCGCGTTGGCGGCCTGGAACTCGATGGAGAAGTAAGTCGTCCCGCAGTTGTCCTGGGGATAGAAACCGTAGGGCTTGCCGCAGGTGGTGCTGCCGATCTGGATCACCTGTACTCCCACGCCCGCGAGGCCGTTCATCACCGCTTCGCTCGCCGAACAGGTCGCGGAAGTCGTCAGAACGAACACCCTCGGGAGATCGAGCGTCGGCAGCGCCTGGCCTGCGGTGGTCGAGAATCCCTGGGTGGTGGTGTGAAACGGCGTCGGGGCGATCGGGGTGCCGGTCACCGGGTTGGTGCTCGGATGCTTGCCGTTGAACTGTTGCAACTCGAAGGTCTGCCCGGCGGTCGGGCCCGGGCCTGCGATCATGTAGGCGAGCTCGCTTGCGATGTCGAGGAAGCCCCCGCCGTTGTAGCGGATGTCGATCACCAGATCGGTGATCGCAGTGGGATTGGCCTTCAGGGTGTTTACCGCATTGATCAGCGCGGCTTCCGAGGGGGCCAGCTGGTCGTTGAACAGCATGTAGCCGATATTCATGCCCGTGCCCGACAGGACCATCACATCCTGCACCGGAACGTCGGTGACGATCACCGCCTGCAGCGTCACCACGCGCGGGCTCGCGGCGCCCTGATCGAGGATGGAGAACGTGTGCGACTCCCCGACCGTCGCGGGACCCAGGCCGGCGTTGATGGTGTCGACGCTCGCCTGGTCATTGGCGTTGACCGCGTCCACGCCGTCGACGCTGAGCACGCTGGCGCCGCGCGCCAGGCTGGCCGGGGCCATCACGGCGGGCGACCCGGGCTCGGTGTACGCCACCAGGATCCGGCGCGGGGGAGCCGGCTGCACCGCGATGAACTGCGCTCCGTACCCGACGTTCATGCCCGCCGTGGCCAGCGCCTCCCACGTGGAGGTGGGATAGGTGAAGTGGAACTTGTCCTTCGGCTGCCCTTGGGCGTCGGTGCCGGAGGTCACCAGCAGCGGGAAATAGGCTGCGGTGGTGTAGTTGGCGGGATTCAGGTCCGGCGCCTCGCTGTACCAGAGATACAGGTCATTGGTCCAGGAGCGCAGCCAGTTGTTCTCATCGACCGCCGTGCCCGCCACGTCCGGAAAAGGCCGGTGGGTAACAGGGTCGGTCCCGGATCGCGGCGCGGCGCATTGCGCGGCAAAGTGCGACTCGGGCAGGTACACGCCGGGAGTCCATGACGTACCCCCGCCCATCGAACCGGTGCTTCCCCCGCCCCCTCCGCCGCCCCCGCCCGAGCAGGCCTCCACGGTTAGAACGAGTACGGCGCCGGCTGCTGCCTGCAGCAGCGACACTGGCCGTCTGTCCCCCCTGTGCGTCATGTGCCTGCTCCCGATTCAGACTATAGCCAAAACGCGGCGCCCAGGCTCCTCGCATATCATGACCCTGGGGCGATACCCCCAGTGCCCCCCAGACACCCACTTTCGAGCAGCGCCAGCACCGCGGTGCGGGCCGCGGCAACCCGGCGCCCAAACGTGATGGCGGTCACGCCGCCAGAGCGCCGCCGCGACCGAAGATCGCCGCATGGACGCACGCACTGCGTTGCTGGCGGGTCTGCTGGTCCTCGGCACCGTCAGCGCCTGGCAGCGATGGGAGAGCCGGCCGGTTCACCCGCTGGACGGCGCGCTCGCGCCGGATGAGCCGGGGCAAACCGATATCGAGGGTGCAGCGACCGTGCGCCACGGCCGCTGGCTGCTGACACCCCGGGCCCGCTACGACATCACCGCGCGGATCCTCAGCCGCGAAGACTACACCTTCGACCGGCTTGCCGATCTCGTCCCCGAGGATCTGGCGCTCGGGTGGGGGCCGATGTCCGACAACCGCGTGCTGGCGGCGTTCGACGTCTCACAGGGGGCACGCTTCTACACCTGGCGCCCGCGCGGACCGCTCCCCATCGCCCGCGAGGACGTGATCGTGCACAGTGCGAACACCCACGTCATCCCCGCTGACGCGCGCATACGCTCCGAACTGGCGCATCTGCGGGTCGGCCAGGTGGTACACCTCGCAGGTAGGCTGGTCGATGCGACCCGCGACGACGGAGCGTGGCTGCGCACTTCGCTGACGCGCACGGATAGCGGCGCCGGCGCCTGCGAGGTGATGCTGGTAGAGAGCGTTGAAGTGCGCTGAGGTGCCGAGCGCGTGCCAGTCGCCTCCTTGAGAGCGCTTGCCGCGCGGCGCTTCCGCCGCGCGCGCTGGCGCGATAACATTTCGGCCTCGGTTCAGGGGAGCGACCAAATGAAATTCACCGTGATGGTTCTGACCGTTGGCGCGACGCTTGGGGGCAGCGCGGCCTGGGCTGATCCCCCGAAAACCCTTCGGGTCACCGAGAGCGTCGAGATCAAGGCGCCCATCGACAAGGTCTGGGAGGCCGTGAGGGACTTCGACGGCCTGAACAAATGGCATCCGGGCTTCGCGAGCGACGAGTTGGTCTCCGGAGGCAACGGCAAGGTCGGTGCGGTGAGAAAGCTCACCATCAAGGACGGCCCTACATTCACCGAAAAGCTGCTCGCGTTCGATGCGGCGCATCATTCCTATCGCTACAAGATCGTGGAATCCCCGCTGCCGATCACAGGCTATGCGTCCACGATTTCCGTGCGACCGGGGCCTGCGGGCATGACAAAGGTGATCTGGAGCGGCAGCTGCAAGCGCAAGAACCCCGCCGACGATCCTCCCGAGGCCGAGAGCGATGCCGGTGTTACCAAGCTCCTCAAGGGCGTTTATCGCGGCGGTCTCGACAATCTGAAGAAGATGCTCGAGCACTGAAGTCACGCCCGGGGCCGCGCGATCTGCGCCAGGGCCTGCAGGATCTGCCGTAACGCGCTGCGCGCCGCCTCATCAGCGAGACGCCCGCTGGCGTCGAAAGGCCCATCCGTCTCGGCGAGGTAGAGCGCGGGCGCCGTCACGAGCAGCGACTCGGTCGCGAACAGCGCCTGGCGTACTGCGGCCTGCGCGAGGCGCGTGCCCCAGCGTCCGCCGCTCGCCCCCACCACTGCCACGGGCTTGCCGGCCAGTACCGCCCCCGCTGACGGGCGCGAGAGCCAGTCGATCGCATTCTTGAGCACTCCCGGAACGGAGTGGTTGTATTCGGGCGTCGCAATGAGGAGTCCCTGGGCTGCGGCCACCTGCTCGCACAGCTCACGCACCGGTCCCGCGGCGAATGCGCCCGTCTCGAGGTCCTGGTTGAATGGCGGCAGCTCGCCGAGCCCCCGGTACACGCACACCTCGATGCCCTCGGGTGCGCAATCGGCGGCGGCTTCAATGAGTCTGCGGTTGAGCGAGTCGCGCCGCAGACTCCCGGCAATCGCCATAACACGCGACGGCCCACCGGCGGCTTCCCCCGCCGCAGCGCGTGGCCTGGCGTGCGCGCCCATCATGGCCGGCACAGCAGCAGCAGCCCCGACAGCGCGAGCATCGCGCCGGCCGAGCGCTCCAGGCGCACCCGGGCCCTCGTGTCGTGCAACAGGCTTGCCGCCAGCGAGCCGCCACCGGCCCAGAGCGCGAGGCACCCGTAAGGGATGAGGATGAACAGCACGATGAGCGTTACCAGGGATAGCGACGTGTCCCCCGCCGCCGCGGTAATCGTCAACACCAGAATCCACGCCTTCGGGTTGACGAACTGAAACAAAAACATCCGCAGCAGATCGCAGGCGCCACCAGTCCGCGAGCCCATCCGCGCACGCGCAGTGGCGCCACTACGGCAGATCAGCCGCACGCCGAGCCACATCACACAGCCCGCCCCGCAGATCGTGGTTACCGCGCGCAGCCCGGGTTGCGCCGCGAACGCTCGCGCGAGCCCGGCGCAGCTCAGCACCAGCATGACAACGCCCCCCAGGACCACCCCGGTGGCGGGCGCGAGCACCGCGTGCAGGCCGCTCTCGAGCCCGATCCGCAGCATCAACAGATTGTTGGGGCCGGGCGTGACGGCGGCGGCGAAGAGCAGCAGCACGACGGCGCCCGGCGGTCCCATCAGATTCATGCCCGCCACCGTAACAGGCGCCGGTGGTGCGTAACGCGGCTACGTGGTCTAAATTAGTCACCATGGACCGGCTGCCGCTCAATGCGCTGCGCGCCTTCGCCCTGGTGCTGGAGCGCGGCGGCGTGCGCGCCGCCGCCCGTGAGCTCGCGATCTCGCACTCGGCGGTGAGCCGGCACCTGAAGGAGCTCGAGCGCTGGCTGGGAGTCGCCCTGCTCGAGAAGCGCGACGCCGGCGGCTTGCGGGCGACCGCACAGGGCCAGCTGTTGGCCGAGGCAGCACGCAACGCCCTGCACGGCATGCAGCAGGCCGTTGAAGCCGTGCGCGAGCAACGCTCCTCGTACTCCGTGAGTGTGTGCACCACGCCGTCGTTTGCGGTGCGCTGGCTCCTGCCGCGCCTGCCGGCGCTGCAGCGCTCCTACCCGCGGCTCGAGGTTTCGGTCGTCGTCGACCAGCGCCTGGAGGAACCCGGCTCGTTCTCGTCGGACCTCGCGATCCGCACCGGGCGGGGCCCGTGGCCTGCACTGCTCGCCGAGCCGCTGATGGACGAGTGCCTCTACCCGCTGCTCAGCCCCGCGCTGTGGCGCCAGAGCGGACGTTTCAGGGACCCTGAGGAGCTGTGTCGGATGCGCCTGCTGCACGATCGCGATCCGAACACGAGCTGGCAGCTTTGGCGGCAGAAGTACGGTCCGGCTGCACTCGATGTGCGGCGCGGGCCCCGCTTTGCCTCCTCCGATCTGCTCCTGCGCGCCGCGGCCCAGGGCCTGGGAGTCGCGCTCGCCCGTCACCGCCTGGCGCAGGAAGATCTCGCCTCGGGCGCGCTCGTGCGCCCCTTCGAAACAAGCGTCATCGATCTTGGCGCGGCGTATTGGATCGTCCGCCCGCGGGGAGGCGCGCCGCGTGAGGCGGTGACGATCCTGCTGGCGTGGCTGCGGCGGGAAGCCGAGCGCACGCCGCTCGTTCCGAGCTGAGCGAGCGAGCCCATGACGCTGCTCGCCGACCTGGTGCGCACCTCGCAGCGTGTGGGCGCCACCGCCGCTCGCCTGAGCAAGGTGCGGGAGTTGGCTTCCTTCCTCCGCGCGCTGCCGCCCGATGAGATCGAGACTGCCGCGCACTATCTGTCGGGAGAGATCCCGCAGCGCCGGATCGGCATCGGCTATTCGACGTTGCAGGCAGCCGCGGCGAGCGGCGCTGCGAGCGCGGAAACCCTGTCGCTTGCGGAGGTGGATCGCAGCCTCGCCCTGATCGCTACGATTCGCGGCGCGGGCTCGAGCGCCCACCGCGCCCAGGCGCTGCAGGAACTGTTCCGGTGCGCGACCGCCCCCGAGCAGCAGTTCCTGCTGCATCTGCTGGTCGGAGAGTTGCGCCAGGGGGCGCTGGCGGGAAGTATGCTCGAGGCCATCGCCGCGGCCGCTGCGCTGCCGGTGGCGCAGGTGCGCCGCGCGGCCATGTATTCCAAGAGTCTGGGAGCGGTTGCGCGGGCGGCCCTGCTCGAAGGCGCCGAGGCGCTCGGCCGATTCCAACTGGAGCTGTTCTCGCCGGTCGCGCCCATGCTCGCCCAGACCGCTGCCGACGTGGGCGAGGCGCTCACGGAGCTGCAGGGCGAGGTGGCGTTCGAGTGGAAGATGGACGGGGCGCGCATACAGGTACACAAGGGGGCCGACGAGGTGCGCATCTATACGCGCGCACTGAACGATGTCACCGGCGCCCTGCCGGAGATCGTCGCCGTGGCGCGTACGCTCCCCGGCCGGGCGCTGGTGCTCGATGGTGAGGCGATCGCGTTCGATGCCGCGGGTCGGCCGCATCCGTTCCAGATCACCATGCGTCGCTTCGGCCGCAAGCTCAACGTCGAACAATTGCGCGCCGAGCTGCCGATCAAGGCCTTCTTCTTCGACTGCCTGCGACTCGATGCGCTGAGCATCGTAGACCGCCCGGCGCGCGAGCGCTTCCAGGCGCTCGGCGAGGCCGTGCCGGCAGCGTTGCAGATCCCACGGTTCGTCACCTCCTCGGAAGCCGCGGCGCGCGCCTTCTATGAGGCCGCGCTCGCGGCCGGTCATGAGGGTGTCATGGCGAAGTCGCTCGATGCTCCCTACGAGGCCGGCAATCGGGGCGCGAGCTGGCTCAAGATCAAGCGTGCGCACACCCTCGATCTGGTGGTGTTGGCGGCGGAGTGGGGCCACGGCCGGCGCACCGGCAAGCTTTCCAATCTGCATCTTGGCGCGCGGGAGCCGGCCGCGGGCGGCTACGTCATGCTCGGCAAGACGTTCAAGGGCCTCACCGACGCCATGCTCGAATGGCAGACGACGCAGCTTCTGGCACGCGAGACTCACCGTGACCAGTGGACCGTGTACGTGCGACCGGAGCTGGTCGTGGAAATCGCCTTCAGCGACCTGCAGGCGAGCAGCCGCTATCCGGGCGGCCTGGCACTGCGGCTCGCGCGGGTGAAGCGCTACCGGGACGACAAGTGCGCCGCCGACGCCGACACCATGGAGACGGTACGCAGGGTGTATGCGGCTCGCGCCGCGACCTGAATTGCTGCGCGCCGGCTGCCTCCGGCCCTGGAATGATCAGTCCGGGAATTCAGGCAGCGGAACCGCCCGCCAACTCGAGCCCCATTGCGACGGCGTCGGGCCCATGTCGAACTCGAGCAGCCCACCGGCCTCGAGCTGCGCGTGCGTCACGAGCGGGACGGGGAGCGGCTCACCGTTCAGCCTCGCGGACTGAATGTAGAGGTTGGTCGCGGAGTTTTGCGGCGCGGATATGACAAACCGCTTGCCGCCAGGCAGGTTGAGCGTGAATTTGCGAAACAGCGGGCTGCCGATCATGTAATTTCCCGACACGGGATTGAGCGGATAGAACCCCATGGCCGTGAAGATGTACCACGCCGACATCTGGCCGCAGTCCTCGTTTCCCAATACGCCGGCGGGTCGATTCTGGTAAGAGTCGCGGGCGATCTCGCGCACTCTGAGCTGCGTCTTCCACGGCGCTCCGCTGAAGTCGTAGAGATATCCGTAGTGGTGGCTGGGCTCGTTATCGTGCCGGTTGTGCCCGCCCTGGAAGTGCTCATCCAGCGTTGCGTTGAACTTCTCCGGCCCACCCATCAGCGCCATCAGCCCTGCAATATCGTGGAGCACCGAATACGTGTAGACCCACTGATCGCCCTCGGTCCAGCCATCCTCCGGGCGCGCCCAGGAGCCGTCGGCGTATCGCCCCTGCATGAAGCCCCGCGCCGGGTTGTAGAGATTACGGTAGTTGCGGGAGCGATTGGTGAAGAGCCGGAAATCCTTGTCCCTGCCGAGCGCCTTGGCGACCTGCGCGACCGCAAAATCATCATAGGCGTCCTCGAGCGTTTCCGAGGCCGCCTCAGCGGTCTTGTCGACCGGAACGTAGCCGAGCTGTTTGTAATACGTGAGGCCGGGACGCGCCTCATAGGGGACCCCTGGCTGGCGGTCGTGCCAGTCACGTGTGGTATCACCCTCGGGCGGCGTCATGGCGTCCTTGTAGGCGGCGTCGTACGCCAGCCGGTAATCGAAGCCGTGAAAGCCCTTGTTGATGGCCTCGGCCACGACCGAATCCGCGTGCGTGGCGATCATGATGTTGGTGTAGGAGGGGTTCGGCCACTTCGGCATCCAGCCGCCCTCCTGGTAGTCCTGCAGCAATGCCCGCACCATGTCGTCGATGCGCTCGGGAGCCAGGATCGTCAACAGGGTGTTCTCGGCCCGGAACGTATCCCAGAGCGAATAGGCCGTGTAGGAGACTCCGTCGTGCACCCGGTCGTCGAAAGCGCTGTAGTAGCGGCCGTGTTCCGAGAGCAGCTTGGGGTACAGCAGCGCGTGGTAGAGCCCCGTATACAGGATGCGGCGCTCGTCCTCGGAGGCGCCCTCGAGCGACACCATTGCGAGTTTCTCGTTCCAGGCGCTCTTCAGCCGCGCACGCACGGTGTCGAAATTCCATGAGGGAATTTCCGCTCGCAGATTCGCCCGCGCCTGCTCGATACTGATGAATGAGGTTCCGACGCTGGCCTGCACCACCCGATCGGCTCCGGGTTCGAAGCTGACGTACGCGCCGACGTTCGGGTCTTGAGCCGTCGCCTCTGCGGAGCGCAGCGCCTCGCCGGTATACACCCCGTGCGCGACGAAGGGCTTGTTGAACCTGACTACGAAATATCCCTTGAAATTCGGCAGCCGTATGTTGGTCAGGTATGCGTCCATGCGGTCGGGGTTATAACCGACGATCTCGCGCGCCGCGGGATCGATGCGCACGAACCCCATGATGCCGGTGCGCGTGGCTTCGACCACGACGCTCGCCCTGGAGTGCGCGGGAAACGTGAATCGCAGGAACCCGCAGTGGTCGGTCGCGGTGATCTCGGTGCGGATCTGCCGTGAGGCTCCCGCATCCATGAGCACCGAATAGTAATCCGGGGATGTGATCTCGTCGCTGCGTGAGAACGGAAGCCTGCGGCTTGCCGCGGCGGTCTTGATGTCGTCGACTTCGGGTATGAGCGTCACGTAGCCGTAGTCGCCCATCCAGATGGCCGGTTGGTGGGTGCCGATGAAGCCCGAGATCGTGTTGTCCTCGAACGCGTAAGAGCTGACACTGATACGGTTCTCGCGCGTCTGCGCGGTCCAGTTCGTCATCCCGAAAGGCGTGGTGACGAACGGCATCGTGCCGCCGTAGTCCGAACCGCCGCCGCCGGTGCCGATATAGGTATTGACCCAATCAACGGGACTGGCGCCATCCTCGGCAGGCTCGAGCGCAAGGGCGTGAGCGCCAGTGATGACTGCCGCCGCAACCGCGAGTACGCGTGCGATTCTCTGCAACACCGGTGGAGACCTGGTCGAGTAATCTACCACCGATCAGCGAACGGCAGGCAATCGCGCGTCGGGCCGTCGCACCCGGATTTGTCTCCCAATGCCGACGAGACCGCGCGCCTAGCCCGTCCTTGTAACCCTGAGTGGGATCTTCGGACTATTCCCGCGCGGCGACCCTAGGCCGAGGATGATGACGTTGCTGCCGACGAAACAGCACTGTTCGGTGACGCTTCAGCCTTCTTCTAATGAGTCACATGGAGTTTTCCAAATGCTGTCAAACTTTTCACACTATTCCCCGCAAGGATTCATACCTCAGTTTCCCGGACTGCAGGGGGCGGGGTGGCCGCAGATGAGCCCGGGCTTGTTTGGGCAGCCCGGCACATACGCCGGCTACGTGCCGTTCGCTCAGGAGCCCGCACTGACAGGCATGTATCCGAGTCCGTTCCTGCAGACTCCGTTCGCGCCGAGTCCGTTCCTGCAGACTCCGTTTGCGCCGAGCCCGTTCCTGCAGACCCCGTTTGCGCCGAGTCCGTTCCTGCAGACTCCGTTCGCGTCGAGTCCGTTTGCGCCGAGTCCGTTCCTGCAGACTCCGTTCGCGCCGAGTCCGTTCGCGCCGAGTCCGTTCGCGCCGAGTCCGTTCGCGCCGACTCCGTTCGCGCCGAGTCCGTTCCTGCAGACTCCGTTCGCGTCGAGTCCGTTTGCGCCGAACCCGCTCATCGGCTCCTTTGCCGGCTATGCGGGCGCACACCATCCGGCACAACAGATCGTCCTGTTGCTCGGGCAGCTGGCGCAGCAGATCTCCGCCCAGACCGCCGTGACACAGCAGATCAGCATCGGGCTCCAACAACTCGTGCAGCAGCTGGCTGTGCAAGGCCTTCAGAATCCGGGGGCCCTGGGTGCCTTTGGTGGCCAGTACTTCGCGCAGAGTCCCTTCAGCGGCGCGACGCAGGGCGCATTCGGTGGATTCACCCCCCAGGCGCAGCCATGGGGCGCCAATCGGGCGCAGACGATTCAATAGCACCCGGGCCGTGTGCCTCGGCAGGCCGCCGTGACGGGAGTGAAGCCCGCCGGCGCCTGCTGCGGCGCGACGCGACGCGGCAACCTCACCGTCAGTATGGAGGACAGTTCGATGGTTCAAGAAAGAGAGGAGCGGCCCGGCGCGGCAATCAAGAAGACCAGCGAGGCTGGCGATGACTCGACGAGGAAGACCACGGGGACGCAGAGCCGCTCCCGGGAACCCGGGGGGGGCGCACTGGACGCATCACTTCCCGGCAGACGGCGTGAGCGTTACGTGATCGGCACCCGTACTGCGCCGGGTGGCCGGCCGTTCGCCTATCCCCAATTTTCCATGGACGGCGTCGTCGATTACCTCAGTCATCAGGAGAACGTCGAAGTTCTCAAGCGCATCAAGCTCGGCGGTACGCAGCCCTTCACCGATGGCCGCAGCGTAAGCGAGGTGGTGGTGGCCAAGATCGACGAGGGCAAGGCGCAGCGGCTGCGCGCGGCTGCACCACCGCATCTGATCATCGAACGCGACTCGTTGCTGGCCTGTGCCGACTACCTGTCGTTGCCTGCGCGGATCGCGCCGATCGGCACGTTGCTGCCGCTGCGCTCCGTGCCGACCGAGGTTTCCATTCGCGTGATCGGCGAGCGCGATCAACCGCTCGCCAGGGCGACGGTCGTCATCGATGGAGAGGGCTTGCCGGCCCAGGCGCTCACGGACGAAACCGGAACCGCGCGGCTCACTTTCTTCGGAGGCACGGTCGAGGCAATCCAGACGCTGTACATCAGGGCTGCCGCCAATCACTGGGACCGCCTCATCTACGCGCCGCGCCTCGGCTCCGCTACCAATACGGTCAAGCTGCGACCCCTGTCGGAATCCTACCCGAACTTTCCGAGCGCGCGACTGCCCGGCTGGGGTCAGCGCCTGATGGGGGTCGATCCGAGCGGTGGCCGCTTCACCGGCAGCGGGGTGAGGATCGGCATCATCGATTCGGGCTGCGACAACTCGCATCCGTTGTTGCGGCACGTCACGCGCGGCAAGGACTTCACCACGGGCGGCGCAGACACGGGCTGGACCCACGACTTCGTGTCCCACGGGACGCACTGCGCCGGCATCATCAACGCAGCGAGCACCGAACAGGGCGTCAGCGGTTGCGCGCCCGAGGCCGAACTGCACGTGTTCAAGGTCATTCCGGAGGGTCGCGTCAGCGACCTGCTGGCGGCGCTGGATGAATGCATCGAGCGCGAGCTCGATCTCATCAACATCAGCGTCGTGAGTGACGGATTCTCCGAGCTGGTGAGCCAGAAGCTGCAGGAACTGCGGCGCAAAGGCATCGCATGCATCACGGCAGCGGGCAACTCCGGCGGCCCACTCGCGTTCCCGGCGATGCTGCCTGGAGTGATGGCGGTCGCCGCGGTCGGCAAGCTCAGGGAATTCCCCGCCGACAGCTCGCACGTTCTCAGCGTGATCCCGCAACTGATCGGCGGTGACGGGGTCTTCGCGGCGAGCTTCAGCGCCGCGGGTCCGCAGGTGGCGGTTTCCGCGCCCGGGGTGGCGGTCGTGTCGACGGTTCCCGGCGGTGGCTACACGGCCGCGGACGGTACCTCCGTGGCGGCGGCACACGTGACGGGTCTCGCCGCGCTGGTGCTGGCGCATCATCCCCTGTTTCGCGACGGACCGTTCAGGGCGCGCTCCGAGCAGCGCGTGCACGCTCTGTTCGAGCTCATCCGGGCGAGCGCGGTCGCGCGTGTACCCGATCCGCTACGCGGTGGCGCGGGCGTGCCGGAGCTGACGCGCGTGCCGGCGGCCCAGAGCTTCCCCCTGGGGCTTGCTGGCGGGGCGGACGGCGCGGAGCGCGTGGCAATGCCCGCCTATTGGCCGGTGCCGGTCCAGGGGTGGCAGCAGGGGTGGCCCGCATGGCCGCCGGTGCCGCTGGCGGCAGGGGGATTCTTCTGATAGTGATAGTCAGCTCGCTTCGAGCGTCGGATTGGCGGCCGACGCCGAAGCGGGCAACACCGCGCGCGCGTGCGAGAGGGCGCGGATGCGCGCGACGGCTTCGCCGCGCCGGTGTACCTTGAGTTTCTCGCACAGGTTGTGAACGTGGTTCTTGACCGTCGCGGCTTCGATTCCCAGCCGGCGGCCGATCTGCTTGTTGGTGAGCCCGCACTCGATCAGCTGCGCGATCTGCAGCTCGCGCCGCGACAGCGGCGTGCCGTCGGCGTGGCCGTTACCGACACCGACTGGGTCGTTACCGCCCTGCGACAGCACGGCCACGTGGCGATACAGCGACGCGGCGGCCCGCGGTGAGCACGGCAGCTCGTCGCACATCACCTGCTCGAGCACTCTGACCACATCGCCGCTTTCGGCGCTGTCGCGCACATAGCCCGCCGTGCCCGCCGCCGCCAGCGCCAGAATCTCCTCGTCAGTCTCCTTGACGCCGAACGCAACGACCTTGGAGTGAGGCGCGGATGCAACGAGGTCCTTCACGAACTCGACGCTGTCCTGGCGCGCGGCATCGAAGAGGGTCACATCCGGGTGCAGCTGCGCACAGCGATCCCCGGCATGCGGCAGGTCGACGGTGCTGACGACATCGACTCCACGCTGCGCCAGGATCGAGCTCAAGCCCTCCCGCACCATTCGCACGTTGCTCACGACGAGCACGCGCAGCTTCATCCGCCGGCTTCCTGAGGCATCATTTTCGGGGCACCTTTGATTATGGCCGGTTCAAGGTATGACCGCACAATTCGCACGTGGCTCCGTGAAATCGGTAATTTTCTTCATCCGCCGGCGGATGGCAAGCGCCAGCGCGGTGTCGGCAGCGGACTATACCGTCACCGCAAGAGCTGGCCTGACCCCCTGGCGCGACACGTCACCTCCAATAACGGTCTCCACATCTCACCCCAGATGCCGGACACCCTCGACGAGCCGCTCGACCTCATCCGTGCTCGTGTACACCGCGCAGCCGGCGCGCACCAGGCCATCGCGCTCATGACCCAACACCCGCACCACGGTGCTCGCGTAGAAGTCACCGTGCGAGAGGAATATGCCGCGAGCCGCAAGTGCAGTGGCCACCTCCCGCGCATCGCGTCCGGCGACGGTGAAGGACAGCGTGGGCGTGCGCTCGCCACCCGGCGGCAGACCGTAGAGCTCGACTCCGGGAATGGCGCGCAAGCCCTCCCACAGCCGCCGCAGCAGCTCCGTGCCGCGCTGCCGCAGGCATTGCGACACGCGCCCGAGCCGCTCGCGGCGCGACACCTGAGCCTGCGAGAGTGAGGCGAGGAAGTCGACCGCCGCGGCCGCCCCGACGATGCCTTCGTGGTTCAGGGTCCCGGTCTCCAGGCGATCCGGAGCCTGTGCGGGCGCGGGCTCGAGCCGCGGCGCATCCAGTCTCTCCAGCAGTTCGTGTCGCCCCCACAGCACCCCGACGTGCGGCCCGTAGAACTTGTAGGCGGAGCAGACGAAAAAGTCACAGTTCCAGGCGCGCACATCCGCCATGTGGTGGCTGCAGTAATGCACCCCGTCCACGAACGCGAGCGCACCCACCGCATGCGCCTGCCGGACGAGCTGCGCGACATCGTTGATGGTGCCGAGCGCGTTGGAGGCCGCCCCTACCGCCAACAGGCGCGTCCCGGGCGTGAGCTTCCTCGCAACGTCTTCCTGGTCGAGGCGGCCATCCTCGGGTCGCATCCTGATGGTGCGTACCTCCAGGCCGCGCTCTTTTGCCAGCGCACGCCAGGTGTCGGAGTTCGCGTGGTGGTCGAGCTCGGTCACGACCACCACATCCCCCGAGCGCCACTCGCGCCCGAGCGCACGGCCGAGATGCAGCGTGAGCGTGGTCATGTTGGCTCCGAACACGATCTCGTCCGCAGAACCCCCGATCCAGTCCGCCAACGCCCCGCGCGCCTCGAACAGTGCCTGGTCGGTCTCCTGGCTGGTCGCAAACGCCCAGTCAGTGTTCGCGTTGTGCTGCAGCAGGTACTCGGTCATGGCGGCCACCACCCGGCGCGGAACCTGCGTCCCGCCCGGACCATCGAAATAGGCCACCGGGTGGCCGTCGTGCGTGCGCGCGAGGGCCGGAAAGTGGCGGCGGATCTGTTCGAGGCTGGCAAACTCCGGCATGGGCACAGCTCCGGCACCCAAACGGGTGCTCGACCTGCGTTGATACTATCGTCAACGCGTGAGCAAGTCGCCCTGACCCGAGGCATCCCGCGGGGCGCTGGCGGGACGAGCCCCGCGGGCGCCTGACACCAACGCATACCTGCGTCAGCGACGCAGGTCAGAGCGCTTCAGCCGCCGTAACCGAAGTGGAACAGGTCGAACAGGTCGCCGATGGCCGGCATGTTGCGCGGCACATAGGCGTCGTCCGCGTCCTGCACGGGATTGGGCAGGTTGTCACGACTGCGCTCGCTCAGCGTTCCGGGAAGCTGCCAGTTGCGTTCGATGAACTTCACGAACGAGGAATGCTCGCTGTACACGTGGCTGATGTGCCCGCCCGTCGAGAAGGGTGACACGGCGATCATCACAATGCGCGGCCCGGTGCCGAAGAAATCAACCGGCTGGATGAACCCCGAGTCGTAATACCCGCCACCCTCGTCCACCGTGACGAATATCGCGGTGCTGGCCCACAGCTCCCGGTTGCTCTGCGCGAGCTCGATGATGTTCTTCGAGCTCGCGCAGAG
>Ga0209238_1000173_pt1 | contig 20760 bp, 19 predicted proteins | sample GraSoi013_1_20cm_FD_185823 | JGI IMG/M metagenome (GOLD analysis project Ga0209238, IMG submission 185823) | Grasslands soil microbial communities from the Angelo Coastal Reserve, California, USA - Sample 10_02_2013_1_20cm (SPAdes) (version 2) | ecosystem: Environmental > Terrestrial > Soil >...
CGCGGATGCTGTGTTCGATGTACGTGCCGTAGTAGGCCACCGCGCAGTCGATGTCGGTGCGGCAGCACATGAGATAGCAGAGCTTGCCGCCGAGGCAATAGCCCACCGCGCCGACCTTGCCGTCGCATTCGGCCATGTTCTTCAGGCACGCGGCCGTATCCTCCATGTCGCGCACGGCGAGGTCGTACTCGAAATCGTAGTAGAGATCGAACGCCTTTTTCACGTCTTCGGGATTCGTGTCGTACAGTTCGACTCCCGGCTCCTGGCGCCAGAACAGGTCCGGCACGAGGCATACGAATCCGGCCTGGGCAAACTCCTGCGCGTGACGCCGCATGGTGTCGTTCACGCCCCAGATTTCCATGATGGCGATGATGGCGCCAGCGGGGGTGTGCTCGGGGAAGGCGACGTGCGCTCCCATCTCACCGTCCCTCAGGCGGACGCGGAGCTCCCGGGTTCGCATCAGTTCAGCTTCAGCAGCGCACGCGCGTTGCCTGCGAAGATACGCTCCTTCTCCGCCTCGGGGATCTCGAGGCCGTTCACCGCGTTGATGGTCTCGCGGATCAGCATGCGGCCCTTTTCGGCGTCGAAGGGCGCGTCTGTGGCGAAAACGCAGTGTCCCGTGGTGAAAAACGCGTGCCCGCAGCGCGTAGCGGCGAACGATCCGTTGAGCGCGGTGTCGCCGTAGAGCATTCGATAGTACTCTCCCGGAGGCTTCTTCAGACCGGCCCTGCGCGCCACGGGGTTCTCGGTCGTCCTTCCATGGAAGATCTGGTCGAACCCGAGATCGATCTTCCCCGCGTAGAACGGCACCATCCCCCCCATGTGGTGGGTGATGATCTTAAGATTCGGCAGCTCGTCGTAGATTCCCGAAAAGATGAGCCGCGTCACGCAGGCGGTCGTCTCGTACGGCCAGCCGAAGGTGAACCAGATTTCGTTCTCGGAGGCCTTTTCGGAGGCGTAGTCGGCGAACTGCGGCCCGCGGATCGGATGGATCCAGACCGGCAGGTCGTGACGCGCCATGTTGCGGAAGATCGGCCGGAACTCCGGGGAGCTCAAGGGTTTTCCGAGCACGTTGGTGAAAATCTGGATTCCCTTCGCTCCGAGATCTGCGATTGCGCGGTCGGCCTCGCGCAGAGAGGCCTCCACGTTGTTCATCGGCATCGAGGCGATGAACGCCGGAAAACGGTCGGGATGCCTGCGGCACAGCTCGGCGAGCCCGTCGTTCGCGATGCGCGCGAGCTCGGGCGTCTTGTCGGGCTGTCCCAGCATCTCGATCGGCGGGTTGGCGAGCGAGAGCACCTGCTGCAGGCCGTCGAACTCGTCCATCATCTTGAGGCGTGCCTCGACGTCCCACAGCGTCGGCAGCTCGGGAAACGCCGTGAGCGTCACGTGGCCGGGGACGAGCGAGCTCAGCCGCTCGAAGATGCTCTTCGGCATGAAATGATTGAAGACGTCGATCATCGCGCTGGGTCCCTTCAGTCGATGGTGATCTTGAATTCCCGGATCACCTGCGTCCACTTCGCGATGTCCGCTTTCAGAAACGCGGAGAACTGCTCCGGCGTGCTGGCCGCGAGCTCGATGCCTTGGCTGCGCGTGCGCTCCCTCAACTCGGGCAGGTTCAGGATTCGCAGCGTCTCCGCGTTGAGCTTGGCGACGACTTCCTTCGGCGTTCCGGCGGGGGCGACGAGACCGTACCAGGTGTCGATGTCGATGGGATAGCCGAGCTCGGCGAGAGTTGGAATGTCCGGCGCGAGCGGCGAGCGTTTTGCGCTCGCCACGGCGAGCCCGGTCAGCTTGCCCGCGTGCACGTGCGGGAGCGGCAGCAGAATGATGTTGAACGCGATCGACACCTCGCCCGCCAGAAGCGCGGCGGCCGTGGGCGCCGCGCCCTTGTAAGGCACGTGCACCAGATCGATTCCCGCCATGCGCTTGAGCTGCTCGGCGGCCAGATGCTGCGGGCTGCCGTTGCCGTTGGATGCGTAGCTGAGTCTCCCCGGGTTGGCCTTGGCGTACTGGACCAGATCCGCGACCGTCTTCACCGGAACCTTGGGGTGCGCCGCAAGCAAGTTGGGTTGCGTGGCGACGCGCGAGATCGTCTCGAAGTCCTTCACCGGATCGTAAGGCAGCTTCGCATACAAGCCCACGTTGAGCGCGAGCGGGCTGTTGCCACCCATGAGCAGCGTGTAGCCATCCGGCGCGCTCTTCGCCGCGGCGTCGGTGCCGATGTTGCCGTTGGCGCCGGCCTTGTTCTCGACCACGACCGGCTGGCCGAAGGTCTTCGACATTTCGGCGCCGACTAGGCGCGACAGGAAATCGTAGCCGCCGCCCGCGGGGAAGGGCGCAATGATGTGGATCGGCCGGTTGGGGTAGGCTTGCGCCTGGGCACCGGTGGCGGCACTCACAAGCACCGCGGTCCAGAGGAAGGCAAGAACGATACGCGCGCTGGAATTGCTCGTGTGCACTAGTGCTCTCCGGGAAGCATCACATCGCAGGGGCTTTCCATGCAGACTATGACAAAATTTCACGCCGCTGTCAGCGTCCGACTCGGCGCCGCGCTGGGCGCGGTCCTGTTCGGGTTGTGCGCGCATGCGCAGGACTATCCCTCCCGGCCCGTGCGGATCGTCGTGCCGTTCGCCCCGGCGGGCCGAACGACATCATCGTGCGTCTGGTCGCCCAGAAGCTCACGGAGACCTGGACTCAGCCGTTCCTCATCGAGAACCGTCCGGGCGCGGGCGGCAACATCGGCACCGACTTCGTCGCCAAGGCCGCGCCCGATGGCTATACGCTGCTTTCGGTCGGGCCGGGAAGCCTCATCATCAATCCCTTGATCGGCAAGGTCCCGTACGACACGGCGCGGGACTTTGCTCCGGTGACGCTGATGGCGAGGGCCCCGAACGCGCTCGTCGCGCATCCGTCGCTTCCGGCAGGTTCGGTGAAGGAGCTGATCGAGCTTGCGCGCTCGCAGCGCGGGAGGATCAACTACGGTTCCGGCGGCAACGGTAGCACCCCCCATCTGGCGGGGGCGCTTTTCGCGGCCAAGGCGGGCATAGCGCTCACGCACGTTCCCTACAAGGGCACCGCGCCCGCGACGGCCGACCTTATCGGGGGGCAGGTGCAGATCGCTTTCCTCGGCATCCGGACCGTGTTGCCGCATGTCAAGTCCGGCAAGCTGCGCGTTCTCGCCGTGACGGGCAAGCACCGCTCCCCCGAGCTCTCCAGAGTGCCCACCGTGGACGAAGCCGGCGTTCCCGGATACGAGCTGAGTCCGTGGTACGGCCTGCTCGCTCCGGCAGGCACGCCGCGCGAGGTCGTCGTACGGCTCGGCGAGGAGGTGAGCAGGGTCGTGCGCGCCCCCGAGATGAAGGAAAAACTCGCCGTGCAAGGCGCCGAGGTCGCCGGCGGCTCGCCCGAAGAGTTCGCGGCGTTGATCCGGGCCGACACCTCGACCTGGTCCCGCGTCGCCAAGGACGCGGGGATACGCATCGAGTGACCGCAGCAGCGGCGGTTCGTCGACGCTGCGCGTCAATTACTGCCAAAATGCGGCTTCCGCGTTGCCGTATCCGAAATGCGCTTGCCGTGAAATTCGAGCTGTTTCATAATTGATATCAGAGGTTTATTCTGCGGAGGCTTATCTGGCATGCTGCTTGCGCCAATCCGGTCATTCTGCGTTGCCTTGCTCCTCGGAATCCAACGGGAAACAGTGAGCCAAATGCGAAGAACCAATAGCCGGCAGGCCGGGTTCACCATCGTGGAACTCATGATCGTGATCATGATCATCGGGGTGCTCGCCGCCCTGGTCTTGCCGGGCGTCAGGGCGAACTCTATCCGCGCGAGGATGTCGGAGGCGATTCTTGCATTGAGCCCCTGCAAGAACGCAGTCACGGAGCTATACAATTCCGGTGGGGATCCGCCTGGGCCCGGAAACTGGGGTTGCGAAGCCAGCGACGTGTCCATGTACGTGGATACGGTCACCACCGATGATGTCGGTGTGATCAAGGCGTCGTTGCGGGGGTTTGGCGACCTGAGGATCGACTTTCACGATCTCACTTTGGCGCCGCTGGACAACACCGGAGGTCTCCCGGCTCCAGGCTCGATCATCAGAAGTTGGCGATGCGGCTCTCCCTCCGACTGGACGGGCACGAACGTGCCGTCCCAGTTTCTCCCGGGCAGTTGCAGAGGTTGACGGCCGGAGTGCTGCGGGCCCATCATCTCGCCTGCATGAAGTAGTCCGGGCCCGCAAGCGGGGGCTGACCGGCGCGCCGGGAGTGGGCGTGCCAAGGGAAGCGTTCCGTGCCGCAGGCCCGCGTCCCTTTCCTCCCAACTACCTGGAGAAGAAACATGTCCGTATGGCGTTCCGCGAGCCGATGCTTTTCAATCCTGATTTTGTCCGCGATCGCGCTCTGCGCCTTTGCCCAGGCACCCAGCGTCGAGTACACGCCGGAAGTCGGGCAGTCGGGCAAGGATGTGGTGTGGGTACCCTCCCCACAGGAACTGGTTGACAAGATGCTCGACATGGCGAAAGTCACCCCCAAGGATTACGTGATCGATCTCGGATCGGGTGACGGCCGCACCGTGATCACAGCGGCGAAGCGGGGCGCGCGCGCCCTCGGCGTCGAGTTCAATCCGGACATGGTCGCATTGTCCCGGCGCAACGCCGCCAAAGCCGGGCTGAGCGACAAAGCGACCTTCGTTGAGGCCGACATATTCCGCAGCGATCTGTCTCCCGCGACGGTGATCACCCTATTCCTGTTGACCGACCTGAACCTCAAGCTCCGCCCGACGATCCTGACCCTCAAACCCGGAACCCGCATAGTCTCGAACACCTTCCGGATGGGAGACTGGGAGCCGGACGAGACGGCCGAGCTCGGTTGCGATACGTATTGCACCGCCTATTTGTGGATCGTGCCGGCGCGCGTCGAGGGCCGCTGGAAAATTGCTCAGGGCGAGCTCGTACTCAAGCAGGATTTCCAGAAGGTCTCCGGAACGCTCAATTCCAGAAATGTTGCGGCGCCGATTTCCAGAGGCAATTTGAGCGGCGATCAAATCAGGTTCGTCGCTGCAGGCGCAGAGTATCGCGGCCGCGTAAACGGAAACATGATCGCGGGGACGGTAAAGTCGGCGGGAAAATCGGCCGACTGGAAAGCGACGCGCTGATCCGAGCCCGTCCCGGTTTTCGGGCAGCGCGGCGCATTACGCTCGCGCGAATTCGTAGGACAAGCTCGAAACGGGGCTAGTCGATCTTGGCCCCGACGGCCTTCACGACCTCGCCGTACTTGGCGTACTCCGTGCGGATGAGCGCGGTGAATTCCTCGGGCGTGGAAATGAAGGGCTCGAGCCCGCCGACGCTGTGCACCTTTTCGCGCATGTCGGCGCCGGAGAGCAGCCGGTTGATTTCGCCGTGCAGCCGAGAGAGCACGGGCGCCGGTACTCCCGTGGCCGTGAAGATTCCGATCCACGCGGTGACCTCGAGACCCGGAAAGAACTCGCTCAAGCTAGGAAGCTCAGGGAACGTCGATGAGCGCTTCTTGCCGGCGACGGCGAGCCCGCGCAGTTTTCCTGCCCTGATGTGTCCCGTCACGGAATTCCCGCCGAACATGACCGGCACTTCTCCCGCGAGCAGGGCGACGGTTGCGGGGCCGCCGCCCTTGTACGGCACGTGAACGAGCTCGATGCCGGCGCGCGCTTTGAGCATTTCCATGGTGAGGTGATGCTGGCTGCCGTTGCCGATCGAGGCGTAGGCGAGGGGCGGCTTCGCGCGGCGGGCGTACTCCAGGAATTCCTGCAGGTTCTTGACCGGCAACGCGGGATTGCATGAGAGCACCATCTGGGTCGTGACGAGCGTGGCGACGGGCGCGAGATCTTTCAGCGTATCGACCGGCATGTTCGCGTACAGGTGCGGGCTGATGACGATCTGGCTGTCCTGCCCGAGGAGCAGCGTGTATCCGTCGGGCGCGGCTCTTGCGACGAGTTCGCTCGAGAGATTGCCGTTGGAGCCCGGGCGATTCTCGACGACCAAAGGCTGCCCGAGCGCCTCCCCGAGCCGGGGGGAAACCACGCGGGCAATCGTATCGGTCGCACCGCCCGGGGGATTGGGCACGAGCAGGCGAATCGGCCGGCTCGGGTATTGCGCCGAAGCGACTGCGGCCAGCAGCGCGAGCGTCATCGCTGCCGCGACTCCTGAGAGATTCAAGACGGGATTCGGTTTCATCGTTTTAAGGCCTTTTCGTACGGTGTCTCTGTTCGGTTATATCAAAATCCCTGCACGTCCGGTCGCCATGCGGATTGAGCCTGACAGTAATGCCCCGCGCTATTTTTGTAATCTCACAATTCGATACATTTCTGGTCAATTTTATGTTCGATCCGGGAAAAATGTGTCTTATGTCTCGTCTTGCGATAGTAATAGCAATAGGATATTCGCTACGAATTGATAATGGGTGCAACTTCGATCACAAGTGCGCTGTGGGGAGGCTACAAAGGATGTTCCCAATCTCTAATGACCAACATCCGGACTCAATACAAAGAGGTCTACGCGCCTCGTACTATCTCCAAGGGGCTTCTCAAAGCTCTTGTGGAGGCGCTCGTCGACTTCAAGCCCGGGCTGCCTACTGCATCTAGGAAGATCAAGGCCAGGGCGATCAGCCCCGGAAAGACCACCGAACTGGAAGGGCCGGAGTCCTGGAAGGTAACCGATCCCCATTCCTTGGCCGAGCTCGAACACCTGCGCGTGGAACTCTTCCTCGCGTCGGCGGAACACCGCAGATGCGAGCTTCACGTTGAATTTCGGGGCGGACACATCTCATTAAGCGTATCGGATGAGACCGGCTGGGGCAAAAGTGTTTTTGAGGATGCCCTCAATCTGCTCGGCTCTTTGGGAATCTCCTCGAAAGGGCTCAACGAAAGACTGAGAAGAGCATACGGTTTACTCGACATCTTCCAGAACGTTCTCCTGGTGCTCTCGGTGGCGGTTTTTGCAGTTTGGGTCACCGGTAAAGGGATAAGTTATCTTTACGCGTGCCTGGCGCTGTTCATTGCCGGCGTCATGCCGGCGATGATCCGTTCGTTCCATTTCTTTTCTCCACCCAAGAAAGCTCCGATCATTCAGGAAACGGTCGCCAAGAGCAGGAACTTTCCATGGACGGAAGCCACCGCGGTCGTCTCTTTCCTTGCGGGCGTGCTCCAATTGGTAAAAGCGCTGGTTGCCATCGTCTGGTGAGGGAACCCCATCCGCTTCATTGCTTGCCCGGAGCCGCGCACGGACCCAGAAAATTACAAAAATGTAATGGGCCGGTCACGTCTGCGTTCGGAAGGAATTTCTAGAGTGGATGCCTGCCCGGGGTGAACTACTTTCTGGATCCACCGGGTGTGACCCATCTCTCTGAAAGGAAGCGCCATGAGATTGTTTGTTTCTGCTGCCGCAGCATTGACCCTTTCCGCCGCGAGCCTTGCCGTCAACGCCAGCATGACCCAGGCCGATGTGTTCGGCAACCCTGCACAAGCGTCGGCCGCGCAGCGAACCATCGTCATCGATACCAAGACCCGATGGATCACGGTTGAGCGCGGCGACGTAGTGAAGTTCGTCGCGAACGGACAGGAATTCGCCTGGGCCTTCAACGGCCTGGCTTCCTCGTTCGAGCTGAACCGCGTCGCGCCTTCCGGTGTACTCGATCGGAACCTCAAGGTCTATGTCTGGCCCAACGCCGAGGACATGGCGGACAAATAAATATTTCTTGCCGCCCGTTTCGGCGGCGGTCGGCCTCTTCCTTTTCCCCCGAGCTGCACGGCTCGGGGTGCCGGCTTTTTCGCGAAAATTCACCTGCGCCCGCCTTTCGCCGGGATATGACACAATCATCGCCATAATTCGAATCGCCGCGTTGCAGACGGGGAGAGCGTGTGTCGGACCCTGCCGTTCAGATGGACCTGAGCCTTCAGGTCGGGAAGTACGACGTCCAGAAGGCGATCGGCAAGGGCGCGACAGGTACGGTGTACCTCGCCAAGGATACCTTTACCGGGGGTGAAGTCGCGCTCAAGACGATCGAGCCCGAAGTATTCCGGGATCCCGAATTCGGTACGGTGTACCGCTCGCAGTTCCAGAACGAGGCTTCGCTTGCCGGAAAACTCCGGCATCCGCACATCGTGGCGATCCTCGACGCTGTGGTCCAGGAAGACTCCGGCTACATCGCCATGGAGTACGTCAAGGGGGGCGATCTTTCCAGGCACGTCGCTGCGGGTAAGCTTCTCCCGGTCGCCGATGTTTTGCAGATCGCGTTCAAGTGCTGCGGGGCACTCGAGTACGCGGCCAAGGAAGGTATCGTACACAGCGACATCAAGCCGACGAACCTCATGTTGGCCGAAGGCACGGAGGTGAAGATCTCGGACTTCGGCGCGGCTTACCTGCGCAAGAGTCAGGTTGTGCAGACCGCGGCGATGGGTTCGCCCTACTACATGTCACCCGAGCAGATTTCGGGCAAGGAGATCGACTTCCACAGCGACATGTACTCGCTGGGTGTGTCGCTCTATGAGCTCCTCACCGGCAAGAAGCCCTTCACTGCGGAGACGATCGAGGCGCTGGTGCAGAAAATCCAGAACCAGGATCCGATCCCGCCGAGCAGCGTGCGGTCCGGATTGCCTAAGTTCGTGGATCCCGTCGTCCTGCGGGCGATGGCAAAAAAGCCCGAGCGCCGCTATCCGAGCTGGGCAGAATTCGCGCTGGAGCTCTCCAAGATCGTCCAGCAGACACTTCCGCCCGGCGTCGTTCCCGATAGCGAGAAATACGTCGCGCTGAGGAGAGTCGAGATGCTCGCAGCCCTCTCGGATACGGAATTCTGGGAGCTTGCGCGAGCCGGCGACTGGGCGCGCGTCGGGCCCAATCAGACGATCGTGAACGAGAACTCAAAAGGAAAGAGCTTCTATTTCATCGGCAAGGGGCAAGCCAAGGTGACCCGTCAGGGGCGTCTGCTCAACATGATCAACGAGGGCGAGTGCTTCGGCGAGATGGCATACATTCGCGGCGGCGAGGTCCCGCGGAACGCGACGGTGGATTCGGTGACGGAGCTTCTGCTCGCCAAATTCAGACCCGACGCATTCAACAAGATGAGCGTCGGCGCTCAGCTCTATCTGACCCGCGCGCTGGCGCGCAACCTCGCTGACCGGCTGGAACTCGCCAATACCCGTATCGGGCGGTGATTACCGCTCGGTCGCCCAGCATGAAAATCGATTGGGACGTTCCGGTCAGGATGGACGACGGCCTAGTGCTCCGCGCCGACGTGTTCCGCCCCGCGGCGGAAGGGCGCTATCCCGTGATTCTTTCCTACGGCCCGTACGGCAAGGGGCTCGCGTTCCAGGAGGGCTACAAGACGGCATGGGAAATCATGGCGCGCGACTATCCGGACGCGGTCGCTGGCAGCAGCAACCAATACGCCAACTGGGAAGTGGTCGATCCCGAAAAATGGGTGCCCGACGGCTACGTCTGCATGAGAGTCGATTCGCGCGGAGCCGGACGCTCGCCGGGCTATCTGTGCCACAACAACGCACGCGAGACCCGCGACATCCACCTGTGCATCGAGTGGGCGGCGGCGCAAGCCTGGTGCAGCGGACAAGTCGGGATGAACGGAATCTCGTACTACGCGAGCAACCAGTGGCGCGCGGCCGCGTCGCAGCCCCCTCACCTCGCGGCGATCTGCGTGTGGGAAGGCTGGAACGACGCCTACCGCGAGAGCGCGCGCCACGGCGGCATCATCTGCAGCTTCCGCAAGAACTGGCAGGACATGCAGGTGAAGACGGTGCAGCACGGGCAGGGCGAGCGCGGCGCGAAGAGCCGCGTCACGGGCGAGCTCGTCTGCGGTCCCGAGACGCTGTCGCCGGATGAGCTGGAGAAGAACCGCGAGGACATGTGGCAGGCGTTCCTCTCGCGCGAGCTCTGGGGTCCGTACTACGCCGAGCGCAGCCCCGATCTTTCCAAGGTGACCGTGCCGCTGCTCTCGGCGGCGAACTGGGGCGGTCAGGGGCTCCACACGCGCGGCAACTTCGAGGGCTTCGTGGGGGCCGCGTCGAAGCAGAAGTGGCTGGAAGTGCACGCCGGCTCGCACCGGGCACCGTTCTACACCGACTACGGAGTCAAGCTCCAGAAACGCTTCTTCGATCATTTTCTGAAAGGCGCGGCCAACGGCTGGGACAAGCAACCGCGGGTGCAGCTGCAGGTGAGGCATCCCGGCGAGAAATTCGTCCTGCGCCACGAGAACGAATGGCCGCTCGCGCGAACGAAGTGGACGCACTTCCACCTCGATCCGGGGGAGATGAGGCTGTCTACGGTGCCCTTTGCCGGCGAACGGTCCATTGACTACGATGCGGTGGGCGAAGGCCTGACCTTCTCCACGCCTCCGCTCGAGCGCGAAACGGAGATCACCGGGCCTTCGGCGCTCAAGCTCTTCGTTTCCTCCTCGACCTCCGACGCCGACATCTTCGCCGTGCTGCGCGTCTTCGACCAAAAGGGAAAGGAAGTCTCGTTCTACGGAGCGCTCGACCCGCGCACGCCCGTCGGGCAGGGCTGGTTGCGCGCGTCGCACAGAAAGCTCGACCCTAAACGCTCGCTGCCTTACCGCCCCTTCCACGCGCACGACGAGAAGCAAGCCTTGAAGCCGGGCGAAGTGGTCGAGCTCGATATCGAGATCTGGCCGACCTGCATCGTCGTTCCGGCGGGCTATCGCATCGCGATCACGATCCGCGGACGGGACTATGAGCACGACGGCGAAGCGGCGTCCCTCTCCAACATGAAAAATCCCATGCGCGGCTGCGGGCCCTTCATCCACGATGACGAGGTCGACCGCCCGTCCGCGATCTTCGGCGGGAAAGTCACCTTGCACTTCGGCCCGGGACGGCGCTCGAGCGTCTTGCTGCCCGTGATTCCCCCGAAGTAGTCGCATGCGCGCCGAGCTCGTCTCCATCCCTACCGATGCGATTCCGCTCGACGGCCTGTACTACGAGCCCGAGGGCAAGGCCACGGGCGCGGCACTGCTGTTTCACGGCAACACCATGAACTTCTATGTCGGCGCGCCGCGCTTCCTGCCGCCCGTGCTGGTGAAGCTCGGCCTGGCGTGCTTGACGTTCAATCGCCGCGGACACGACATCCTCAGCACCCGCGCGAGCCGCATCGCCGAAGGCGGCGCCTACCAATTAGCACACGAAGGCATCGAGGACAACCGGCTGGCCGCGCGCTGGTTGGCGGCTCGGGGATTTCCGGCTCCGGTCGTTATCGGGCACAGCAACGGCGGCATGCTTGCCGTGCGGCATGTCGCCGATCATCCGGAAACGCCGGCGCTCGTGCTCCTGTCCGCGCACGGCGGCGGCAAGAACATCGTGCAGAGGGGCGCCGGGAGCGGGCTCATGGTGGGCGACCGCATCGAGGACTTCGCCGCGCGGGCGCGCGACATGGTGAAAGCGGGCCGCGGCCGCGAGCTGATGCTGATGCCGGGCTGGTGGTACGCGATCAGCGCGGAGAGCTTCCTCGACCGGCTAACCGAGACGCCGGACACGCTCGAGCTCGCACCCAAGGTGAAGTGTCCGACGCTCTACGTCCGCGGAGACCGGGAGCCGCGCGCGAGCTACCCCGCCGAAGACTTCAAGGCCCGCGCCGGAGGCCCGTGCACCGTGGAGATCGTCCCCGACTGCGACCACTTCTACAACGGGCGCGAGGAACAGATCCAGGCGATCGTCTCGTCGTGGCTCGCGAAGGTATTGCATTTGGACGCCACGGGGTAGCAGATGCCGTCGCACAAAGGAGGTTGTCAGGAGGGTTCCCTTGAATCACTTCTGCTTGTCCTTCACCAAATCGTACGTGATATCACGGTCCAGCCCGATGGGCCAATATATCAGGGCAAGAGGTGGCCAGAATATTGAAACCACACGGAACCTTGTGCGTAGTCGTCCTTGTTTAATCACCCTTCCATCTTTCTCAAGCTTGTATTGCACGCCACCCGCAGCTGTCCAGAAGAATGGACGTGTGTCCACCGTTCCATCTTTTTGAACCTGCTCAGGCTGGGGGCGGTCATGGAGGTAGAGCTTTGCGCCTTGCGGCACTACGAAGCGTCCGTATGTGGAGCAACCAACTAGGAACCCGCTTAGGATGCCAACGCATAGCAGCTTGTATCGCTGTTTCATATTGTCCTTTCTGATCTTGTCAATCGGACACCGCGGAAAAATCAGACCGCACAAGATTACTCTCAATTGCCGGGCTAGGAAATGCGCGGAGATGCGGGTTTGCCCGATATATTTCTTACGGGAACCAGGACCCGGTTTTACCTGGGTGAGGGCCCAAGGACTACCGGTTGCCGGATTCCCGCTTGCGCGGGAATGACAGGGGTGATCTCCGCTCGTAGAATGACGAAGCGTCGGAATCGGGGGAGGAGAGCGAAGATGAGACAGCTCCGCGTATTCGCGCTTGCAGCGTTCGCCCTGGGATTCGCCCCCGCTGTGCTCGCGCAGTCCTGGCCCTCCAAGCCGATCAAGATCGTCATACCTTTTCCGCCCGGCAACACCATGGACATCATGACGCGCCTGATCGGGCCGAAGATGACCGAGCGGCTAGGCCAGCCTATCGTGGCCGAGAACCGCCCCGGGGCGAGCGGGATGCTCGGGCTCGATTTCGTGGCCAAAGCCGCGCCCGACGGCTACACCATCGCAGCGGGTCAGGGCGGCAATCTCACGGTCCTGCCGCATACGAGCAAGAACATCAGCTACGATCCGCTGAAGGACTTTGCGCCGATCGCGGTGTCGACGACGAATTACCTCGGGATCGTCGCCAACCCCGAGGTGCCGTTCAAGTCGGTCGCGGAAATGATCGCCTACGCCAAGGCCAACCCCGGCAAGCTCACGGTGGCCACGAACGGCGAGGGCGGCTTTCCCCACCTCGCGTTCGAGCATCTGCGCCTCATGGGAGGTTTCAGCTTCACGCACGTTCCGTACAAAGGCTCGGCGGCGATCGCGACCGACGTGATCGGAGGGCAGGTCCAGGCGGCGATCGACGGCATCACCGGCCTCACGCCGCATGTCCGCTCGGGCCGCCTGCGCCTGCTTGCGATCACGAACAGGACGCGCGTTCCGCTCTGGCCCGACACGCCGGCGGCGGCGGAGACGGTTCAAGGCTACGAATCGGGCGGCTGGTTCGGCTACGTCGCGCCGGCGGGAACGCCGCGCGCGATCGTCCTGAAGCTGAACGAAGAGATCAACCGCGCGATGAAGCTGCCCGACGTGAGCGACAAGCTCGTAACCGCCGGACTGATCGTCGTCGCCGAATCGCCGGAATACTTCGGCGAGGTCATCCGCAGCGATTACGCCAAGTACGGCAAGCTCGTGCGCGACATCGGATTTCAGCCGCAGTGACGGACACCACAATCTCTTGCTGAACTCGCGGGTCCTTTGCGCGCTCCTCGCGCTTTCGCCGACGCAAACCGCTCTTGCTTGGGGCCCGGAGGGACATCGCATGGTGGGCGAGATCGCGGCCCGCTACACCGGGCCGAAGGCCAATGCGGAAATCCTGGGCCTGCTCAAGAACGACCGCCTCGCCGACGGTCAGCCCTCCGGCCGGCGCACTCTCGGCGAAGTCGCGAACTGGGCCGACGAAATCAAGGACACGGAGTGGGGAAAGCGGCGCGCTTCGTGGCACTACGACGACGTCCCGCTGTGCGAGGCCGCGGAGTACTCGAAGTACTGCCGCGGCGGACGGTGCGCTTCCGCGCAGCTCGCCCGTCAAATCGAAATCCTCGGCAACGAGCGGGCGAGGCCCGGCCAGCGCAACGAGGCTCTAAAGTGGGTCGTGCATCTGGTGGGCGACCTCCACCAACCGCTGCACGCCGCCAGCCGGGGCGACCGCGGGGGGAACCGGGTGCGGGTGTCCTTCTTCGGAGAGCGCGACAACCCGCCCTACGGTACTCTCAACCTGCACGCCGTCTGGGACGAGAGCATGGTGCGCAGGCTGATCGCGGATCGCGGCGGCGAGCGCGCCATCGTTTCCGCGCCGATCACGGACGGGAACAGGAACGCGTGGGAAAAGGGCTCGATTTCCGATTGGACGGCCGAGAGCCACCGGATCGCGAGAGACGCCGTCTATCCGCTGCTCCCGGTCGCGGCCTCGTGCTCACGCAAGATCGTAGAGGTGGTCGCGATCGACCAGGCCTACTACGCAAGAGCGGCCCCTCTGATCGAAGTACAGATCAGAAGGGCCGGCGTTCGGCTCGCGCGGGTGCTGAACGAAACGCTGAGCCGGTGACGCCGCGAAACTCAACCGAGGGGAGGGAACGATGGCAGATTCGACGCTGTTGGAACAGTACAAGGCCCTGATAGGCGACGTGGGAAACATCGGCACGCGCTACGCGACGGCGAACGGGTTCTACCTTTCCATAGTCTCGGCGCTGCTCGGCGTGGTCGCATTTACCGAGTCGGGGAAGCCCCTAGCCCAGGTCGATCTGGTTCTCGTCCTGACCGTCGCGGCTTTCGCCATCGTCGTCTGTCACGTCTGGATGAAGACCCTGGCTTTCTACCGCGGCCTCTTCGGCGTGAAGCTGCAATTGCTTGGCGAGATGGAGAAGGAGCTGGCGTTCCCCGCTTTCTCGCGAGAGCACGAGCTCATGAAGGAACGCGGCGTCCGGCCGCTGATCGACAACGAGATATGGGTTCCGCGCGTCCTCTGGGTGTTCTTCGCGGCGGTCGCCGTAACGGCCCTGGCATTGATTTTCGTGGACGGCTGAGGGGCGAGCTCAGTCCTGGAGCGGGATTTTCGCGTCCCGAATCACCTTCGCGTAGGTGGCAAGATCGAGCTTGCACTTTTCAGCGAACTGCTCGGGCGTACTTCCGACAGGCTCGTATCCCCAGGCGGCCCAGCGCTCGCGCATGTCCTGCGCAACGACCGCTTGGGCAATGTCGCGCTGGATCTGGATCACGGTGTCGCGCGGGGAGCTCGCGGGCGCAAACACGCCGAGCCAGCCCGTGAATTCGAATGGAATGCCCGCCTCGGTCAGGGTCGGCACCTCCGGGAGCGTTGCCGAGCGCGCCTTGCCGCTCACTCCCAGGGCGCGCAGCCGGCCGGACCTGATGTGCGGCAGGACGCCAGCGAGCGGCATGAACGCGAGTTGCACTTCTCCGGCGAGAAGAGCCTGGCTGAGCGGCGCGTCGCCCTTGTAGGGGACGTGCAGCATGTCGGTGCCGGTCATGCTCTTCAAAAGCTCGCCCAGCAGGTGCGGCGGCGCTCCGATGCCGGTGGAGCCGTAGTTGATCGTGCCGGGCCTGGATCTTGCGAGCGCGACCAGCTCCCTTGCCGATGCGGCCGGAATTTGCGGATTGGTCACGAGCACCACGAAGGAGGAGGTGAGCTGCGTCACCGGCGCGAAATCCCTCGCCGCGTCGAACGGAAGTTTCCTGTAGAGGCTGGGGCTGATCGCGAAGCCATGTGTCGTGATGAGCAAGGTGTAACCGTCCCCCGGGGCCTTGGCGACATGGTCGGCCGCGATGTTCCCGCCCGCACCAGGGCGGTTGTCCACGAGCATCGGCTGCTTCCAGGTCTCCGCGAGCTTCTGCCCGAGCGCCCGCGCGACCGTATCCACGGCGCCGCCAGCGGCGAACGGGACGACCATGCGCACGGGCCTCGCGGGATAGCTCTGCGCGAAGGCGGGTGCGCCGAACAGCGTCGCCAGCGCGATTGCGGACAAAGGGCGCGCAAACGGCTTCATGGGTTCCTTGGCGGGATGCCGTTTCGCATTATCGTCGGGTTACCGCAGGGATGAGAAGCCCCTGACGGCACCCAGGCCCGTGCGGTTTCGTTAGATAGTTCATACGCACGAGGTCCGATCGGTGTCACACTCTACATTGCTCGGTATCGGGGAGGTCCGAGGCCATGAAATCGGATATACGTCCGCAGGGTGGGCCCGCCGTTCCAGACGGCGATGCCCTGTTCGACTCTCTCTTCGCGCAGACCGCGGTCGGCGTCGCGGTCGGATCGCTCGACGGCCGCTTTCTGCGCGTCAACGAAGCGTTGTGCCGCCTGCTCGGCTACAGCGAGCAAGAGCTGGTGGAAAAAAGCTTTGAAGAGATCACCCACGCCGACGATCGGCAGGCGTCCAGGGACTTCCAGCAGGAGCTCGTCACGACGTCCCAGTCGCGCGTCTATGAAAAGCGCTACGTGCACAAGAGCGGCTCGACGGTCTGGGTGCGGATCACCGGGACGCTCGTGCGGGACCGCTCGGGCTCCCCCCTGTGCTCGGTCGCGCTGATTCACGACATCACCGAGCTCAAGCTCACCGAGAAAGCGCTGAAGGCGAGTGAATCGCGGTTCCGCAGCATGGTCGAGATGAGCTCGGACTGGTACTGGGTGCAGGACGAGAATTTTCGCTTCGTCGAGCTGCCCGGCGTGGAGAAGCGGGGGATCGATCCGGAAGCATTCATCGGCAAGGCGCGCTGGGAGCTTCAGGGTCCCGGGTCCCTTCCGGAAAAAGCCTGGCAGCAGCACCGCGAAAAGCTCGAGCGTCACGAGCCGTTCAGCGACTTCGTGTACACGGTTACCGACGGTGCCGGCGAAATGCGTTATCTGAGCGTGACCGGCGAGCCGATTTTCGACGTGCTGGGCAAATTCAAGGGGTACCACGGCGTCGGAAAAGACGTCACGGAAAAGGCGCGCGGGCTGAAGGACCTGGAAGACAGCGAAGAGCGCTACCGGATGCTGTTCGACATCCATCCCCGTCCGATGTGGGTGGTGGAAAACAAGACCTTGCGTTTCCTCGCCGTAAACCAGGCGGCCGTCGAGCATTACGGCTACTCGAGGGAGGAGTTTCTGTCGATGACCGCCGAGCAGCTCCGCCCGCCGGAGGATATCGCGCAGCTGCTCAAGGACTTTCAGGACCCGAGCCGTTCCTACATGCAGCGCGTGGCGCGGCACCTCAAGAAGAACGGGGAGCAGATCAACGTCGAAATCGTCTCCTTCAATCTCGCTTTCGATGGTCGGCCTGCGCGCCTGGCCGTGATCAGCGACGTTACCGAGCGGCTGAAAGCGGAGCAGCAGTCGCGCGAGCTCGAGGCGCGGTACCGGGCGCTGATCGAGTCCCGAAAAGGCCCCGACTAGCGTCCGGGATCGCCGGGGCGGGGAGACGCCGACCCCGGCATATGGACTATGACTCCGCAGCGTACCAGAGCGAGGATCCGACACGCAGGAAGGTAGAATGCGTTTCGAGAGCACGGCCGGAGCTGCAGGGAGAGGCGCGGCCGGTCTCGCGGATGAAAGGTGGGCGCCATGATCCATCTTGACGAGCACTCGATGGGACCCCTGTGTAAGGTTACGAGCGCTCTGGCACTTGCATCTGCTTTGGCGTTGGCAGGGTGCGGCGGGGGCGCCAGCAGCGCGAGCTCACCGAGCATCATGCTCCTCGCTGCCAACGATGGCGTCAGCGGCTTCGAGCTGTGGAAGACCGACGGCAGTGCCATGGGCACGGTCTTGGTGAAGGACATCAACCCGGGGGCCGGGCATTCCTCTCCCGGCGGGAGCGGTCTTTTTCCTTCCGAGTTTGCCTTCTTCAACGGGGCGTGGTTTTTCTCCGCCGACGATGGCACCGGCCCCAAGCTGTGGAAGAGCGACGGCACGCAAGCCGGCACGGCGCGGGTGACGGCCGTAGTTTCCTCCCCCCGTGAATTCACCGTCCTCGGCAACGCCTTGTATTTCTCGGCTGACGACGGCGTCAACGGCCGCGAGCTGTGGAAGACCGACGGGACCGAAGCGCGCACGGTGCTGGTAAAGGACATCGCCCCCGGCACAGTTTCCATGGGAGGTATCCAAGTGCCTAGGAGTTCCTCGCCAACGGGACTCACCGTGTTCAACAACACCTTGTATTTCTCGGCCGACGACGGCATGAGCGGCATCGAGCTGTGGAAGAGCGACGGCACGGCGTTGGGCACGGTGCAGGTGAAGGACATCAACCTCTCGGGCGATTCCTTTCCGTCCGGCTTCACGGTGTTCAACAACGAGCTGTATTTCTCGGCCGACGGCGGCACCGGCTTCGAGCTGTGGAAGACCAACGGCACGCCGGGCAACGCGGTTTTGGTGAAGGACATCAACCCGAAGGGCGATTCCGGCTTCACGGTGTTCAACAACGAGCTGTATTTCTCGGCCGACGACGGCGGCACCGGCTTCGAGCTGTGGAAGACCAACGGCACGCCAGGCAACGCGGTTTTGGTGAAGGACATCAACCCGACGGGCGATTCCTCTCCGTCCGGCTTCACGGTGTTCAACAACGCCTTGTATTTCTCGGCGGACGGCGTCGCAGGGGCCGAGCTGTGGAAGAGCGATGTCGCCGGCACGGTGCGGGTGGGCGCAGTTTCCCTTGTCTCGGGACTGACCGTATTCAACAACGCTTTGTATTTTTCCGCCAGCGACGGCGTCGCCGGTGTCGAGCTGTGGAAGACCGATGTCGCCGGGAGCCCGGTGCGGGTGAAAGGCATCAACAACACGACCCTGGGCGCTCCGAATGCCTTAACCGTTTTGAACAACGCGCTGCTATTCTCGGCCGACGACGGCATGACCGGCCGCGAGCTGTGGAGGACGGACGGCACCGTAGGGGGCACAATGCAGGTGAAGGACATCTGTCCCGGGCCTTGCGATGGCGTGCCGGTTCTGGTGATCCTCCCCTAGGACGACGCGCTTCGATCAACGACAACAAGCCTCTGAAACCCGTTTGAAATTTTCCTTTTTCCACCTGATGCCTTACACGCATCTGGAGCTGGAATCTCACGACTGGCCGTTTCCCAACCGCTACTTCGACCCGGCGAAGGCTAGCGCGCTCTACAAGACCTACGTCGAGAGCATGATCCACGCCGAGGGCTGCGGCTTCGACTGGGTCGGCTGCAACGAACACCACTTCAGCCCCTACGGCATGATGGCCAACTGCAATCTCATCGGCGGCGCGCTCGCCTACCCCACGAAGCGCGTGAAGATCGCGATGATCGGCAATCTCGTCCCGCTGAACAACCCGATCCGCATTGCCGAGGAATACGCCATGCTCGACTGCATGAGCGGCGGCAGGCTGGTAGCCGGGTTGATGCGCGGCATTCCGCACGAGTACCTCGCCTACAATATCCCGCCGGGGGAATCCTGGGAGCGCCAGCGCGAGGCCGTGCAGTTGATCATCAAAGCCTGGACCGAGCCCGAGCCCTTCGGCTGGGAAGGCAAGCATTTCCAGTATCGGCAGGTGTCGATCTGGCCCAAGCCGATGCAAAAGCCGCATCCGCCTTTGGTGATCTCGGCGAGCAACGCGGACTCGGCGAAATTTGCCGCGGAAATGCGCGCGACCATGGGCATGGTGCTGCTCGCGGACCTGCCGAGCGGCAAGGAGTGCATCCGAATCTACAAGGAAACCGCAAAGGCCAACGGCTGGGAGCCGACCGCGGAAAACGTGCTGGTCGGCATGCACACCTGCATCGCCGAGACCGACGAGGAAGCGCGGCGCTCGATGGCGCACGGCCTGAAGTATTTCGATCAGGTGCTGATGGGCGGCCTGCAGGCCTCGCAGCGGATCGTGCTGCAGAAGACGCGCTATTTCGAGAACGAGGAGAGCCGCGACCGCTGGAAGAGCCGTCTCGACAAGCGCCGCACGCTGACGCTCGACGAGGCGATCGAGCGGGGCACCGTGCTCTGCGGCAGTCCCGAGACCGTGGTCAAGCAGATCAAGCGCATACATAGCGAGCTCGGCCACGGCGTGTTCAACTTCACCGTGAAGGTGGGCACGCTCCCAGACGAGGTGATCCGGCGCGGCATGGAGCTCTTCCGCGACAGGGTCCATCCGCACGTGCGCGATCTCTGAAGGAGGGCTCCAATGCAGGCGCGCAAGGTTTCGCTCTCCACCGGAGAGCTGACGTATTTCGTGGCGGGCGAGGGCCGGCCAGTTCTGTATCTGCACCCGGCGGGCGGCGTGCGCCGGACGCGCGTGCTCGAAGGGCTCGCAAAATCGTTCGCGCTCCACGTTCCGGTGATGCCCGGGTTCGACGGTACGAGCGCCCACGGCGCGGTGAAGTCGATGCGCGGGCTCGCGAGCCTCGTCGGCGAATTCATCGAGAAGGTGATAGCGGGTCCCTGCGACGTGATCGGTTGCTCCTTCGGCGGCTATCTCGCCGCCTGGCTCGCGGCCGAGCGCCCGAACCTCGTAGACCATCTCGTGCTCGAATGCCCGGCCGGTTTCCGCCCGAAGGGAAAAGGCGAACGGCCCGCCGACGCCGGGGCGCTGCGCAAGCTGCTGTTCCTGCACCCGGAGAAACTTCCGCCTGAATCGAAACCCGCGGAACAGGAGGTCGCGAACCGCAAGATGCTCCCGCACTACGGCTACACGCTCGACACGGACGAGGAGCTCCTCGCGCGCCTGCCTTCGATCGACAAGCTCACGCTCATCCTGCACGGCACCGCCGACCGCATGATCCCGAAGGAAAGCGTGCAGCTTCTGAAGGGCCGCCTGCCGCGGTCCTATCTCGTATACGTCTGGGACGCGGCGCACGCGATCGACGTCGATCAGCCCGAGCGCGTGCTCGCGGTCCTCGGGAGCTTCCTCGAGCGTTCCGAGGGCTTCATGGTCAACTGGGGCACGCTCGCGGTGAATCCCGGGTGAGGGAAGGGCGATGAGCGCGAGAGCAACGCCGCCTTTCCGGGCGGACCAGGTCGGGAGCCTCCTGCGACCGGCCGAGATCAAGAAGGCGCGCGCCGAGGTCGAGCGCGGCGAAATGAGCGCCGGGGAGCTGCGCACG
>Ga0209238_1000176_pt1 | contig 20504 bp, 14 predicted proteins | sample GraSoi013_1_20cm_FD_185823 | JGI IMG/M metagenome (GOLD analysis project Ga0209238, IMG submission 185823) | Grasslands soil microbial communities from the Angelo Coastal Reserve, California, USA - Sample 10_02_2013_1_20cm (SPAdes) (version 2) | ecosystem: Environmental > Terrestrial > Soil >...
GCAGCCCCAGCGTGCCGCTGCGGTTCGAGATCCGCGAGAAAATGGTGTCCGCGTTCTGAAGGACCCGCACGAGGCTCTCCTGGTTGCGGTTCGCTGCCGCCATAAGCTGGCGGAAATCTTGCGAGGCGCTGCGCAGATCGGTACTCGTCGCGGCGGTATTGTTGAGGATGGTGGCGAGCTGGCCCTGATTGGTCGCGGTATCCACGCGGCCGAGCGTCGCCTTGAGATCCGTCGCGGCGCGGGCCAGCGCGTCCGAGCCGTGCTGCAAGTTGGAGCCGACGTCGCCGATCACATCCGCCTGCTCGTTCGTCACGCGCGCCAGCCGATCGGCCACTTGCCCAAAATCGTGAATGGAACGCCGCAGATCCATGACCGCCTGAGAGTCGAACGCACTCTGCACGCGGGCGGCGACCGTCCCGATGTCGGTGGCGATACGGCTCGCCTGGGCCGTCAGCTGGCCGATATCGGGCAGGGTGGCACCGGGCCACTTCCCTCCCCCGACCGCCTGCGCTTCTTCGAGCGCCTGGCGAATGTTGGGATCGGCGGGCGGAGGCTCGCTGGAAATCAACGTCGCGGCCCACTCGCCGAACAACGACGCCGACGCGGCGATGACCGCGGGCTTCGCGGGTGGCGTCACGCCCGAATACATCTTGAGGTCCGCCTCCACCCAGTTGCCGGGCGCGAGCCGGATCGCCTCGATGCGTCCGACGCGCACGCCGCGCAGCACGACCGGGCTGCCGGCGCCGAGTCCGCCCACCGTACGGAAGCGTGCCGTGTACACCGCCTCGGTCCGGCCGAGGTGCGCACCCGAGAGCCAGAGCGCCCCGCCCACGATCAACGCCAGCGCGGCGATGACGACGAGTCCGACGGCGAACTCGTTCTCGCGTTTCACTCAGGGCGTCCCTCGATGAACTGCCGCACCACCGGATCCTCCGTCTCCTGAATCTCCGCGACGCTGCCCACCTGCCGGACACGTCCCTCGTACAGCATGGCGATCCGGTCACCGACCGTGTAGGCGCTGCGCATGTCGTGCGTCACGACCACGCCCGTCACGCGCAGGTGCTCGCGCGTGCGGACCATGAGCCGGTCGATCACCGCGGACGTCACCGGATCGAGGCCCGTCGTCGGTTCGTCATACAGGATATAGCGCGGTCTGAGCGCGATCGCGCGGGCGATGCCGACCCGTTTGCGCATGCCGCCCGACAGCTCCGCAGGCATCCGATCACCCGTTCCCGACAGGTCCACGAGCGCCAGCGCCTCGCGCACCCGTTCCTGGATCTCCTCCTCGTCCAGCCGGCGCCGCCGCAATCCCAGCTGGAGGTTCTCGGCCACGGTCATCGAGTCGAACAGCGCCGCGAACTGGAACACATAGCCGATCCCGCGGCGCAGCAGCGTCAGTCCGTTCCGGTCGAGCGTGCTGACGGCCTGCCCGTCAACGATGACGTCGCCCGCATCCGGGTGCAACAGCCCGACGATGTGCTTCAACGCCACACTCTTGCCGGTACCGGAGTATCCAATGATGACCACCGTTTCCGCGTCGCGAATCTTCAGCGACAGGCCCTGCAGGACCTGCTTGTCGTCGAACGCCTTGTGCAGGTCCTGGAATTCGATCACAACAGCACCACGGCCCAGAACGCGTCGAGCACGAGAATGAAGATCGCCGAAAACACGACGGCGCGTGTCGTGCTCCGGCCGACGCCCTCCGCTCCGCCCCGCGTCGCGAGCCCCACGATGCAACCCACGAGCGCGATCGTAAATCCGAAGCTCGCGCTTTTCAGCAGGCCGAACCACACGTCCTTGAAGAGATAGAACAGCTTCAGGCCCTTGATGAAATCGGGCGTGGAGAGGTCGAGCAACGCCAGACTCGTCAGCCAGCCGGTGATGATGCCGGTCGCGATGGCGAACGACACGATGACCGGGAACATCAGCGTCGCCGCGAGCACGCGGGGCACGACGAGATAACTCTGCGGATCGTAGGCGAGCGTTTCGAGCGCGTCCACCTGTTCCGTCACTTTCATCGTACCAAGCTCGGCGGCCATGCTGGCGCCGACGCGGCCGGCGAGCGCGAGCCCGGTCAGCACCGGCCCCAGCTCCAGCATCATCGTCTTCCCGACGAGGGTGCCCACGAAATAGAGCGGCACGGCGCCGGTGAAGGTGTAGGAAGCCTGGAGAGCGAGCACGACGCCGGTGAAAGCGGCAATGAAGAGGGCGACCGGCAGGGAGTCGACGCCGATGCGCCGCATCTGGCCGATCAGCAACTGCGCCCAGACTCCTACATCGGAGAGGGCGCGCCCCAGGTCCATCAGAAAGTGGCCAAACCGCCCGACGGCTTCGATCCCAGAGATGGAGCGGCGGCCTATAGCCTGAATCACGGGGAGAAAAACTAGACCAAAAACAGTAGGGGCGCAGCATGCTGCGCCCCTACGTCTTCACCGCCGGTCTGTCTATGCTGCGAAGCTGGCGAGTGCCTTGCCGACGTCTCCATCGCGCAGGCGTTTCAGCGCGCGATCACGCAGCTGCCGGACGCGCTCCCGTGTGACGCCGAGCATGCCGCCGATCTCCTCGAGTGTGTGCTCGCGCCCACCATCGAGACCGAAATAGAGCCGCAGCACCTTCGCATCGCGCCGCTGCAGCGTATTCAGCGCCTGCTCGATCTCGTCGGACAGGAAGCGATCCATCGCCTGATCTTCCGTGTCCGGTAGATCCTCGGCGATGAACCGCTCGATCAGCGAGCGATCCCCGTCGGGATCGAGCGGAGCATCGAGGCGGACGTCGCCCGTATTCAGCGCGGCGAGCGACTGCACGACCTCGAGCGACAGTTTGGTCGCGTCGGCGATCTCTTCGGGCGTCGGCTCGCGGCGCAGCGTCTGCCGCAGATACTCCGCGGTCCGCACGATGCGCGACAGGTCCGCGGTCCGGTTCAGCGGCACGCGGACCGTGCGCCCCTGCCGCGCCAGCGCGGCGAGGATCGCCTGGCGGATCCACCACACGGCGTACGAAATGAACTTCACGCCCTGATCGGGATCGAACTTGCGCGCGGCGGTGAGCAGGCCGACGTTGCCCTCACCGATGAGATCGGTCAGCGGCAGTCCGCGGTTCTGATACTTCTTCGCGACCGAAATGACGAAGCGCAGGTTCCGCTTCACGAGCTCCTGCATCGCCTCCTGATCGCCGGCGCGGACTTTGCGCGCGAGCGCGATCTCCTCCTTCTGCGTCAGCAACGGAGTCTTGGAGACTTCGTGCAGATACTGATCGAGGATGTCGCGCTCGTGCTCGTGATGGCCGAGCCCCGTGAGCAGACCACGACGACGCCCGCGGCCGCGGCGCTTCGGCACCCGTCGTTCAGTCGTCGCGACGGGCGCGGCCTTCACCTTGGCCTTCGGAGCCGGAGCGGCGGCTTTTGTCTTCTTACGAGTGCGAGGCATTGGTCGCCCTATTTTGGCTGTCTCTTAGTACGCAGAGGCTAGAAAAATGTTCATAAAATAGGCGTGAAATCGCTTGACACCGCATGAACGCACCGATAAGATGCCGTGTTCCCGTCTGGCGGTTGCAGCCATTTCGGGGGCGGCAATATAAGGGGGGCGTAGCTCAGTTGGGAGAGCGCGTGAATGGCATTCACGAGGTCAGGGGTTCGATCCCCCTCGCCTCCATTGAACGGCTGGTCGACGGGGATCGGGTCTCGGAAACAGACGCACCGCGGTCAACCGTATACAGGTGACCGGCTTAAGGTTAGATTTGGCGGCGCGCGGGAATAGCTCAGTTGGTAGAGCACAACCTTGCCAAGGTTGGGGTCGCGGGTTCGAGTCCCGTTTCCCGCTCTCCAAAGACGGCAAACGAATACAAGCGACGCGGGGTGGAGCAGTCTGGTAGCTCGCCGGGCTCATAACCCGGAGGTCGTGGGTTCAAATCCCACCCCCGCTACTATCAATTGCGGATTGCGGATTTAAGGATTGCGGATTGAGCGCGTCAAAATCCGCAATCCAAAAATCCACAATCCGCAATTCGTTAGGGCGGTTAGCTCAGTTGGTTAGAGCGCCACGTTGACATCGTGGAGGTCACTAGTTCGAGTCTAGTACCGCCCATTGCGCGCCCATAGCTCAACTGGATAGAGCGCTTGACTACGGATCAAGAGGCTGGGAGTTCGAGTCTTCCTGGGCGCATGGAATCATCCTCAAACTCGCGGTACGCACCAAACCGCGCCAATCGATCTTCGCCGAGCTGAGACGGCACCGGCACGCACGGTTCGTGCAGTTTCTGGCAGAGCTCATTCCACAACATCGTTCGTACGTAACGCTGGTGGATTTTCTGGAACGGGACGGATAGCAGAAGTTCTTTCGCCCTCTGCAATTCTCCTTGGTCGATCAGCAGCTGCACGCGTCGCTCGACGACCCGCTCGTCCTCGATTGGGTCCGCTTCATCCAGCCATCGCTCGCGTTCGGGGATCGTTTCGGCTCCTGCGCGGCGCAGCACGTCGTCGCGCTCCGCAACGATCTGCGGATGCGACTGCAACGTCGCTTCGCGAATCGAGCGGAAGGCCCGCCTGGCGCCCTCGACATCACCGTCGCGTCTGAGCAGCCTGGCGAGGAGCGCCTGAGCCACGCCCAGATTGCTCGCGGCAAGGACGCGCATCGCGTCCTCTTTTTGGCCCCGTCCTGCGAGCCACGCACCATAATGGAATCTCCACCGGTCGACCGTGGCGTTGGGCGCACTCCCAATCGCCCACTCAAAGGCCGCACCGAGACCTTCCATACCCGAAGGCGCCCACCGGCACTCATCTGCTTGAGGCGGCTCGCGTAATCCGCCCTTGGTCTTGTGTGCGCTCGCGAGATCCTTCCACACCCGGACTTCATCCTCACGGGCCCAATCGAAGAGCGGAACCTCGCTGCTCGGTCTGAGCTGGATGTCGGGAACCGTTAGGGAGGGGATGTCGCGGGCTTCATCGGCCGGAATCCAGAACTCGACGTGCCATCGTGTCTCGTGGGGCTGGAGCATCAACTTCGTCGCCTGATCCTTGAGCGGCCCACCCTGGATCTCCACATACGCTCGCGTCGCCCACGCGCGGTCCTCCCCGACGCCATAGCTCCACAACTTCATTCCGGGTGCCAGCGAGGCATCGGCAACGTGATAGAGTCCGGACCCCAGGGAGGGTGTAAAGGCACCAAATGCGTTTACGTCCTTTGTCTTCCAGAAAAAGCCCGTCATCTCCTCAATATCGGATTCGCACCTCGGACCGGAACGCCGCCAGTCGATGACGCGCAGCGAGGACGAATGGCTCAACACCTCGCCGTCAGGAAAACAAAACTCCGTGTCCGGCGCCGACGGCAACGCGGCATTGGACCACGACATCCAGGGGTAGGCCGATGGTCCAGGATTGTGAAACACGGCGCGCTGTGTGAGAAAATCGTCACCGGGGCCGAGGGAGTATTCGACCGACCACTGCATGCCAAAGTGCAGCTCCCGCTCCCCGCAGGTCACATAGACGCGTGATGTCGTACGATCGATCCGGGAGAGTACGGGCTCGTTCTGCGTGGGAGAATGAGAAATCGGAAAGCTGACCGCGATCCCGCCGGCGACAAAAGCGAATCGCGGTAATATCCGCACCGGCTTGATGACGTCCGGCGCGTACAGCACCTCTTTGCCTGAGCCCTTATGAATGAGGGATGTGACCCTACCGCCGAGATCAGGGCAGATGACTACTCGGAGTCGATCATTCTCCAACGCGATGAACCGGTACTGCTTCCGTACCGGTCGCGGCGAGGTTTCTACGTAGCTGACGTAGGGATAGACACCATCGGGATCGAATGCCGTCGGGACCGGACCAGCCGGCGTGAGTTTATGCGTGAGGACGTCACCCTGAAACTCAGTACAGATTACGGCGTTATCGCCCAAGTCGGTCGCTCAACGCCTCCAGCATGCGCAGGCCTTTGTGGACGGCTTCCGTGATCCTCGACTGATCATAATTCCGTTTGCTGTAATCCGGATCGCCGACAAAGGTACGCAACAGAGCGTCCAGATCTCGCAGCTGGCGTCCCGACGCCCGAGCCTTCAGGATCTTGATCTTCTCATAGTCCACGATCCCTTCGCGCAGCTTCTCAAAGCGCACGCTGCTGCCCGCGCCCGGATAGACGAGAAACTCGTCTCCCGCGGGCCACAACGCGTGGCGGGCGTCACGCACCGGATCGGCCGGCCAGGCATCGTAGGCCCAGCGTAAGAAACCATCATATCCGTACGCCGCCGCATACCAACCGATGTACCGGCCTTCAATCGGCGGCGAAAACACGAAGGTGTTGGGCTTTTGCGGTGTGCAGCACACGTAGTAGGTGGTTGTGGACCCTCGCGCGGAACGCGCCCTAAGCTCCTGCTGGCTCGGCTCACTGGTGATGATGGGAGAGTAATCGTCGAGCAGCGAGTCCAACTCCGTATGCCAGTTGCCGGCGTAGGTGATCTTCCATTTGGGAGAATGCGCCCTGATCACGCGGATCGCGGCGAGGGTGAGCGGCATTTCATTTTCGTTGATGCCGAGATAGGTGCGATCGAACCAGCCGCGCTGCTCCAGGTGGGCCTTGAGATCGTCGAGAAACACGCGCCACACCGACGCGAATGTCGCGGAGTCGGGCGCCCATGTCTCGGAGACGTAGTTTCCGGAGCGTTCGTCGAGGTAGCGGAAGCGGTTCCCCCAGGGCAGCGGCGTATAGATCGTGATCGCTTTCGTCACGCCGACGGCGGTGGCCAGCTCAACGTACTGATCGAAGATGTTGTAATCGAATTTCCAAGTCCCATCAGCCCGCTTGGTCCATTCGATCATTGCCCCTTCGATCATGTAGGAATTGTCCGACCAGGGGGAATGAACGGCGTAGGTCGTGATGTACTTCCCGCCGGCATCCGCGTACAACTTGAGATGCCGCCGCAATAGTGCTTTGTGTTCTTCCGACCAGGGTTCGACGTGATAGTACCAGGCCACTACCCAGGGATTCTGCCATAAGTCCAATCTGAACTTCCAATCACCAGGAGGCGGCAAGGTTTGGTCTTGGACCGTGATTGCTACCCGCAGTGTCGCACGGCCTTTTTCAGAACTGACGTCCACTGTTCCCCGGTACACGCCGGGTGACGTGCCCGCGGGAATGTCCAGCGACAGCCAGATCGGCCTGACGCTGTGCGCTGGCAGATCGAACCGTTGGAACGGCTCCAGCCGGTCCGGCATGAGATAGGGCGGGTTCGAATCCGTCGCGCCACAGCTGACCTCGTTAGCGCCGTAGGGGTAGTTCGAGACGACATAACGGACCAGATAGACCTGCGCGTTGCGGCTCGCGAGCGTGGCGCCGTTCGCGTTGACGAGATCGCTTACGGCGACGCGTATCTGGTTCACGGTATCCGGTGACCAAACCACCAGCTCCGCATTCAACCGTTCGCCTTTCCAGCCGGTGGCTTCCCACATCTGGGATTGCTGCGGCAGGTCCGGCACCTCGCTGCGGAAGTATGCCTGGTCGGTGGAAGCGAACGAGACGTTGAGCGCCTTCGGTTGGAGCGCCCACCTTTGTGGATTGCTCGGCGCGTCGAACGTGTATTCCGGTTGAAAGTGGAACGGCGGAACACGGACTTTGGCAGGATCAAGGCGTGCGCGCTGGATTCCGTCCTGGCCCTGCACCTGGGCGGTGACCAAACACGAGAGGCAACAGGCCGTCAGGATGCGGCGCATCACCAGCCCGGGTTCTGAGTGAGCGTGCCGTGCGACAATTGAATCTGCTGCAACGGAATCGGATCGAGATAATGCTTCGGGACGACGAATTGGCGTGAGGCCGCCGCCTCCGCGACTATGAAGCCGTTGGCATCGACCTGGATATCCGAACCAATCTGCAAGCCGGGATAGCGGGTTTGATATTCCGTGCCGACGAATTTGACGCCCCTGAGGGCCTGCGGCATCTCGGTTTCCGCCGTCTTCCAGCGCCGCAGGTCGTCACGCCGGTATCCCTCGAAGGCCAATTCCACGGTCCGTTCTCTCCGGATCTCCGTCAACATGTCCAACCCGTTGGCGGATACAAAGCCGTTGGTCAACGACGGCATGCCCGCCCGGGCACGCAGCAGATTGATCGTCCGGTTCAGGTCGGCGTCAGAGATCACACCGTCGCGCTCAAAGAGGGCCTCGGCGAGAATCAACAACACCTCGCCGTAGCGAAATTCCTTGAAGTCATACTCGCCGGCAAACTGCGTCGCCTCGACCGTTTCGTCCAAGAATTTGCGCAGCATGTAGCCGGTGCGGGTCGCGTTACTGCCGGAGAAACCCGGAAAAACCGGCTGGAACCCGCTCTCCTGGAACACGTCGCTGCCCGGGACGACAAACGTCATCGCCATTCTGGGGTCGCGGTTCTGGAATTCACTCTTTAGCGAATCGTATCCCTTGAACAGCGGCGAGCTGGTGATGGGCAAGCCGTCCGTGGCCAGATACATGTCCGCCAGCTTCTTCGTGGGGATCATGTAATTGAACCACAGCTCCCGAGTCCAATTGTGCGTGGCGCGGCCGGCGTAATAGCGCCGCGCCAAAATCACCTCCGGGCTGTCATCCCCTTGCAGGATGAACAAGTACTTGTAGCTCTGCGCGCCCTGGCCGGCATACAGTTGATACTCACCCGATGCGACGAGTTGGTCCGCGGCAGTGATCGCGGCCGTGAGCATCGCGGTGGGGCTCCCTTCCGCGTGGTACTTGAGCCACGTGGCCTGGTACAGCGCCGCCCGGGCCTTCAGCGCGAGTGCCGCGCCTTGGGTCACCCGGCCCATCTCGTCGGCGCCGAGCTGACTCTGCTTGAGGAGCTTCGGCACGGCGTTGTCCAAGTCAGCGAGGATGAAATCGATGATTTGTTGTTGGGTGGATCGCGCCGTGTAGACCTCTGGCGAGGTCACGTCGAGCACTTTGGTGATCAGCGGCACGCCGCCGTAGGTCTTCACCAGGTTCCAGTAGTGATACGCCCGGAAGAACAGCGCTTCACCGACCCAGCGATCGATCTGCGTTCCCAATCCGGATTCCGCGGCTTTCGTGAGCAAATAGTTGGTGGCGCGGATGCCTGCATAGGACTTATCCCACAAGTCGGAATTGGCAGCCGGCAGATACGACCCATTACTCACGGACGACATTTGCGTGCTACCGCTGCCGGTCGCAATATCCGAACTGATTTCGGTCCAGTTATCGGCGCCTTGCAACCCGTAATAGAAATCATTGGCAGCGAGTCTGAACTGGTCTGGAGTCTTCCAGAACGAGGCGTCGGAGACCTGATCCTTCGGACCGAGAGTCAGGTCCTTGCAGCCCAGCGCCAGCATGAGGAGGGCGCCGGTATATGTGACAGTGAGCCGGTTCATGAATGGGCGCCCCGTTAGAAGGTGATATCCATGCCGAAGGAGTACAGCCGCTGGAATGGATAATTGAAGCCAAGCGCGGGCGATTCAGGATCCCAGCCGCCCTTCACGTTGTGCTTTTCCCAGAGGTCGAACCCGCTAAAATAGACTCTCGCTCGCGTCATTCTTGCCCGCGCGATCAGACGCTCGGGGAGGGAAAACCCGATCTGCAGGTTTTTCAGCCGCAGATAGGCCGCATTAGTCGCCTGTAACGTGGACGGCTGATAGTTCCAAAACCGGATGTTGCCATGCGTGAGTCGGGGATAGGGAGCGTTGGGACGATCTTCATTCCATGTCTGGTTGTAGTAAAACAGCGGCGGTTGTCTCCACCAGTCGCTCCACGGCATCCGGTACTCGCCGTCCCTAAACAGTGTCCGTTTCCCGACACCCTGCATGAAGATGCTCACATCGAGGCGCCGCCACTTCGCGTCGAGATTGAGGCCATACGTGTACCGCGGTGACGTGTTCCCCAGATAGACGACGTCCCCGTCTTTACCCGGGGTATCGCCGTACAAGCTGATTTTCCCGTCGCCGTTCACGTCCTTGTATCGCGCATCGCCGATCCCGATGTCGCTGGGGACGCCCGGGATTTTTTTGTAGGCATCGAGCTCCGCCTGGGTGCGGATCAGCCCATCGAACACGTAGCCGAAGTACGAACTGACCGGATAGCCTTCCCGGATGTAGTTCCAGCCCAAGTCGTAGGTGTCCTGCCCTCCGTAGTTCACGACCTTGTTCTTGGCATCACTGAGACTCGCTCGCGCAGAAACTTGAACGGCGCGAACGTGACCTTTCCATCCCAATGATGTTTCGAAGCCCCAGGTCTTGACCCGGCCCGCATTCGAGTATGGCGGCACGGCACCCAGGATGCTGGGATAGGCAACGGGAACGAGCATGTCGCGATTGTTCTTGATGAAATAGTCAAACGTGAAGTCGAGCTTCGAAGACAACAGGGTCGCGTCGACCCCCACGTTGCTCGTGGCGATCGTCTCCCACGTCCTGTTCGTGGAAACCATGCCGGAGAGGTATGCCGATTGATCCTGTCTCCCCGCGCCGAAGGGATAATACGGATCATACGGCCACTGCCTGCCGATGGTGATCAGTTGGAGGTAGTCATAGAGACCGATGCCTTCCTGATTCCCGTTTTCTCCGTACGAGGCGCGTAGTTTCAGATTATCGAACAGGGCGAGGTGACGGCGCGCAAATGGCTCTTCGGAGACCCGCCAGGCGACCGACACACCGGGGAAGAACCCCCACCGTTTGTCGGGGGAGAAACGGGAGCTCCCATCGTAGCGGAGCGTGGCATCGAGGAGGTACTTGTTGCTGAAGCCATAACTCAAGCGGGAGAAGAGCGATCGGATCGCCCACTGCTCACCGCCGCCGCCGGTCGCCATGTTGCCGGTCGAGCCGAGATTGAGTCCCCACACGTCCTGGCTCGTAAAGTCGGATCTGCCGGCCTGGAACCAATCCAGGTCGTGGTCTTCGTGCGACACGCCCCCCATGAGCTCGACAGCGTGCCGCTCACCGAACGTCCTGCTGAACTCGGCATACCCGACGTAGTTTCTGTTGAGTGTGGTCCCATTGTACCGGGTTACCCAGTTCTGATCGGGATTCGCGATGGAATAGTAGGCGATGCTGCTGTCATCCCACCGGTATAACGGGGAAGACTTGCCGATGTCGGTGTTGTCCTCCGTCCGGTAATTGATGCCGGACTGGAGATTCAGCTTCAGTCCATCCAACGGCTCGACGATCAACTTGAAATTGGTATTGACACCGCGCGTGGCAAACGTGGCCGTCGCGGCTTCCTTGGCCTGCGCGACGGCGTTCCCCCACCCCCCTTGAGCAAAAAAGTGTTGACCACTCCGTGTATAAATGGGATGGTTGGGCATGCCGAAGATCGCTTCCACGACGAGCCACGGACAGCTACACCACGACGCGTGGCTGAGGCCGCCGATGTCCGACCTGTCCTGATTGTCGAGCGACAGTTTTGACTCCAACCGGATCCGCCTGGAAAAATCGTAGTCGTAATTCAGTCTGAGGTTATAGCGCCTGTTATTGTCGTTGGCATAGCGAATCACGCCATTCAGGTCGGAATAGCCCGCCGAGACGTAGTAGCTGGAATTCTGGCCTCCTCCGGAAACCGTCAGCGTGTGCTTCTGCTCAAATCCGTCTTCGAACACGGCTTTCCGCCAATCGGTGGACGTAAAAAAGAGCATCCACCCCGAACTGCCGTAGATCGGGTGCGGGATGGGATTGGGATCGCCCGCTTTTACCCGTGCCAGCAGGTCGGGCGTATACAACGGCGCCGCGCCGTTGTGGATATTCGCCTCATTATCCATGATCGCCATCTGATAGTTATTAGGAGTATCCATCATCCCAGTCAGTTTGGTGATCGCGGCGTTGGTGCTGTACGTAAACGTTGGCGCACCGCGCGCGCCTTTCTTGGTCGTTACAAGCAGGACTCCATCAGCCGCACGGGCTCCATAGATAGACGCGGCGGCATCCTTCAACACCGAGATGGTTTCGATGTCGGCGGGGTTTAACAGATCGAGGTTTCCCGGGATGCCATCGATCAACACGAGCGGAGAATTCCCTCCGCTGGAGGCGTACAACTGCTGCGGGTCTTTGGGAATGGATGAAACGCCCCGCAGATTGAGACTAAAGTCTTCGACTCCGGGTTGTCCCCCCGAGCGCTCCACCACCACTCCTGGAATGACGCCCTGAATGGCCGTGAGCGTGTTCGTGATCGGGCGAGATTCCAGCGCTTCCGAACCAATGGAAGCAACGGCTCCGGTGACATTCTCCCTCGTCTTTTCACCGTAGCCCACGGCCACGACCGCCTCCAGCTCGATGGCCTGCGCCTTGAGCTGAAGGTTCACGATCGCCTGCTGCCCCTCCGCGACGACGACGGTGGTGTCGGCGGGCGTGTAGCCCAGCATCCGGGCCCGCAGCCGTTGCGTCCCCACCGGCACGCTGGCGATGACATAGTGGCCCGCGCTGTCGGTCTCGGTGGTGAGCCGCGTCCCGGCGACGCTCACGATAGCGCGCGCCAGAGGCTGGCTGTTCTCCGCCGCCGTGACCGTTCCGGCGATGGAACCCAACTGCACGGCCGGCCCCTCGGGCCGTTTGACCAAGGTGGCACGGCCATCCGTCGTGAACACAATGTCCACGCCCGCGTCGAGCAGCACGTCCGTCAGTGCCGCCGCGACAGTAATGCGGTCCGCGCGCAGACTCACAGTGGCGTCGATCGGCAACACGTCGTCGGCGTATACCAGATTGAGTCTCGCTTGCCGGGAGATCTCTGCGAGCGCCTGCTTGAGCGGGACGCCGTCAAACGCGAGCGAGAGCGGTTGCCGCAACACCGCCGAGCGCTTGAGGTCAACCGGTACCGGCTCCGAGCGCTCCGCCATTGCCAGCAGGAATCGCGGGGCCCGGCTTGCGCCCGGGCTACTCGCGTATTGCGCAGCGGCGCCTGGCGGGAATAGTGCCAGCACCGTTGCCAGCATGAGCAGAAACAACGCAACGCGGTTCATAGGCCTACTCCCCGAAAGCAGACGGCATGAGGGTTACCTACCGTTCTGAAGCACGAACACAGCCCCCCCTCCAGCGCCGCGGTCGACGCGCAGGCCGAGGGTCAACGCAATCCGTTGCAGGACCAGGTCGATCGGCTCGTTGGTGAATGTTGCCGTGAGCCGGCGTGCGGCGAGCGCGCTATCGGAGTCTCCCAGGCGGATCTCGACGTCGTACCACCGTCCGAGCGTGAGCACGACGTCACGCAAGGGCGCGCCGTCGAAGGCGAGAACGCCGCTGGTCCACGCCAGCTGGCGCGCGACGTCGATCCCGCGTCGCAACGTGACGCCGTTGTTGGCATCGAGCCGTCCCAAATCCCGGGCCTCGAGCACGAGTCCGGGTTGGGCATTAGGTGGAGCATCATGTGTGACCGCTGTCCGGGCCGTATCGGCCCGCCAAAACGCGACGCGCCCTTCGGCCACGACGACCTCGGTTGCGTTCTGTTCGGAATACGCCCGTACCACGAACGCCGTCCCCAGATCTTCGGTGATGCTGCGCGCCGTGTGGACGCGGAATGGACGGCGCGTATCGAGGCTGACCTGGAAATACGCTTCGCCGTCGAGGTACACGTCGCGGTGGGCTTTGCCGTAGTCGGCTGTGTAACGAAGCCGGCTCTTGGGCGCGACCGTGACCTGCGTGCCATCACGCAGGTGGATGACGGTCCGATGCCCGACCGCTGTGGCGACTTCACGCCACGCCGGCGCGCGCCCCAGCACGGCCCAGCCGCCGCGACACGCGTGGCCCCCCGAGCGATTTGCTCGCTTTCGCCCACGCCCCCTCAACGCTGGTTTGCGGTACCGGCTCGGCGGTGACACGTCTGATGAGCCGGAGGTCTTCGAGCAGCGCGGCGTGCTCGGGGTCTGCTTCGAGCCACTCGCGCACCGACTGGGCTTCCGCTGCCGACGCTTCGCCGGCGAGGTAGCGGTCTAGTAGGACATAGAGGCGGTCGTCATCGAGATGCATACCCTAATAACGGGCCAGTACTGTCGCACCCCCAAGCCAAAAGTTGCCAAGACATCGGCATTCCAGAAGGTGGGTCTGACTCCGCTCCCGTGGCAATCGTCGAATTCACCGATCTGGAATGTCCGGCCTGCCGCGGCTTTCAGCGTACCGTTAGCGATATCCTCCACGAACGGCCAAGTGATGTTCGCGTGGTCTATGTTCCGCATCCTCTTTCGTACCATCGGTTCGCACTTGGTGCCGCACAAGGTGCGGAATGTGCTGCTGACGTCGACGCGCTCGGGAAGTGGCTCGATGTTGTCTTTTCAAAACAAGACTCCCTTGGTCTCAAGAGTTGGGGTGCTTACGCAGCGGAAGCCGGTATTCGCGACACAGCGCGCATCGCCGAATGTGCCAAACGCCGGGTCGCTGGTCCTCGCATAATTCGGGCTTGGCGCTCGGAGCGAGGTTTGGTCTCGGCGGCACACCGGGAGTGTTGGTCAATGGATGGTTGTTTCCGGCACCTCCCACGCGAAGCCAACTTGACGCTGCCATTGATGATTTGTTAGCGGGGCGCCAGCCCCGCTAGCCCACCATTGCACCGCGGCACGATGACGTCCTCAGCCTCCACCAGCCTCCTGCTTCCCCCACATCCTCGGCACCAGGCGCAACAAGCCGAAGCCACTAGCCAGGAAGACCGCCGCCCACAGGATCGCCTGTGGCATCCGCCCGTACAGCGCGCTGCCGGTGCCGAACAACGCGGCATAGATGAACGCACAGCCGAACACCCAGCCGAGCAGGGAATTGGGCAGGCTGTCCGGCGAGGAGGGCAGACCGGCCTCCTGGCGGATCGACTCCCAACCAGGTCCGGCCGGACGCACCAGCTTGTAGAAGGAGAGCAGCGTCGTTCGATCCGTCGGTGACGTGAGGTAGGCGACCGCCACCCACACGACGGTCGTGATGGCGACCGTAAAGATGAGCGAGATGTGCCCCGGCAGCGCGTGGCCTGCCCTGGCGGCGATCGCGAATCCGAGCGCCAAGAGGAACGAGCTGACCATCGCGGCCACCTCGCACCACGCGTTGACGCGCCACCAGAACCAGCGCAGCAGGTAGATCAACCCGGTCCCGGCCCCGACTGAGAGGATCAGATCGAAGGCCTGCTTCGAGCTGCTCAGCGCATAGGTCGCGAGCGCGGCGACGATCATGAGCAGGGCCGTCGTGAGACGGCCCACGAGCACGTAATGCTTTTCGCTCGCTCCTTTATTCAGGAAGCGGCGATAGAAATCGTGCACTAGGTAGGAGGTGCCCCAGTTGAGATGGGTTTCGATGGTCGAGCGGTAGGAGGCGAGCATACCGGCGATCATGAACCCCAGAAACGGCGCTGGCAGGAAGCGGTACATCGCCGGATACGCCATGTCGTTCCCGATAAGACTGGGATCGATGTAGGGATAGGCCCGAGCGATGTCGGACAGATGCGGGTAAATCACGGTGGACGCAAGGGCAACGAGGATCCACGGCCATGGCCGCAACGCGTAGTGCATCGCGTTGAAGAGCAGCGTGCCCACCACCGCGTCCTTCTCCGTGCGAGAGGCGAGCATGCGCTGGGCGATGTAGCTCCCGCCCCCCGGCTCCGCGCCGGGATACCAGACAGACCACCACTGAATGGTCAGCGGAATGATCAACACCGACAGCGTAAGCCCCCAGTCGCCGAAATCGGGGATCAGCCGCAACCGCTTGGGGTCGATTTGGGCGATAAGGCCGGAGAGGCCGCCGACCTGCGGCTGGCTCAGCGCAAAATACGCGAGGGCGAAGGTCGCGGTCATGGTGATGCCGAATTGAATCGAGTCGGTGACCAGCACACCCCACAGCCCGGAGACCGACGCAAAGAACACCGTCACCACGCCCATGAGCAGCAGCGTTTTCTCGAGGGGCCAGCCGAGCACGATGTTGGCGATCTTCGCGGCGGCGAGATTCACCGCCGCCATGATCACGCAGTTGAAGAACAGGCCGAGGTACACAGCGCGAAAACCACGCACGAAGCTCGCCGCCTTGCCCGAGTAGCGCAGCTCGTAGAACTCGAGATCGGTCAGCACGTTCGAACGACGCCAGAGGCGGGCGTAGAAGAACACCGTCAGCATCCCCGTCAGGAGGAACGACCACCACAGCCAGTTCTCCGCTACCCCGCTCTCGCGCACCATGTTGGTGACGAGGTTCGGGGTGTCGGTCGAAAACGTGGTGGCCACCATCGAGACGCCGACCAGCCACCAGGGCGCGGCTCGGCCGGACGCGAAGAACTCCGTGGTGCTCTTGCTCGCGCGCCGGAAAAAGAAGAGAGCGGGCAGAAACGACACCGCGATCGAGATGATCACGACGGTCCAGTCAGCGATCGTCACGTGCATGGGTGCTCGTTGTCCGGAGAGGGAAACGGGTTGCGCAGTCTCATGCGAGTCGCTCGAATCCGTCTTTGAGGTTCGCGGGGTACTGCCCGGCGTCCACGAGGCGCTGTAGCTCATTTCGTACGGTCATGTCGTCCGCGGAAAACGTCATTCCAAACCAGCGCGCGCGCGTTCGCAGCACGCGAACACGCGTGTCGTTCGCCGCCAGCTGCGCACCCACTGCCTCACTCAACAGAAACTCGGCGCGAGGGTCCGCGCTCCGTGCCTCGAGGAAGGCTGCGAACTGCCGCTCGAGCATAGGCAACACGGCCGGCGTAAAGCCCCAGAGATTCATGGAAACGAGCTCGTCTCCATGGAGCGAAACCGCCTGCCCAGCCGTGGCGTGACCGGTGAACGCGACGCCGCGCGAAACGATGTCACCCACCTCGGTGAGCCGCGATAAGTACCCACGTGCGTCCAGCTCCACAATCGCACGCGAAACGCCGCCATGCGCGGACATCGTCTCGCGCAGCGTGTAGCCGACCAGGGCATGTTCAGCGCCGCCCAGGAGGTGTTCGAACAACAATCGATATGCGTCCGCGCCGTAGAAGTCGTCCGCATTCATAACGGCAAACGGCCCCCGAGTCCCCCAAGCCGCGGCGAGGACGGCGTGCCCGGTCCCCCACGGCTTCGCGCGGCGCGGCGCAGACGGCTCGACGGCCTGGTGCGCAAACACCACCTCGATACCGGTGCCGATGACGTCCGCCACGTGGCGACGGAACAGCTCCTCGACTTCCTGGCGAATCACGAACATCACTCTGCGAAAGCCTGCACGCGCCGCGTCGTACACGCCGTAGTCGAGGAGCACCTCGCCATTGGGGCCTACCGGGGCAAGCTGTTTGAGCCCGCCGTAGCGCGAACCGAGGCCCGCCGCGAGGACGACGAGTGTGAGGCGAGGTGTGGTTATTGGGCTTGGCGGATTCGGTCGCGCAGGAACTTCAGGCCCCGGGCGAGTTGCGTCTCGACAGTCTTCTCGCTGATGGCCAGTCGGTGCGCGATCTCGGCGTAACTCAGACCATCGATCAACCGCAGTCTGCACACCGCGGATCGTTTGGGCGGGAGATCGGCGAGCGCGCGCTCCACTGCCGCGGCGAGCTCCGCCGCTTCCAGGTCGGGCTGGATGTCCGCTACCGTCACGAGTTGAGCGGTCCCGACCCTCCGCCGGCGCGCCACGGCGGCACGTTGGAGCCGGTCGAGTGCGGCGTTGCGGACGGCGAGATAGAGGTAGTTCCGCACGGCGCCGGCGGGCACCCAGTCGGCCCGGCCCCGCCAGATCCGGAAGAACACTTCCTGGACGGCGTCTTCGGCGTCCTGCTGCGAACGCAAGTAGCGAAATGCGAACGCGTAGAGGCGCTCCCAGTACCTGCGATAGAGCGCCTCGAACGCGTCCATATGCCCGGCGCGGATGCGATCCGCCCATGCACGCTCGACGGCGTTGGTGCTGACGTCGTCGGAGCCGGTCTCGGGAAGCGGCTCGCTGGCGAAATGGGTCTTGGGTAACGACATCGATAGTTACCGGGTGCGTCCGATAGCAATAGCGTGCGCGCAATTTCAACGCGCCGCAAGGTCCCTTAGATACCGGTGATGCGGCGACGCAACGGGCGCTCCTGCTCGAGCAGGGCAGCGAGCAGGGCCAATTGCGTACGACAACGGTCGAGATTATGCCCCGGACGGGCGATGCGATAGTACCGATCGCCTTCGAGATGGTCGATCAGGAAGCGGACCGCTTGCTCGAACACGATCACCTGCGCGGCTGGCACGAGCAGGTCCCGCTCGGGCGGCGTCAGGAGCTCTCGCATCGCGGCGACGTAGCCGCGCGCGATGCTCTCGAACAACTCGGGCTCGAGGCGGACGCGGCTCGTGTCGCGTTCATCTTCGGCCGCGCGAGTCGCCATCGACCGCACGAGATCGCCGAAGTCATAGAGCGCTAGCCCCGGCATGACGGTATCCAGATCTACCACGCAGAGTGGTTCGCCGGACGCCGCGTCGAACAGCACGTTGGCGAGCTTGGCGTCGTTATGCACCACTCGTTCCGGTACCGCACCAGCAGCCGCGGCCTGCACTAAGACCGCCGCGAGATCGCGATGGGCGCGAATCTCGGCGACTTCAGCACGCGCACCCGCCGCGCGGCCCGCCGCGTCGCGCTGCACGGCGCACTCGAACGATTCCAGCCGGCGCGGCGTGTCGTGAAAGTGCGGGATCGTCTCGTGCAGCCGCGGGCCCGGGAGATCCCCGAGCGCCCGCTGGAAGGCACCGAACGCGCGCGCGGCGTGCTCGGCGTCCGCAGCGGTGGCGATCGGCCGCGTCACCGCGCCTTCGATGAAATCGTACAGCCGCCACACGTCGCCGTGCTCGTCCTTCAGGCACGCGTCTCCGCCTCGCGTCGGCACGAGTCGCAGTGGTCCCCCGACGTGCTGCGTCACGCGTTTCACGTTCTCCATCAACTCGGCGAGATTGGGAAAGACGTGGGCATTGAGCCGCTGGAGGAAGAACCGCATCGGCCGATCACGCGGCGCCCGACCCGACACGATGTACGACGCGTTGATGTGACCGGCAGGTCCTGAGAACGGTTCGACCGTGGCGACGGCGGCACCGGTGGCGAACCGCGCAGCGACAGCGTGGAGGGACGCCGCTGCGGCGTCGAGACTCATACGCCCATTAGCGCAATGCCCATTGTAGCGAGGTGGCCGCCGAGACGTAGCGCCAACTCCCTGCGCTCGTCGCTGCCTCGTTCCCGGCGGCGTAGTCCTCGAGGCCAAGGTCGATTTTCAAATCGCATCCCGGTGCGAGCGGCAGCACGATCGATGAGTACAGGCTCAGGGCCCGCTGCCACGGCCCCAAACCAGCGCTGAACTTAGCGACGCGTTGCACTCCCGCGCCAACATCAAATGAGAAGAGAGCTCCATTGGGCGTCTCGAACTCGAGGTACGACCCCGCTTGCACGACCTGGGCGAGCCGCGGCGCGAAATAGCCCACCGTGTCCGGATGGTCGTAGCGGATCTGGTTGAACCGCGCCGACAGCTCCACGCTGGGCGCCGCGGCGAACGCGACGACGCCGGCGAGCGCCATCCTGTGATTCGTCTCGGTAGGATCGCTCAGCGACGCCGCGCGCGCGATGCCACGAAGCTTCACCACGCGGGCCACGGGCAACTCGAAGGTGCCGCGAAACTCGGTGCGCGCCACGCGATTCGTCACGAGGCGCGGGGAAGCGTCCAGCACATTGCGCTGCAGGCGCAGGTCAAGAGCCGGTCCCAGCGGGAGCGGGCGCCAGCGCGCCCGCAACTGCCCCGTGGGCGTGCTGGTCGCGCGCGCGCCAGCGATCGCGTCCAGTGCCGTCACCCCCCCGGACGCCTCAACTTGCAGCACTGCCCGCGGTCGCCACGTCGCGCGCAGCCCGACGTCCGTGAGGGCAGTGGTCGTCACGCCATCGGCGACCCGCTCGTGACCCGCCGTCACTCCGAGCCGGAAGGGCGCTGACACAGTGAGTTCGGCGGCGCCGCCCAGCCGCAGTGTCGCGTTGCCGTCCGAGTCGTGGCTGCCGCTCACTTGCGGTCCGAGCGCGGGAGCCGCTGCGGCCTCAGCCAGCGCGAGCCGCCGGTCCGTCGTCTGATCGGGGACGATCGCTTGGGCACGTGCGAAGGCACGTGCCGCATCCGCCGGGCGGCCGGCGCGGGTCTGCTCACGGCCCAACTCGCGCCATGCCTCGACATCCGTGCCGTGCGCGTCGAGCCACTGTTCGTACGCCGCAATGGCGGCGTCGGTCCGCCGCGCACGCGCGAGGACGCGCGCCCTTCCGACGACTGCGTCGCGTTCGCCGGGCGCAAGGCGCACGGCCTGGTCGTAGCAGCGCAGTGCGTCACCGTACCGCCCCGGCCCCCAGCGCGCCAAGACGGCACCGACCGCTATGTACCCCCACGGGTCTTCCGGTTCGAGCGCCACATAGCGCTGAAACAATCGCAGCGCCTCGGCACGGTCCGCCGAGAGCTGGGCGAGGCGGTAAATGGCGTGGGTATTCTCGGGGTCGACCGCGAGCACGGCCGCGTAGTGCCGTGAGGCGATGCTCGTGCTGCCCGCGGTGAACGCGGAGTCCGCTCGCGCGAGGGCTACCGCGACGCGAGAGCGAACGGGGGGCCGATGTTGTGCCCGCGCGTTCCCGGGATGGCTCGCCGCTGCTGCTTC
>Ga0209238_1000178_pt1 | contig 20456 bp, 20 predicted proteins | sample GraSoi013_1_20cm_FD_185823 | JGI IMG/M metagenome (GOLD analysis project Ga0209238, IMG submission 185823) | Grasslands soil microbial communities from the Angelo Coastal Reserve, California, USA - Sample 10_02_2013_1_20cm (SPAdes) (version 2) | ecosystem: Environmental > Terrestrial > Soil >...
AAGAATCAACGAGGGAAACGCGTCACGGCCGCTAAGATTTCACTAAGACACCGGGAGTGCTGTCCGCCGGGAGCCGCATGAGGAAGATGCTCCCGCCGCCAGGCCGATCTGCGTACTCGATCGCCCCGCCCTGCAGCTCCGCCAGGCGCCGCGCGATCGCGAGTCCCAGCCCCGCGCCACCCGCGTCGGCTGCCGCACCCGCCGGCCGATAGAACGGCTCGAAGATCCGCTCGCGCTCAGGGAGCGGGATCCCGGGGCCGCGGTCCGCCACCGCGAACACCAACGTCTCACCCTCCCGGTGCACCGAGAGCTCGATCGGCGACTCGCGCGGCGTATGCTGGGACGCGTTCGCCAACAGATTGGTCAAAATGCGGAGCGTCTGCACGAAGTCGAACCGACCGACGAGAGCCGGCTCGGTGAAGTCGATGCTCGTCTCTACGGTCCGGTCCTTGAGAACACCCGCGAGCTGCCGCAGCGCCGCCCCCACCAGGTCTTCGGCCATGTTCAGCTCCGGATGGACCTGGAGCGCGCCGCCCTTGAGGCGGGAGAGGTCCAGCAGGTCCGCGACCAGCCGGCCGAGGCGATCTGCCTGCTCGTCGATCGCGAGCGCCCTGGGCTCGCCGCGACGCGCGCCTTCTTCGGCAAGCATCTTGATGGTCGTGAGCGGCGTGCGGAGATCGTGCGACACCGACGCGAGCACGACGTCCTTGAGGCGGTCCGCTTCCCGCAGGGCTTCGGCACGGTCCGCCTCCGCCACGAGCCGCGTCCGCTCCGCCGCCAGGCGCTCGGCCTCCGCGGCGCGGGCCCGCTCCGCGGCGAGCAGGTGGGTAGTGACGGTGGCCGTCGTGAGGAAGGCGATCAGCACGACGCCATCGAGCGGTTTGCCCACCGCCAGCGTGTCGTACGGCAGCTGGAAGAAGAAATCGATCGAGTCGACGCCGGCCGCGGTGAGCGCGAAGCCCACGGGCCGGCCGCCGCTCACACTCCCGCCCAGAATGACGAGGAGGTACGTCAGGACGGCGTACACCACGGCCGTGCCGTCGCGGTACGCTCGCAACACGGCGGTCGAGAGCACGAACATGCCGACCCACAACAACCACGCCCGCATGCGAGAGAGGGCCACGGCGCCTATCCCGGCAGCTCGGCGCGATAGCCCACGCCCGGCTCGGTCACGACGAGCTCGGGCCGGTCGGCACGCGCCTCGATCTTGCGGCGCAGATTCGTGATGTGCACCCGCAGGTATTGCTGCGGACTGCCCGCCGCCGCTCCCCACACGGCTTCGAAGATCTGTTGATGGGTGAGCGTGCGTCCGGCGTTGGCGACGAGCGTGCGCAGGATGTCCCACTCGATCGGCGTGAGCCGGATGAGCGTCCCCGCGCGCGTCACGCGGCGGTGGACCAGATCGATCGTGAGCCCGTAGGCCTCCACGGTCGCGGGGACGTCCGCGGCGCCCGGCGACCGCGCGCGCCGCAACACGGCGCGCACCCGCGCCACGAACTCCGCCGTGCTGAACGGCTTCGTGATGTAGTCGTCCGCTCCCGCGTTCAGGAGCTGCACCTTCTCTGCGTCCGAGTGCCGCGCGGAGAGCACCACGATCGGGACCGGAGACCATGATCGGATCTCTCGGCACACTGCCACGCCCTCGAGATCGGGCAGACCCAGGTCCAGGATCACCAGATCGGGACGCTCGGTCGCCGCGATGTCGATCCCGGTTTTACCAGTCGGGGCTTCGAGCAAGCGCTCCGCGACATCGCCGAGCGCGTTACGCAGCGCTCGCCGGATGGGCGGATCGTCTTCGATAATCAACAACGCGCGGGCGCGCACGGCTCCCGCCATCGCAGCGTCGTTGCTCGGACGCGTCGGGTTCATACGTGCATGCATACGATGTGAGGGCCCCCACTCCGCGCAAGTGTCGCGCCTCGCCGTCTTAATGGAATCTTAGCGTTCCGTCGTGGCTTTGCGGATCGATTCTTAGTCACTCGGCTCCCTACATTGGTCGCTCGCCGGTTTCCACCTCCGATAGGTCGCCCGGAGCGTGGGAGCCGTGTTCAAGACGGAGCTGGGAGCGGTCTGGCTCGTTCAACAGCACCTGGGTGGGGGTGAGACGGGCCCGGCAAGCGATTCGACTTCAAGCGGCTCGGGTACTAGCGCCAAGCAGTGCGCAGCGGAACGAGGCCCCGGACGTCTCTGGGGCCTTTCGCTTCCCGCCGAGCGAGCCCTGCTGATGAATTGTTATGTTCTCCCCGTTCCGAGTGAAATGTCCCTAAATTCACGTTTGACTTAATCAAGCGGCTCACCGCGCACCTCAAGACCGAGCGCGCCGCAGCCAAGCGGACGCGGGCGACGGTCCTGCCGATCGCCATCAGCGCCTAACACGCCGAGCGGCCCGCCCCAGCGATCGGGACGGGCCGCGTTTTTTGTGCTTGGGGTACCAATTGGGGTAGCCGCCGGACAGCCTCGCTCCTAAGTCTATGCCCGAGGTGAGACTCGAACTCACATCCCGTTGCCGGGACAGGTTTTTGAGACCTGCGCGTATACCATTCCGCCACTCGGGCGCTCGATTAGTGCTTCGGAGGCGCGATTCGCTCGACGTCCCGCTGCTTGGCGAGCATGCGCTCCGCGAAGTCCAGCCGCTCCTCGACATCGGCGAGCCGTCGCTGCACGTCCTCGAGCGCGTCGAGGCGCGTCTGCACGTCGTCACTCCCGCCCACGCGCTTCTGCAGCTCTTCGACCGCTTGGGCCAGGTCGCGCCGGGACCTCCTCGGCCCGCCGAGCGGATTAGGCGGTCCCAACCGGCCGCCGAGCGCCTTGGCGATCGACACAGCCACGATGATGAACCCTACGCCGAGGGCCCACTCGGGGATACCGAACATGCTCGCCTCCCGTGAGCCCCTAACTTACCCGCCCGGCCGCCTGGGCGGGACCCTCGTCCGCGGCCGCACTGCTCAGCGTGTGACTGGCCTCCGTGTGTCGGATGTCACAGTCCCGATCCGCCGGGAGCCGACATGATTGGGGTACGCGATTGACACGTCGACCGCCGCTCGGGGAGTACGCGCATGCCACAAGTGCAATACTGGGCCCGAGTGCGGGCCGGGATGGACTGCCCGCTGCGCCGCGGGGCGTGGTATCGGGTGGTGGAGCTCACCCCCGGCGACACGGTGCTCGAGGTCAACAGCCGTCTGTTGCGCGTCCCGCGGGCCTTCCTGCAGATCCTGCCGCTCCGCCCCCCCATGTGGTCGCTCATCCGTCGCAGGCCCGACGAAGCGGCCCCGACCTCCGAGGATGGCAGATACGCCGTGTGTCCGAGCTGCTGCGAGCGCAGCCCGGTGGTCGACTCCGCGCCGACCCTGCGCTGTCGGCGCTGCGGCGCCGTGTTCGCGATCGCGTGGTCGGACTCACCCTGGCGGGCCTTCGAAGTGCTCCCGGGGCGACCGCAACCTGGCAGGCTGGCGCGCGCCCGCGCGGTGGCGCTGCGCGCGCTCGCCACGGCGTTCGGCCTGCGAGCGTGAAGGACAAAAGCGTGAAAGACAAATAGGTAAAGACGCTTCGCAGCGACTCGCGGTAACGCCCCTAGTTTGACCGAAAATTCCGTGGTTGCCGATGCGCCACGCTGCTGTCGTGCGCGTGCCGCAACCGGGTGCGTGCACAATGTGCAGTTGCGCACCCGCCTCCCCAGGTATGCCTCTTGCCCCGACACACGCGGGTCCTGGCGTTCGGTGCCAGTCGGAGGGGCCCGTCACGTCATCGTAGTCGGCAACCACTCTTCAGCGAAAGAGAGGCAAGCATGTGTACCGGAACACTCCGGAAAGCGGCAGCGCTGCTCGGGGCGCTCTTTCTGGCCGGCGCGTGTACCGACGGATCGTCCAATGCACCCATCACGTCGCCGTCCTTCGCCGCATCGTCATCGTCGTTGCCGCACATCAACAACACCACCCTTCCAATCCCGGTCTCCATCTCCGCCGACTTCTCGGCGTACGACTGCAGCAACAATCCGGGACCACAGATCACGTTCTCGGGGGGCTCGTTCCTCGGCGGGTACGGCGTCGAGATGACCTTCACCAACAACATGAAGGGCACGCACACCTTCACCGACGGCCATATCGTCGACGTGACGGTCATGCCCGCCAATGAGCAGATCGTGATTCCGAAGCAGCCCGTCCTCGGCGGCGTGGGCGGCAACCCGTTCATCTGGGTGCAGTTCATCGATCCCAAGGGCGCCGCGCTGAGCGGCGAGATCTTCGTGGGCCGCTGCGTCCAGGGAGCGGGCTGGCACGTGACTCAGGCGGCCGTCACCACGGCCTCGGCAGTCGCGACGTTCACCGTGGAGGGCTGCGAGAACAGCCCCGGGCCCTTCATCAGCTTCACGAGCGGCGTGACCATGGCGGGCCTGTCGGCGCGAATCATCTTCCGCAACAACGACAACCCGGTGGGCGGGCCGCATGAAGCCGACGTGACGCGCAACGTCGCGGTCATCCCGGCTGGGCTGAGCCTGACGTTCCCCAAACAGCCGGTGCTCGGTGGCGTCGGCGGCAACCCCTGGATCTTCGCCGGGTTCACGGATGTCCACGGGACAGCGCTGGGCGACCCGACGCTGCTGGGTCGGTGCGAGCAGTTGAGCAAGGTGCTGAGCTGAGCAGAGTAGGCAACGTACGAGCGAGGGCGGCCGGGGTGACGACTCCGACCGCCCTCGACGCCCTTCCTACGGCCGTGGTCGTTTCCGCACCCCGCTGCGCGGTCGCTCCCCTGGCATCTGCTGCCGGGCTTCGCGCCGGTGGCGCACGACCTCCGCCACGCGCTCCTGGAACCGGCGGCGCTCCTCCTGATACCGCGCGTGCTGTACCGGCGTCAGATACCCCTGCATCTCACGAGCCTCGTCGCGATTCACCTGCTGCAGCTTCAGCTGGTTGTCCTGCCGCTCGTTGACGAGCTGCTTCACCCGGTCCTGGTTGGGCGTACCCGAGGCTAGCTCGGCGTTCAGCGCCTGATTGATCTCCCGCTGGCGCGCCCGGATCGGCTGTCGCTGTCCTTCGAAACGCTGCTCGGTCGCCTGCAGCTTGGCGGTCTGGTCATCGCTCAGCCCCAGCGTCGTGCGCACGTGTTCGTTCCAGCGCTGGCGGATCTGCTTCCGCAGTTGCTGCGCCTCGGGGCCGTTCGGCGGTGCCGCGGCCGTGTCCGCGGGCTCCTGCGCGACGAGCGGAAGCGTGGTTGCGAGCATCAAGACCCACGTGAATGACTTCATTAACCCTCCAGCGACTCGAGCAAGGCACGCAGCTCTAGCGCACTCAAGTCTTCGAGACCCACATCCTGCGGGGACACGCCTTGCCGTTCGGCACCCGGTTCCTCCAGCGCTGCGAGCACGATCCGGAGCTCGTTGCCCGAAAGCTCGCTCAGCTCGCCCCCCGCGGACGCAGGTGGTAGGGGTGTCGTGGGCTGCGGGCCCCGTACATTGAGCGCCACGACGCCCGCGCCGATCAGCAGCAGGAGCACCGCCGCAATCCGTAGCCACGCCGGCTGTATCCATCCCAAGACGCGAACCTCGGCACGCGGCTCCGTCCGCAAGCGTGCGACCACGGCCTCCGCCGTGCGCTCGACGTCGAGCCGCTCCGCCGCGCGAGCCCCGAGCCGCTGCGCAATCTCTTGCAACTTGGCGTCTGGCAACTCATGACTGTTCAAGACATGTGCTCCTTCAATCGTCTCGCCGCATGGTGATAATGCACGCGGGCCGCGCCGGGCGTCGTCCCGAGCGCCGCGGCGATCTCTTCGTACTCGAACCCCTGCTGAGCCCGCAGCAGGAACACCTCGCGTTGCATCCGGGGCAGCTGCTCCAGCCCCGCCACGAGCCGCCGCTCCGCCTCGCCGGCGACCGCCCGCTCGTGCGGGTCGCCATCCGTGGCGCGCAGGTCGTCGCCGAGCGGTACCACCCGCGCCCGCCGGGACCGCCGGTGCGCATCCTTCAAGACGTTACCGCCGATCGTCATCAACCAGGTGCGAAACTGGCACTGGCCGCGGAACCGCCCCACCGCGCGGAACGCCCGGATGAAGGTCTCTTGCACCAGGTCGTCCACGTCCGCCTCGAGCGCGCCGGCGCCGGCCAGGAAGCGGGCGAGCGCGCGCGCGTGACGGCGGACCAGTTCGGCCGCCGCCGGCTCGTCGCCACCGCGCCAGGCGGCGATCAGCGCCGCATCGGTCGGAACCGCGGCGACGGGCTCGGCGGGAGTCATGCGCTCGGGACGGTAGACGTGAGAGATGCGGTGAAATTAAGGCCTTGAAATCCTCGGGGTCCGCCCCTAGCTTCAAATTTCGAACGATCGTTCGAACCCATGCGCCCCTACGACGAGCGGCTCGACCACTTCCTCTCCCGGGCGGCGAAGGTCTTCGCCGACCAGGGCTATCACTCGACCACGATGCGCGATCTCGCCGCGGCGACCGACATGTCGCTCGCCGGCATGTACTACTACGTCCGCGGCAAGGAGGAGCTGCTCTTCCGTATCCAGGAGCGCTGCTTCATGCGGGTGCTCGCGGGTGCGGAGGGCGCGCTCGCCGGGCTGGGCGAGGCCGACCCGGGCGCCCGATTACAGGCGTTCATCCGCCACCACGTGACGTTCTTCGCCGCCCACATGGCCGAAATGAAGGTCTTGTCGCACGAAGCGAATTCCCTCACGGGCGAGCGCCTGCGGAAGGTCAACGCGATCAAGCGGCGCTATGTGGACCTGCTCGAGGGGCTGCTCAAGGATGTCGCGCCGGACGAGTCGGCGGTGGACCGCAGCGCCGCCACCTACACCCTCTTCGGCATGATGAACTGGATCTACAACTGGTACGACCCCGCGGGCGAGATCGATCCTCAGCGCCTGGCGGAGCTCATCGCGCGCACGTTCATCGGCGGATTCGCCGAGGCGCGCTCCACGGTTCACGGAGGCTGACGGCTCATGGCTACGATGACGGAACCCAAGGCCGAGAACAAGACGCTGGTCCACTTCATGGTCGAAGGCGGCGTCGCGATCATCGAGCTGGACGACGCGCCCGCCAATACGTACACCTACGAGATGATGCGTCAGCTCGACGAGGCGATCCTGCGGGCGCGCTTCGACGACGACGTCCACGTGGTGGTGCTGCGCGGTCACGGCGACAAGTTCTTCTCCGCCGGCGCGAACATCGGCATGCTGAACAGCGTGACCCCGCGCTTCAAGTTCTTCTTCTGCCTGCATGCCAACGAGACCCTCAACCGCCTGGAGCAGACGCCGAAGCTCACGATCGCCGCGCTGAACGGGCACACCGTGGGCGGTGGGCTCGAGATCGCCATGGCGTGCGACATCCGGCTCGCCAAGGAGAACGCCGGCAAGATCGGCCTCCCCGAGGTGAACCTCGGCGTGCTGCCCGGCACCGGCGGGACCCAGCGGTTGGCACGGCTAGTCGGCAAGGCGCGGGCGATCGAGCTGATGGCGAAGGGCGAGCTGTTCTCATTCGATCGCGCCAAAGAGCTCGGCATCGTGAATGAGATCTTCCCCGCCAAGGAGTTCTGGGAGCAGGTGATGCTTTACGCCAAGCAGTTCTGCCCCCCGCACAAGGCGTCCAAGGCGGTGGGCCTGATCAAGCGGTCCGTGCAGACGGGTGCCGAGATCCCCTTCGAGTCGGCGCTCGCCCTGGAGCGCGAATTGCAGCAGCAGCTGTTCCAGAGCGAGGACGCGAAGGAAGGCATCGCCGCCAACGTCGAGAAGCGGGTCGCGGAGTTCAAGGGCCGGTGAAGACCGACCTGCTGATCGGGAACGAATGGCGGAGCACCGCCAAGCGCTACCGCCTCACCAATCCGGCGACCGAGGAGCCGCTCGCCGAGGTTGCCGAGGCGGGCGAGGCGGAGATCGACGCCGCCGTGCGGACGGCGCGCGCCTGCCTCGACTCGAAGGAGTGGCGCGAGCTGCCGGCGCGCAAGCGCGGCCAGCTGTTGTATCGCATCGCGGAGCTCTTGGAGCAGCGCTCCCCGGAAATCGCCGAAGTCGAAACGAAGAACAATGGCAAGCCGCTGTTCGAGTCGAAGATCGACGTCGCGATGGCTGTCGAAACGTTCCGCTACTACGCCGGCTGGGCCGACAAGCTCACGGGCGACACGCTCCCCGTAAGCGGCAACTTCTTCACCTACACGCTGCGCGAGCCGGTGGGCGTCGTGGGTGCGATCGTGCCGTGGAACTTCCCGCTGAACCTCGCCTCGTGGAAGGTGGCCCCGGCGCTCGCGGCCGGGTGCACGGTCGTCTTGAAGCCCGCGCACGAGACGCCGCTCACCGCCCTGCTGCTCGGCGAGATCGCGGTCGCGGCAGGGCTGCCGCCGGGCGCCCTTAACGTGGTGCCGGGGCCCGGCGCGACGGCGGGCGCCGTGCTGGTGCGCCATCCGCTCGTGGACAAAATCGCCTTCACGGGCTCGACCGAAGTCGGTCAGTGGATCATGCGCGAGGCGGCGGCGACCGTGAAGCGCGTGACGCTCGAGCTGGGCGGCAAGAGTCCCAATATCATCTTCGCCGACGCCGACCTCCCGGCGGCCGTGCGCGGCGCGCAGAACGGGATCTTCTATGGAAAAGGTGAGGTGTGCGCGGCCGGATCGCGGTTGTTGGTGGAGCAGACGGTGCACGATCAGGTCCTCGAGCAGCTCGCGGAGCGGGCCAAAAAGCTCACCCCCGGCGATCCGTTCGACAAGAACACCCGCCTGGGTGCGATCGTGTCGCAGCGGCAGCAGGAGACGGTCCTGTCGTACATCGCCGCGGGAGAGAAGGAGGGCGCCCGGCTGGTAGCGGGCGGCAAGCCGGCGAAGGTGAACGGCAAGGGCTACTACATCGAGGCGACCGTATTCGACGGCGCCAAGCCCGGCATGAAGATCGTGGACGAGGAGATCTTCGGCCCGGTGCTCTCGGTGCTGACGTTCGCGGATGAGGCCGAAGGCATCCAGCTCGCCAACCGCTCGATGTACGGCCTCGCCGCCGGCATCTGGACCAAGGACATCCAGAAGGCGCACCGCGTGGCCCGCGCCATCAAGGCCGGCACTGTGTGGATCAACACGTACAACTTCTACGATCCCGCAGCGCCGTTCGGCGGCTACAAGTTCTCGGGGTTCGGGCGAGACCTGGGACGCGAGGCGCTGGGCAACTATACGGAGCTCAAGACCGTGTGGGTTGGATTATGAATGCGGAGTGCGGAATGCGGAATGCGGAATTGAAGGGCCGCGGTCGGTGAACGAGGCTTACATCTGTGCGGCGCTACGTACTCCCGTTGGCAAACACGGCGGGGCCTTGGCCGGAGTGCGCGCGGATGATCTTGCCGCGATTCCCATCAAGGCGGTCGTCGAGCGCTCCGGTGTCGACCCCCGCTCCATCGACGATGTGATCCTCGGGTGCACGAATCAGGCCGGGGAGGACAACCGCAACGTGGCTCGGATGGCACTGCTGCTCGCGGGCCTTCCGGTGGAGGTCCCCGGCCAGACGGTGAACCGGTTGTGCGGCTCGGGACTCCAGGCGGCTGCCAGCGCCGCGCAGGCGATCAAGGCCGGGGAGGGCGACGTATTCGTCGCGGGCGGAGTCGAAAACATGACGCGCGCGCCCTATGTAACGCTCAAATCGGGCGAAGCGTGGAGCCGCAAGGCTCCGGAGACCGCGGACACGACCGTCGGATGGCGGTTCACGAATCCCCGGCTGAAACAGGACTGGACGATCTCGCTGGGCGAGACGGCCGAGCTGGTCGCGCAGCGCTACAAGATCACGCGCACCGAGCAGGATGCCTTCGCCGTCGAGAGCCAGCGCCGCGCCGGGGCGGCGCTCAAGGCGTGCGTGTTCACCGACGAGCTCGTGCCGGTCCCCCTCCCCGACGGCACCGCTCTTGCAAAAGACGAGTATCCGCGCGCCGGCACGACGCTCGAGAGCGTGGCGAAGCTGAAGCCCGCCTTCCAGAAGGACGGCACGGTGACCGCGGCAAGCTCGAGTGGGATCAACGATGGGGCCGCGGCGCTGCTCGTGACTGCTCGGCAAACCAAGCCGCTCGCGCGCATCGTGGCGACCGCGGTCGCCGGCGTCGATCCCTCCTGCATGGGGCTCGGGCCGATCCCCGCGACCCAGAAGGTCCTGAAGCGCGCGGACCTGACGATCGAGCAGATCGACCTGATCGAGCTGAACGAGGCCTTCGCGGCGCAGGCGATCGCGTGCATCCGCGAGCTCAAACTCGACCCTGCGAAGGTGAACATCTACGGCGGGGCGATCGCGTTGGGCCACCCACTGGGCGCCACGGGTGCGAGGCTTTTGACGACTCTCGTACACGCCTTACACCGTACGAAGTCCCGTTACGGTTTATGTACCATGTGTATCGGCGTCGGCCAGGGAATCGCGATGATCGTGGAGCGGGCATAATGGCGGCGTACGAGCGCGTGCTGGTGGAGATCGCCGGGGGCATCGGGACGGTGACCCTCAACCGGCCGGAGAAGCTCAACGCCCTGGATCGCTCCCTGTGCGACGATCTGCGCGAGGCCCTCGCCCTGCTAACGAAGAGCGACGCCGTGCGGGTCATCGTCATCACGGGCGCCGGGCGCGCCTTCTGCGCCGGCGCCGACCTGGACGTGCTCGAGGAGGACGGCCCGGCGCTGGTCGCGGCGGGCAAAGACGTGGCGCTCGCGCTCCGGGCCGCGCCGCAACCGGTGCTCGCCGCCGTGAACGGTCCCGCGGCCGGCGGCGGGGCGAATCTGGCGCTGGCCTGCGATTACCGGATCGCATCGGACCAGGCCTCGATCGGCCAGGTGTTCCACAAGTTGGGCCTGGTCCCGGACTGGGGAGGCAGCTTCTTCCTCCCCCGTCTGGTCGGACCGTCCAAGGCGCTGGAGCTCGTCTGGAGCGCACGCATGGTGCCGGCGGCCGAGGCGCTGGCGCTCGGGCTGGTCGACCGCGTCGTCCCGCACGCCGACCTCCCCGCCGCCACGCGTTCTCTGGCGGAGCAGTGGGCTGCCCAGCCGCCCGGCGCGGTGCGGCGTGCCAAGGAAGCGTTGTACAAGAGCGAGGCCAGCTCGCTCGCGGGCATGCTCGATCTCGAGATCGCGCAGCAAACCGAACTGTTCGCCACACCCGAAGCGCGCCAGCGCATCGCGGGGGCATCACCTGCCAAGAGGAGCCGCTGATGGTCCGGAAGCTCGGCAACTTCGATGAATGGATCGACTACTTCCGCTACTGGCAGGATTCCATCGGCCTGCCCCAGGGCGAGATCCGAAAGTTCAAGTTCGAGGCGAAGTTCGGGGAGCAGGAAGTACCGCACATCGAGTTCGGCCATTACAAGGGTCAGCGCAAATGGCCGACGGTGATGCATATCCCCGACCAGCGGATCCGGGACGCGCTCCTGAACCTGATCGTATACCAGGGCGACACGGAGTTCGCGTCGGTGGAGCAGCAGCGCAACCTGCTCACGCACGCCCCCTCCGACTACGATCTGCTGGCCCTGATGCGCGTGATGACCGAGGAAATGCGCCATGGCTGGCAGATGTCGTATCTCCTCTGCACCCATTTCGGCGACGAGGGAAAGCGCGAGGCGGCGAAGCTGCTCGAGCGCCGGGCCGACGAGGGGGAGCGGCTGCTCGGGTCGTTCAACGAGCTGGTGGACAACTGGCTCGATTTCTTCACCTACACCCAGTTCATCGATCGCGACGGTAAGTTCCAACTCACCATGCTCTCGGTCTCGGCGTTCGATCCGCTGTCGCGCTCCATGAACCCGATGCTGAAGGAGGAGTCGTTCCACCTCGGCACCGGCAACAATGGGCTCCTGCGAATCGTGAAAGCCGGCACGATGCCGCCCGAGGTGATCCAGCGATTCTTCTACAAGTGGATCCCCACCGCGTTCGATCTGTTCGGCACGGACAACTCGTCGTCGGCGCACTGGGCCTATGTGTGGGGCCTGAAAGGCCGCTACGACGAGCGAGAGCACCAGACCGAGCCCGACAAGGCGAAGCTCAACGAGCTCAGCCGCGACCTGTACCGCCAGGAGATCACCAAGCTGGTGGAGCGGCTGAACATGTTCATTCCGGACCGAGACCGCTGGCTGCGGATGCCGGACACGAAGTTCAATCGGAAGATCGGCGTGCACGCGCATCAGCGCTACACGGTGGACGGCCAGCCGATCGACGACCCAGAGAAATACGCGGCGTACTTGAAGACGGTCCTCCCCCAGCCGGAGCACTACCAGACGGTGCACGACATCGAGAAGGAGCCGAGCTGGATCGAGGCAAAGAAGGCGGACAGCCTGCTCAAGTGAGCCTCGTGATCGCCCACCGGGGCGCGTCGGGCTACGAGTACGAGAACTCGCGGGCGGCGTTCCGCGCCGCCCGCGCCCGCGGCGCCGACGCGATCGAGCTGGACATCCACGCCGCCGCCGACGGCGTGCTGTTTGTGCACCACGACGAGGTCGTGAGCGGCGTGCACATCACGCGCTCCAGCGCCGCGCAGGTGCGGGCGCTGCGTCTCCCGAACGGCGAGTCGATCCCGGCGCTCGAGGACGCGCTGGCCGTGATCGATCCGCCGCTGCAGGTCTTCATCGAGGTCAAGTCCCTGCCCCCGCAATTCGACGACCGGCTGCTCGCCGTGCTGGAGGGCGCCGGCGGTGGCACGCGTTGCGCCGTGCACGGGTTCGACCATCGTATCGTGAAGCGGCTGGGGGTGGCCCGGCCCGGGCTGGTGCGGGGCGTCCTGCTGGCCTCCTATCCACTGCGTCCCCTGGAACCGCTCCAGGATACCGGTGCCACCGTGCTGTGGCAGGAGCAGAGCCTGATCGACGCCGCGTTGGTCGACGCGCTGCACTCCGCGGGGTACCGCATCTACGCCTGGACCGTGAACGACCCCGAAGACATGCGGCGGCTCCTCGCGCTCCACGTGGACGGATTGTGCACCAACGTCCCGGACGTCGGCCGGCGCGCCGTGCAGGCGTTCACCGGATGACCGCCGGTCGCGTCGCGGTGATCGGCGCGGGTACCATGGGGCACGGGATCGCCTACGCCGCCGCGCTCGCCGGCTTCGACGTCCGCCTCACCGACAGCAAGCCGGACGCGCTGCGGTTCGCCATGGGGCGACTGAACGACCTGCTGGCGATCGCGGTGCGACGCGGCAAGCTCACCGAGCAAGATCGCGATGCGGCCGCGGGCCGCCTGCGCGCGGAGTCCGACTTCGCGCCCGCCGTGCTCGAGGCCGAGGTGGTGATCGAGGCGGTGCGCGAGCACCTGGGCACCAAGCAGCAAGTCTTCGCCGAGGTCGACCGAGCGGCGCCAGCGGACGCCCTGCTCGCGACCAACACCTCCTCGCTTTCCGTGGCCGCGATCGCCGCGGCCGCGCGGGACCCCGGGCGTGTCGTGGGCTTGCATTTTTTCAATCCGGTGCACGCCATGAAGCTCGTCGAAGTGGTGACCCACCCGCAGACCACCTCCCAGTCCGTCGAGCGGGCGGTGACGTTCGCCAAGGCGCTCGGGAAGGAGCCGATCGTCGTCAAGGATTCTCCCGGGTTCGCCTCGAGTCGGCTGGGCTTGGCGCTCGGTCTCGAAGCGATGCGGATGCTCGAGGAAGGCGTCGCGTCCGCCGAGGACATCGACAAGGCGATGGAGCTCGGCTACAACCACCCCATGGGCCCGCTCAAACTGACCGACCTGGTTGGGCTCGACGTGCGGCTCGCGATTGCGGAGTATTTGTTCCAGGCGCTCGACGACCGCCGCTTCGAGCCCCCCCAGATCCTGCGCGACAAGGTCGCTCGGGGGGAGCTGGGCCAGAAGAGTGGCAAGGGGTTCTACAACTGGAGCGCCTGAGGCGCTTCCCCATGCCTCAGGCGCTCAATAGTCCGCTCTCGGCTCAGGGGCCCGCGCAGATCTTGGGACCTGCGGTTTGCGTCGCGACGGCGGTGTGGTCAGCGGCCCCGGTATTCCCGGGCTGGTCGTCGCTGTAAACGATGGACGCCAGGCCGGTCGTGGGGTTGACGGCGACGCCGAAGTCGTCGTACAGGTCCCGGTTGCCGGTGCAACCCACCCCGCTCTCGCATACCCCACCGTAGTGGATGATCGGGGTGGCCGCGCCCTGTGTGAACGTGCTGCCGGTCGCGGCCGCGTTGAGGTTCTGGGCGAAGAACACGTACCATGCCGCAGACGCGGGGTAGTTATCCGGCGCCGTCGTCCCGTCGTAGAACGACGTTCCATACCACACGATGTTCAGCTGGCCCGGGTCGCAGGCCACGCTCCACGGCATGATTGCCGTGGCGGACGGCGCCTGGTTCACTTGGATCGGCCCGGTCCACGTTCCCCCGCCGTCCGTCGAGAAGCTGTAGAAGAGGTTGTGGTTGTCGGTATAGACGACGTAGACCGTCCCGGCTCGGTCCACGCTCACGTTGACGAACTGGTGGCCGTAGGAGACCGAGGTGTTCGGATTCACGTAGACGGGTTTGTCGGTGAACGTCTGACCGCCGTCGGGCGACACCGCGATCCATACGGCATGGAACGAGCTGGGGAGCAAGGCCTCGGTGGCGTTCGCGATGCCGCTGAAGACCTGATAGATGACGTGGTTCCGGGGGTCGATCGCCAGGTTGCCGATTTCGTTATCGTCGATCAGGAAGGCGTGGGCGACGTCGATCGCCGAACCCACCTGGGTGAAGGTGGCGCCGGCGTCGAAGCTGCAGTTCACGTCGATATTGAACGTCACGATGTCGTGGTACGAGATGCACACCTTGGACGCCTGGTCGGCGGCGATCCACTCGCGGTCATCGCCGGGAATCGTGGCGCTCAGCACGTTCTTGCTCCAGGTCTTCCCGCCATCCTGGCTGGTGCTGACCGTGACATTCGCCAGACTGAGGCTCGCCACGTAGACGTTGTGGATGCCGCTGGTGTTCGCGTCCGGCGCGGTGCTCAAGTCCGTGTCGCCGCCCCCGGGCCCCACTCCCCCGGCCGCCTGGGAGAGCTGGTTCGGCGACTCCAGCGCCGTGTAATGCAGGCCGCCGTCCGTGGACTTCCAGGCGAGCGTGCCGGCAGAGAGGCCGAGCTCCGAAGAGACATAGAAGGTGCCAGTCGCATCTGCGCGAATCGCGGGCTCCGCGGCGCCGTTCGTGCAGCCGGACGGGCCCGGACAGACCGTTCCCGGCGCGGCGCCAAGCGCGAAGTTCTCGAACGTGAACGATCCCCCGATCACCGACTGCACGTGCACGCCGCCCGCCGGCTCGGGTGACGAAAGGGGACGCTCGTCGCACGACGCCAGGAACAGCACGCATCCCAGGACGGTCAAGCCGGCGGTCTGCCGGATGCGCCGGGTTCCGCCGTCCGTAAGATCGATGCTCATGGGTAGCCTCCGGGGGTAGTCGAGGGTTCTCGATTCCTGCGGCGTCGGCGCAAGTTTCGCACCCAGTGCTGCGTCCAAGCCACGTGGGTCGGCAAACGCATCTCCGAGCGGTTCGGCTCGGGGTTGTGTTCCGAAGGGGAACGACATTCCGGGCGTGTCGCGTGCGCGCAACTCCGTGTGTGGCGACCGCTCGGCGTGCGGACGAGCGCGTAGTTGAACCCGCTCCTGTCCCAGGGTACCTTCTGCGCCCGATGAATCACCCCCGGCTGGCAACCGGCCAGGCACTGACCGGCATCACCGACGTTCACATCCACGTCCAGCCGTGGCGCGAGCTCAAGCCGCACGTGCTCGAGACGATGTGGCGCGGTCAGAACGCGCATCGGGACCTGATGATCCAGGTGATGGACGATCCGCGCGCGCTGCTCGAGATCATGGACCGCGCGGGCGTGTGGCGGGTGGGCCTCGTGAATTACCCCTCGCCCGACGTGATGGGATTCACCGATGCGAGCAACGCGTTCGCCGCGAAATACGCCCAGGCCGATCCAGCGCGATTGCTCCCGTACGGCGGCGTGCACCCCCGCTTCACGAAGGACCCGGCGGGCGACGTGGACCGCCTCGTCGAGCTCGGCACTCGGCTCGTCAAGATTCATCCACCGCACCAGGGGATGCCGGCGAACGCGTACACGCACGGCCTCGACGCCCTGGGGAAGATCTACCGGCGGTGCGAGGAGCGCGGGCTGCCGGTGATGATCCACACCGGCACCAGCATTTTCCCCGGGGCCCGCTCCAAGTACGGCAACCCGATGGACCTCGACGACGTGGCGATCGATTTTCCCGATCTCCGCATCGTCATGGCGCACGGCGGTCGGCCGCTGTACATGGAGGAGGCGTTTTTCGTTTTGCGACGCCACCGGGGGATGTGGCTCGACGTCTCCGGGATACCGCCCGCCCGGTTGTTGGAGTACTTTCCGCGTCTCTCGGAGCTCGCGGATCGGGTCCTCTGGGGCACCGACTGGCCGAGCCCGGGCGTGAAAGACATGCGGCTCAACATCGACCAGTTCCTGACGCTGCCGCTCAGCGACCCGCACAAGAAGGCGATTCTCGAGACCAATGCGCTGGCCCTGTTTCCTGCTGCTCGCTAGCCTCCCACTCGCGTCGGCCGCGACCGCCCAGACCACCGGCTCCGCCTCCAGCCCCAAGTCGCTCACGTTCGATGTCGCCCAGGTTCCGGCGACGCGCGACTCGTTCGTGTTTCGGCTGCGGGGACAGGAGCGCGGGTGGGCCGTGTGGCAGTACGAGATCCGCCCGCTCGAGATGACCCAGGAAGTCGTCTACACGGCGGCGTCGGAGTTCCGGCCGGTCGAGGAGGAGCGGCTGCGCGTCGTGGTGAACCGCCTGACGGGCCAGCCGATCTCGACGTTTCACCACATCGATCTGTTCTCGCCGGGGAGCGACACCGTGATGGTGGAGCACGACCTGGAAGTGAAGCGGGGGGAGATCTCCGGCCGCCGGCGGGTGGGGACGAGGAGCGGTGGCGTGATAATCGTACCGGTGAGCCGCCCCTTCGCCCCGGGCACCGTCCTCTCGGATTACGTGTTCCTCGCGGGCGCCGTATCGAACGCCGTCCCGGGTGATTCGCTCGGGGTCCCGGCGTACAAGGAATTCGACGATTCGCTGGTGACGCTCACCTTTGTCGCCGAGTCGCCCGCCACCATCGAGGTGCCCGCCGGCCGATTCGACGTGCTGCCGTTGCGGAGCGGCGGCTTTCGGATCTACGCGACCCGCACGGGGCCCCGGCGCGTGGTGAAAGGCGAGACCCTGGACGGCGCGTTTTCGTTCGAGCTGGTGCGGTCGGGCCCCGTGGTGCCGAGCGCCGAGTGAGCGATCGTCCCCGCGTCCCGTCCGTCGTCGCCGGACTGCTGCTGCTTGGCGCCGCGTTCGCTCCCGGGCTGCTCGGCCAAGCCGGCCAGATCTCCTACGAAGCGTTCACGCTTCCCAACGGCCTGCGCGTCATCTACTCGGAGGATCACTCGACGCCCATCGTGTCGGTGGACGTGTGGTACAACACCGGCTCGCGCAACGAGCGGCCGGGCCGCTCGGGCTTCGCGCACCTGTTCGAGCACATGATGTTCGAGGGCTCGGCCCACGTGAAGAAGGGCGAGCACTTCCAGCTGATCTCGCGGGCCGGCGGGTCGGAGAACGGCAGTACGGCGGAGGACCGCACCAACTACTACGAGACGCTGCCCTCGAATCGCTTGAACCTGGCGCTTTGGCTCGAGGCCGACCGCATGCGCTCGCTCGCCATCACGGACGAGCACTTCCAGAACCAGCGGGAGACGGTGAAGGAGGAGCGCCGCCTGCGGGTCGACAACCAGCCGTACTCGCCGGCCTTCATCGACGGCATGATCTGGCCGTTCGACAGCGCCGGGTGCTTCGCCTACGCGCACACGGTCATCGGGTCGATGGATGATCTCAACGCCGCACAGCTCTCCGACGTCCGGGCCTTTTTCGACACCTACTACGCCCCTAACAACGCCACGCTCGTCGTGGTGGGCGACTTCAAGCCCCTCGAGCTGCGGCGCTACGTGAATCAGTACTTCAGCGAGATCCCGCGCCACACCGAGCCGCCCGCCGTGAGCTGCAGCTCGCGTCTTTCACCGGGCGTGGAGCGGCGCGAGGTGACCGACGCGCACGCCAACCTGCCGGCGGTGCTGCGGATCTATCGCGCGCCGCCCCATGCGGACCCGGACACACGCGCGCTCGAGCTCCTCAACGTCATCCTCGGTCAGGGGGAGAGCTCGCGCCTGAACGTGGCGGTGGTGCGGAGAGAGAAAGCCGCGTTCGGCACTCAGGTGTTCATGAACCCGTTCGATTCGCGGCGCGGACCCGGCGTCCTGCTCGTCCTCGCCATCGCCAACCAGGGCGTGGACCCGCTCAAGCTCGATACCATCGTCACCGCCCAGCTGGACAGCATTCGAGCGGCCGGCGTGACGGACGAGGAGCTGCAAAAGGCGAAGAGCACCTTCCGCGCCGGCTTCGTGCACGCCCGCGAGACCACGCTCGGCAAGGCCGAGGAGCTGCATCACTACGACATGTTCCATCCGTCGCTGGCCGAGATCAACAGCGATTTGGACCGCGTCCTGGCCGTGACGGCGCAGGATGTCCGCCGGGTCGCGGCGAAGTATCTCGATCCCGCGAACGCGGTCGTGATCATCGTGAAGCCCGCGACGGGCGGGGGGGCGCAGTGACCGGGCGGGCAGTCGTCGCCGTGGTCGGCCTGCTCGTGTCCACGCGTCCGCCCGTGCCCCTGTCCGCCCAGGCCTTCCCGACCACGCCCCCAACGCCCACGCCGCTCAAGCCCGTGCACTTCCCGCCGTTCAAGGAGGCCACGCTCCCGAACGGACTGCAGCTCGTGGTCATCGAGCATCACGAGCAACCGGTCATCTCGGCGACCCTCTCGTTCCGCGCCGGCGGGATCTACGACCCGAAGGGCAAGGAGGGGCTGTCCGATCTCGCGGCGGAGCTCTTGTCCAAGGGCACCGACAACCGCAGCGCGGAGCAGATCGCGGCCACAATTGAAGGCGTGGGCGGCACCCTATCGGCGTCCTCGGCAGAGGATTTCCTCACGATCTCGGCCGAGGCGCTGAGCGACCAGGCGGGGCTCGTGTTCGAGCTGCTGGGGGACGTGACGCTGCACTCGACGTTCCCGGAGAACGAGGTGGAGCTGGCGCGCACGCGGGCGCTGTCCGCGCTTGCGTTGCAGCTGTCCCAGCCGGGTGCCCTGGCGCAACGCTTCTTCGAGAGTGAGATCTACGGCCGCAACCCCTACGGGCGGAGCGCGACGCGCGAAAGCTATCGCGCCGTCACGCGTGACGACGTGACGCAGTTCGCCCGCCAGCGCCTGCAGCCGGTCGGGGCGCTGCTCGTGGTGGCCGGGGACGTCACGGACGCCCAGGTGCGGGACCTCGTGGCCAAGGCGTTCGCAGGCTGGCGCGGCGCGCCGTCGCCGAGCCCTGCCCTGCCCGCTCCCGCTACACGGGTCGCGATCGATCTCCTGCTCGTGCACCGGCCGGGCTCGGCGCAGGCGAACATCGCCCTCGGCAACACGACCCTCCTGCCGACCGACCCGGTCTACTATCCCGGCCGCGTCGCGACTCAGGTGCTCGGCGGCGGGCCGGACTCGCGACTCTTCCTCATCCTGCGGGAGCAGAAGAGCTGGACGTACGGCGCGTATGCATCCCTCCATCGCTACCGCGGGCTCGGCTACTGGCAGGCGACGGCGGAAGTCCGCACGGACGTGGCGGACAGTGCCTTGCGCGAGCTGCTCCATCAAATCGATCGGATCAGGACCGAGGGGATACCGGACTCGGAGCTCGTGGCCGCCAAGGGATTCCTCGTCGGCTCGTTCCCACTCACCATCGAGACGCCGAGCCAGATCGCGAGCCAGGTGGCGAGCGTGAAGCTGCTCGGCCTGGGTGACGAGTACCTCCGGTTGTACCGCGACCGGCTCGCCGCCGTGACGGCGCTGCAGGCGCGGGCCGCGGCCGCGCGCCTGTACCGCCGCGGCGCGCTCACGATCGTCGTCGTGGGCGACGGAGCGAAGCTGTACGACCGGCTCCGGGGGATCGCCCCCATTCGGATCGTGGACGTGGACGGCAAGTCATTGCTGCCCGCCGATCTCACCCCGCCGACGGGGCCCGTGGCGCTCGACGCGGCGCAATTCGTGGCGCACACCGACAGCTCGCGCGTCGTGATCCAGGGGAATCCGGCGGGGTTCACGGTTTCCGAAATTCGGCGTCCCCCACCCGATTCGCTCGTGTACGCGGAGCGGTCGAATCTGGCGAACGGCGCCTTCCGGCAGCAGACCACCATCGTGATGGAGCCCGCCAGCGGGACGGTGCGGCAGGTCGATCAGGTGACGACCCAGGGGGGCCAGAACGCGGAGACCCACCTGACCTACGCCGGCGGCCGGGTGAAAGGTGCGAGCGCGGCTCCCCAGCCGGACGGCTCGGTGAAGCGCGTCGAGATCGATACGGCCCTGCCCCCGGGAACGGTGGACGAGAACGCCGTCCCGTTCGTCGTGCCCGCGCTGCCGCTCGTTGCCGGCAAGACCTTCGCCCTGACCTGCTTCACGCCCAGCGAGAATGC
>Ga0209238_1000179_pt1 | contig 20437 bp, 17 predicted proteins | sample GraSoi013_1_20cm_FD_185823 | JGI IMG/M metagenome (GOLD analysis project Ga0209238, IMG submission 185823) | Grasslands soil microbial communities from the Angelo Coastal Reserve, California, USA - Sample 10_02_2013_1_20cm (SPAdes) (version 2) | ecosystem: Environmental > Terrestrial > Soil >...
TCCCAACCTCATCGCTCGGTCTGTATGCAAATCCGGGCGTTCTGTAGCCGTTTCTCACAGGAGTGAGGTCAAAGCAATGATCGAAGGAACACTGAACACTCACGCGGACGAGGAAAAGCAGAGTTTCACAATGCGGGATTTTCTGGTGATCGGTTTTCGCCAGCGCCGGTTGATCATTAATACCTTTCTAGGGATCGTGGCGGTTTCCGCCGTAATTGCGTTTCTGCTGCCCAAGAAATACGAAGCCCAGATGAAAATTCTGGTAAGGCATGAACGGGCCGAGCAAGTCGTGTCGCCGGAACGCGAAACTCCCGTGCAATGGCGGACGGAAGTAAGCGAGGAAGAACTGCAGTCGGAAGCGGAATTGATCAGGTCCAAGGATTTGCTCGGCAAGGTGGTGGTTGCGTGTAATCTTCAGTCCCTGAACACAGTTCCTTTCTGGAGCAAAGCGGAGGAGAACGACGAGCAGAAAATTGCGCGCGCGGTGATCAAACTGGAAAAAGCGCTGACAGTCCAGCCGATTAAATTGACGAATCTAATTAGCGTTTCTTACAAAGCGAGAGATCCGCAGATGGCGGCCAAGGTGCTGAATTCGCTGGCCAGTCTGTATCTGGAAAAGCACCTGGCCATGCATCGGGCTCCGGGGCAATATGAATTCTTCTACCAGCAGGCCGAGGAATATCGCAAGGCATTAAAGGGCGCCGAGGAAAAACTGACGAGTTTCAGCCGGGACCAGGGTGTCGTCAATCCGACGCTTGAGAAAGAAATGAGCGTGCGCAAGCTCGCGGAATTCGAAGCCGACAAGAAGGCTGCGCGGGCGACGATAGCAGAGAGCCGACAACGCATTGCCACGCTCGGGGCTCAACTAGCCTCGCTTCCCAACCGTCAGACGACGCAGGTGCGTACGTCAGACAATCCGCAACTTATGCAGAACATGAAGTCCAAGCTCCTGGAATTGGAATTGAAGCGCACTGAGCTCCTGACAAAATTCGAGCCAACATACCGGCCGGTGCAGGAAGTCGAGCAGGAAATTGCAGCGACGCGCGCGGCCATCACTGCGGCAGAAAAAGCGCCCCTGAGAGACGAAACAACGGACCGCGATCCCACTTATGATGCGATGCGAGCTGAACTGGCGAAGGCAAAAACGGAGCTCGCAGCAACAGAGGCGCGCGCGGGGGCTATGTCTTCGCTGATTCGGACGTACCGGGCTGAGAATGAGCAACTGGACCGCAAGGAACTCCTGCAGCAGGACATGCTCCGTACGGCCAAGTCAAACGAAGAGAATTACATGTTGTACCTCCGCAAAGCAGAGGAGGCGCGAATTTCAGACGCACTGGACCGACAGCGCTTTTCAAACGTGGTGGTAGCGGAACCCGCCACGGTACCGTTTACATCCCAATCGCGGTGGCTGCTGGTCATGGCTCTTGGCGTGGTCCTTGGGAGCCTGGCGAGCGTAATTCTGGCTGTTGTCGCGGACCGCTGGGATCCGTCGTTGCGGACGCCGGAAGAGGTCGAATCCTTCCTGGGCAGCCCCGTGGTTGCCGCGTTTCCGAAGAATGGCGATTAGAAACCATGTTCCTCGATTTTTATAAGCTGCGCGACCAACCGTTTGGCGTGACGCCGGATCCGCGCTACCTCTATTTCAGTCCCGGGCATAGAGAAGCGCTGGCATCCATGTTTTACGGTATTGAAACCGGACGCGGTTTTCTATCCCTCGTTGCGGAGCCTGGGATGGGCAAGACCACGCTGCTGTTCCAGCTCCTGCAGCGATGGAAGGGCTACGTCCACAGCGCGTTCCTGTTTCAGACGCAGTGTGACTCCCGAGAGTTGATTCGCTACTTGCTGGATGACCTGGGCATCGAGAACAAGGGCGAAGACATTGTACGGATGCACTCGGAACTAAACGAATTCCTGTTTCGCGAGACGAAAGTAGGAAGGCGAGTAGTAGTTTTTATTGACGAGGCGCAAAATCTCTCCGACGCAGTGCTTGAGACCGTGCGACTGCTCTCGGACTTTGAAGCGCCGGACAAGAAACTCCTTCAGATCATTCTGGCCGGTCAACCGGCGCTGGCACAGCGGCTGGCGCGACCGAGCCTGGTCCAGCTCCGCCAACGCATTGCAGTTCAGGCGCGGCTGGATCCGCTTCCTTTCGACGAGACGGTCCGTTACGTTCAGCACCGTCTGAAGGTTGCGGGGTATCAAGGTCCTGAGTTGTTTACTCGTGAAGCTTTGGAGCTGATCGCCAAACGCAGCCGGGGAATACCACGACTCATCAACAACCTTTGCTTCAATGCGCTGTCGTTGGGTTGTGCGATGCGAATGAGGCAAATTGACGCCGGTGTGGCGAAGGAAGCCGCCGAGGACCTATCGACCGGTTTCGAAGTCGCGGGACCCGCAGTTTCGCAACAAGGGGCAGCGCCACCCGTTGCTCGGAACGCTCGCTCATCGCGAAAGTCCCTTTATTCCCGCGTTCGCGAAAATTTCCGGCGGCGTCACCTTCTTCAGACGACGATCTTTTTGGTTGCGATCGGCAGTTTGGGGATTTTCCTGGGCACGCGGATACGACCGGCAACTGCGCAGCCTTCTGCTGTCCTCCCGGTCGACAGTGCAAGTTCTGTTCCGGCTCGGGGTTTGGAACCCAGGTCTGAACAACAAGCGCGCAGTGTTTCCTCCGGCGTGCTTTCCCCGAAGGCGCCTCAAACAAGGGCAGGGGAGAGTTCAATTCGGACATTTACGTATGTGATTCAACCGACAGACACCTTGCAAGATCTCTGCATGTCTATGGTAGGGCGATATGACAGCAAGGTTTTGTCCGAAATCCGCAGGCTTAATCCAAATCTAAAAGACCTTGACCATCTTCACGTAGGACAAGAAATCCAGCTCCCGATGTCGTGGGCAAAGTGAGAAACACACTTCCGAGCGGGTACAGATGTTGAAATCGCAGCGCGGAGCAACCGAACACTTATGAGCAAGAACTTTGAGCTTCTCCAACGAGTAGGTAACGTTCAGACCCTGTTCGAAACAGCGATCCAGGGGGAGGATACTGTTCCGGCGGCGAGGGATGAAGCAAGTCTTGCCCTGGATAAAGAGACCTTCGAGAGAATCATGCTGAATGCATCTTTGCCCGACGTCTTCGAGACAGTTAACGAGCCTCCTCTCGAAGCTTTCAGTACGTGGCCCGACCCCAGCTCTGTGCTGGAGCATAATAAAGCGAGTGTTGCGCAAAACGATGATTTTGCGGCCATATTTCGACCTTCGGAAAATCCAACCAGCTGGATTGACGATTTTGCGGACTATGTTGAGAAGAATTCCATGCAGAATGCAGTGGAGAGCCCTTCCTTACCGAAAGCAGCGCCTGAGGAACAGGAACTTCGCGTGCCGACTAGCCCGACGGGTGTGGGATCCACTGCCCCATTTAGGGAAGAGGCGCAGCGGAGCTTCCGTCCAAAGTTCTCTCCCTCATTCCAATGGATTGAAGGAATTAAGCGCGCCGCCAATAAGTGGGAACGGAAGCTACCGGCGCGCGGTAGCCAGCAAGATAAGCGTATCGACGCGATCGCGCGCGAAGAAGAATTCAAGTTAGTTCAGCGTGTTTTCCCCGGAACAACTCAGGGTTCGCCGCGGGTAGCGCTGTTTGCTGGTCTTGAAAGCGAGTCGGGCTGTGGTTCGATCTGCGCCCGCGCGGGGAAGATCCTTGCGTCTCGTGCCGAAGGGCCAGTGTGTGTTGTGGATGCAAATTTCCGGGCGCCCTCGCTGCATGAATACTTTGGTGTGGAAAATTGCAAAGGATTGGCCGAAGCCACCGTTGAATCCGGTCCCATACAGAATTTCGCCCAGCAAATCCCGGACCATGACCTGTGGTTGCTGCCAAGCGGGAAGTCAGCTACTGAATTACGTTTTCCCACCATGGCAGAAGGATTGCGAGAAAGAATAAAAGAACTGCGCGACACCTTCCGGTATGTCGTCATCCATTCGGGACCGCTCCGACTGCAAACCAGCGCGATGCAGCTTAGTCGTTGGACCGATGGTGTCGTGCTGGTGGTGGAGGCAAATAACACGCGGAAGGAAGCGGCGCGGCGCGTGAAGGATAATCTAGCGGTTGCTAACGTGAGCGTACTTGGAGTTGTGTTGAACAATCGCGCATTTCCAATTCCCGACGCGATCTACCGGAGGCTCTAAAGATAGATTCTACATCTCGTGAGGTTAAACGCGATTACAAACCCGGGCTGTTTCGAATGTGATGAGCTTCGTCCCCTCAAAAGCAGGCGCCTCTTAATAGACCTAAGAAAATCCTGCCCACCCGACTCACCGCCCTAATTTCAGAAAGAATGGTTAGACAAAATGGCTGAACAACAAACTTGGCAATGGCCAAGCCGGATAGCCCTGCTGGCCGACCGATCAGAAAGAAATTTCTATTTCACCTGCAAGCGTTGCCTGGACTTGATCTTTGCAGGTGTGCTGTTTGTCTTTCTTTTCCCGCTATTCTTGCTGATCTCTGTCCTGATCAGGCTGGATTCACCGGGCCCAGTGCTGTTCACCCAGGAACGCGTTGGAGCAAAACGGCAATCGGCGGGGGGACGTGCATTCTGGCTCGTTCAGAATTTCACGATGTACAAGTTCCGGTCCATGGTGAAGAACGCTGATTCCTCAATTCACGAGGCGTACATTCGAGACTTTGTCGAAGGTCGTGCCCAACCCTCGCCGGAAAATGGCGGGACATTCAAGCTCACCAATGATCCCCGAGTGACGCGACTCGGCCGATTTCTGCGGAAGTTCAGTTTGGATGAGCTGCCGCAACTCTTGAACGTATTGAAAGGAGACATGAGCCTTGTGGGGCCTCGTCCGGTGCCTCCTTACGAAGTCGCCTGCTATGGAAACGGGCATCACAAGAGACTGGCTGCGCTGCCCGGGATCACTGGCCTTTGGCAAGTGAAGGGGCGCGGCAAGGTTTCCTTCGAGGAGATGATCCGTATGGACCTCGAGTACATTCAGAACACGTCCCTTTGGCAGGATCTCAAAATTCTTTGTCTTACCGTCCCAGCGGTAGTATCCAGGAGAGGTGCAGAATGAACACCACATTGCTTCCACTCGGAGGCAAGAAACATCTGGAAAGCGCGAAACCGTTGGGAGTCGCCATTATTGGGTGCGGCTACTGGGGTATGAATTATGTCCGGATTTTCAACGAACTGACGGATGCGCGCGTACTGGCAGTCTGCGACCAGAGTGCAGAACGTCTGAATGAGGTTGCGCGACGGTTTCCGGGAGTGTACCTGACGACGCAGATTGAGGATGCGGCGTCGCAGCCAGACGTAGAAGCGGTTGTCGTTTGCACTGAAGCTTCGACGCACTTTAACGTGGCGCGCCGCCTGTTAATGGCTGGGAAACACGTCCTCGTGGAAAAACCACTGACCATCATTGCTGCCGACTCTGAGAAGCTGATTGACTTGGCTGAATCCAACTCCGCCATCTTGATGGTCGGGCACACCTTCATCTTCAACGCTGGTGTCCGGAAGGTGAAGGAGTACGTGCAAGACGACCGTGGCCGAGTTTATTATTTATACGCTCGCAGGACAAACCTGGGCCCCATCCGACGCGACGTTAATGCCCTTTGGGACCTCGCCCCCCACGACATCGCGATCTTCAACTACCTCCTCGGCACCACGCCCCAATGGGTGAGTGCGGTTGGAGGCAAGGTACTAGGCAACTGCCGTGACGATGTTGGGTTCATCTCGCTCGGCTATCCTGACAATGTTCTTGCTCACGTTCATGTTAGCTGGGCCGATCCAGACAAAGCTCGAGAGGTCGTGGTCGTCAAAAGTGATAAGAGGATCGTCTTCAATGACCTGAACGGAGTTGAGCAGGTACGCGTGTTTGAGAAGGGCGTCAGTCCTGTTGAACACGAACCACTGAACTATGGCGAATTTCGATTCGAGATCCGGGATGGCGACATCATCAGTCCCCGCATCGAGCCGGTTGAGCCGCTGAAGCATCAGTGCCGGCATTTTCTGGATTGTGTGCGAACCGGGAAGCGGCCCATCAGCAGTGGGGTTGAAGGCCGAGACGTTGTGCGAGTGCTTGAAGCCGTAAATCGTTCGATTGAATGCAAGGGACTCCAAGTGGAGGTAGAAAACAAAGGTGATTATGTCCACCCAAATGTTAATGCACTCGAAACAGCCACAAGTGCCGTTCGTTGATCTTGCTGCTCAGTACCGCACCATCGAACGAGAAATCAATGAGGCGACGTCCAGAGTAATACAGCAAACTGATTTTATCCTGGGACGTGAAGTAAGCCTCTTCGAGGAAGAGTTCGCTGCGTTTTGTGAAGCGAAATACGCAGTTGGCATGGATTCGGGGACGTCGGCTCTGGAGCTGGCCCTCCGAGCCTTTGACATCGGGCCCGGCGACGAAGTAATCACCGCTGCGAACAGCTTCATTGCTTCCGCACTGGCAATTTCCCACGTTGGCGCAACGCCAATCCTGGTGGATGTCGATCCATCCACCCACACTGTGGATGTCTCAGCCATCGAGAGCGCCATTACTCCTCGGACGAAAGCGGTTCTCCCCGTGCACCTCTATGGCCATCCCGCACATATGGATCCAATTCGTCAACTCGCGGACAAGCATGGGCTGGTGATTATTGAAGATGCTTGCCAGGCCCACGGCGCGCGGTACAAGAGGAAGCGGGCGGGCTCATTGGGGCATGCAGCGGCTTTCAGCTTCTATCCAGGCAAGAACTTGGGAGCTTACGGCGACGCCGGCGCGGTGGTCACAAATGACCTTGGGGTCGCAAGACGTTTGGAAATGCTGCGCAATTACGGGCAGAAAGAAAAATATCATCACCAGTTCCGCGGCTACAATCGACGGCTCGACACTTTGCAGGCCGCCGTTCTGCGCGTGAAGCTGAAATACCTGGAAAAGTGGAATGCCGCACGCTGCCGCAACGCGACTCTCTATCACCAATTCTTGGATGGTTGCAACGTCGTACTTCCGCACGAGGTGGCAGGCGCCGAATCCGTCTGGCATCTCTATGTGATTCGCACCGAGCAACGGGACGCACTGAAAGAACACCTCCTTACGCGGGGCATTAGCGCGGGCATTCACTATCCCATTCCAATCCATCTACAGCCGGCGTATCGAGATTTGGGGCACAAGCGAGGAGATTTCCCGGTCACCGAATCGTGTGCCGAGCAGGTTCTGTCATTGCCGATGTACGCAGAACTTACGCAAGATCAAATCGAATACGTCGCCAAGGCGATACGCGATTTCATGTCCGCCGGGCAAGATGCTCACTCGGTGTCAAAGTCTCTTGACCAGGGCCCGAGCGCTAGTGCGTGAGTCTGCCGGGAATACCACACCTGGAGCAATCAGCGAAAGGAGGTTAGACCTGGGGAAGGAGTTGCAGGCACGAGCGGTCAACGCAATTTCGAGCCCGAGCCACACAGGGGGAGCGGCGACCTACGCGCGTCTCCGCTCATTCGGCGCGGACTCTCTGATAGTCGCCATTTTGAGTCCTTTTCTTGCTTTGACTTCCAGGAGTCTTCAAAGATTCCTCCTGGCGGTCGTCATCTTGGACATCCCCATTGAATTTGGCACATATCTCTTCTACAGGCCACTAGATGCCGCGCGAGGAGCATTAAAAGGACTGAGTATTTCGGCGACAACGCTCGCCCTAGCGGCACTTTACATATCCTGGGTCGTCCGGGCACCCGCCAGGACGTCCTGTTCGTTGTGTCGTTGCTACTGGGCGGATGCTTGTTTGAGAGCCTGGTCATCACCGTAATGAAATTCACGGTGACAGCCTCGACGACGTGGGATTTCCCAATCCATATCATCGCCGAAGGCCTTGGCGACAGCGGGCGCATGAGAATCGGTGGCACGATCGGAGTGCCCAACGTAGCGGGCGCCTACTTCAGCGTGATGCTTGCGTTTGCAGCCGGCATCCTATTTGCGAATCTAGGCAAGATGTACAAATGGCTGGCATCGGCGGTGCTTGGATTAGGCGGCGTCGCGCTAATTTTCACCTTCTCGCGTGGAGCGTGGATTGCCCTAGTCTTTGCGATCGTGGTGCTGTGCTTCGTACAGTGGCGCCAGCGCGGCATTTCTTTGAAACGGCCCATCGCGATCTTCGTAGTCATTGCATTACTGTACCTGCCCCTTCACGGCGTCATTTCGGAACGTCTTTTCGGCAACGACCAAGGATCGGCGGAGTCCCGTATTCCTTTGAACAAGCTGGCATTTCGGATGATTGCGGATAACCCGCTGCTGGGAGTGGGCGCAAATAATTTCACCTCGGCTATGGACCAATATGCGACTTCCGAGTTTCGTCACGAATGGCTCTGGGCCGTTCACAACAAATACCTATTGATCCTGGCGGAGACGGGGATTGGTGGCCTGCTGGCCTATCTGGCATTTCTGCTGAGTACTCTGCGTAAGGGCTGGCAGTGCTGGAAGCTCGGGGACTCTGTCCTCTCACCGCTAGCGCTCGGCCTTGTTGCGGCCATTGCCGGTCATATGCTTCACCAGGGTGTGGACTTATTCCGGGATCGTCCCCTTCAACAGTTGCTCTGGTTGGTTGCCGGCCTCCTGGCTGCGATGTACAGGATTTGCATGGCTGATCAGCGGCAGATTCCACTTTCCAGCGCGGTCTGAGGTTTGTCTTCTCATCCGGAGCTCCGAGGGTGTTGCACCAACTCGCCGGCTGTTCCGCCCCCTGAAATCGCAAGCAGCCAAGCTCACGGGGAGCAGCTTAGAGAGTTGGTTGCTCAGAAATCCATATGTGCGGGATAGCAGGCATCATCGACCCAGCAATGGCGAGCGCGGAAATACGGCGCACGCTCCAGCGCATGGCGGACGCGATTTGGCATCGCGGTCCCGATGAGGACGGGTACTTCGTACGCGACGGCGTCGGCCTGGCCATCAGACGCCTTAGCATAATTGACGTGGCGGGCGGCCATCAGCCGGTGGAGAACGAAGATGGCCAGGTCCAGGTTGTTCTGAACGGAGAGATTTACAACTATCTCGATCTGAGGTCGGAACTGGCTGGACGCGGGCACACCTTTCGCACTGCCTCGGATACGGAAGTCATCGCGCATTTGTATGAGGAAAGGGGCGCTGACTGCCTGACCCCGCTGCGGGGCATGTTTGGGGTAGCGGTGTGGGCTCAACGAACCCAGAGTTTGCTTCTGGGTCGCGATCGACTTGGCAAGAAACCGCTCTTCTATACTCAGCTGGGCAGTCGACTGGTATTTGGGTCGGAGATCAAGGCCATTCTGGCCGCGGTCCCAGAGTTGGCCGACCCTGACCCGGAAGGTGTCGTTCCTTACTTTCGGCATGGCTTCATTTCTGAACCAAGAACCATGTTCAGGGGCATCCGAAAGCTGCCTGCGGCGCACTGGCTCACCTATCAATACGGCACGGTCACTACCGGCAAATACTGGCATCTGAACTTTCAGGAGAGCGACCGAGCCTCTCGGCCAGAAGGGGAAGTTGCGGAAGAGCTGGACGCCCTCCTGGCGGAGAGTGTTCGCATTCGCTTGATGAGCGAAGTACCACTGGGCGTGTTTCTAAGTGGAGGTCTGGATTCTAGCGCTGTCGTCGCGTATGCCCACAAAGCAGGGTTGCGGCCGCTCAAGACGTTCACGATCGGGTTTGATCGGCCGGAGTGGGACGAATCCCGCGACGCGCAAGTCGTTGCGGACCATTTTAAGACGGACCATCATGTCTTACGGCTGAACGAAGCCGACTTGAAGGCGCATTTGCCGGAAACCGTGGTAAGCCTGGTGCGGCATTTTGATGAGCCCTTCGGAGACTCTTCGTCGCTACCTACCTATTACGTGTCCAAGCTGGCGCGCCAACATGTGACTGTGATTCTTAGTGGGGACGGCGGTGATGAACTGTTCTTGGGCTATACGAGCCACCAGGGCGTGCGGTTTGCCAGCTATTATCAGCGTCTGCCATCCTGGCTAAACCGAGGGATTCTGCCTGCCTTTGCACGAGCGGGAGCAGCCTGCTTGCCCGCCGGTAAAAAGTACGGCGCCTTGCGCACTGTAAAAGTACTTGAGGATAGTTTACTTCCGTTCGAGCAGATGTATGTTAGCAAGGGCGCTCTCTGTAGCGAGGATCTGCTGAAAGAGCTCTTCACCAGAGAGTTTTTGGCGCAGACTTCCCAGGTTTCCGCCCCACTGTATTCAGACGATGTCATCGCGGCGATGCATTCGGATCTCCCCGCGCTTAACAAGGCGAGTTATATCGATCTGCGTCACAGGCTGCTGGAAGATATGCTCGTCAAAGTGGACAGAATGAGCATGGCCCATTCCCTGGAGGTTCGCTCACCACTGCTCGATCATCGGTTGGTGGAGTTCGCTGCCAGCTTGCCTCCCTCGCTGAAGCTGCGCGGCTGGCAAACGAAAGCCATATTTCGCGATACGGTCCGCCGCTATTTGCCCGCGGCCACACTGAAAAAACGCAAACATGGGTTCAGCGTGCCTTTGCGTGAATGGCTGCGCGGGGGCTTGTATGAAATGATTTGCGATTCCCTGAGTGCGACAAACGGTCACCTGGCGCCTGGTATCTTTAACTATGTGACCATCAGCCGGTTAATCGCCCAGCATCGCAAAGGTGAACGGGATCACTCGTCGGTTCTCTGGCTGCTGTTGAATTACGCCACGTGGAGCAAACTCTACAAGAATTCGAGCGCATCGCATGGATGGCGACAACCTTCTGGCGAGACAAGAGTCGCCGCCTCTTTAAATTGAATTTCCGTCATCTAAACAACATGCGTCAATCTGCGTTCAAGGCTGAAGTCCACTAACCGTAAAACTCTATGAAAGTCCTGGTTGCCACGTCGATTTATCCCGCGAGTGAAAATCCCTCCAGAGGAACGTTCGTTCGAACGCAGGTTGAGTATTTGAAGCGCGCTGGAGTGGAAGTTGAACTCCTCCATCTGAAGGGGCCCTCGCGAAAGTTAATGTATCCCAAGGCGGTGCTGGAATTGCGCCGGCGACTGGCGGCCAGTGCGATTGATCTGGTACACGCGCATTACAGTTATGTAGGTATTATTGCGCGCACCCAATGGAAAGTTCCCGTAGTCGTGAGTTATTGCGGCGACGACCTTCTGGGAACAGTGAACGTGCGGGGGAAACAGACCTTGTTCAGCAGACTCGCGGTCTTCGGCGGACGTCTGCTGAGCCATGTGGCGGATGGCGTCATTGTCAAAAGCCGAGGGATGGCAAGCAGGCTTAAAAGAAAGGACGTTTACGTTATTCCCCATGAAGTAGATTTCGAACTTTTTCGGCCCATGGACCGCGAACAAGCTCGAATCGCACTGGGCTTGGATCTCCGAAAAAAATATCTGCTGTTCGCGGCCAGCCCGGACATACCAGTCAAGCGCTTTCCTTTGGCGAAGGAGGTCGTGGACCGCCTGCGCCGACAAAATTCTGAGATCGAATTGCTGGTTGTTCATAAGGAACCTCAAGACCGCTTGCCTTTCTTCATGAATGCATGTGATGCCCTCGTATTTACTTCCTATCAGGAAGGCTCGCCCAACGTTGTGAAGCAGGCCATGGCCTGCAATTTGCCGATTGTGTCCACCGATGTGGGTGATGTCCGCGAAATTATTGGCAACACGGACGGGTGTCACATTTGCGAGCCGGACGTGCAAGAATTCAGCGAGCGTCTCACTGATATTTTGCGCCACCGTCAAAGGACGCGCGGGCGGGAGCACGTACAGCATTTGTCCGGCCCTGCGGTCGCCCAGCGAATCATTCAGGTTTACGAACAGGTTTTGCGAAATCATGGCGGTCGCACCGCGCACCGGACACGGGCCCGCGTTCTTCTGCCGGCAAGTAAACCCAACTCATAGGGGCCGGAACCCAAGCCATGTGTGGAATCTGTGGTATTTACGAATACAAGACCCAGAAGCCTGTGGACCAACAGGTTTTGGACGATATGCTCCAGGTCTTACACCACCGTGGGCCGGATGATGCGGGCTGGTTTCTAGACCGGGACCTCGCAATCGGAATGCGGCGGCTCAGCATCATCGATCTGAATGGAGGAAAGCAGCCAATAAACAACGAAGACGGGACTGTCGTGACTGTCTTCAACGGCGAAATTTATAACTACCAGTCTCTCAGAGAACAGCTTGAAGGCCGGGGGCATACTCTTGCGACCGCAAGCGACACTGAAGTAATCGTTCATCTTTATGAGGAGTTCGGCGAACAGTGCGTTCAGCACCTGCGCGGGATGTTTGGATTCGGAGTGTGGGATAAGCGCAAGCGGCGGCTCCTGCTGGCGCGTGACCGCCTTGGGATCAAACCTTTGTATTACACGCAAGCCGGTGGAAGGTTGATTTTTGGTTCTGAGATCAAGGCGATCCTCCAACATCCGTCTGTTAAAGCAGTCTTAAACACGGAAGGCCTGAACAATTTTTTGTCTCTGAAATATGTTCCAGCGCCACAAACGATGTTTGAAGACATCTGCGCGCTCCCACCTGGATGCATCCTTAAGTGCGACGCGAATGGCGTGGAGGTTCGCCGTTATTGGGACCTGTCGTTTACCAATCACAACGATCGGAATGTTCGGGAAGAAGAATATGCCGAACAACTGGAAGCCCTGCTGCGCGAGTGCGTGAGGATGCACCTCATTAGTGACGTGCCCTTCGGAGCGTTCTTGAGCGGGGGGATGGATTCCAGCACGATCGTTGCTTTAATGAGCCAGTTTCTAAACGAACCTGTAAAAACTTACTCAGTCGGATTTGAAGGTCAAGGACAAGCATTCAGCGAACTTCCTTACGCGCGCGCGGTCGCGAACAAATTTCACACCGACCATCACGAGGTTTTCATCCGTCCGTCCCACCTCATTGACCTTGCTGAAAAAGTTGCGTGGCATTTGGATCAGCCGCTCGCGGAGCACGCGACACTGGCCAACTACATGGTCGCAGAGTTGGCTGCTCGCGACGTAAAGATGGTCCTTACGGGAGAGGGCGGTGACGAGCTCTTCTCGGGCTACGCGCGATACAGCGGTGAACGTTTCTCATCCTTTTTCCAGCGGATTCCCAAGGCCGTAAGGTCTTTAGCACTGGCCGCAGGTTCGCGACTTCCTGGATTGCGCCGCCAAAAGCTGGCTCTCTACGCGCTAAGCCAGCCTGAGGAGGTCACTCGATTCGTAAATTGGTTCCCGCTCTTCAATTCGGAGATGAAACAGGCGTTGCTCTCAAAGGACCTGAAGGCATCTTTAAGCGGCTACGATGCGGATTACGTGTTCGCGCAACATCTCGCGTCCACGAACGCTACCGCATCCGTAAACCGCATGCTTTACGTGGATACGAAACTGTGGTTGCCAGACCTGCTCTTGGCGAGGGGAGACAAGATGAGCATGGCCGTCTCCCTGGAAGCTCGCGTTCCGCTGCTGGATCACAAGCTCGTGGAGTTCGCCGCCTCCCTGCCTTTGACCTTGAAATTGAAGGGCTTAGTTCGTAAGTACTTGCTGAAAAAAGTGAGTCAGCGCTGGCTTCCTCCGGAGATCATTCATCGGAAAAAGCAAGGCTTTCCAATGCCTTCCTCTTTATGGCTTCGCAATGAAGCGCGGTCCTTTGTAAGAGACCTCCTCTCTCCCTCCGCCTTGAAGAGCCGAGGACTCTTCAATCCCGCCTTCGTTGAGAATCTGATTCAGCAACACGAAAATGGTTTCGCCGATCACAGTTCGCTTCTGTGGGGACTCATGAACATCGAACTGTGGCAACGCATTTTCACGGATTCCCGTGTGCGACCGCAGCGAAAGGCCCCAGCGTTGACCGCTCAGGCGGTATGAGGATGGCCGAGTTAGTGAAGCTGATGAGGGAAATCCCCGTGAACAAGCCGGTGAATAACCGAATCCTCATGCTGTTGGAAAACATGACCTTCCCTCAGGACCTGCGAGTCCGCCGGGAAGCAAATGCGTTAAGCGCAGCAGGCTATCGCGTAACGGTTATTTGTCCGGCCGGTAAAGACCAGCCACATCGTGAAACAGTGAACGGAGTTCGCGTATATCGCTATCCGGCGCCACGCGCTGCCATCGGTTTTCTGGGATACATTTGGGAGTACGGCTGGTCCATGGCAGCCAGCTTTTTTCTAACGGCACTGGTTTTCCTAACTGAAGGCTTTGATGTTATCCATGCGCATAATCCGCCGGATACCTTTGTCTTTATCGCTATGCTGTACAAGTTGTTCGGCAAACGTTTTGTTTATGACCATCACGACCTGTCTGCGGAAATGTATCAAGCCAGGGTATCCGGCCGCGGGAATTCCGTTGTCTATCGCGTGCTCATATGGCTGGAGAAGCTGACCTGCTTTTTTGCCGATCACGTTATCGTCACGAATGAATCGTACAAAAGGTTCGCCGTGGAACGCGGAGGTGTGCCGGAAACCCGTATAACCATCGTTCGCAATGGAATCGAGCTGAGCAGTCTCAATGGCAGCGAGCCTGACCGTGGTTTACGAGGGATGGGAAAGACGATCATCGGCTTTGTGGGTGTCATGGGCTTTCAGGACGGTGTCGACTGTCTGCTGCGGGTTCTTCAACACCTTGTCCATGATCTGCGCCGAACTGATTTTCATTGCGCACTCATCGGCGGCGGAGATGCCTGGGCAAGCCTGAAGGCGCAGGCACATCAGCTTGGCCTTGACGAACACGTGCAGTTCATGGGGTTCGTCTTCGGCGAGGAACTTCGCCGCTATCTCTCCGCTGCGGACATCTGTGTGGATGCCTCGCCGTCTAATCCGTACACCAATCATTCCACTATGTTCAAGATTATGGAGTACATGTCGCTGGGAAAACCGATTGTTGCCTTTGATTTGACGGAGCATCGGTTCACCGCACAGGATGCGGCAGTCTACGTACCTGCAAATGACGAAAGCGCTTTTGCTAGAGCGATCGCACAGCTTATGGACGATCCGCAACGCCGGGCGGCTCTCGGAGAGGTTGGCCCTCGCAGGATAAAGACGCAATTGGCATGGGAATATTCGATTCCCAATCTTCTGCGCGCTTACCGGCTGGTTCTTCCTCGAGCAGCCCAAATAGAGGAACAGGTTTCCCAAGAGCCCATTAGCACGGTTCAGCCGCAACATTCGTCACTTGCACAAGCGCCGAGCTATAAATCGGGGAACTGGGTGGACTGAGGTGAACGCTCCCGAAGCCTGCTTCCGTTCCTCGTCGACACTCTCTTTGCGATGTGAATCTAAAAATTTCCGGAGGTAAGTTACTTGAAGGTTGTCTGCGTCGATCCTCGGACTGACCCATTGTGGTGCAGGCTGGTCATGCACGCCCCAAGCAGCGTTTTTCACTCTCCGAGCTGGATGCGCGTGCTCTCGGACACCTATGGATGGGAACTGAGCGCTTATCTTGTGCTCAATGACCGGGGAGAACCTCAGGCTGGCTTACCTTTTTGCAAGATTTCAGACATGTTAGGAGAACGAATCGTTGCGCTTCCATTTTCGGATTACTGCGACCCGCTAGTAAGTGACGAGCAATCCTGGCGCCTCCTTATCGATCGTTTGCTGCCCGATTGCTGCCCCATCAACCTGCGTTGCTTGCACAACAGCCTGCCGCTTAGCGACGAACGGTTCACCCTTGCGAAACAGGCCAAATGGCACCGCTTGGACCTGCGTCCGGAACTCGAAGCATTGTGGAATGCGATGCACGATTCCACACATCGCGCCATTCGTAAGTCGGAGCGGGCCACGCTCACCGTTCGTGTCGCCGAGTCAGAGCACGAACTGCGGTCCTTTTTTGAAATGCACTTGAAAGTGAGGAAGTATAAGTACGGTCTTCTCGCGCAACCTTATAGTTTCTTCCAGAATATCTGGCGGCAGTTCGTGGATGCGAATCACGGATTTCTGCTTCTGGCGATTCACGAGGATAAGATTGTGGCCGGTGATTTCTTCCTGGATTGGAAAGACACGCTCTACTACAAGTTCAATGCGTCCCTCCATGATGACCTTTCTTCTCGGCCGAACGATTTGCTGATCTGGGAAGGGATTCAACGCGGAAAGGAACGGGGCTTTTCGTATCTGGATTTTGGCTTGAGCGACATCGACCAGGAAGGATTGGTGCGTTACAAGCGTAAATTCGGAACGGAGGAAAAGACCATTTCCTTTCTTCGGCACGCGCCCAACGGTCCGGCGACCCCGGCCGAGAAGGAATTGAGACAACTCCTGGGCACGCTGACGAATCGATTTACCGACCATATGGTCCCCGATCGCGTCACCGAGAAGGCTGGTGAAGACCTCTATCGGTTATTTACTTAAGTTTTTGGACGACTGGTAAGCCCCTAGGTCAAAAGGTCCTCCACGTGGACGCTTCTTGCCATCGATGTCCGTATAGACGTATTTCCTTAAGTCCGTGATGATGTTTTTCGGCAATTTGGGCAGGGCCGTGGGGTCGATGCCCCTGCCAATCGCAGGGCTGGACGGCGACAAAGCCAAGCCGTTTCCTATCTGAGAGGGGTGCGGGACACTCGCATGCTGGCTGGGAAGCTTAAGATCAAGTACAGGTGCATAGACAAAGAGGAGATCTGCTTCAATGAGCTGCGAAGGGTCTGAATAGACGAAATTGTTGGGGGCTCCGAAGTATAAGTCCGAGTAATAAAGGATGTCGCTGTTGGGATTCTTCTGCTCGTAGGGTGGCTGATCGCTCTTCCAGGCTACGGCGATGTTGTTAATAAATCTCCCATTCTTGGAATTGTTGGTCGTAAGAGAGCCGGCGTTTTTGATTTCGGGGTCGAGATTGTTCTTGTAACAGGTGTTGTTCACGATCCAGAAGTTTGTGACAACATACGCGACGATACATCTTCCCCCGTTCCCGTAAACCACATTGTTGATGATTAGCGCGGGGGGTGTATCAGCAGAGTCGTAATCGTACGAACCGTTGCTGAGGTCCAAGATGATCCCGTTTCCATCAGTGTGATGGCTGGACCCGTCGTATTCCCCAGCGACGATGTTGTTGGAGATTATGTTGTGAAACCCGGAATAGGAGTCGAACCACTGCGCACTATTGAAGGAGATCCCGCTCGTCCAGCCATAATCGCCGGGTACCGCCGTAGGCAAAGGCATGTATCCGTTGTGATGAACGACGTTGTGATCGGCGGTGAGGTAGTCGCAGTTGATGGAGGCGATGCCGGAACCACCGGTATTGGAGATGGAGTTCGAGATGAAACGAAGGTGATGGGAACCGCGGCAGATAAAGCCGTCGGCGGCGCTGCCTCTGCCATCTAGGTTGAGCCCGCGGAATTCGAGATAAGCAGGGTTGGAAGGGAAACTGCCACCGCCGAGATAGAACATAGCGGAAGCGTCCGCGGCGCCGTTCCAGATGATGTTGACGGGGCCATCGCCATAATTCTTGTAGACGATCCAAGAAGAAGCCGTGCCGCTGGAGCGTGGCTTGAAGGACGAGTTCAGAGAGTAATCGCCGCCGAGAAGACAGACGATCGATCCGGGCCTTGCGACGGCAGCGGCGCCGGAGAGTGACTTTGGCGAAGTGGTGCTTGTGCCGGAATTGGCGTCCTTTCCTGCTGGCGAAACAAAGAGCGTGCAGTTGGGGGCGGCAGACTCAGGGTTCGCAACGGTAAGCCGGGGGACATGCCTCAGAAAATACACTAGCAACAACAAGAAGGTGACGATGCCAAGCGATGTCAGAAGAAGAATTCCTCGACCCGGGAGGTTTTCAAGCAACCGATCACCACTTGTGGGATTTCTATCCATCGCCGGATTCGCGCCTTTTCTCCGAATTCGCGGACTCATCCAGTACGAATTCTGCCGATCAGACGCTCACCGAACGATGCGGCGATACGTTGCAAAGGGAAGATCACAACGTATGCTGCGAATAACCGGCAAGGCTTTGCCATCCGGTAAATGCCGCAATTCTACTGTAGAAAAGTCCTCAACTAGGGTCCTTCCGTGTCTTTGAACTTCCGCAAGACGAGCGGCAACGCCCTTTCGATCCTCACAAGCGATGCGATGAACCGGGCGACGAGCTTTATCTTGTACGCCCTAGTCGCTCGACACCTTGGCGCGCACGAGTTCGGCCAGCTTTCCTTGGCGCTTACTCTCTTCTACATCTTCCAAGTACTTGCCGTAGCCGGTCTGAAGACACTCACAATCCGGCAAGTCTCTCTCGATCGGAGCCAGACGGGTCGATATTTCACCACGGGTTGCGCTATTGTGACGTTCTCTTCCTTTTCTTCCTTAGCCTTGTTGTTTGGGTTCCTTCGTTTAATGCACTATCCGGCCGACACTACTCTGGCCATTTTGCTTCTCTGCATCGGCCTCCTTCCGAACGCAATAGCAGCGATTTGCGATGGCATTTTTCAAGCCTGGGAGCGGATGCACCTCATTCCCTACGTGAATGTGCCCGTGAATGTAGCCAAGGTCGGCTGCGCATTTTTGCTCTTAACGAGGAAGAGTGGATTATATGCGATCATCCTGACTCTACTAGCGTCCTTTCTCGTCACAGCCCTGACTGAAGTCTGGATTCTCTTCCGAAAATTTCCCATGCAGGCGGATCCGTTTGACTTTCGCTTTTGTCTGGCCACCTTCCGGTCTGCGGTTACATTTCTTGGCATCGAAGGCACCATTGCAGTTATGAGCAGTCTAAATGTCCTGCTCCTATCCAAATTGGCGACAGAAATGGAAGTTGGCCTCTACAGCGCGGCGACGCAGCTGATGGTACCGCTGCTGCTGGTTTACCAGAGCATCGGACAAAGCGTGTTCCCACTCATGTGCCGAAAGGCAGAGCCAGGTTTTCAAAGCCTGAAACGCATCTCAGCGCAAGTCATTGAAGTTCTGTTGATCCTGGCGCTCCCCGCCCTAGCTGGTCTCTTCTTCCTTGGCGATTGGGCTCTGTCAATCCTCTACAAGAATCCTGTATTTCAACAAGCGTTCCCTGCGTTGCGAATTGTAGCTTGGGTGCTGATCTCGCAAGTATTCACGAGTGTTCTAGGTCAAGCGCTTGTAGCCAGCCATCGTGAGAGAATCACCCTAAGAATCGTCGCAGTGGATACGGTAGTCAATCTGCTAGTCGGCTGGCCTTTGATCCGCCTCTTCGGTTTGCGCGGGGCCGCGATCGCGCTGCTAGTGACGAGATTGGTGGATTGCTGCCAGCACTATATCCCCGTGTCGCGGCTATTCCGCGGGATCCCGCTCTCGCAGATCATTTGGAAGCCTATTATTGCCGGCGTCTGCATGACGGCATATCTTCTTTTCTCCTCAACTCAAACTGGGATTCTGAGGGGTGTTTCCGCGGCAGGGATCTACAGCGCTGCGTTGATTGTCTTGGCCATCTGGGCTTCTGGAGGTGTTCGCCGATTTAGAGACAAGTATCTTCTTCCGTTGACGGAATAGCGCCACGAGAAAACTAGCAGGAGAGGACCGCTGCTTGGAGTACAAGTCAGGCGGAACAAGACTCTCCCACGTCCTGTTCATTTTCTTGTTCTTTGACCTCAACCGTGCCCAGCCACCACTCCAGATCTGAAAACGAGTTAGGGCCACGTGTCATGCTCAGAACCTAGCACTGCTGATCCGCCTTGTACAAGAAGCAAAACGCTGCCAGCATAGGGAATTCGGCGAGATCGGTTTTTTATTCAGAATTGTTTTGCTGTTCATATTAATGAACGCATGTGGAGCTGCCTCAGCCTTTGCCACATGCGATGCTCCTGCAAATCCGATTGAAGCGGAGAATTGTCTGCCTGGCAATCCTCCTGGTCAGTGGTATGTAGCGGGAGCAGGCTCGAGCAACATACAGGGATTTACCACGGATATTAGCGTGAACGTTGGCCAAACGGTGTTCTTCAAAGTCAACACCAGCGCCGCAGCGTACAGCATTAATATCTACAGAATAGGCTATTACCAGGGGAATGGAGCGCGCTTCGTCGCTTCCGTATCTCCTTCCGTGGCGCTCCCGCAAAGCCAGCCTCCTTGCCTGTGGGATGGCTCTACCGGACTAACCGACTGCGGCAACTGGGCCCCATCCGCCTCTTGGACTGTGCCCAGCGCGGCTACGTCGGGAGTCTATTTTGCTCAGCTCGTGCGCCAGGATACCGGTGAGGCGAGTCCCATGCTTTTTGTTGTGCGCAACGATGCCAGCCATTCCGACGTCTTGGCGCAAACGTCGGACACTAGTTGGCACGCTTACAACGACTATGGGGGATACAGTTTTTATTCCGGCGAGCTCGGTCGCGCGTACAAAGTCAGCTACAACCGGCCGTTTAACGTGCCAAATATGTATGCTTGGTTTTTCAGCGCGGAATATCCCATGATTCGCTGGCTGGAAGCGAATGGCTACGACGTCAGCTATTTTACGGGCGTGGATACGCACCGTAACCGCGCGCTGATCACCCAGCACAAAGTTTTCATGTCAATCGGTCATGACGAATATTGGTCGGGCGGACAACGCGCCAATGTGGAAGCTG